>Ga0207701_10000707_pt1 | contig 35088 bp, 24 predicted proteins | sample KBSSwiSSwithPhiX_FD_184294 | JGI IMG/M metagenome (GOLD analysis project Ga0207701, IMG submission 184294) | Switchgrass rhizosphere bulk soil microbial communities from Kellogg Biological Station, Michigan, USA, with PhiX - S5 (SPAdes) (version 2) | ecosystem: Environmental > Terrestrial >... | reverse complement strand
GTGTTTGTCCAAGGGCTGTAAATGCTGCGTTATCGGTTGGTGATTCGTCATACACGCCACGCGTTTACCGGATGACGATTGCAGCTCCAAGGGACCAGAAGTTTGCGCTGACCTCGGGAATGGGTCCGTTGGCGGTCTGCAGGTCGCCAAGTGCGCCGACGTGTTGCATCGCGAAGAGCTGCAGGCCGAGGGGGCCCTTCGGCTTGAATTCCCAGCCGCCGCCGAACACAACCGAGAGCGCCTTCTGATTATCAGGGTTCGGTCCGATGGTTTGTACCCAGTTGCGGACGAATGCCATGCCGGCGCCGCCCTTCACGAAGAACCCCTTTGAGCCCCACGGACGGAACTGCGCAACGGCGTTGATCGCGGTCGCCCGGATCCGGCCGCTCTCGCTATTCCACTGCATCCAGAACACGTCCCCGCCGACGTCCATCCGCGAATTGACCCGGTAGCCGCCATTGCCGACGACGGCGCCGCCATGGCGGAAGGGGAATTCCGCGCCGCATTCCTGGCAATGGCCGCGCAGCGTGCCTGATGCTCCGCCGGCCACGATCCAGAGCTTCGACGGCGGCGTGGGCGGAGGCGGCGTGTCCTGCGCGAGCACCGGAGCGGCGCTCAGGCATGCGAGCACGACGCAAAGGCCGATGCGGTTCATCGGTGCCGCCAGGTCAAGTACGCACGCAACTGCGGATAGCGATACGTCTTGATCGTGTGAGCCGGGTCCTGGTAGTAGCTGCGGCGGTCGAAGTATTCTCCCGACGTGCCGATTCCAATCGATCCGTGCAAGGGAAAGAGCAGGTCGACGCGCGCTTGCTGCAGGAAATGGTTTGCGCGAACGCCGTCGAGCGAATAGATCTGACGGCCGACGTAAAAAAACAGCGCGATGTCGCGACCATCATGTGTCAGGCGGGCCAGCCCGCCGAAATCCGATCCGGGGCCGTAGTCGTAATACCGCGGTCCTTCGGACACGCCCTGGCCGGCCTTTGGTTCCTGCTCCTGAGGCTTCTCGGTGACGCCGAGCGGCAACGAGTCCACCGCGCCGAGGACGGTCAAGCCGCCCCAGCCCAGCACCCAGAACTTCGTGCGCGACGACAAATCGAGCGTGGTGCCGAGCCCGGCGTCAATCGCCTGTGACCCGGTCGAGTACGCATCGTTGGTGTTGTAGTTGTATGTCTGGATCACCGAAAAGTTGACGGCGCCTCGGCCAATCGGCTGTCCGTACAGCCGCCCCCGAAGCCGCGCTTCGCTGACCGCGCTGCCGCCGCCGAACCGCATTCGCAACCAGAACGCATCGTAGGGCGTGCGGCTTCGTCCGACGTTGGTGTCGCCGTAATAGAAGTCACTTTCGATGAACGGCGTTCCCTTCCCGGTGAAGGCGCTCGACTGCGATCCGCGCCAGAGAGCCCCCGCCGACACCACGCCGCCGATCGATGCGGGAACGAGGTCCGACGGTTTCTCGGTGACACGTGACGAGTCGCCGCTCATGAAGCGGTTGATCCCGGTAATCGGATCGACCGCCGTGGCGCCGATTTCGCTCCACAGGCGCCCCTTGCCGGTCTTCCCGGTGTCTCGGATCAACCACCCGACTCGATGAAACACTTCGCCGAGCGTGATCCCCCCGAGCGTGGTGTTAATGAAGTCGTTGAGCGAGGCGTGGTTGGTTTCGCCGAAGAACTCCCAGGTGGCGCTGCCGAAGGCGGTGAGGGCGGCCGATTCGTAGAATGAGAGGCCGTTGGCGCGTCCGGCGTTGAAATAGTTGTTGCCCTGGTAGGGATGGCCGATCTGATTCACCGTGAAGTCATCCAGGTCCCACACCATGCCTTGCTGCATGTTTTCCCACCAGCTCTCCGGCGAGATGTGGGCGGTGACCTGGCCGCGCGCCAGATTTGCGATCTCGTAGAACACATTGATGGCTGTTGTCTGAAAGAGCGACATGCCAACCCGACGCGGAGGACAGCCTTCGCAGGCGCGTCGCGGGTCCTTGGTGTCTACCGCCGGTGTCTGGTCGGACTTTAACGGCGGCGCAGCGTCCTGCGCCGCCGCCGGGAGTCCGCCGCCCAACAGCAGAACGCTGGCGAGAAGGATTCTGGAAAAGTGAGACCGTCTACGGAATATCGTAGGTTGGAGATCAGACTCGGTGCCCGAATCGAAGAAATGGCTGAAAAATCGCGCGATTGACACTCGAGCTTTGCCGTCTAGCAGTAGTCGTGCCGTGTTCGCTGGGATTCACTTGCCGTTCAGATACAGGACGTTCGGCGCGCCTGAGCGCGCAAGCGCGATGTCCGGCTTGCCGTCACCGTTGATGTCGCCGACGGCGAAGCCGTATGCTGCGCCGACCTTGTCCCCAAACTTCACTTCGACGAATCGCTTCCCGGATCCGTCGTTGAAGAAAATCGAGTGCGGCCCCTCGGTGTAGCCGAGGACGATGTCGGGATGACGATCGCCGTTCAGGTCGGCAGCCGTCATTGCGTAGGGCGTTCGTTGCTTGTCGGCAATGTGGAATCCAGGCGTCAGGTGGCCTTTGCCGTCGTTCATATAAACCGTCAACGAGGCGGCTGCTTCGTCTCCGACTGCCAGATCGATCGTTCCATTGCCGTCGAAATCCGCAGCGGCCCCGACGCGCGCCGTCGAGCTCGACGGTCCGAACGCGATCGTCCGTGCGAACCCGGCCTTGCCGTCATTCATATAGACGTGGCTTTGCCCACCGTCGCGGCTCGGCACCGCGAGGTCGACGTCTCCGTCTTTATCAAAATCGGCGGGCACGATCGTCGTCGCTGAATCGGCGGGGATCGGGATGCACGGACTCTTCAACTGCCCGCGGCCGTCGTTGAGACACACGTAGCTTGGCCCCGGCCGATTTGCCGCGATGACGTCCGGGCGGCCGTCGCCGTTCACGTCGGCAATCGCTGCGTTGCGCGTCGACCACTGCGGATCGCCCCAGGTGCCCGCGATCGTGAATCTTGCTTTGCCGTCGTTGAAGTAAAGGAGCTTCTTGTCAGGCGAGTCGTTGCTGACGACGATGTCGAGATCGCCGTCGCCGTCCAAGTCCGCGAGCGCGGCGGTGTAGGTGCGATCGGCCGTCGGTCCGAGATCTGAGGTGACGAAGTGTCCCTTGCCGTCGTTGAGCAGCACTTTGTCGACGTAGGGATCGTGGCGGCCTTTGGCGATGACGATGTCGAGATCGCCGTCGCCGTCGAGGTCGCCCATGCTGACGTTGGCGGAGGGATCAGAAGTGGTGTCGAGCTGGATGGTGGTAGTGAAGTGGGGGAGCGCAGGTGTATTTTGCGTCGTCGCGCCGAAGAGCGCGAAGGCAAGGGCGAAGCTGCACGTGAGCGGGCGCATGCGAGGGATGTTATGCCTAGCGTCCGGCGGTGTCTCAAATTCAAGAGGAGCCATGGGACGGATTGCTGCGCTCGAAGCGCGCCTACTTCTTCTGATTCAACTTGTACCCCGCCGGCGGCGCGAACAGGTCGTCAGCGAGCGTCGACGGCCTTGCCGAGCTCGGCACCGAACGCCGCCATGTCCCACACGTCGGCTTCCTTCTTCTTCGAATCGAATACCTACAACTTCTGCGCGTCGACGTCGAAGATCATGGAGTGGGTGGTGTCCCCGATCGTCGTATCCGTGCGCATCTTGTTGCCTTTGATCTTGGTGACGGCTTTCGCGTCTCCCGACACGGCCATGCCCTTGCCAGCGGTGGTCTGATGCAGCGTGACGTCCGCGTGAACGGGCGCCGCGAGCGTAAGCGCGAGAACAGTGCCGGCAAGAATGCGTTTCATGGGTGCCTCCTCGGTCGCAGCGCGCTCATTGTAGCGCGCGACGCAACCGTCTCTTTGTCGTTTCGATCTAATACTGAGAACTGAAAACTGGTAACTGGAAACTGACAACTGGACACTGACTGAGAACCTCCAATGACGGACTTTGAAACCAAACACCTTCCGTCGCATCCAGATGGTGCCGCGCCAGATGGATCGCATGTTCGGATCCTCCTCGGCTTGAGAGGCGGCGGAATGGCTCATTTCGAGCTGGCGCCCAATCAAGTGGCGACCGCTGTGACGCATCGGACCGTAGAGGAGATCTGGTACTTCCTCTCAGGCCGAGGGCAGATGTGGCGGAAGCAAGGCGAGCGGAATGAGATCGTGGATGTCTATCCCGGCGTCAGCCTGACGATTCCGCTTGGCACCCACTTCCAATTCCGGAACCTTGGACATGAATCACTTGCCGCGGTGGGTGTGACGATGCCGCCATGGCCCGGCGACGGGGAAGCGATTCCTGTTGAAGGCAGGTGGACGCCGACGGTGGGGGATCGCGCCGAAGAGGGCAAGAAATGACGCCGTGACGCCTATCGTCGGTCGTTTTCGATTTCTCTTGTGAAGGAGAAAACGATGTCGAGAACTACGATGATGAAAGCCGCCAGGAAGATACTGTTGCCGGGTGTCATCGCTGCCGCCGCCGCGGTGCTGATGGGACTCAACGCTTCTGAGGCCACCGCGGGCCCTCGAACGTGGTCGGTCGCCGCCCACTTCGCGTACGAGGATGGCTTCGAGTTTGACTACGTGTTCGCGAGGGGCGTTTCTACCGAAGACATGCCGAAGATTCTCGCCGAATGCGGTCAGTCGCACTGGACCGGCTCGGTGGTTCGCTATCACTGCTATCCGATTCCTGAATAGGCCTCTTAATCCCGTGCAGTTCCCGGTTTCCAGTTCTTCGTTGCTGCGATTTTGAATTGATTACTGGAAACTGGGAACTGGAAACTGCGAACGGTTAGCGAATCGCTCGCCCTTGCAGTCCCAGTGTATCCAGAATCAAGTCTGCGCGTTCCGAGACAGCTACCTTTGGCAAGGTGATGACTTCATAACCAAGTCGGGGATAGTCGATCAGAAGCCGATCGTATTCGGTGATCGCGTCCTGCAGATCGTGATGGCGTTCTTCGTCAGTGGCATAAATCTCAGGCCATGGCGGTGTGAAGAAGACGCGCCGGTGATAGCGGTGCGGTGCGGCCCGACCGAGGGCGGGCTCGCCGGTCAGGTGCTGAAGCGCCGAGGCGGCGTCGACGAGTCCCCGGTCGAAGAAGACCCACCCGGTCATCCGCCGCGCATCCTCTCGATCGGCCAGGGCGATTGCGATCGCTCGGCGTGCGAAGGCCGCTCCATCGATCCAGGGCAAGCTCGCGCCGTCGCCGGCGAGTTCCTCGCGGACGATGCGTCGGCCGGGTTCTTCGACAACCGCGTAGCCACGGCTCGCCATCTCCGCGAGGAGCGTTGACTTGCCTCCACCCGAGCACCCGGAAATCACGACGAAGCGATCCACGGATAGAGGCTATCAACGATCCACTGGCGACTGCGAGCTATCAGCGCGTGGCGCGCTCGGCGTCCAGCTCGGTGGCGAGCGGCGCAGCGTCGGCCGCGCAGTAATGGCGGCGATCGAGATGCGCTGCCGGACACGCGTCAGCACGCCCCGCGACCTTGTTGCGGATAAACAGCCACGCAAGCGCACCACCGGCGGCCGCAAGCGCGGCGCCAATCAGCATGGCGGTTCGAAATCCTCTGGCGAATGCGGCCGGGTCGCGGTAGGCGTCGCCTGTCAGGCCTGCGACCCCGGGAATCACCGCGATTGCGAGCAAGCCGGCGCCGCGCGCGACGGCATTGTTGACGCCAGATGCGATGCCTGCGTATCGCTCGGAGGCGGCGGCGAGGACGGTGGCCGTGAGTGGAGCCACGGTCAGCGTCAACCCGAGGCCGAAGACGATGACGCCAGGCAGCACCGTCCCGACATAGGTTGTCCCCTCTTGCACGCGGCTCAGCAACATCAGGCCGACAGCGACGATGAGTGGCCCCGCGGTCATCGGAAGACGAGGACCGATGCGTTCGGCAAGCATGCCGGCGCGCGCGGAAAGCACGAGCATGAGCGCAGTGACTGGCACTGTTGCGAGACCCGCCTGCATCGGCGGATAGCCGAGGACCTGCTGGAGGGCGACGCTCAGCAGGAAGAAATTAATGCTGATGGCAGCGTAGACGACGAATGTCACGAGGTTCGCTGCGGTGAACTGCCGCGAGCGCCAGATCTCGAGCGGCATCATCGGGTGACGGCTGCGACGCTCGACCGCCAGGAAGCCCGCAAGTGCGGCCACGCCGATCGCGCCGGCTGTTAGCGTGCTCGCAGTTGCGCCGCGCTCGCCCGCCGCGATGAGCGCCCAGGACACTCCGGCAAGACCGACGGCTGTGAGCACCGCCCCTGAGACGTCGATGCCGCCGACCGATTCGGTGTCGCGTGATTCAGGCACGTACCGAAGCGTCACTGCGACGGCTGCGATCGCCAGCGGCACGTTGATCAAGAAGATCAGACGCCACGATCCCACCCCGACGAGCCAACCGCCGACGAACGGTCCGATCGCAGCAGCGATCCCCGAGAGCCCCGACCAGGCGCCGACGGCTCGCGCTCGATGCCCAGGTGTGAACGATGCCTGAATGATGGCGAGGCTGCCCGGCGTGAGCAGGGCCCCGCCGATCCCCTGCAGCGCGCGGGCCGCCACGAGCGCGCCTTCGCCAGGCGCAAGGCCGCAGAACAGGGACGCAAGCGCAAACCAGACCACTCCGACAAGGAACACACGCCGTCGGCCGAATCGATCGCCGAGCGAGCCGCCGATCAGGATGAGAGATGCGAGCGTGAGCGTGTACCCGTTCACGATCCACTGCAGGCCGGCGACCGTCGCGTTCAGTTCCTTGCCGATCGTGGGCAACGCCACGTTCACGACGGTCATGTCCAGAAAGGCGATGCCCGTCCCTAGCACGGTGGCGAGCAGCACCCATCGCGCTTGCGCAGTGCCCCAGGCGATCAGACCGTTCTGGTCAGTTACCAGTTTCCCGCTCCCAGCTTCCCACTGCAGATCTGACGCGGGGCTAAAGCCCCGCGCTACGGGTGAGCCTGTCCCGCCGAAGCCGCGCAGCGGCGAAGGCGGACGCGAGTCGCCGAGCTATTTGCCCACCGACAGACGTTTGACCAGTTCGTAGAGAAACGTCTGCGCTTCATAGAACGACTGCACGTTCACGCGCTCGTCGCGTCCATGAAAGCGAATGTCGTCGCGATCGTAAAAAATGCCCTGGACTCCGTAGGTCGGGATCCCCACTTCTCGCAGATACAGGCCATCAGTTGCGCCCATGACCATCATCGGCACTGCCGCGACTCCCGGCCAGAGACGGTCGGTAATTGTGCTTACAGCGCCCATCACATTCTCGTTAATCGGAGACGGCGGTCCGTTCCGTCTGACGCCAACAACCGTAACGCTCACCTGCTCGTCGTTGACGACGCGCTTCAATGTCTCGGTGACGTAGTCCTCTGTGTCGTCCGGCAGGATGCGACAGTTCACGTTCGCCGCCGCCAGTTGCGGAAGCGCGTTCAACGCATGTCCACCCTCGAGCATCGTCGCCACACACGTCGTGCGCAACGTCGCGTTGAAGGCGGGAGAGGTTCGCGCGATGCGCTCCATCGCATCTTGCGCCCCCGTTGAGACCTTGGCGAGATCCGCGCGGAGCGACGGATCCTCGATCTTCGACATCGCCTGGAAGTACGCCTTCGTCACATCATTGACCTTGAGCGGGAATGCGAACTTCGAGAGTCGATCGAGCGCAGCGGCGAGGTGGTAGATGGCGTTGTCGCTGACCGGCAGTGAACTATGCCCGCCCTTGTTGTGGACCTCCAAGCGGTAGTTGCGAAGGTACTTCTCACTGACCTGCACGTCGTTCGACAGTCGCTTGCCAGCGACGGCTTCACCCCATCCTCCCTCGTTCAGGCAGAACTCCGCATCGATGAGATCGCGCTTGTTCTTCAGCAGCCACTCGACGCCGTTGTACGGGCCGCCGCCTTCTTCGTCGGCGGTGAGCGCGACGATGATGTCGCGATCGGGTGTGAAACCCTCGCGTTTGTAGCGAATGAGGTTGGCGATCCAGAGCGCGGCCTGCGCTTTGTCGTCACCGGTGCCGCGCCCGTAGAAATAGCCATCGCGCTCGACAAACGTGAACGGGTCCATGCTCCAGTCTTCGCGGTTTGCTTCGACGACGTCGGTGTGCGCGAGCAGAAGAATGGGTCGAAGCCGGCCACTGCCTCGGTAGCGGACGACGAGATTGGCTTTAGTGGGTATTGCACCGCCGACGAACACGTCGGCATCGGCAAAGCCAGCCGCCTTGAGACGCCGTGCCACGGCCTCGGCCACCGGCGTCGTCGCACCGGTCGTGTAGCCGGACTTGAGTTCAACCATCTCCTTATAGATCTCGCGCGCTAACGCTCGCTCGGATTCCGGTGGCATGGCGCCGCCTTGAGCACTAACGAGTACGGTTGCCAGCCAAAAGAGGAGCGCGGTTAGCCGGAAATGTGTTGCGCGACGTGGTCGTTGGAGACAGAACGATCTCAAGATGTCACTCCTCGCAATTGTCAGCACGGTCGCTAGACTCCGTCCTTGTTCTCGATTGGACGGATGCTATACCAGGTACCACGCAGAGGGCGCGAGATCCGTATTCCTCGCGCCCTCTGCGCGATTCATTCGAAGTGACGAGGGCAATCACACCTTCAGGAAAATCCGTCTGCGGTAGAGCATCCACACTGGAATGAAGCAGACCGCGGTGAAGCTGACCGAATAGGCAAAGGCGGCCCACCCCGGATCAGGAATGTGCGCGAATACGTGTTCGGACACGAAGGCGATCGCGTCGGTCCGCTTGCCGTCGTACATGAAGTGGATGTTATTCAAGACGCCAGGCAGCAGCTCGCTGAACATGTAGGCGGCAATTGCGTTGGAGCCGAAGACGACCCATACCCACGTCCAGCCGGTGCGCCATCCCTTCTCCTCCACGGCCCAGAACACAAGCGTCAGCAGCGCGAGGGAGTAGCCTGCGGCCACCAGCACGTAGGAGCTGGTCCACAAGTTCTTGTTCAGCGGAAACCAGAGCGACCACACGTAACCGATCGCCAGGCTCCCGATGGTCGCCGCGGCCAATACCCTCGTCGCCGCGGAATTCGATCGTCGCGTTCGCAGATAAATGCCAATCAGCATACCCATCAATGCCGTGCCGATCGCCGGAAGATCGCTCAACAGGCCCTCCGGATCTCGTACGTTGTGGTCCGGCAGGTCGCGGTACAAGTGATGGGGGAAGATCAGGCGGTCGAGCCACGACACCAGGTTCTGGTTCACGTCCATGAACGGCACGTCACGGCCCGGCATGCCCGCACCAGGGACGGGAACCCAACGAAGCAGGACCCAGTACCCGACGAGCACGATGACCAGCACCGTTGCGAGTGAAGACACGCGCCTGTCCCATAAATAGAGGAGCGTCACCGCGAAGTAGCAGACAGCGATGCGCTGCAGGACGCCGTAGAAACGCATGTGCTCGAGCGCGAAGAACGGAAAGCTGTTGACGACGATGCCCAGCAGGACCAGGATCACGGCCCGCAGCGCCGCGTGCCGAATGATTTGCCCCCGCGTCGCACCGCGCGCCAGCCTGGATTCGATGGCAAACACCGCCGAGATCCCCACCACGAACACGAACGTGGGGAATACCAGGTCGGTGGCGGTCAGCCCATTCCAGGCGGCGTGGTTCATGAAGTGCCACGATCCACGGCCGCCGTTGTTGTTGACCATGATCATGAAGGCAATCGTGATCCCGCGCGCCACGTCCAGAGACAACAGCCTCTGGCCGGTCGCACGCAGCTGGACAGAAGTGGTCATAGCGGTGGCCCATACGCTACGCCGACGCGGGCCGGTTCGCAACCGGTCAGTTCCCAGTTTCCACGCCCGAATCGGCGCGCCGAGTTCAAGGAAGGAAACGGCCCAAACTCAATTAAGATCGTCATCCATCTTGCGAGCGTCTAAATCCATCGGAGGTTCATGCCGCTTCCAATAGGCACCCGCCTCGGCTCGTTCGTGATCGAGGCCTCCATCGGTGCCGGTGGCATGGGTGAAGTGTATCGCGCCCGTGATTCGAAGCTGGGCCGCGACGTCGCGATCAAGGTGCTGCCGGAGCTGTTTTCGAGCGACGGCGATCGCCTGGCGCGCTTCGAGCGGGAGGCAAGAGTTCTCGCCTCGCTCAATCATCCGAACATCGCGCATATCTACGGGGTCGAGGACTCCAATGGGACGCGCGCCCTCGTCATGGAACTGGTCGAGGGACAGACGCTCGCCGACGTGATTGCTGCGAGCGCGGCGCAGGGTCGAGGGATGGCCATCGACGAAGCGGCGCCGATCGCCATTGCTGTCGCTGAAGCGCTCGAGGCCGCGCACGATCAGGGCATCATTCATCGAGATCTCAAGCCCGCGAACGTCAAGGTCCGCCCTGACGGCGGAGTCAAGGTGCTCGACTTCGGGTTAGCAAAGGCGCTCGAGGCCTCTCCGCAGTCCAGCGTCAGCGCGATGATGTCCCCCACGATCTCCATTCATGGGACGCAGGCAGGCATCATCCTTGGCACGGCCGCCTACATGTCGCCGGAACAGGCGCGGGGTAAGGCGGTCGATCGTCGCGCCGACATCTGGGCTTTCGGCGTCGTCCTGTTCGAAATGCTGGCCGGCCGTCGTCCGTTTGACGCGGGCGAGGACGTGTCGGACCAGATTGCCGGCGTCCTGAAGAGTGAGCCGGCATGGCAGGCCTTGCCAGGCGACGTACCCATCACAGTCCGACGCCTGTTGCGACGATGCCTTCACAAAGATCCGCGGCAACGGCTGCAGCACATCGGCGATGCGCGCGTCGAGCTTCAGGAGATGCAGCGCGAAGCGGATTCGGGAATCGTCGTTCGGCCGCGAGCACCGCTCGCATGGCGCGAGAGAGCTGGCTGGCTTTTAGCTCTTGTGCTTGTGGGTATCGCGTCGGCGGTCGCGTTCACGCGACGACCCTTAATCGACGTCCCGGAGATACGTGCGGAGATTTCGACGCCGCCCTCAGCGCGGCCGTCCTCGTTCGCGATTTCGCCAGACGGCCGCACGATTGTCTATAACGCCGATGGACCGAACGGCCCACAGCTCTGGCTTCGATCGCTGAATTCGGAGACTGCGACACCGTTGCCCGGTACGGATGTCGGGCAGGCTCCGTTCTGGTCGCCCGACGGACGCTTCATCGGATTCTTCAGCACCAACAGGCTGAAGTACGTTGACGTCGTCAGTGGACAGGTGACGCCTCTTACGACCGTCATAACGCCGGCAGGCGGCACATGGAACAGCGACGACACGATTCTGTTCGTTCGCAGCGATAACAACGCGGTCTTTCGAATTGCGAAGAGTGGAGGCGCGGCGACGCAGGCCACTCCGAAACGGTCGCCTGAACTCGCGACACGCATGCCACAATTCCTTCCCGACGGACGGCACTACCTGTTCTATGTCGCCCGCGGAGGGGAGCCTTCAGGGGTCTACATCGGCGAGTTGGGCAGCGAGAGCATCACCAGAATTCTCGAAAACGATTCACCGGCCATGTACGGGATCGGGCAGCTCTGGTTCGTGCAACGAGGCACGCTGTTCGCGCAGCCGTTCAATCTTTCCACGCAACGGCTCGGCGGCCAGCCAGCGCGCATCGTCGACAACGTCGGGCAGGCGTTGTATTCACCGGCGTTTTCCGTATCGGCTGGTCATGTTGCGTATCGCACCGCAGTAGCGATATCCCGCCGGCTCCGGTGGTTCAATCGATCTGGCAGCGAATTGAGCACGGTCGGAGAAGAGGGGCGGTTTATGTCCAACCCGTCACTGTCGCGCGATGGCCGTTACCTCGCGGTACAACGTACCGATCAGGACAATATCGACCTGTGGACCCTCGACCTGACGAGAGACGGTGACTTCGTGAGGCGGACTGTCAGTCCCGAAATTGACGCCATGCCGCTCTGGTCTGCCGACGGAAAGCAGATCGCGTACAACACGATTGCGAAGAATGCGACCGTGATTGCGATCAAACGGCTCGACGGCAGCGCGCCAGACGAAGTCATCACGCCTCCGGGCACCGGCGCCCGCGTTGTCTGCGACTGGTCAGTTGACGGGCGGTTCATTCTGTACAAGCAATTCGATGACGCATCCGGCACGTTCGATCTCTGGGCACTTCCGATGCAAGGAGAGCGGGCGGCCTTTCCGGTGGTGCAAGGACCGTCCGATGACCGGGACGGGCAATTCTCACCCGACGGTAAGTGGATCGCGTACGACTCGGACGAATCGGGCCACCCCAGAATATACGTGCAGCCGTTCCCCGGGCCCGGGCGGAAAGAGCCCGTATCCTCCCAGGGTGGCAGTCAGCCACGATGGAGGAGCGACGGTCGCGAATTGTTCTACGTCGCACCGGACGGCTACCTGATGTCCGTGCCCATGGTGACCGACGCCGGTCCATCCGGGATCGGCAAGCCGGTTAGATTGTTCAGGACACGATTTGCACCGTTTTCCGCAGTTTCCCGGCAGCAATACGTCGTCTCCAAAGACGGTCAGCGTTTCTTGATGATTGCCAGCGAAGACGTGCCCACGCCGCCGATCAGCCTGATCCTCAACTGGAAGAATCCGGCGCGACACTGAGAAAGGAATCTCGCGCGTCAGTTTCCAGTTCGCAGTCTCCAGTTTCCAGTAGTTCCCAGTAGCTTCCAGTTGCCAGTTTCGCACCGTGAAAGAACTGGGAACTGGTAACCGGTAGCTGGAAACTCGGACTAATATGCATAGCCCGAAGGAGTTCAAATGCGTAAGGGTTATCTGATCGCGCTCGCGTTTCTTTTGCTCATTACGGTTTCTCGCGCGGCAGAGAAGCGGTTCATCACCGAAAGCGATCTGCTGAAGTTCACCTGGATTGCCGATCCGCAAATCGCACCGGATGGATCAAGCGTCGCGTTCGTGCGCGTGACGGTGAACGAGAAGGAGAACCGCTATGAGACGTCCCTCTTGAGCGTGCCCACAAGCGGCGGTGAAGCGCCGCGGCCGCTGACGTCAAACGTGCGAGACACGATGCCGCGGTGGTCGCCTGACAGCAAGCGGCTCGCGTTCGTGCGCTCGATTGAGAAAGACGGCAAGCCACAACCCGGACAGGTCTACGTCCTCGAGATGACCGGCGGCGAGGCGTATCCGCTGACGCATGACACGAAGGGTGTGAGCTCGATCGAGTGGTCACCGGACGGAAAGACGATTGCATTTACGGCGCCGGCGGGGGGCGACGAGCAGGAGAAGAGAGACGGGAAGGACCAGGAAGCGAAGAGCGACGTCCAGGTGATCACGCGGGCAGTCTATCGATCGAACGGCAATCCAGCCTACGTCGACAGCGGCCGGCACACCCACATCTTCACCGTCGCCGCGACGAACGGCGCTGACAAACCGAAGCAGCTGACCGACGGCGAGTACGACGAGCGCGAACTCGAGTGGGCGGCTGACGGTTCGAAGCTCTACTTCGTATCCACGCGCGTGCCCGAGGCGTACTACGAGGCCAACGACTCCGATCTGTATAGCGTGCCGGCGAACGGGGGGACAATCACGAAAGTCGCCAGCATCGACGGTACCATCAATGCTCCACGCGTGTCGCCAGACGGCCGACGAATCGCATTCGTGGGAACGCTTCACGGCGATCCAGTCCGTTCGTACAGCCAGCCAGATTTGTTCGTGGTGGACGCGGCGCCAGGCAGCGCGCCGAAGAATCTCACCGAGACCTACGACTTCGATGTCGCCAGCGGGATCGGCGGCGATCAGGCTCCGCCTCGCGGCGGAAGTGGGAACAGCATCGTGTGGGCGAAAGACGGCGCATCGCTCATTGTTACGTCAGCAGAACACGGCAGCGCGAATTTGAAGCGCCTCACGATCGCGACTGGCAAAGTGGACGCGTTGACGGAAGGGAAGCAGGCTGTCGGAGCATTCACCGCCACGCCCGACGCTTCGACAATCGCGGCCACGATCTCAACGCAGACCAGCATTGGCGATCTCTTCATGATCGACGCGAAGCCGCGGCAGATCACCAATGTGAATAGAGAATTGTTCGGCGACATTCAACAGAGCGAGCCCGAGGAGATTTGGTACAAGAGCTTCGATGGCAAGAACATTCAGGCTTGGATCCTCAAGCCGCCGGACTTCGATGCGAGCAAGAAGTATCCGCTGATCCTGGAGATCCATGGCGGGCCACACGCGGCGTACGGCAACGTCTACACGCACGAGTTCCAGTGGATGGCGGCGAAGGGCTACGTCGTACTGTTCACGAATCCCCGCGGCAGCACGTCGTACGGCCAGGACTTCGGCAACATCATCCAGTATCACTACCCGGGCGACGACTACAAAGATCTGATGGCCGGCGTCGATGAACTCTTGAAGCGCGGATACGTCGACGCGAATCGGATGGGGGTCACGGGCGGCAGCGGCGGGGGACTACTCACGAACTGGACGATCACCCAGACGCAACGATTCAAGGCCGCCGTGGCTCAACGCGACATTGCGGACTGGTACGGCTTCTGGTTCACCGCGGACTTCTGGCTGTCGAAGCCGACCTGGTTCCGCAAAGCGCCATGGGAAGATCCGCAGGACTTCGCCGCACGATCACCGATCACGCACGTCGCGAACGTGACCACTCCGACGATGTACGTGCTTGGCGATCAGGATTACAGGACGCCGCCAGCCGACGGCGGCGAGATGATGTTCCGCGCGCTGAAGTACCGGAAGATTCCGACGGTGATGGTTCGTTTTCCGCGCGAGAACCACGAGCTCTCGCGTTCAGGTGAGCCGAAGCATCGCGTCGAGCGCCTCCAGCACATCGTCGGGTGGATGGATCAGTGGCTGCAGGGAAAGAAGAATCAGGCGTATTCGACGAACTGAGCCGGTGAAGTTGGTGAGTTGGTGAATCTGTGAATTGGTGAATTAGGCTTCGCACGCGCTACCGCGCGTGCTGTAAGAGCGCGGCGGTAGCCGCGCGATGCAAATTCACCAATCCACCAACTCACTGATTCACCAATTCCACGACTATTCCTCCCTTAACGCCGACATCGGGTCCACGCGGGAGGCGCGCCAGCCGGGTATCCAGCAGGCGATGAGCGATGCGCAGGCGAGGACGGCGACGACGCCGACGTATGTCACGGGGTCGGTTGACGTCACACCGAATAGAAGGCTGCGCAACGCACGGCCCGACACGAGGCTGAGTGCCGATCCAATCACGAGACCCAGTGCGGTCAATCGCAGTCCTTCTCGAATGACTGAACCGAGGATTTGTTTCGCCGACGCCCCGAGCGCCATCCTCACGCCGAAGTCTCGCGTCCGGCGTTTCATCGTGAACGCGAGGACGGCGTATTGCCCCAGCATGGCAATCAGCAGCGACGCTGCCGCGAAGAGTGAGAGCATCGTGGTCATCACGCGCACTATCGACGTGATCTCGGCAAGTTGCGTTTCCATGGTTCGCATGTAGACGATGGGCGCGCGCGAGTCGACCTCTGCCAACGCGCGCCCGACTGCGGGCCCGACCGTGTCGAGAAGCCCGCTATAGCGGATGTAGAAGGTCGTCTCCCCACCGCGCTCCTCGGTCCGCCGCGGGACAAAGATGAAATTCGGTCGTTCCTCGCGACGAAAACCGCTGAAGAACGCGTTTGGTGCGACGCCGACGATCTCGACCGGCTGGCGCTGAGCACCGACGAGCAGCGTCCGACCGAGCGCATTCTGACCCGGCCAGAGTGCCTGCGCGAGATTCTCGTTGACGACGGCCGTCGTGGTGGTCCGGGTGCGATCGTCCACGGTGAGTTCGCGGCCGAACCTGGGCGTCAGCCCAAGGACGCGCAGATAGTCAGGTCCGACGGCGTTGCGCTCGGCGACGACGGGCTTTTGCGCACCGGCTACGCGGACCGGCTCCGTGCCCCAGAACTCCTTTGGCGGAACGCGTGCGTCAGTGACGCCGGTCACGCCGGCGACGCTCGACAGGCGGTCGCGCATCCGGTCAATCAGCGTCGCGCGGGCCCCTTCAGGCACGCCCTCCGAATTGACCGTCACGAGCAGAATCCCTGTCGGGTTGAAGCCGAGGTCGAGGCCGTTGACGAGCGACAGCGACCGATACGCGAGCCCGGCGCTCGCGAGCAGCAGCACCGCGAATGCGAGCTGCAAGATGACGAGTCCGCTGGCGAGACGTGAACGTCCTTGCACGACTCCCTGTTCACCGGCCTTGAGAAATGGCAAGAGATCCTGTCGCCAGGTCCGGATGGCTGGACCAATCGTGAACGCGATCGTGCCGGCACCGGCGAGCGCCATCGCGTATGCGATCACTCTCCAGTCCGGCGTGAAGTCGAGAGCCATCGGTACGCCGTTCGCCGGAGGCAGGAGCGCTGCGACTACCTTGCCGACGCCCCACGCAAAGAGACACGCAACGGCCCACGCAGCGGTCGCAATCGCGATTCCCTCCGCGAGCACCAGGCGGACGACCCGCACGCGCGAGGCGCCGAACGACTGACGAACCGCCATCTCCCGCTGACGCACGACCGCGCGCGCGAGCATCAGATTTGCGACATTCGCACAGACAATCAACAGCGTGAGTGCGGTGATGATCTGAAAGATGGCAAGAAACTGCAGGCCGCGCTGCGCAAGGAGGCTGTCGCCGGCCGCGGTCAACGAGTACCGATAGGGGACGATGGTCTTGGCCTTGTTCGACTCTGGATACGCTGCTTCCAGCCGTGCGGCGATGGTGACGAGCTCGGATCGTGCGTCGCTCATCGATGCGCCCGGCGCAAGGCGCCCGAGCATTGCGATCGCTCCCCACGTCCGGTCCTCGAGTCCCCGTCCGGCTCCGCGAACACGAGCATAGGCCACGATTGGGACCCACACGTCTGACCGTTCCGCGAGCCAGACGCCCTGGAAGTCTGGAGGCGCGACGCCGACGATGGTCGCCGGCTGGCCGTTCAGCGCGATCGTCTGGCCGATCACGTCGTCACGCAGCTGAAAGCGCTCGGTCCAGAGGTGATGGCTGATGACCGCCGTCAGTGCGGAGCTGCGGGCTTCGTCGTCTGTGAACGCGCGTCCCCGCGCGAGGACCAGTCCAAGCGTGTCGAAATAGTTGGTAGAGACGGCGGCGCCGTGCAGCGCGTAGCTGCCGTCGCGATACGTCAGCGTGAACCGATCGAATTGAAACCCGAGGAGAGGCCGTACGGTGCGCGCCTCGGAGGCGACGTCGAGATAGTTCGCGTAGCTCTCGACGGGGTGAACTGGCTGTCGATCGACGGCCCAGCCAAGCGACACCAGATTGCGCGCTCGAATCGCCGGGGCGGGCTTACTGAGGAGGCCGTTGACGATCGAAAAGATCGTCGTGTTACCGCCGATGACCAGCGCGATCAGGGCAATCGCGCTCAAACTGATTCCAGGCGATCGCGTCAGGATTTGAAAACCGGATCGAATATCTGACAGCAGCTGCTCGAGGGCAGTCCACGTCCAGACGCTCCGCACGTCTTCGTAGGTCGCCCGGACATTGCCGAATTCGACCAGCGCGGAGCGGCGCGCCTCGTCGGGGCTCTGCCCCCGCTCGATGCGCGTCTCGATCGCCAGGTTCAGGTGCGAGCGCAGTTCCTCGTCGATCTCGGATTCCTTGCCGGGGCGGCGGAAGAAGGCCATAGGATGTAGACGTTCTACACCCAGAAGCGGTAGGTTGTCTACCCCCTTTTGACAGGACGAGTGCTGCCCGGAGTGTCCCGGGGATCAGGGTGCCTGGGGTCTCTATCTGGAAGCGGTTTGTTGCGGGAAGGAGGGAGCGCGGCCGACGCACGCGAACGCGGTCGGCCGCTCTAATAAACCGTGAACTACTGGCAGCTGGGAGAGACCATCTTCAGAGAAACGACCTTCAGCTTCGGGGCGTTCGCTCCCGAGGCCGCCGGTGCGTCAGTCGCGCCTTTCGCCTCGTCCACAGTGCCGGTGATTTCAACCTTGTGGCCAACATGCGGGGTCAGCGTTGCGTCGGTGCCATCGAGCTTGTACTCACTGGCGATCGGCGTTGCAGGCGGATTCGTGCCGGCTGTTCCAGCCGTTTCGCTTGCCGCCGCTTTGTTGAGCATGAATTTCGTGTCGTCCTTGGCTGCGGCCGCCCCGGCCGTACCGGTTGCGCCCGGCTCAGCCTTGGCCACACATCCGACCACAACAACCTTCTTGGCGGCGTCAGCCTGAGCTCCCGCGGCCGCCGGAGCGTCCTGGGCAAACATTCCAACGCTGACTCCGAGCGCGAGTGCCGCGCACGTTGCCGACCAGATTTTCAATCTCATAGTACCTCCTGATACAGGATCCTCAGCTCGACCACTTTGCAATTGTGAAACCGATCAGCAACGCTACGCGAACGCGGGATTTTGCCGTGTATCAGCGAGTACGAACGTGATCGACGCGATCCACACTGTCGGTGAACTATTCGGCCTGTGAAAGAAGTACTGATCTCGCGGTTGAGCTCGGCCTCATCTGTTTCTTTCGCGGCTTGCGGTTCGCGGCTCGCGGCTGGCGAGTGGGAGCGGCTCAATTCGCCAGTCGAGTCGGCGCTTTGATCTTCACATTTTTGCGCTTCGAGGAGAGCTCGAGCTCACAGCAGAGGGACTCAAGGCAGGATGGGGGCTGGAAGCTGGAAGCTGGAAGCTGAGATAGCTATGATTCCGACTTCAGGAGAGTGTCAATGAATCGACGCGTGTTCCTCACGACCGCTGCTATGACTCCCATTCTCGCGAGTGCCTTCGAGTCGGTGCGCGCCCAGACCGCCGGCGCGCGCCTGCTCTATGTCGGCACCTATACAAACAACGCGCAGGCGAGCAGAGGTATCTATGCGTGGCGGTTCGACGCGTCGACCGGCAAGGTCACGTCGCTCGGCCTGGCCGCTGAGACCGACAGTCCCAGCTGGGTCGTGGTCCATCCCAATAAACGATTTCTCTACGCGGCGAATGAGCTCCCGCCGCCGGAAGCCGGCGGCCCAACCGGGGCGGTGACGGCCTTCTCGATCGATGCCGCATCCGGCAAGCTGACGCAGATCGGCCGCGTCAAGACGAACGGCCTGTCGCCGGCGCACATGCTCGTCGACCCAAAAGGGAAGTGGGCAATCGTCGGCAACTATGGCAACGCGGCCGGGAGTGAAGGAACCTCGGTCGCCGTCTTTGCGATTGGAGACGACGGGAAGCTCGCCGAGACGCCGAAGACGTTGGTCCCACACGCGCCAAAGCCGAAGCGGCTCGACCCGGCGGCTGAACCGCCGAGGAACGGCAACCCGCCGACGTCGCACCCGCATTGCGTCCTGCTATCTGCCGACAGCAAGTTTCTGCTCGTCGCGGAGAAGGGTTTCGACGAGGTGGTCGTCTACCGGTTCGACGCGGCCACCGGCGCGCTGACGCCAAACACGCCGCCGTCCGTCGAGGCGACGAAGTTCGGCGCTGCTCCTCGTCATCTGGCGTTCGGGAAGAATGGGAAGTTTGTCTACGTGTGTTATGAAGCCGGGCGCGCGGTCTCGACGTTTGCCTACGACGCCGCGAAAGGCACGCTGACGCCGAAGGACACGCTGTCGACGTTGCCGGCCGATGCCCCGCAGACCGGCTCCTGCGCCGAGATCGAAGTGCACCCTGACGGCAAGTACCTGTATGTCTCGAACCGCGGACACAACAGCCTTGCGCTCTTTGCGATCGATCCGGCGAAGGGGACGCTGACATCCAAGGGCACGTTTGCCGTCGGTGGGACGCCACGAAACTTCAAGATCGACCCGACCGGCAATTACGTCTTCGCCGAGGGACAGAACAACGGCGTGACGGTCGTGTTCAAGATCGATCGTCCGACCGGCGAGCTGACGAAGACCGATGTGTCGCTCGATTCTCCGGCGCCGGTGTGCATTGCGTTTGTGTGAGGGATCGTGATCTTCGGTGTGAAGGCGCCAGCTACAGTGCCATTCCCATCCTTTCGAGGAGCGTCTTGAATCGGGGATCCTCGCGCACGGGATCGAATTCGACGGCCGCGGTGATGAGAATCAACGAACCGTCGCGCTCTTCAAAGGCGCGATTCAGCGAGTGGAACAGGCCGTCGAGATCCGACAAGCCGAGATGGACGAGCCCGAACCACATCGGCGACACGTAGCCCGCTGCGCCGCGCGCGTTCAGCTCGTCGAGGTGCTCCTTCGCGCGTTCACGGTTTCCTGAACGGGCATACGCGTAACCCAGCACACCCACATGGTTGACGGACCGGCCACCGAGCTCGATTGATTTGTCGAGCTCCGCGATCGCGCGGTCGAACTGACCGCGTTGGGTCAGCGCATCTCCCAGCGCGTAATGCGCAAACGCAAACGACGGCTCTAGCGCCACCACCTTTTCGAACTGCGCAATGGCGCGATCGAGATCGTGGCGGAAGTGATGCACGTAGCCAATCTGCGTCTTCACCTGAAGATCCAGGGGATCGAGACGCTCGGCCTGCTCGAGTTCGACGAGCGCCAGATCGTGACGCCTTTCGAGGAGCGCGAGCCGCCACGCGTTCCACAAGTGCGCCGACGCTGAGCCTGGACCGAGCTGAAGAGCGCGCGTGAGCGCGCGTTCCGCTTCACGTCGATCCCAGTCGTGATTCATGGCAATCAAGCCGCGAACCTTGTAGGCCTGGGCGAGGTCGGCGTCGAGGGCGAGGGCCTTGTCGACGGCCCGTCTTGCCTGTGGAACCGTTTCCGCAGCCGGCAGGATGCCGACTCCTGAGTAGAACCAGATGTGCGCTTCCGCCAGGGCTGCGTACGCGGGCGCGAACGCAGCGTCCTCGGCAAGTGCTTGCCGGAAGGCGCCAATCGCCTCCCGCACGGTCCCTTCGGTCCACTTGTTCAGCGCGTACATGCCCTTCAGGTACGCGTCGTGCGCCGGAACGTTGAGCGGCGCTCGCTCCGATGGTCCAGTCTCGTGATCGATCCGGAACTCATCCAGGATGCTCGCCGCAATCTCGTCCTGGATCACGAAGACGTCCGAGAGCTCTCGATCGAAACGCTTCGACCAGATGTGATAACCGTCCTCGGCGTTGACCAGTTGCGCGGTGATGCGCACGCGCGCGCCCGACTTGCGCACGCTGCCTTCGAGAATCGTCGTTACCCGCAGCCGTCTGCCAATCTCGGTGATCTCGAGATCCTTGCTCTGAAACGCGAACGCCGACGTCCGCGAAATCACCTGCAGCCCCGGAACCGACGTCAGCGCGGTGATGATCTCCTCGGTGATCCCGTGGCAGAAATACTCCTGGTCCTTGCCCGCGCTCATATCCACGAACGGCAAGACAGCGACCGAGGACGACGCCCTCGGCTCCGCGGCAATCGTCACGGCATTTGCCGTCGACGACGTCGAGCCGGTCACGTTCCGGAGGTCCCGCAAGAACTCGTCGGCCGATCGATAGCGGTGTTCGGGATCCTTCTCGAGCGCTTTATCGATGAGGATCTCGAGCGACCGAGGCAGTGTCGGGTTGAAGGTGAGCAGGGGAGGTTGACGCCGATTCAGCAAATGATCGAATACTGCGGCAACTGTATCCCCTTGAAACGGTGTTCGGCCGGTCGCCATTTCGTAAACGACCACTCCAAGGGCAAACAGATCCGTGCGCGCGTCGAGCGCTTTTCCAAGCGCCTGTTCTGGCGACATGTAACCAGTCGTGCCAACAGCCTGACCCACGCTGGCGTCTTCTCCCGTCGTCGTCGAGTCCTCCGCGGACTGAGTCGAGATCCGCGCGACGACCTTGGCCACGCCGAAGTCGAGGATCTTCACCCGCTCGTCGTCGGTAACCATGACGTTGCCTGGCTTCAAGTCCCGGTGCACGATTCCAGCGGCGTGAGCACAGGCGAGCGCTTCGGCCAACTGAGCGGCGACCGAAATTGTCTGCGCCAGCGGGAGGCCCGTGCCGGCTGCGAGGAGCTGACGCAGGCTGCGGCCCTGCACGAGCTCCATCGTGATGAAGACGAGATCGCTGGCTTCTTCGACCGAGTAGATGTGGACGATGTTGGGATGATTGAGGGCGGCCGCGGCCCTGGCTTCGCGGAGGATGCGCGCTCTACTGTCGCGCGCGTCCGAGACTTCGGAACGCAGAAACTTGACCGCGACACGCCGATTGAGTCGCGTGTCCTCAGCCACATACACGTCGCCCATCCCGCCGCTTCCCAGCTTCTCGAGCACCAGGTAATGACCGAGTCGGTTGCCAATTAAGGTCACAGGCTGGTATCGGGATCAGCTTCTCGCAGAGAACGCAGTGATCTCGCGCAGAGCGCGCTGAGGGCGCAGAGAAACGCCGCGCCAACCGGGTCCCCTCGTTGTCGAATCAGTGATCGAGGAGACTTGGTTGGCACGGCGTCTTTCTCTGCGATCTCTGCGTTCTCTGCGTGAGATCCCCAGCGATCTGGGCGCGAGCGTTGACTGGCAGATTCCAAAACCACCTCTAACCAACCGCAACCGGCGGAAATGCCGACTTGCCGCACCGGCACCGTGCGGCCTCCGGCGTGCCCTTGTGCCACACGCGCGTCCTGCAGTCCGGGCACGACCAGAGCGCATCGAGCGTCTCGATTCGTTCGAGTGCCGCTTTCACCTCGCTCGCTCCGGACCGACCGCGGCTCGCGTGAGCCGCGACGTTCAAGGTCGCCCCCACATCCGCTTCCAGATGTTTGAAGATGGGTTCGATGGACTGCAGCTGCACCTTGGCGCGCTCCTTGAGCGTACGCCGAAGACCGATGAACAGCTCTCCGATTTCGCGTCGGTCGTTCGCCTGACCGCGTCGGAAGGGAAGCGGCGCCCACAGCGCCTCGCACACCTCCTGCAACAGTTCCTCGAGCGCTCGGCGCGCTTTCGTTGCCGCGCCCTGCACGTCACCGCTGTCCAACCGCTCGCGGGCAGCCGCGAGTGTGCCGCTCGTTTCGTATTTCGTCGTCCGAGGGCCCGAGGCATGGCTCCACGACGTGAACTCGATTTTCCGCCACGAGGGCGCGCGACGGCTCAAGTGCTCGAAAAACTGCTGGTCGTGGGTAAGGACGATGAGCTGCCAGTCGGAGAAGCCGTCGGCGAGCAACTCCGCGAGCCGGCCGCGATGCTCGACGTCGAAGCTGTTGATCACGTCGTCCAGAATCAGGAACCCGAGCCTTTCATTGAAACTCGCCGCCATCGCCAGGAACACCGCAATCGCGAGCGAGTTCAAATGCGATTCGCTCAACACGCCGTGCGGCGGCCGCTGCCGTGATCCATAGAAGTCAATCGCGAGCTCGATCCCCTTCGCCGTCCATGGCTCGATGCTCACCGCGTCGAGATCTTCTCCCGGGTGCAGAGCCGAGTAGAACTTCGCCACGCGCCCGCTGATTTGTTCGAGGAGCTCGCCAAGGTCATCCTTCTGCTTCTGCTGGTACGCATCGAACACGCGTTCGGCAAGGGTCACTGCTCGTTTGGCACGAGCGTTCTTCGTTTCTGCCTGTTGCCAGGCGCGAATCTGCTGGCACAGCGCGGCGAGCATCATCAGCTGATTGTCACGTTCGCTCGGTTCTGGTGCGGAGATCTGTTTCGCCAGTTTGGCTGCCGACTTGTCCCATCGACGCACTTCGGAGAGAAAAGCCGTGATTGCGTTGACGTCCACCGGCGCGAGCGCGCTGACCTGGTCGTGGATTCTCGTGTCCGACCGCGTGGGAACAGACGGGATGTCCAGATCCAAGGCGAGGACGCGTTCGTAGATTGCGTCGCGCAGATCGTACGCGCTTTCGAGCCCGTCAGCCTGCTCGAGGATCGGATCGCGGAAGCGCTCGAGATCTCGCGACGCTTCCATCACTTCGGCCAACGCGCTCTCGATTTTTCGTGCCAGCGCTTTCTGGTCGACCTTCTGGCCGCACACCGGGCAGCGTCCTGCTTCGATCGCCTCTGTTTCAAACAGCCGTTTGGCCTCACGTACCAAGGAGGCGCGCGGCAGCTGACGCGCGCGGTCGGATACGACCAGCGCATTCCACCCGTCGAACACGCTCTTGCTGAAGTCGGGAGCCTTGAGCGCGCCAATCTCGGCCGCCAGATTCTCGCGCCCTGAGGAAGACGAAACGCTTGCGCTGGCACCCACGGCTGACGTGATCCACGACGGTTCGGCGACCTGATTCAAGGATTGCGGCGGTTCCACACCGAGCAGCTCGCAGATTTGCCGCAGATTGGTGAGAACCGTTTCTTCACTGACCGTATCGCCGCCAGATGACAAGGCGCGGCGATACACCCGAACTTCCTCTTCCGCAGTTTTCGACGCCTTCCTCAAGTCGTTTCTGACGCGCTGCAGGTCTTCGCGCAGGCTTTCGATCTCGTCGAGGCCGAGAATCTCGACTAGCGCCTTCCACTTTTCGGTCTTGCTCTTGTTGATGAAGTCGGCGAGGGTCCGCCCGCGCAGCAGGAACGTCTCGCGCCGGAGCGCCTCGAACGTGTCAGGCGTCCGCTCGTCCGGGAAGAGGACCTTCCCGCCGAGCGCGCCGCTGGTAAGGACCTCGACCGATGTGGCCCCCTCGCCGTCGCCGCCGACATGTCGCACCGCGTGCTGCCGTCCTTCGTGCGACAGGAGCTCGATCTCACCCCTGAAATACCACTCGAGCGCGTCGGCAATCGTGCTTTTTCCCGTGCCGTTCTCGCCGTAGATGACCGTGCTTTCGCCTTTGCCGAAATCGACGGTCATTTCCGTGGGCACGCCGCGGAATGCGTGCATCACCAGACGCTGGAGCCTCTCAGTCACCGGCAATATCCTCGAACAGCTGACGTATCGCTGCGGGCCTGTCGACGTGCTCCGTCTTCAACAGTTCGGCAAAACGTCTCGCGAGATCCGGCGGAAGCTCATCCAGCGTGTCGAGCAGCGTCAGAAGAAACTCCTGCGCGCTAGGACGGTGCATGCTTGTCTCCTCAATTATTAGATCCGGGGGGCTTCGCCCCCGCGGGGGCCCCACGCCCCGCTCCGCTCCGGCGGGCGCGCCCGTGGCGCGCCTAAACTCTCGAAATGAGCTCCGGGGCCTGATCCTGTGCCTCCTAATTTAATCGAATGAGGCACAAAGAAATCGACCGGCTTCGGCTTCGTCCGGCGGGCCTGCCGTCCCTACGGCTTCGGCCGGAGGCGGCCTTCGACGGTCCGCTCTAGTTGGCTAAAATCTCCGCATGAGAGGAACACCGGTAGTCGTCCTGGCCATTGTTGCTTCCCTGGCCATCGCCGCCGCTCAGAACTCCGGCTGGCAGGCGCGCCCGGAAGCCATCGCGCAAGCGGCGAAGGCCCAGCCAGGGTTCAACTACGACGAATCGCGAGTCGGGTCCTACACGCTTCCGGATCCGCTCGCCTACAAAGGCGGGAAAGTCGGCAGCAAGGACGCCTGGCCCGCGCGGCGCGCCGAGATCCTCGATTTGTTCCGCACCAACGTCTATGGACGCTCACCCGGCCGGCCTGAACACCTCGCGTTTTCAGTCGTCGAAGAGAATCCCGCGGCGATGGACGGCGCGGCGACGCTGCGGCGAATCGCGATCAGCAGCCGCCAGGGCGAGCGGTCCCATCACTTCACGCTCACGCTGTTTTTGCCCAACAAACCATCACGTCCCGTTCCGGTGTTCCTCTTGATCAACAACCGTCCGCCGTCGAACACGGATCCCACAAGAAAGGAGAAGTCCGGGTTCTGGCCCGCGGAGCAGGTCATCGCACGCGGCTACGGCATCGCCGCGTTCCACTACGCCGAGCTCGCACCAGACGATGCGAAGACGTATCGGGACGGGGTGATCACGTTCTTCGACGACGGATCAGCCGCGTCGAAGTCCTACACGTGGGGCGCGCTCGCCGCATGGGGATGGGGCGCCAGCCGCGCGATGGATTACTTCGAAACCGAGCCGCGCGTCGACAAAGCACACGTCGCCGTCGTCGGCCACTCGCGCGGCGGCAAGGCCGCGCTGTGGGCGGGCGCGGAGGACGAGCGCTTCGCGATGGTGGTCTCGAACGAATCGGGAGAAGGTGGCGCCGCGCTCAGCCGCCGTAATTTTGGTGAGACGATCGAGCGGATCAATACATCGTTTCCACACTGGTTCACGGCGACGTACAAGACATTCAACGGTCGCGCAGCGGAATTGCCGGTCGATCAGCACATGCTCATGACGCTGAGCGCTCCGCGCGCGCTCTACGTCGCCAGCGCCGACGAGGATCTCTGGTCCGATCCCCGTGGCGAGTTCCTCGCGCTCGCCGCAACGTCTCCGGTCTTCGCCCTGTGGGGCGATCCGGCGATTCGCCCCGAGGACATGCCGGCGGTTGATAAGCCTGTCGTCGTCGGGCGGCGCGGATATCACGTCCGCACCGGCGGCCATAATCTGACGCCGTACGATTGGGACCGCTTTATGAATCTTGGGGATCGTGTTTGGAAGTGATCCCGGAAGTATGATCTTCCGCCTGAAGGCGGAAGCCACACGAGAATGCTGAATGCTGAATGCTGAATGCCTCAGCTCTCTCGTGGCGTCCGGCTTCTAGCGGTTCGCGTCGAGCGCCTCGGTCAGAACCCTCCCTGACGAGCCAGCAGGTGCATCCACATCTATTAACGTCGCGAGCGTGGGGGCGAGATCGTTCAACGCGACTCGTCCGGCATATTTCCCCGGCCTGACCCCGTGGCCCATGAGCACCAGCGGAATGTGCGCATCGTAGTTGTACGGGCTGCCATGTGTCGTGCCGGTGGCCTGGCGCATCCAATACGGCTCCAGGATGATCTCGAGATCGCCGGATCGCTGGGGATTGAACCCACGCAGCACTCGACTGCCGATCAGGTCGTTTGCGACTTCGGCGCGCAGCAATTGGTCGCGCGTGTAGACGCGAGCGACATGAGGCACGGCCATCGCCGCTGCCGCAGCGACGCGACGAACCTCGGCGGCGTCGAGGTGCTTTTCAGCGATGAGCGAGTAGTTCAAGTACGGTGATGATCCGGCGGTTGCCATCAGCCACTTGCCCTCGCCAAAGCGGGATGTCAGCGCCTGCTCGATCGCGCCGAACAGTTCTTTGTTGGTCATGCGCCCACCAGGAAGCGAGCGCTCCGTGAGCGATTCAGGGACCGGCGCCACACCATGATCCGCCGTGAGCGCCACGATCGTGTGCTGCAGGCCGACTATCTTGTCCACCCGATCCAGCAGCTGGCCGATCGCTCGATCGGTCCGAATCGCGATGTCCCGAACCTGCGGCGAATCCGGTCCATAGGTGTGACCGACGGCATCGTTCGATGAGAAACTCACGGAGAGTAAATCGATGACGCCACGCTGCCCGAGGTGCTCCTCAGCAACCGCGGTCATGGAGAAGTCCGTCAGCATCTGATTGCCAAACGGACTTCCGTACACGGCCTCATACAGTTTCGAATCAGTCTCCTTTGGCAGCTGCTTGAGGACCGGCGTGCCGGCCGAGAGTGCGAGCCAGGCTTGACCGGCCAGGGAGTCCGCCGAGTGGCGATCGTTGAAGACTCGCACCCACTCCGGGACGTCATTCATGTAGTACGTGCTGGTAACGAAGGCACCAGTCTTTGTGTCGAACCAGTAGGCAGCGTCAGCGCCTCGCCCCACGGGCAGGATGGCGGCGCGATCTTTCAGGGATATGCCGATGACGCGCGGCGCACTCGGCGCTCCCTTTGGAGCGCCTGACGCAAGCTTCATCTCGTCGCCTAACGTCCCGACCAGGAGCCGGCGAGGTGAGGCGGTTGCTGCACCGGACGCCCCGACAGGCTTCACTGTTTCATCCGTGATGCTGGCAACCGACTTGCCGGACTCGCGATCGAACCAGTCGTTGCCGATGATGCCGCTCACGGACGGCGTCGCACCCGACAGCATGGTAGAGTGCCCGACCGCGGTGACGGTCGGGTAATGCTCGAGATACGCATTCGTGAAAACGGCTCCGTTCGTGAGCAGTCGCTTGAATCCTCCCGTGTACTCGGTTCGGAATCTGGTGAGGTAGTCGTACCGAAACTGATCGACGGCGATCAGGAGCACGAGACGAGCCTCCGCTGAGGTTGCCGACTGCTGGGCCATCGGGCCTGAAGAGAGCAGCGCCAGCAACGCAAGCAGGACGAGCAGAATTCTTTTCATGACATAGGGCCTCGATACCGATTTGATGACTCACACATGATACCGGACGAGAGCGAAGGCCTGCAGCAGCTCCTCTTCACGAGCCCTTCACAATTCCTTCATCTTCAGTTGCGACACTGCTCTCATCGGACGGGGGGTTGGCCGTTCGACGCGCAAAGGAGCAAAGCAAATGCGTAATCGAGGGATCTTCGGCGCGTTGGCGATCGGCGTTCTACTGATTGTGGCCGCCGCCGCCATCGGTATCGGCGCCTACAATGCAGGGGTGGCTCAAGGCCTTGCTGAGAGCGGACGAATGATCGCGGCACCACCGGCGGGAACGCCGTTCGTGTACGTGTGGCCGCGACCGTGGGGATTCGGATTCTTCCCATTCTTCCCTCTGTTTTTCCTGTTCCTGTTCTTCTTCGTCGTGCGCGGCCTGTTGTGGAGAGGGCGACGGCATGGCGGCTGGCGCTACCGTCACGAGGGTGTGCCGCCGATGTTCGAGGAGTGGCACCGGCGCGCGCACGCGACCGGGCCGGATCCCGGATCCCGTACCACGGATCCCGGATCGCCGATCCCGGATCCCGGCATGCACTAGTCTCCAACAATGAAGGAGATCCTGGTCGTGGACGACGAGCCTCGGATTGCCGAGATCTGTCGTGATTACCTCGAACGCGCGGGTTTCAAGGTAACGGTTGCCGGCAATGGCGCTGACGCCATGACACTCGCGCGAACGCGGCAACCCGACCTCGTCGTCCTCGACCTGGGACTGCCAAAGATGGATGGCCTCGACGTGACGCGAGCGCTGCGCAAGCGCTCGAACGTGCCGATCATCATGCTGACCGCACGGGTCGAAGAGAGCGACAAGCTGATTGGCCTCGAGCTCGGCGCCGACGACTACCTGACGAAGCCGTTCAGCCCGAAAGAACTTGTTGCGCGCGTGCGTGCGGTATTCCGGCGAACCGATATAGGACCTGGACAAAGCGACGTCGTCCGCGCAGGTGACGTCACGGTCGATGTTCGACGGATGCACGCGAAAGTCGGCAATCGAAGCATCGAGCTGACCTCTACCGAGTTCGAGCTGCTGGCCATGATGATGCGGCAGCCCGGGCGCGTGTTCACACGCGGGCAGCTGCTCGACGCGGTGCGCGGCGAGGAACTGGAGTCACTTGATCGCGTGATCGATGCGCACATCAAGAATCTGCGCCGCAAGCTGGAGCCTGATCCCCGCAATCCCCGTTACGTGCTGACGGTATATGGCGTCGGCTACAAGTTCGCTGAGGAGTGATGCGCGATTCCTGGGATCGGCATGGGCCGCCATGGCGGCACGCGGGCGACCGATGGCCATCCCGCCAGGGTCGCTTCGTCACCATACGACGTCGTCGCGCGTGGTACTTTCGACGCCTCGCGTTCGCCGCGCTCGCCCTTCTCCTGCTGATCGTCACGAGTATGTTCGCGGCCGGCTGGTTGGTTGCCGGCGGGGGCGGCCGCGCAGGTGCGGCTGCCGCGCTTCTGGTGATGCTGTTGCTGTTCGGCATCATGTCGGTGATGGTCCTCGTGTCCGGCAGCATGCGACGCTTTGCCTCTCCTCTCCACGCGGTCATGGACGCCGCGGATCGCGTGGCAGAAGGCGACTACGGGGTACGCGTCCAGGAATTCGGCGCGCCGCCCATGCGAGCGCTCGCGCATTCGTTCAACACGATGACCGAGCGACTGCAGCATGCGGATCGGCTGCGCCGCGACGTGATGGCCGACGTGGCACACGAGCTGCGCACGCCGCTGAGTGTGCTCCAGGGTCGCCTCGAAGGCCTTCTCGATGGCGTGTATCCCCGCGACGATCATCAGCTTTCCGAGCTGCTCGAAGAAACGCACGTCCTCTCGCGGCTGGTCGAGGATCTGCGGACGCTCGCGTTGTCAGATGCCGGCGCACTGCCGCTGCAGAAGGAATCGACGAATCTGATCGACCTCGCCAAGGACGTCGCCCGCAGTATGCAGCCCGAGGCCGACCGAAAGTCGGTGTTGCTCAGCGTGAGCGCCGTGGACGACTCAACCATCGTCGATCTCGATCCGGTTCGGATCCGAGAAGTCCTGACCAACCTCCTGTCGAACGCACTCCGCCACACCGCGGCAGGACGTTTGGTGACCATATCGATCAATGAGAAGAATGGAGGCGCAGTCGTGATCGTCCGCGATGAGGGAGAGGGGATGTCGCCGGAAGAAGTCGCCCGGATGTTCGATCGCTTCTACAAGGGCGAGCGGTCGCGCGGCTCCGGGCTCGGCCTATCGATCGCAAAGAGCATCGTCACGGCCCACGGTGGAGAGATCAGAGCATCAAGTGAGCGCGGAAAGGGGACGACGATCGAGTTCACGGTTCCGCGGTGACTTCCGCCTGAAGGCGGAAGCCACACGGGCATTGGTGAGTCACCGACTTGCGGACTAAGCTATGTCGCATGCGCGTCACTGTTCTGACTGCCGGAGTCGTCGCCACCGCGTTCGCCGCACTGTCGTCGCAATCAATCCCGCAGGACACCGGGGCGACGGGGGTGTGGCAGAAGATCAACAAACTCAGAACGACCGCCAGCGTGCTGCATGGGACCGCGCATCCCGATGACGAGCACGGCGGCGTCCTCGCGAGACTGAGTCGAGGCGATGGCGCGCGAGTCATCCTGCTGACGCTGACTCGCGGCGAGAGCGGCGACAACGCGATTGGGCCGCAGCTGTTCGATAGCCTCGCCCTCATTCGCACCGACGAGTTACTGACGGCGGACAAGTACTACGGCGTCGACGAGCAGTACTTCTCGACGATGATCGACTACGGGTTCTCCAAGCGACTCGATGAAACCACCGAGAAGTGGGGACTCGAGAACGCTTTCCGCGACGTCGTCCGCGTCATCCGCATGACGCGGCCGTGGATCGTCCTCTCTCGTTTCCAGGGCAACGCCCGCGACGGCCACGGCAATCATTCGGCCGCCGGACTGCTGTCGCAGCAGGCGTCTGAAGCCGCCGGTGATCCCAATCGCTTCCCCGAGCAGATCAAAGAAGGATTGCGCCCGTGGTCGCCGTTGAAGGTGTACATCGGCGGGGTGCGCGCTGACGAGAACTGGACCGTGCGAATTGACAGCGGCGAGTACAACCCGGTGCTCGGCGACACCTACGCGAACATCGCGAACTTCGGTCTGAGCTTTCAGCGATCGCAAAACGGCGGAAGATACGCGCCGACGTCCGGTCCGAACTACTGGTACTACACGCGCACGGCATCGCGCGTGACGGCACCAGAAAAGGAGCGCTCGATCTTCGACGGCATCGACACGACGTATGCAGGCTTGTTCAAGACGCTTGGTCGAACAGCACCGGCGGGCATCGATTCGACGCTCGCCGGCATTGACGCCGCGGTCGCACGCGCAATCTCGACGTTCAAGTTCAGCGATCCGTCGTCTGCGGCGCCGGCACTGACTGAAGGACTGCGGCTCACGCGCGACGTCATAGCCAGGTCCGAGAACGAGCCTGACGTGACTCACGTGCTGCGCATCAAGGAGCGTCAGTTCGAGGAGGCCATCAATGCAGCCCACGGCCTGGAGTTGTCGGCGATCGCGGAACCGAATGCAAAAGCGAGCCTTGATGCCGGGGGACGAGGCGGTGGTCGAGGCACGGTCCCGACGATGACGGCGCCGATCCCTGGCCAGACGTTCGGTGTCAACGTGCGCCTGATCAATAGAGGACCAGTACCGATAGAGCCAAAGAGCGTTCTGCTGATCACGGCGCCCGGTCTGTCGCCGACGACGGTGACTTCACAATTGTCATCTCCGGGAGAGCAGCAGTCAGGAACGTTCTTCTTCGCGGTCACGGTCGCCGATGACGCACCCTTGAGCACGAAACCGTACTTCAGCCGCTCCGCCTTTACCGAGAATCGCTACACGCTCTCGGACCCATCAATGTTTGGGCGGACCTTCAATCAGCCCCCGCTCGTGGCGCTCGCGAAGTACACCGTGAACGGCGTCGACGTCGAGGTGACGGAAGTCGTGAAGCGGCGCGAGACGAATCTGCCGTACGGTTATGTCACGCGTGAGGTGCGGACGGTTCCTCGTCTCGCATTGACGGTTTCGCCGATGACCGCGGTCGTGCCGATGTCATCACCGAAGCGCACGGTTGATGTGGACGTAACCGTCATGCACAACGCGAGTGCACCGACGAGCGGCCAGCTCGCACTGACCTTGCCAGCTGGCTGGACATCGAGTCCTTCCGAGCACGCGTTCACGTTCCAGCGGGCAGGCGAGCGCAGCACCTACCGCTTCACGATCGCGGCGAAGAACATCGACACGCAACTGCACGATGTGGTCGCGGTCGCGACAGCTGGCGGCAAGCAATATAGAGAAGGATACGAGTTGATAGAGCCGCGCGACCTCGAGGCGCGCTACCTCTATCGCCCTTCGATCGCGAAGGTCCGCGGGGTGGGCGTGCAGGTCGTGCCTAACCTGAAAGTCGGCTACGTGATGGGGATCGGCGACCTGGTTCCGATCGGCTTGCAGCAGCTCGGCGCCACGGTGACGCTTCTGAATGAGCGCGATCTGGCAACCGCGGATCTCTCGGCTTACGACGCCATCATGACCGGTACGCGCGCCTATGCGGTCCGCGAAGATCTGAAGACCTACAATAAGCGGCTGCTCGACTACGTCAAAGCCGGTGGCAACATGATTGTGCTCTACAACACATTCGAAATGGTGCCGAACGAATTCGCGCCGTTTCCGGGCGAGCTTCTGGCGAGCGCCGAGGAGGTCTCGGAAGAAGATTCACCGGTCACGATCCTGGCGCCCACAGAACAATCGTTCAACTGGCCAAACAAGATCACCGTGAAGGACTTCGACGACTGGGTCGAGCAGCGCGGATCGAAGTTCTGGACGACGTGGGACAAGGCCTACACACCGATGATCTCCACCTTCGACAAGGGACAGCCGCCGCAGTCGGGGGGGTGGCTGACCGCAACATACGGCAAAGGTCACTGGACCTACTTCGCCTACGCCCTCCATCGTCAGCTGCCGTACGGTGTGCCTGGAGCGTTTCGTATCACGGCCAATCTACTGGCCCTCGGGAAGACGCCAAAGTAGTTTCGCTGCTGGCTGCTGGCTGAGAAGAGCTGGAAGCTGGCAGCTGATAGCTGGAAGCTGACCTTCGGGCATTTAGTGCCCGCGTCTTGCAGGAACATCCCTTGCACCGCCGCGAACCGTCGCGTGGCCTTCAACACTCGACCCCACGAAATACACGCTCAGCGGCCGTTGACGACGCAGAGTTGAAACGCGGCCGACACTTCTGTCAGAGGCGCCATGGCACTGTTCCGAAAGCTGATGAACGGCAACGACGCGCAGCAGGTCGCCGTCGCCGAGGATCTCGACACCCAGATCGGGCGCGCACAGGATGTGCGGCTTGCGCTGGAAGCGCTCGTCACCATCGCACAGGCGCATATCGACCAGATGCCTCGAGTGACCGCGTCGCTCGAAGCCACCGATCGCCGGGCAGCCGGCATTGGCGAGCGGCTCGAAAGCCTTGCGGCCCGCATGGACGACTTCGAGGCCGTGCGTCGGCAGACACAGGCTGCCGAGTCACGTGTCGTCGCTCTGGAGGAGCGGGTCGAACAGGCGCTCGCGCGCGAGACTCAGGCCGACGAGCATCGCGCCGCGATCGAACAGCTGATCTCGCTGGGGAACGCCGCCTTCGCCAATTTGCAGACCCTTAAGAAGGAAGGGGCGGCCTTCATGCAGCTCGAGGAACGGCTGCCACGTCTGAGAAAGGAATTTCAGCCGCTCGTCGACCAGCACGCATCGCTGAAGAACGATCTCGACCAGCTTCGAACCGGGATCGCCACGCTGGCGCAGGACGCTGAAACCGGGCGCGAGGCGGCACTCAAGGCGCGAGGCCACGCCACGAAGGCGACGGAAGTGGTGACCGAACTCCAGCGCAAGCTGGAGCCCCTGTCGCACATCAGCGCGCTTGGGAAGGATACGGATGCCCAGCTGCGCACGCTGAACTCGCTCTCTGAGCATGTGGCTGCCAAGGTGAAAGCGCTCGAGAACCAGCAGTCGGTTGTCGAGCACGCGCTTGTCGAATCACGCCGCGTGCACGAAATGGTCTGGGAGATGGAGGTTCAGCTCAAGAAGCTGGACGAGGGAAGCAAACGCGCGGCGCGGGTGGAGGAAACGCTGTCCGCGCTCGAGCGCATGCAGGCGGCAACTACGACATCGCTCGAAGAGGCATCAATCGCCCGTGAGAGCTTCCGGCACGATGTCGCTCGACAGGAGCGCGACGCGCACAGTTTGATGGAAACCGTGCAGCGGCAGCTCGATCAGCTCGCGGTCAACAAGCAGGAAATCGAAACGGTTCACGAACGATTGCGGCTCGTCCAGACCGGCATCGCCGCGGCGGAGACCCGCGTGGAGACGGTGACGGCACGCGAAAGAGAATTGAACGAGATTGCCGAGCGTATGCAGGGCCTCGCGACCGGGCTGCAAGGCCTGACAGCATCGGCCGAGTCGCTGCAGCGAAAGCAGGCGGCGCTCGACGTGGTTGAGGCGCGGCTGGAGAGCCTCGAAGCAACGGCCAAACGCGCGCAATGGCACTTCGAGGGCCTGGCGGAGCATCGCAAGGACCTTGACACACTGAAGAACGAGATCCAGGCGGTGCACACTACCTACGAGCAAACCGCGACGCTGCTCGACAAGCTTCGCACCGACAAGCGGGAAGTAGAGGTCTTCCTCGACAAGGCCGGCGGCTTCATGGGGCAGGCGTCACAACTCGAGGCGAAGATCGACGCGTTGACGAATCAGATCGCAACGGCAGAGACCAGTGCGGCGAAAACGATGGGCGTGGCCGCCGCAGTCGATGATCTTGCCGGCAAGCTCACAGCGCTCGAACCAAGAACGAAGATCATCGAGGACCTCGAAGGGCGTGTGAATGCGCTCAACACGTTGAGCGCCGATGTCGACCGCCGACTGAGCGAGCAACTCGTAGCGCGAGCGGAGCTGGAAAGCCTCAACGTGCTCTGTGAGGGCATCGGAGCGCAGGTGACGGACGCGCAGCAGAAACTCGCCGCCCTCAATGCTGCCCGTGCCGAACTGGAGCCCGCGATCGATCGTCTGGCAGTGCTCCAGCAGGATG
>Ga0207701_10000705_pt1 | contig 35105 bp, 16 predicted proteins | sample KBSSwiSSwithPhiX_FD_184294 | JGI IMG/M metagenome (GOLD analysis project Ga0207701, IMG submission 184294) | Switchgrass rhizosphere bulk soil microbial communities from Kellogg Biological Station, Michigan, USA, with PhiX - S5 (SPAdes) (version 2) | ecosystem: Environmental > Terrestrial >... | reverse complement strand
AAGAGAACCACGGAAAAACACGGATCAACACCAATACAGGAGCCACGGAAAGACACGGGTCAACACGGATAAAAGAGCCACGGCAAAACACGGATCAACACGGATCAGATCTTGTTGTTGTGAGTCGATGGTCAGATCGAACGGACGCGTCCGTGTTCATCGGTGTTAATCCGTGGCGTAAATTCCGTGTTCTTCGGTGGTGGCTCGCGTCCACGTTTCTATTAGCCGCGGTCCTGCGCGATTATCCAGCAAGCGGCTCTCTGGACACTGAATCCTCGCGACTTCGCCGACATACCCGGGCTGGAACTCGTGTCGTGACCACGGAAAGACACTGAAGAGAACCACGGAAAAACACGGATCAACACCGATACAGGAGCCACGGAAAGACACGGATCAACACGGATAAAAGAGCCACGGCAAAACACGGATCAACACGGATAAGATCTTGTTGTTGTGAGTCGATGGTCAGATCGAACGGACGCGTCCGTGTTCATCGGTGTTAATCCGTGGCGTAAATTCCGTGTTCTTCCGTGGCGTAAATTCCGTGTTCTTCGGTGGTGGCTCGCGTCCACGTTTCTATTAGCCGCGGTCCTGGTCGTGGCCCGGGACGCAAGACCGCAGACCGCGTCCGCGGCTGAGCAGCAGGCACGCGTCACCTGCGCTGGTTGTCATGCGTTCCCCGCACCGGAAATCCTTCCCCGCGACGCGTGGCGCAAGGAATTCATCCGCATGATGTTCCTGCGCGAGAAGCGGGTGCCGCCGATCGGCGCCGACGCGTATCGAACGATTCAGCTGCCGCCCGACATGGAGCAGGTCCTTGGGCTCTACCTGGATCGTGCCCCGGAACATCTTGCTGCCCCCGAACGCTGGCCCGAGGCAAGCGAATCACCCCTCCGCTTCGAGAAGCGCGGCCTGCCGATGCCGGATTTGACCGGCACGCCGGCTGTCTCGCACGTTGAGTTCGTGGATTACGACGGCGACAAGAAAGTCGACGTGGTCGGAAGCGACATGCGACAGGGTGTCGTCTTTGTTGGCCGTCCAACAACCGCAGACCCGCTGTCGGTCGTCGCCAGTGTTCCGCATCCAGCTCACGTGGTGGTGACTGACCTTGATGGCGATGGCCTTCGCGACTTGCTCATCGCCGAGCTGGGTGAATTCTTCCCCGCCGATCACAACAAGGGGGCGGTCATCTGGCTGCGCGGCCAGGCGAGCGGCAAGTTTGGCGCGTTCTGGCTCGACGAGTGGCCCCGCGTCGCCGATGTCGAGGCTGCCGATTTCAATGGCGACGGGAAAACTGATCTTGGAATCGCGGCATTCGGCTGGCACACGACTGGTCAGATCACGATTGCAGAAAACCGCACGTCCGTTCCTTCTCGGCCGGAATTTGTCCGGCATGTGATCGATGCTCGTCCCGGCGGCATCAACGTGGTTCCTGGTGACCTGAATCGCGACGGCAAGATGGATTTCGTCACTCTACTCGCGCAGGAACATGAAACGGTCCTCGCGTACATCAACAAAGGTGCTGGAGATTTTTCCTTCGAGCAGAAAATTGTGTATGCGGCGCCACACCCGAACTGGGGCTCGTCTGGAATTCAGCTGATCGATCTCGATAAAGACGGAGATCTCGATGTGCTCCTCACTCACGGCGACACGTTTGATGACGGGATCGTGAAGCCGTATCACGGCATTCAGTGGCTCGAAAACACCGGGACCTATCCGTTTGTCGAGCACACGTTGGCCCAGATGCCAGGGGTCCATCGCGCGATGGCCGCCGACCTCGACGGTGACGGCGACCTCGACATCGTCGCATGCGCACTGTTTGCCGCCGGCTCCGACGTCGACGAGAGCACGTTGCCCGCGCTCGTCTGGCTGGAACAGACGAAACCGGGAACCTTCACACGGCACACGATCGAAATGGGCTTTCCGCGGCATGCCTCCCTGGATGTCGCCGACATCGATGGCGATGGCGACGCCGACATCGCCGTCGGTTTCTTCTCGATGGATCGATCGTCTCCGTCATGGGTGGATGTGTGGGTGAATCAGGGAAAAAAGAAATAGAGGCGTTCTATGCGCGCACTGGTCATCGCCCTTGGTCTGACAGTCGTTCAGATCGCGAGCGCACAACAATCTGCCCCGCCTCAGGACAGCCCTAACACCCCACGGTTCCGCGTCGCCGCGGACGGAGTGCGAATCGACGCGGTCGTCACCGATGGCGACGGTCGCGTGGTTGCTGATTTGACCGCAGACGATTTCGAAGTCCGTCAGGACGGGAAGCTGCAGAAGCTGCTCTTTGCGCAGTTCGTACCGGTGCTCACCGGGCCGGCCGTCGCCGCTGCTTCGCCGCGGGCATCAGCTGCGATCTCGGAGGCACCACCGGCCGCAGTTCCGCAGATAACACGTGACAACGTCCAGCGGACACTGGCGATCGTCGTCGATGATCTGAGTCTCTCGTTCGAGAGTGTCGAGTACGCACGACGCGCACTGCACACCTTCGTCGACCGCGAACTCCGGCCGAACGACCTTGTCGCGCTCGTGCGAACAGGTGGATCGTTCGGCGCGATGCAACCCTTCACTGTCGATCGGCGTGTGCTGCACGCGGCCATCGATCGGCTGGAATGGAACGGGTTCTCACGCAACGGGGTCGAGCCGTACGATCCGGTGAACATGTTCCAGACGTTTGACAACAGATCGGGGCTCGGCGATCTCACTGACTTCTCGTTGGTCGAAATCGTTCGACGATCGATGTCGGCCCAGGGCACGTTCAGCGCCCTCAATCTCGTCGTCCAGGGAGCTCGAGATCTGCCGGGTCGAAAGGCGATCGTTCTCGTATCGGAAGGATTTCAACTGCTCGAGCAGGGATCACACGACAACGGAGCGGAGCCCAACTGGAGACTGAGACGCCACCTCGATCGCGTGATCGAGCAGGCCACTCGAGCGGGCGTCGTGATTTACTCGCTGGACTGTCGCGGCCTGCAATCAGCAGCACTGCACACGGCCGACAATCTCAAGGTCGGCCCGCTGCAGCCGGACGGATTCGATGCACGGATTCGAAACACGGCCCAGGAGCGCGTCGAGTTCAATCGCGACACGCAGCAAGGCATGGCATACCTGGCCGAACAAACCGGCGGCTTCGCGGTGATGAATAGCAATGACCTCGCAGACGGGCTCGGACGCATCACCAGCGACGTTCGCGACTACTACGTCATCGGATACACGCCGCAAGCGGGCACATTCGTCGGCAAAGGCAAGAAACCAAGCCTGCACAAAATCTCGATTAGGGTGAAGCGGCCCGGACTCCAGGTCAAAACGCGTAAGGAGTTTCTCGGAATCAGCGATCCCGCCGAATCGATCGGTCCCAGGACGGCTGCACAGGAACTCGTGCACGCGGCGACGTCGCCATTCGCGGAAACCACCGTCGCCCTGCGCGCCACAACGCTGCCCGGCTATACGCCGGATAAGGGTTCGTACGTCCGCACGCTTCTCCACATCGACGCGAGAGGGCTGACATTCATTGATGATGAGACCGGTAAGCGGACCGCATCGGCCGATGTGCTCGGGATGGTCTTCGATCAAGACGGCATCGAAGTGGCGCATTTGAGCACGGGATTCTCGATTGCCTTGACGCGCGAGGGGACGGAAGACGCACTCCGCGACGGTCTGGCCTACACGTTGCGAATCCCGATACGCCAATCAGGCGCGTATCAGGTTCGGTTTGCGATTCGCGATCGGCAGTCGGGCGCGATCGGCTCTGCCGGCGAGTATGTCGAGGTGCCCGACGCCGCAAGCGGTGCGTTTGCGCTCTCAGGGATTGTCCTGCGAAGCGACGCGGATCCGGTCACTCCAGGCCTCGATGAAGCCGATCGATTTTCGGTGACGCCGATGCAGGCCCTTCGGATCTACCCGCGCGGCGCCCGGCTTTCCTATACCTACGAGGTCTACAACGCGCCGGTGCCGGTCGAAGCGGTCATGACCATCTGGCGTGGCAAAGACAAGGTGCTGTCGACCCAACCCTCGATCCTTGTCCCGCCTCATGATTCGCCTCAACGGTTTGCAGCAGGCGGCGGCGTCAAACTCGGAGACGCCTTGCCTGCCGGGGATTATGTGCTCGAGATTGCCGCGAAGCTCGCCGACTCGGCACACAAAAAGCAGAGGGCAGCCGCAATCCGCCGCATTGATTTTGATGTGCGATGAGACGGGCCGGGAGTCCAGGGCTGAGGGCTGGTTACCTCGACCGGACGGGAAACAATTGAATCGTGTCTGCGGCGCTATAGGGCGATGCCACGATTTCTATGCCATCGGCCATTAACGACGATCCCGCGATCGCGCCGAGCGACCCGTGGTTCCACGACTGCACGTCGTACATCAAGTCGGACTGCAGGCCGATTGGGCGAACAACTGTGCGCGCGACTCCCGGGTCGGTCTGGTAGGCCCACAGCACAACCGGATGCATGGTGTCAGATGCCGTCTGCAGGACGTCCCACGCTGGTCCATTCACATTCGACGCTTGCGGCGTCAGCAGCGCTCCTGACGCCTCGATGAGCGTTTCCCGCAGGTTCTTGTAGGTGTCAATCTCGAGGCGCATCGCGTCGGCTTCTTCGTCGTCAAGATCCGTGGTGCGAAAGCACAAACCAAGAATTCCCGGCATTCGGCTGCGGAAAATGAGCGGCAGGTCCGACGCGCCCCTCAACGGCTCTTCCCGGTCGGCGAGGACAAACGACATCAGATAGGCGGGCGGAAAGATTGCACTGAGTCCCTGGATGTTGTGGCGCACTTTTGCGGAAGGAGCCGTCCGGTCGTCCATCCAGGCCGTATCCGTGTAACGCATCATCCCGAGGTCGAGGCGGTTGCCGCCTCCCGATACGTTCTCAATCTCTAAGTCGGGATACCGATCGCGCAGCCGTGAGAGCACATCGTACAGACCATTGACGTGCGCGAAATTGCCGTCGGTCGCCCCGTGCACATGGCCGGAGCGGTCACAGTTGATCCAGAAATTGTTGTCCCATTTCAGATAATCGACGTGGGCGGCGTCGATGAGGGTTGTCAATCGATCGAACACCCATTGGCGGGCGCCGGCACTCCCGAAACAGAGCTGCGCCGATTCGGACGACCCGTATTTCCCGTCGTTTTTCGCCAGCCATGTTTCCTGCGCAAGCCCGCTCCGTCCTACCGTGGACAGGGCGACCCGTTCGGGCTCGACCCACAACCCGAACGTCAAGCCGCGCTCGTGCGCATAGTCAGCCAGTGCCCCGAGTCCGGACGGGAACCGCGCCGGGTCTACCTGCCAGCTTCCCAACCCGGAGCTGAAATCCCCTGCGCCTGCCCGCCCGGCTCCGACATACCATCCTGCGTCGACCACGAATCGGTCCGCTCCGAGCCGTGCAGCGCCATCAATCTCAGCACGCATCGACGATTCGTCAATCTGGACACCGTACGCGAACCACGTGTTGTAGGTGACGCGCGGATTTAACGCTCGATCGCGGCGAAGGTCGTGGAGGATGAATCTACGGAGCGCGGCGGATGCGTTTGCCAGACTACCGCGAGTGACACCAAAAAAGGCGTGCGGACCATCTATCGGCGACGACACGCTCGTTGACATCGAGGGCAGACCTATTTTCACCTCGAGGCTGTCACCGTCCCGTGCCGCAGTCAGCGACCATGCTCCTGACCACAACAGTCCGGCGTAGAACTCATCGCGACCGGTATCGACGGCAAACCACGGCACGGCTTGCTCCGATGCGCGCCCTGCCGCCCCCAACGTCAGGCGTTCACCACTCGTGAGAGCGCGGTGCTGCAGTGTGAACGCCGACTCACGCGACACTTCGACACTGTCTCCCTGAAGGCCGTTTACCCAGTGGATCGTGCCTGCCGGAATTGTCAATGCGAACGCATTGAGATCTGACACGGTGACCGGCGATCCCAGCGGCGCAAACGTCGTCCACGTCTCGAACGTCGGAGAACCGCTGGCCGCCACATAGTGGCGCGTCGTTCGCAGCCGCACCGCGGGCACGTCGTAGGTGACGTCGAGCCTTACCGTGAAGCCGTCAACCGACGTCGAGACGTTTTGAAAGACGAATCCGGCCGTGCGATTGCCAAACGGCAACGTCTTTCCGCCGACGATGACCTGCGTGTCGGGAAGAGAACCGAGTGTACGTGTTTCATCGGCCGGTGACGCGAGACGGATGACGCGAAAGTCGTGGGTCGCGTCGAATCCCAGCGTCAGCGACGTTCCTGCCGATCGAATCGTCCATGTGCCGGCGTCTGGATCGTTCGAGATGCTCGCCGAACCGGCGCGTACGACCGTCGCCGCCGACATCGGCAACGAAAAAATGGCCCATAGCGGAAACAACAGGACAAGCGTCCACCAACGGTTCAGCGTGAACAGGATCGTCAGGTTCGACCTCGAGCGCGCAGGATGCGTACAAGTTTAGTGCCTCTTCGGATATGCTCCTATGCCGCCAGATGAGTTTGACGCCGGCGTTATCAACCAGGACCGCCCGCCCGCTCCTTTTACACCTTCTCGTCGTGGCGGCCTACGTGTGTGTGGCGGTTACCTTTGCCTGGCCTTTGCCGCTGCATCTCTCGAGCACCCTGCCCGGGCCGGTCTCGCAGGATACGGGCGTGTACGTCTGGAATCTGTGGGTCTTTCGCCACCAGATCGTCGCGCACCATGAACTGCCGTTCACGACGCACGAGATCATGTCGCTTGCGGCACCCGTTCCGCTCGCGCTGCACAACTACACGGCGATTGCAGACGCGATCGCGTTCCCGCTCCTTCCGGTGCTCGGCACGATCCGCACATTCAACCTGCTGATCATCGCCAGCGGCGTGCTGTCGGCGTACGTCATGTTCATCTTCGCGCGTCGTGCGACCGGCGACGTCAGCGCCGGATGGCTCGCCGGGCTGCTCTTCGGCTTCTCGCCGTTCATGAGTGCCAGGACGTCCGAACACTTCAGTCTCGTCCAGACCGCACCGCTGGTGCTATTTCTCCTGCTGTTCGAGCGAGTGCGAAGCGGCTCGAGCCTGCGGGTCGCCGCGGCGGCAGGGGCAACGGTTGCTGTCGCATACCTGTGCGATCCCTACTACGCGGTTTACTGCCTGTTGATGGCGGCTGTTGCGATTGGCTATTCCGCAATTACCCTGGACGATGCGCACCAGGCATCGGCGCCGTCGCGCACCGCTCGCGTCATTCTCGATGCGCTCATCGCGTGCTGTACCGCCGTCGTGGTGTGGATTGTCATCAGTGGCGGGGGACAGTTCATTGTCGGGGGCACTCGGGTCAGCATGACCCAGCTCTACACCCCAGTGCTCCTGCTCACGCTCGCAGTGGCTCTTCGAGTGTGGGTGGCATTGCAACCACGGATACGCTGGACTATACCGTCCGCCCTGCCGCCAATCCGCAGCATCGTCGTCGCTGGGATCGCGTGTGCCGCGCTGCTTGTCCCGGTCATCGTGCCTGTGACTGCGCCAGCGGGCGAGCGTCAGTGGATCAATCCCAAGGTGTTCTGGCGCAGCAGCGCGGCGGGATTGGACCTGGTCACACTGGTGACTCCCAGTCCCCTGCACCCGCTGTTCGGACGATTCTTTGCCGGGTGGTTCGAGAGCCAACCACACACGCCGATCGAGAACGTTGCCTCGATTCCGTGGACGGTCATCGGAATTGTCGCGCTGGCGACATGGTGGACGAGGAGGCTCACTCCCCGTTACTGGTTTGTGTTCACGGCTTTCTTCGTTTCGCTGTCGCTCGGACCATTCGTTCACGCAGGCGGCCAGAACCTCTACATACCCACACCCTGGGCGTTTCTGCGTTACATGCCTGTCGTCGGGGCGGCGCGAATGCCACCACGCATGACGGCGGTCGTCATGCTCGGGGTCGCGCTGCTACTTGCCTTCGCGATCCGCGATCTCAAGACCAGAGTACGACGGCCGGCATTGATGGCAAGTGTCGCCGGAGCATTACTCTTTCTGGAGCTGCTTCCAGCTCCGCGCACTACATACAGCGCGGCTGTGCCTCACTTCTTTGACCTGGTCGCAGCCGATCCGCGACCGGTCGCTCTCCTCTCACTGCCATTTGGTTTGCGGGACGGCATGAGGGCATTTGGCAATCCCAGTCCGGCGTCTCAGTTTTTTCAGACGCATCACGGGAAGCGCCTCATCGGCGGTTACGTGTCCCGCCTGCCATCGGCCGATGTCGCCGAGTACACGCGTCGCAGAGTCACCGCCGCACTTATCGATCTCAGCGAGGGCAAGGCGCTCACTCCAAAACGCCGCGCCGACGCTGTTCGCCGAGCACACGAGATCCTGCCAGAGTTGAATATCGGCTACGTCGTCGTCAACACATCGCGCGCTTCGGCGGAATTGATTCAGTTTGCCCGGGAGGCGTTCGATCTCGAACTCGCGGCGGCCGAGGGAGAACGATTGTTGTTCCGCACTCCGCTCGCAACACCTGCGACACGGGTCGCAGGGGGGTCGGGCGACTAGAGCGTCAATCAACAGCCTTCACTGTCACGCTGCGATCGAGCCTGGAGATGAACAGGAGAAGGGAGAAGGGAGATAACAAATGATCCTCCTTTTTCCATTCTCCTGTTTATCTCTTTGATTCGATCGCCGTGTAACAGTGAATGGCGCTGATTGCGAAATCAGTCTTGCAACATGAAACACGATGAACAGCAGAAGAAGGGAGATAAAGAATGATCCTCCTTTTTCCATTCTCCTGTTTATCTCTTTGATTCGATCGCCGTGTGACAGTGAATGGCGCTGATTGTGAGATCAGTCTTGCAACGTGAAAAACGCTGTGCGCGAGATTTCATTTCCCGCCGTGACAATACGAACTCTCAACTCGTACGTCCCCGCGGGCAGCGATCCAACCGGCAATCGCCCGACGTGCTGAATCCTTGCGCCCGTGGCGGCGGCGAGTTGGAGGGGCCCCTCGGCAACGGGTTGACCGTTGCGCAGCAACTGGACAAAGGCGCCATCCGGGTGGATCGTGTCGGTGCCATAGAGTGTGAAGAAGAATGGCAGTTCGGAAACCGACGCGCGGTGAATCGACTCGCCGAGGTTCGGATAGAACAAACGGTTCCCGACATAGAGCGGGGCCGCACTTCGTGCCTCTGATGACGGGGGATCATTGACCTGATCGATCCGGCTGACGAGAACGAGGCTGCTCATCGCAAGAGACGGCGATTGAACGGCGGGAACGCTGAGCGTGGTGACACGCGCGCTGCCTTGATGCGCCATTCCATCAAAGACGATCGTCTCGATCGTGTAGACGCCCGGCGCGAGATCGGGATCGCGATAAAACAGAATCTCGCCGTTTTTTGCCGCCTCTACATCCTTGGCCTCGCCGGTCAGCACGTATTGCTGACTGAGCTTCTGCACCAGATGCCCGGCTCCATCCAGCAGCCGAACGACAATCGCGGCTCGCGCCTCATACGTACTGCGTTGCGTGTCGACGACGAACCGTAACGCGCTGGTGCGTACCTCCGCGAGAATCGGAGTCAGGCCGGGGCGGACTGGATCGGGAAAGCTGAATGCCGCTGCGTGCACGGGAAACGCATTCGGGAGCGGTGTCTTGGCGAGGAGCGCAAGCGCCGGTGATTCGTAGCTGTCGGTTGTCGCCGGCAGCGCGGAACGGATGGCGCGATATCCCTTCCGCGCGAACACCTGCGTGCCGGGCCGTTTCACCTTTACCTGGATCGCGCGGAATTTGCCATCGAGCTCCGTGTTGGTCGGTGAGTAGGTCAGCAGGTAATGAAACTGGTTTTCCTCGTCGATGCGACGGAATGCAGACGACAGGTCGTTGGTCTCGTCGACGAGAAATCCACCGGTCTCTTCCGCCAGGCGCGCCAGGCCGGTTCGAGAATCGAGCTTCAGCGTGTCCTCGACGCGCTCCAGGCCCATCGTCAACGGCTGCTGCGATCGGTCGGTGCCGGTCACGACCTGACCCAGCCGCTCCTCCGAAAATGCCTCCATCTCTTTCCGAACGTTCGCGAGAGAACTCTTCGATCGCAGCCCCTTGGCGTCGATCGCATAGGTCGTCACATTGGCGTGGTTGGCTGCGTCGATGACGGCGTCGAGTTTTGCCGACAACGCCGGCGTCACCGGCAGGCCCTCGGAGAAGAAGACGATAGTCTTTCGGCCTGGCGTGTAGGCGAGCGTCTCGATGACAGATAACAACGCCAAGGACGTGTCGTAGCCTCTGTGTCCGCGATCGAGATAATCGAACGAGCGGATCATGTTCAGCTCGGTTTGCAGGAGCTGAAGCTCGGTCTCGCGTGCGCCGATTTCTGAGGCGACCCGCGTCGCGGCGCCGCCGAGTGCGGAGGCCGCACTCGATTCGGCGGACTGCGTCTGGGTCGCGAGTTCACGCCGCCGATCGAGCAACTCGTCCATGCGCTGGGCCTTCTGCTCCTCGGTGGAGGTCCCCGACGCCATCACCTTCTCGACTCCCTGTCGGATTCGCGTCCGATCGGTCGTATAGGCCTGGATGACCCTGACGCCAGGGTCAGTCGCAAACACGCCGACCCGCGCCGACGATTCACCGGCCATCGGCACGAATTCAAGCGTGGCCTTCTGCGCGAGCCGCAGCGATTCGGCCGACAGATGATCGAAGACCAGGGCCGTCGTCGCCGCCTCGGCTTCGGCAGCCGCCGGTGATAACGTGGTGCCTGCTCCGGCGATTGCCACGACCGGCGCGGGCGATCGCCACGCGACGTCTATGCCGATGCCACTGCCATGCGATACACGCGTGAAACTATCGACCTTTTGCGGAATGCCGTCTTCGGTGACCCGGAAGTCGGCGGCGGACAGATCGGTAACCGGGTGCCCCTTCTTGTCCCGCACCACGACGTCGACGAGGATCGCTGTCGCCGTCGACATGAACGACTGTCGCTCAGCCGGACGTGATGAAGACTGCGCCGACGGACGCAGTTGGGTAAGCGCAGCCAGGAGAACGACGAACGCGGCGGCGCGACCTCTCATGAATTACTCTGTGACGAACAACATCACCGATCTGAAGACCTGCTGTTGTCCCTGTTTCACAATCACGCGCAGCTCGTAGGTTCCCGGGACAATCCGATCGAGCGGTAAACGCCCCACCTGCTGAATGCGGCCGGACTTATCCGCGCCGCTCAGCGAAATCGGCAGCTCCGCAATGGCTTTACCGTCCTCCAGCAACTGGAGCGTCGCGTCAGGCGCGGGGCCGGACTGTGCCGGATAAACCGCGAAATAGAAGCCGATCTCCTTTACCGACTTGCTGACCGTCTCTCCCAGATTCGGATAGATCAACGTATCGTTCACGAGCAGCGGATTCGACGGGCGGCGGTCCTTCGCATCAACTTTTTCAACACGCTTGACGAGCACGAGACTGCTCATTCGCAGCGCCGCGATGTCTTCCCGCGGCACTTCGACCGTGGAGATGCGAACGCTCGACTTGCCCGTTGGGACATCGTGCACGACCGTCTCCATCGTGTAGACACCCGCATCGAGCTCCGGCTCGCGGTAGAAAATGATCTCCCCTTGCTTTGCTCGATCGAGCATGTCCAGCGGTCCCTTCACCTCGTAATGCTGGCTGATCTGCTTGGCCACCTCGTTGTTCGAGGCGATAAACCGAACCAGCACCGTGACGTCGGAGGTATAGGTCTTCCCGTCGCCAGAGGGCTGAAACGTGAGGGGCGCGGTCTTCAGATCGACGACGACAGGCGCCAGGCCGGGGCGCGTGCGCTCCGGAAACAGCAAAGCGCCGGCACGGACGGGGAATGCGTTCGGCACCGGCTTCTGCGTCAGGGCGACGAGGGCCGCGGCTTCAGAGGGATCGACTGGCACACCCGGATTGCGAACCGCGAAGTATCCCTTGCGTGCGGTCACGGTCAGCCCGGGGCGCTTGACCTTGACGTCGATCGCGCGGAAACGGCCGTCGTACTTTTCGTTAGTTGGCGTGTAGCCAATCAGATAGTAGTTATGCAAATCGCTGTCGATCCGATCGAAGCCCTGGCGGAGGCTGTTCGTGCTGTCGAAGATCACGGCGCCCGTGTCCCGCGCCAACGTGCCCAGGGTGTTGTGCGGATCCTGGCGAAGCACGTCCTCGTTTCTCTCGAGCGCCTTGCTTAATGGATCGTTACTTCCACCGCTCGAGCCCTGAATTCCGGTGCCGCCGCCGGCGGCGCGATTCACCTCGTCGCGAATCTTTGCCTGCTCGCTTTCCGCCCGCAGTCCGGCTGCGTCCATCGTGTAGATGGCGACGTTTGCCCGGTTTGCCGCATCGATCACACCAAGAAACAAACGCTGGACCGCGGGTGGAACCGCCAGACCTTCCGAGAAAAACACGAGACTCTTCCGCCCTGGTAATCGGCGCAGCGCGTTGATGATGGCGAGAAGACCGTTGGTGGTGGAGTATCCCTGCTGATCGCGCTCCATCACGTCGAAGTCTTTGATCATGTTCGACTGCATCTGCGCGAGCATCGCCGCCGCCGGAGCGGTACCCATCGCGCCCGACGCCCCCGGACCACCGGCAGCCGCCGCGCTCGAAGCGGCCTGATTTGCCGATGACGCCTGTTGATCCGATTCGAGTTTCCGCTGCCGTTGCTCGGCGTTGTTGAAGCTCGCCGAAGCGCGCTGCGACATCGTCGACAGCGCTTGTTTGAGAACGGAGACGTTCTTCGTAAACGGTGCGTACGCCGCCAATCCCAGGTCGATTCCGAAAATAGCGATGTAGCTGGATGCTTCGCTCTTGTTACCGAGATAGGACTGCGCCGCCTGGACGGCAATTTGCCGCGACTCGGGACCGAGACGATCGAATACGAGCGCCGTGATGAGCGGTCCGCTATTCACCGCCGGGGCCGAGCCAGCCACGGCCTCGGTTGACGCTGCAGGAGTGCTCGGCGTCGGCGCGGGTACCGGCGTCGCGTCGGCAAAGATCGGCGTGAACGAGCCGATCTTCTGCGCCGTGCCGTCTTCGGTGAGTTCGAAGTCAGCCGGTGAAAGGTCGGAGACCGGTTGTCCGCGCCGGTCGCGGACGACGACGTCGACCAGGACAGCGGTGACGCCCTCATTCAGCGTCTTGTCCGCGCGCGCGGGTGCCTGCTGCTGTTGAGCGCCGGCCGGTGTGAGGGCGAGGATCGCGAGCAGCGCCGCGAGCGCTGATTTTCGTCCGCGCAATACATGTCTTTTCAGCATTCTGTCCGCATTTCTCAATGCGCATGGGGCCCCACCCCACGCGCTCTCACTCAGCGACTTCGCCTCGCTCGGGCCGCGGGCGCCTTACCGTCCACCCACTGACTGCGCTCCGGTCCGCATCGTACGCGCAAGCTTATCGAGTCGCGTGAACTCATCCCTCTCGCGCGTCGCTTCTTCGATCCGCCCTGCGCGCTGGTAGGCGCGCGCCAGCGTGAAATGCAGGCCCGGACTCTCGGGCGCAAGCTTGATCCCGATCAGCAACTCCTTGATCGCGCCGTCGACGTCGCCGGTCTCGAGAAGCGCCTGGCCGAGGGCTTTATGCGACGTAAACACATTGGGCGCGACCGCGACCGACCTCTGCGCCCAGGTCAACGCTTCCTTGGCATCCCCGCGCTTCAGGTATTCGTACGCAATCTGCATCAGTGACCACGGGTGATCGGGTTGCAACTCGAGCTCGCGCTTGAATTCCTGGATCGCCTTGTCCGGCTCTTCTCCCAGCAGGAAGACGCCATAGGCATAGTGAACGTTCTCGGTCTCCGGATATCGCGCCACCAGCGCCTCAAATGCTCTGTCAGATGCCGCCGTGTTGCGGGTGGCCATCAGATAACTCGCACGACCGGCCATCAACACCATCTCGCGGCGATCGGGAGGCATTTCGATTGGTAGAAGCGGCATCCGCAGGGTCGCCAGGCCCATCGCTTCAATCACTCGCGGGTTGTCATCTGCTTCGCGGGTGAATTCCCCCAATGTTTCGAGAGCCTGCTCGAACTGCTCGACCCGCGTCATCAGCACGCCGGCGTGATAACGCGCAACGCTTCCAAGCTCCGGCGCGTCGCCGACACCGAGGATGCGGGATTGCAGCAAGTGCTGGAGCGCTCGGTCGTAGTCCTTCATGCCGAATTCACAGAGGCCGAGAAACGCAAAGGCGGCACCGTTTTTCGGCGCCAGCCGCACGACCTTACGAAACGTATCGCGGCAGTTCGGGTAATCGTCGAGCGAGTAATACGCCGTGCCCTGATACCAGTGCCCTTCGACGTAGCCCGGCTTCAGTTTGACGACCTTGCCGTACAAGGCGATCGCGTCCTCCCAACGCTGCGCCTTGCGCGCCTCGGTCGCCGCAGCAACAAGTCGATCGAACTCCGCGGCATTTCCCGTCGCCGCTTTCTTCGATGCGGACGCCTGATCCGACTTCGGTTGAACGGCCGGAGGTTTTTGCGGCTGCGCCGGCTTCGTTTGGGCCGCGACGGGTGCGGCGGCAAGGATCAGAGTCACCACCAACGACGCGGTCAGCGATCTCGGCATCCTCAATCCTTCCCGCCCCGCTGTTTCGCCTGCGCCTCGGCGTTCAATCGATCGATGATGACCTTCTCGCGATCGGCGTCTTCCTTTCGTTTCAGGCGACTGTACGCGGTGGCGAGCTGCACGTGCGCGTCGATCGAGTCGGGCGCCTCCTTGACGATCGCTTCGAACATCAGCGCCGACTCTTCGACCTTTCCCTGCTGCAGCCGCAACGACGCGAGCAGTTTTCGCGCCGTCAGGTCGTTGGGACGAATGGTCAACGCGCGTTGCAGATACGCCGAGGCATCGTCGAGCTTTTGCGCTGATTTCCGCATGTACCCCAGCTGAAGGTTCGCTTCGTAATCGTTGATATTGAGCTGGAGCTCTTCACGGAAGGCACGCTCGGCGCCTTCCTGGTCGCCCTGCGCGAGCATCGATCGACCATACAGCCCGTGCGCGGTGGGAAGTTTCGGATTCAACTGCACTGCTCGCGCGAGTTCGGTTTTCGCCGCGGGATAGTCCTGGCGGCTCAAATGTGCGATGCCCATCAGAAGGTGCGCCTCGGCCGTCTCACCAGCACCGAAGATGCGATCGATATACGTCTGTCCCTCGGTCGTATTGTTCGCGCGTAGCAACGCGGTCCCCAGGATGTAGGCATACGCCAGATCGCTCTCGAACATCCGTTCGCGCGGCTTCAGCAGCGCGACGACCTCGGTGTCCTGTCCGGTCTGCAGATAACAATCGGCCAGAACCAGGTAGGCATTCCTGGCTTCGGGTTCGGTCGCGACGACCTGTCTCAAGTGCGGAATCGCCTGATTGGGCCGAGCTGACTTGTAGTACGCAAGCGCGAGGTTCAATCGCGCCGCGACGCTGGCGGAATCGGCCTTCAGCGCCGCCTCGTACTGCCTGATCGCATCGTCGAACTGCCCGAGCCGTACGTACGCCGCGCCGAGGTTGGTCAAGGCGTCCGGGCGATCCGGCGAAAGCGCCAGTGCCGCTTTATATGTGTCGATCGCCCCGAGGGTGTCCCCGGCCTGCTGAAGCTCGAGCGCACGATTGAACAGTTGTTCGTAGGTCGGTGCAGTCGGCGTCTGGGCGCAGAGCGGCAGCGCATGCGCAACGATCAAGACCAGGAGGAGCGTTTGGAACCGTGGCATACCAGGTTGAAGGTCGGTATCCAATTGTAGCGGGTCGTAAGAAAAAAGGCGGGGTCTTAAGACCCCGCCCTGCGGTTCCATACAGCCGCGGTGTAAGGCGCGGTCTTTAGACCGCGCCACCAGTCTCAGAAGTAATACTTCAGCACCAACTCAACCACACGGTGGCCGCGCTTGATGTTGATCTTACCGAAGTTCGCCTTCGTCTGCGGCGTGAAGCTGAAGCCCTTCGAGGGATCACACGCATCGACAGAGCCGCCGGCGCCATTGGGAGTGTTGGGCACGATGACATTGCACGTCGTGTCCAGGGACAGGTTGATGTCGCTCGCATCGATTCCGGTCGACGCGTACGCCTGGTTGAACAGGTTGAAGAATCCGACCCGGAACTGAATCTTTTGGTCGCCCTGAATCTCGAAGTTCTTGAACAACGTCAGGTCGTGATTGAACCTCGTAGGCTGCCGGACGTTGTAGGGCGGAACGAGGTCGCCCTGCTCGCCAAACGCTGGAAACGTGATGCAGTTGATGTCGAGCACTTTCTCGCCGACCTTTGTGCCGGGAAGGTTGGGGTTGCACGTGTACTTCGGTGAGAGACCGTTGCCGCCGGTGTTGCTGGGACCGACCACATCGGCTGTTCCGAAGTAGGCAGTCGCCGTCTGCTTATTCCCGGCCGCGCCGGCAAAACTGAGCCGGTACGGGATTCCACTTGCCATCGACGAAATGCCCGAGAGCTGCCAACCATTTAACAGACCGCGGCCGAACGCGTTGTTCATGCCTCCCTGCGCCCCATCGGGCAGGAACGCATTCCACGACACGTTGAGCGTATGGGTGCGATCCTGATCGAGCACACCATATGTTCGGGCCGGATCGTAGGGATCGATGCTCGAGTACTCGCCGCCGAGCGAGCCTTTCGTCCGACCGAGCGTGTAGGCCACGAAGTACTGGAGATTACGGCCGGTCTGACGGCTCAAGGTCAACTGCATCGAGTCATAGTCCGACACGCCGCGGAAGTCATACAGCGTGATGCCACTGAGCGCGTTGTACGGCCGGAAGGTCGCGAGATTGGCGTCAACGGTGGCGACCGCATATCGGTTCACCGGTTGTGACAGATCGATGCCGTTGAAATTACCCGTGAGCATCGCCCCGTACGGCATGACGTTGCCGTTGCTGCGACTGACCAGATCGCGGCCACGCGTTCCCACATAGCTGGCTTCTACGACCTGGTTCCATGGAATCCGCCGCGCGTAGGACAGGCTGTAACTGTGAGTCTTTGGCCACAGGAAAGAATTTGGCGTCAACGAATTGATCGCCAAAGTGCCGATCCGGTTGGCGAGCGTGGCTTCGTGGATCGTGTCGTACGTCAAGCCCGTCCCGCCGCCGTATCCGTTTCCAACCCACAGATCGGTATTCACGACATACGCGTTCGGCGCGAGCCGGAGCGTGTTGTCGTACTCAACGTTGCCCATGTTCCGGTTGTAGAACAACCCGTATCCGCCGCGGACGACGTTGTTGCCTTTGCCGTCGATATCCCAGGCAGCATTGACTCGTGGCAGAGCAAATGGTCCGCGGTTGTCGAGAATGCCTCCCGGCGCGCAGTCTGTCGCGACATAGCACTCGCCGTTCACCCGCTGGTAGGTTCCCGGGTCGAGGAAGGATCCCTTCGACGGGTCGTAGAGCGACGGGGTGAAGTAGCCGCCGAGTTTGTTCAGTTCGTTGTTGTTCGTCCAGTAACCAAATCGCACGCCATACTCGAGCGTGAAGTTCGACTTCAGCTTCCAGCTGTCCTGGGCGAAGGAGTCGATGTTCCAGTAGCGCCACTCACCAAAGGGCTGGCCGGGTGCCGGATTGCCTCGTGCGGCAGTGCCCTGCGTGAATTGTCCCACTCGACCGACAAGCATGTCGCCGGCGGAGTTCCCCGTGCCATCACCGTTGTCAGTGCCGAACCAAATCTGGCCGGACTCGGTGTTCTGGAAATTCTGCTGCTTCTGACCTCGCTCGATCGCGAAACCGAACTTCATGCCGTGCGACCCGAGCAACTTCGTGAGCTTGTCGCTGAACTGCAGCGCATCGTTATGCGCATACATGTCGTTCGCCTTCGCCCACAGCTGACCGACCTGGCCGTTTCCAGTTCCCCAACCGTGCAACAAATCATCCGGCAGATACGGACTCGTCGTTCCGGCGGGGAAAATCCCGTTGAACGTGATGCCGCCCGCTCCCTGCTTCAGAATGCTGGGATCCTTGTAGCGGTTGTCGAGTGTGAGCCGGCTGTAGCTGACGACCACTTCGTTGGTCATCGACGGGCTCAGCACCGTGACGACGTTGCCCGCGTACGAACGTCCCACGTGCTCACCCACATTCGGTGTCGGCAACGCGACGACGTCGGGCGGCGCCCACCAGACACCGCGCGCGCTCTCGGTGTACTCGGTTTCATGCGCGACGCGAACGTACGCCTTCGTCTTGTTGCTGATATTCCAGTCGAAGCGCGACTTGAAATCGGTTCGGTTCGTCGGCTCGAGCGCCTGGTAGACGTAGTTATAAAGGTTGTTCGGGTCGTTGAAGTTCGGGTTCGGATAGAGACTCGCGAAGTACTTGCCGGTCGCGGTCACATACGGCCGCAGATCGTTGTTCGGTGCCGGCTCACCCGCGCCAGGAAAGCCCCTCGGAATTTTGAGCTGTGGGACGCTGTTCAGGTTCGACCCGCGATTCGCGAGCAAGGCACTAAAGTCGCCGTTCTTCATCGCCGGGCTGAGCGTGCGGGTGAAGTGCGATCCAGTATCGACCTGCTGTCGCTGTACTTCAAATGCAGCAAAGAAGAACAGTCGATCGCGGTTTTTCGTGTAGTTGTCGCCGAAAGAGATCGGACCGCCGATGTTGCCGCCCGGATACTGGTACTGGCTCTTGGGCCTCTCGGTGCCGGTGATGCTGTTCGATCGATCGTTGGCGGCGAGGTGATAGTCGCGCCAATAGTCGTAGGCCTCTCCGTGGAACCTGGAGCTGCCGGACTTGGTGACACCGCTGATGTTCATTCCGCCCGTGCCATATTCGGCAGCGAAGTTCGAGCTCTGCACCTTCACTTCCTGAATCATGTCGTTGTTCAGGGAGACGATGACGCCGCTGTTGCTGCCGATGTCGATGAGCGACGATCCGTCGAGCGCAACCGTGTTCGCCGAAGAGCGGATGCCGTTGACGGTGTAGGCCTGGGTGTTGTTACCGCCACCGCCGAAGCTGACCGATTCACCCTGGTTGAAGTCGGTGACGACGCCGGGGAGAATGCGGAGCAGTTCGAGCGCACTTCTACCGATGACCGACAGGTTATCGATCTGTTTAGCGGTCAGCACGCCTTCGCGCGCGCCGGTCTGCGTCTGAATAACTTCCTGCGTCGCGGTGACGGTGATCGTCTCGGATTGCTGCCCGACGTCGAGCCGCACATCCATGCCCCGCACGTCGTTCGGACTGAGCGAAATGTTTTTTCTTTCGTACGACTTGAAGCCGGAGAGTTCCACACGCATGTCGTACGTGGCGGGGAACAGACCAACGACCAGATACTGACCACGATCGTCGCTGACGGTGCTCTGCACACCTTTCGTTCCCTGGTTGGTCACCGTGATGGTTGCGCCCGGAAGAACGCCGCCACTCGAGTCTTGGATGGTTCCGCGAATCGTCGCGGTCGTGGAGCCCTGACCTCGCGCTGTGGTCGGCAACAGCAGCAGTGTGCAGAGAAGTGCGGCGGTCCACATCCTCGTGGAACCGCTGGCGCGCGTTGCGCATGCTCGCAGCATTGCTCTCCTTTGATGGCCAGTGACGGCCATCGTCCTCACACCCGGCGACGGAACTCTCACCATTTGATGTACTCCGCCTACCCCACCCAACGCCGTGACGGACACACACCTGCCCGTGACAGGCGCAATAGTGCGTAGATACTAGGCTGATGAGTCTTGGGACGGAAGTAGCTGAAGAAATGGAAGGGAGTATGTCCAAAGACATACTGGCGGCTGGCGGAGCTTAGGGTAATGATGACCCAATGAGAGTTAAAGCTGCACGATCCCTCTCTGAAGCGCGACGGTGACGGCTTCCGTTCGATCCGCGACGGCAAGCTTGCCGAGAATACTGCTGACGTGGAGTTTCACCGTGCCCTCGGTGATATCGAGCGTCGACGCGATTTCTCGATTCCGCTTTCCACCGACCAGCAGTCGCAACACGTCGAGCTCGCGAGTCGATAGACGAGACCGTGACATACCTTCAGCCAGAAGCGCGGCTACCTCAGGCGTAATGTGACGGCGCCCGCTCGCGGCCTTGCGAATCGCCTGCGTCAGTTCCTCACGTTGCACTGACTTCGACAAGTACCCCATTGCCCCACAGTGGAGCGCTCTGTAGATTTCCTCGTCGCATGCGTAGGTCGAGAGCACGAGGATTCTTGCGCCTGGGTATTCGGCGCGAATCTTCTGTGTCGTCTCCGAGCCAGTCAGGCCGGGCAATCGTTGATCAATTAAGGTGACGTCCGGGTTGTGCACTCTGAAGAGGGCGAGCGCCTGCTCCCCTGTCGCCGCTTCTGCGCAGACGGTCATGTCCGGCTCGAGCGCGATGATGCTCGCCAGTCCCATCCTGACGAGGTAGTGATCGTCGACGAGCATGATTTTCAATTTGGTGCTCATATTTCACTTAACTGCGCGTGCGAAAGCGGTTGGCTTTCGAGCCGCGCAGGAATGGTCACAACCAGACGCGTTCCAGCACCAGGGGAGCTGTCGATCTCGAGGACGCCGCCCAGCTTGTCGACTCGTTCTCTGACTCCCTGCAGACCGAAGTGCGCGCCACCCGACGCGCGCTCCGCCGACTCGAGCCCTTGCCCGTCGTCGGTGACGAGCAGGCGCGTGGAGTCGGGTGTGAATGACAGCTCGATGTCGATCCGCGTTGCGCGCCCATGCTTCAACGCGTTGGTCAAAGCCTCGAGTCCAATGCGCAGAAGATGATGCTCCTTGGCCGCATCGAGACGCCGGAGCGAACCATTCACCCGAACACAGGCCTGGGCCGTCGTATTCAGCGTCATCTGACGCGCGAGCGTTTCGAGCGCACCGGCCAGATCGCTCCTTTCGAGCGCCTGCGAGCGGAGGTCCATCACCGATCGTCTCGTTTCCTCCAGGCTGTACCGCAGCATCTGGCGCGCGACGTTCAACGATTCACGCGCCGCTCCCGGTGCTGTCTCAAACGATCCGTCAACCGCTTCCAGTTGCAATGCGATGCCGGCCAGTCCCTGCTCGACCGTGTCGTGAAGCTCTCGAGCGACACGCAAACGCTCGTTCAGAACCGCCTGATACGCCCGCCGTTTGCGTGCGGTGACAGTACGCATCCGCCATGCACCGACGCCAGCGGCAAGTGCGAGGATTGTCACCATGACAGCCGAGTGCCGGAGTGTCCACCACGGTGCCGCTTTCACGACATGAACGTCTGCGGGCGTTCGAAGGAACAGCCGGAAGGAAGGTGGCGGTCCGCTCAGGTACGAATAGACACCTGTGAGCATCACGATGCTACCCGCTCGGATGTCGTCGATCCCGACGCCATCATGCGTCGCGTCGAGTCGCGCATCGAATACCGTGTTCCCCGCGCGCAGAACCAGCACTCGTTCGATCGGGTTCGGAATCACGCTCAGCAGTTGCGCGTTCATACGCACTAGCTGGGCATCATGATCGGGCGTCAATACGTTTTCGGATGCGACGGCGATCGGCGTCGGCTCCGTGCTTTTGCCAACCACCCGAAACACCGCATTCCGCAGCATCGGTCTGCCGGGCGTGACGCCGGGGAAACCGGCCGCCTCGACGATGTCTCCGAGCTGAACGTTGGGGATGGCCTCCGTCTCTATCCGCACGTCGCCGCTCGCGTCTTTCAGATACAGAACGTTCACCACATATTGAAATGTCGCGCGCGTCGTGAAGTCCTGCATGGTGACCGGGTGGCCCTGGATGCCCGCCGTCACCACCCCTCGAACCCGGATTCGACGCATCACCTCGCCGGCCGACGAGTAGTTGTAGATTTTCTGGATCGATCGTTCCGGAAGGGAGAACGGGTCAGGAGGGGGCTCCAAGACCTCAATATCGCGAATGCGTCCGGCAAAAAGCGACACACCGCGAAGCTGTCCGGTGTTGCCAAAGATGGTGCCGATGTTCCCGCGCAGCTTGACGCGAGCATCGATGAAGCGCGACAGGTCGGCCGCCGACGAATCCCACACGGCGGCGCGGACGAGCCCATCCTCGATGGCCACGTCGGCGTACATGACGCGCGAGTCTTTTGTTCCGGCCGGCCAGGTTCTCTGAATCACGCCGGCGACCTCCACGTAATCGCAGTCGAATCGCCCCGTGAGCATCTGAGAGAACGCGAGGCTCTTTGGGACTGGCATCGCGCTGCGACCGATCTTTCGGATTCGGGTCGGCATGACGTCGGGCGCGAATCCGCCGTGGATCGTGGACCCGTCGATCTCGACGAGATCGCCGGCTTGCAGGTTTTCCCAATCGCCCACCGACTTGATCTTGTCCCTCGGGGGGGTTTGGACGAACTGGCCGAAAGCGCCATCGTGAATGATCAGAGTTGTCTTGAGCTCCTGGTCGAAGTGGGTAACCGTGGCGCGGATACGCACGGGGTAGCCGCGCTCCCCGTCATTCTGCGACAGCGCGCGGATGTCTTTGATGGCAGTGAGGACCGGCAAATCGGGTGCGGATCGTTCCTGGGCAACGGCTCCGCTGGCAATGCCCGACAGCATTGCAGCGATCAGGATCGCCCGGGTTCCCTGGGTCTGCACGGCGGTGCAAATACTACCCCCGGGCCACCGGTTCGTCCAGTAACGTCAATGCCCTGTTCCTATTATTGACCCCTCAGGACACCCGGCCTAGGCTCTTGCGGATTGGGAGTTTAAGTCCATGGAAACGCTCAGGAGGAACCGGTCCTGGTGGATCCCGGTCCTTTTCTCGATATACGCAGTAAACACCGCCTATCTCGCGGTCTCCGCAAGCCCCACCATCTTCTATTACGGCAATGTCGTGCTTCACATCGTTGGCGGCATTGCGTTGGTGGTCGCATGGCTAATGTGGGGCAAGGGACTCCAGGCCCTTGCCGATCGGCGGGGTCTTAAGGCCGCGCCCTACACGATCGCTTACACCATCCTGGCTGTCGGCATTGCATTCGGCCTCCTTATCACGGTCGTCGGGGCGGCAGGACGATGGCGGTGGCTGCTGCCCGTCCATATCGTTCTCTCGCTTGCCGGCGGGGTGCCGCTCGCCATTGCCGGAGCTCTAGCGATCCGCGGCACGCTCAAGGAACGCGCGCCGGCAGCCATCGCGTGTGCAATCGCCGCCATCGCCGCAGTTGCCGCCCCGGTGGCCGCGACGATGACGTCCGCGCGAGCGAAGAACACGAACATCATTCGCAATCCGTCAATCGTCCCGGCGTCAATGAACGACGAAGGGGCGGGATCATCGAGCCCGTTCTTTCCCTCATCGGGCGATACGAACGTGCATCGGACCATCCCCGCAAACTTCTTCATGACCAGCGATAGCTGCGGGCGCTGCCACACCGACATCTACGAACAGTGGAAATCGTCGACGCACCATTTCTCCTCATTCAACAACCAGTGGTATCGCAAGTCGATCGAGTACATGCAGGACACCGTCGGTACCAAGCCATCCAAGTGGTGCGCCGGGTGCCACGATCACGCGGTGTTTTTCAACGGCCGTTTCGACCGGCCGATCAAGGAGCAAATTGACACGCCTGAAGCGCAAGCCGGCCTGGCGTGCACGTCATGTCATTCGATCACCCACGTCAGAAGCACGATGGGGCAAGGGGACTTTGAGATCGAGTATCCGCCGCTGCACGACCTGGCGGCGAGCAACCACGCGGTGCTCCGCTTCGTGCACGACCAGTTGACCTACATCGATCCCAAGCCGCACAAGGACATTTTCCTGAAGCCGTTCCACCGCGAACAGACGCCGGAGTTCTGCTCGAGCTGTCACAAGGTTCATCTCGATGTGCCGGTGAATTCGTATCGCTGGTTCCGCGGCTTCAACGATTACGACAACTGGCAGGCATCGGGCGTTTCCGGCGAAGGCGCTCGCTCCTTCTACTATCCGAAGAAGCCGTCGAAATGCGCCGACTGCCACATGCCGCTCGTCGACTCGACTGATCCCGCGGCGAAAAACGGCAAGGTTCGCTCGCATCGATTTGCCGCCGCGAACACCGCCATTCCGTTCGTCAACGGCGACGCCGTCCAGCTCAAAGCGGTGCAGGATTTCCTGCGCGACGGCCAGATCTCGGTCGATGTCTTCGGGATCGTCCGCTCGACGGCAACCGAGGCCTCGGCCGCGGGGCGCTCGCAAGCGTCTTCCGAGCCGCGTACGGCAAGCACGTTCGCGGTCGGCGAGGAGTCGATGAACTTTGGCGCGGCCCAGAACTTCCTGGCCCCGGCCGCGGAAGTCATCGCGCCGCTCGGCAAAGTCGATGCAGCGGTGCGGCGCGGTGATTCAGTGCGCGTCGAAGTCGTGGTTCGGACTCGCAAGGTCGGCCACTTCTTCCCCGGAGGCACGGTCGATGCGTTCGACGTCTGGGTCGAACTCGAAGCGGTCGACGATCGCGGACGCACGCTGTTTCACAGCGGCGTCGCCGCGGACGGCGGGAAGGGCCCGGTGGACAGCGGCGCCCACGTATATCGGAGCCTGCTGCTCGACGAGCACGGCAACCAGATCAACAAGCGCAATGCGTGGTCCGCGCGGTCGGTCGCCTACGTCAGGCTGATTCCTCCCGGCGCCGCCGACACGATCCATTACCGCGTGCAGATCCCGGAAGATGCCGGTGATCGCATTTATCTGAAGGCGAAGGTGAACTACCGCAAGTTCGCGTGGTGGAACACGCAGTGGGCGTTTGCGGGCGTTCGCGATCCGGCCGACAAGAATCCCTCGATCACGGCATCGCACGACGATGGGAAATGGGTATTCACTGGCGACACGTCGCGCGTCTCGGGCGGTGTGAAGGCGATTCCGGATATCCCGACGACGGTCATGGCCGAGAACACCGCGACGCTCCGCGTGGTGGCGCGAGGTGCGACGCTGCCGGATGTTGCGCCGGTGATGGATCCGACGGTTCGTGAACGCTGGAACGATTACGGCATCGGGCTCCTGCTCCAGGGAGACATCAAGAATGCCGAAGCGACGTTCCTGAAGGTGACGAAGATGGAGCCGTCCTACGTCGACGGCTGGGTCAATGTCGGGCGTGCCCGCGTGCAGGAGGGCAACATGGCGGGAGCCGAGGATGTGCTCCGGAAAGCGCTGGGCCTCGACCCTGAACTCGCCAAGACGCACTTCTTCCTCGCGACAGCGCTGAAGACGCTTGGCCATTACGACGAAGCGATCGACCATCTCAAAATTGCCAATGGAAAATACCCCCGCGACCGCGTCGTCCTCAATCAGCTCGGCCGCGTGTTGTTCCTGAAGCGTCAATATAAGGACGCGATTGACGCGTTCATCAAGGTGCTGGCGATCGACCCCGAAGATCTGCAGGCCCATTACAACCTGATGCTGTGCTACCAGGGCCTGGGCGAGGCGACCGCCGCCTCTCGTGAGCGCGCCCTGTACGAACGGTTCAAAGCGGATGAATCGTCGCAGTCGATTACGGGCCCGTACCGGCAGCTTCACGCCGACGACAACAACGAGCGGCAGCAGATCCACGAACACGCGACGGCGACGATCCAGGCCGAGGAGAAATCCGCGCCGGCCCGTGTCGGCAGCCATTAAAAAGAGGAGAACTCTTGAGACGAGCCGTTCTGGCTGTTGGCGGCGCTGGTGTCCTTATCGTAGCGGCACAGGGGGCGCAGCCCTCGGCTGCTCTCCCGCAGTTCGCCGACGTCACCGCGACCGCGGGCATCCATTTCCGTCATACGAGCGGAGCGTTCGGAAAGAAATATCTTCCTGAAACTCTCGGTGCGGGCGTGGCGTTTCTCGATGCCGATGGTGATGGCTCGCAGGACCTCTTGTTCGTCAATGGACGCAACTGGCCGGGGCAATCTGGCGTCCCTGCCTATGCGGCGCTGTACCACAACAACGGCAATGGCACGTTCACCGACATCACGCGCACCGCGGGCCTTGCGGTCGAGATGTACGGCATGGGCGTCAGCGTCGGCGATTACGACAACGACGGCGACAGCGACATCTACATCACGGCGCTCGGGCCGAATCACTTGTTTCGCAATAACGGCGGCAAGTTCGAGGATGTGACGGCGCGGGCCGGAGTCGGTGATCCGGGATTTTCGACGAGCGCAGTCTGGTTCGATTACGACCGCGACGGGAAACTCGACCTGTTCGTCGGCAACTACGTTGAGTGGTCGGCAGACAAAGACCTGTTTTGCACGTTGAACGGCAAGACCAAGTCGTACTGCACCCCCGAGTCGTACAAGGGGCAAAGTCCGACGCTCTACCACAACAACGGCGACGGCACCTTCGAGAACGTCACGCGCAAGGCCGGGGTCTACGATCCCGCAGCAAAGACGCTGGGGCTCGCGTTGATCGACTACGACAACGACGGTCTGATTGATGTATTTGCGGCCAACGATACGCAGCCCAACCGGTTGTACCGCAACAAGGGAGATGGCACGTTCACCGACGTCGGCGTTCCCGCGGGCATTGCGTTCAACGAAGCCGGCGTCGCGCGGGCCGGAATGGGAACCGATGCCGCCGATTACGACGGGTCGGGCCGTCAAAGCCTCATCATCGGCAACTTCTCGAACGAGATGATGGCGCTGTACTCGAATGAAGGAAATGGCCTGTTCATCGACGAGGCCCCGACGTCGACGATCGGGAAAGCGTCGCTGCTTCGCCTCACCTTCTCGTGCTTCTTCTTTGATTTCGATCTCGATGGATTACCCGACATCTTCGCCGGCAACGGACACGTCGCCGACGATATCAACACCGTCCAGCCGACGATCACCTACGCGCAGCCGCCACACCTCTTCCGCAACCTGGGCAACAAGAAATTCGACGAGGTGAGCACGCGCGTCGGCGCGGCGTTCGCCAAGGCGGCTGTTGCTCGCGGCGCCGCGTACGGCGACTTCGATAACGACGGCGATCTCGATGTCGTCGTCACGGCGAACAACGGGCCGGCGCGGCTGTTCCGCAATGACGGGACGGCGAATCACAAACTGCGATTGACGTTGACGGGATCGGCGTCGAATCGCGATGCCATCGGCGCCAAGGTTCGAGTGACGCGCGTGTCAGGCGTGCCGGTGCTCGAAATGGTCAAGACCGGATCGAGCTATTTATCGCAGAGCGAACGCCCCCTCACGATCGGCCTCGCTGCCGCGACCAAGGTTGGCGGGATCGAGATCACCTGGCCGACCGGCAAGGTCGAACGGCTGCCTGGTGTCGCCGGCGATCAGAACCTCACGATCGTTGAAGGCAAGGGCGTTGTGAAATCCGTCCCGTTCGCAACCAAGCCAAAGTCGTGAGAATCATTGTCATATTCACGCTGATCGTGCTCGGTCTCCTGCAACAGACCGGAGGCCTGGGCAGCCAAGGCCGTGATGTCGAGCCGGCGTATCGAGCAAACAACCGCGGCGTCGCGCTGCTCGAACAATTCAACTATGACGGTGCGGCGACGGCGTTTCGCGAAGCGCTGAAGATCGCGCCCGAGCTGGGCATCGCCCGCGTCAATCTCGCGATCGCGCTGTTCTACGGCAACAAGAGCACCGAGGCAGCTCAAGCCGCGCGTGCGGCTGCCGATGCACTGCCTTCCTCACCAACCAGTCATTACGTCGCCGGCCTGATTGCAAAGACTGATAACCGTGTCGACGAAGCGGCTGCCGCGTTCGATCGCGTCCTGAAGATCGATCCGAACGACGCCGGCACCAGGATCCAGCTGGGACAAATCAGAACCCAGGAGCGGCGCTACGACGATGCGATCTCGTTGTTTCAGGGGGCGCTTACAGCGGAACCGTACAACGTCACCGCTGCATACAGCCTCGCGCTGGCGTTGACACGCGCGGGACGGGCCGAGGAAGGGCGCCAGGCGATGCAGCGCTTCGATGCGTTGCGCGGAAGTGCCTACGGCGTCACCTACGCCCAGACGTATCTGTCACAGGGCCGATACGCAGAGGCGCTCACATCGACAGGCAGCGAACCATCGCTTGTCAACAAGGCGGCGCCCACCGTCAGTTTCAGTGAAGCTCCTGCAGGCTTTCTCCCTTCCTCTTCAGACGGCTCAAACCAGCCAGCAGCCAACAGCCAGCAGCCAGGCAAAGCCATCGCCGGCGGAGTTGCGCTGGTCGATATCGACAACGATGGCGACCTCGACATCATCGATGTGGAATCCGGCGCAGTGCGTTTACTGCGAAAGGATGACCGCGGATTCACCGATCGGACACCGGCGTCGCGCCTCGATCGCGTCCACGTAGAAGGGCTCTCCGGGGTGGTCGCTGGTGATTACGACAACGATACGCGTCCAGACCTGCTGCTTTTCGGCAGCGGTGCGTACGCACTGCTCCATCAGGGTGCCACTGGCGGATTCGACGATGTGACATCGACAGCCGGAATTCCTCGCGCACCTGGACCGGTGACAACCGTCGCGTTCGTCGACGTCGATCACGATGGCGACCTCGATATCGCCGCGGCGAGTACCGCCCTGCAACTGCTGCGTAACAACGGCGACGGCAAGTTCACGGACATCAGCTCGGACGCCGGGTTGGGCGCGGCGCTGGCGGGACGGGCGATCGCCATCGCCGCCACTGACTTCGACAATCGACGCGATATCGATCTGCTCGTCGCCGGCGGTACGCGAGGCGCGCTGCTCTATCGCAACATGCGCGACGGCACCTTGCGAGAGGCCAACGCCGATGTCGGACTGCCACAGGCAGACGGCGTGACCGCGCTCGCGGTTGCCGATGTCAACAAAGACGGGTATCCGGACATGTTCTTCGGCCGCCACGGCGCTGGCGTCCTGGTGTTGAGCGACGGGAAGGGACGTTTCCGCGCCGGCGCTGTCCCGGGCGAAGCGGATGCGACAATTGCGGCGCAGTTTCTCGATTACGACAACGACGGCGTGCTCGACCTGCTCACGTTGTCGGAACGCGCGGCCCGGGTATTCCGGAACATCGGCGATAGCTGGGCGGACCTCAGCACGGCAGCACGTGTCGGTAGTCTGACTCCCGCGACCGGTGCGACCTTTCAATCCATGACGATCGGCGACCTCGATGGCGATGGCGACGACGACGTGATCGTTCGCGAGTCGAGCGGCCGATTGCATGCCTGGCGGAATACTGGCGGGGAGCGCAACGCGTCGTTGCGCCTGCGGCTGACCGGGCGCGTCAGCAATCGAAGCGCGATCGGGGCAAAAGTGGATCTCCGCGCCGGCAGCCTGCGGCAGACGATCGAAACCGCGTCGGCGTCTCCAGCTGTCGCGCCCGCCGACGTGATCTTCGGGCTCGGCTCGAGAGCGGCGGCTGATGCCATTCGCATCCTTTGGCCCTCCGGTATCGTCCAGGCGGAAGCGCCAGCCTCGACAACCGCCCGCGCGTCGGTACTTCCGGTCACGGAACTCGATCGCAAGCCTTCGTCGTGCCCATACCTCTTTACGTGGAATGGCTCCCGATTCGAATTCGTGACCGACTTCATGGGTGGCGGCGAGATGGGCGACTGGATCGCGCCGGCATTGTGGAACGAGCCAGATCCGGATGAGTACGTCCGCATTCGAGACGACCAGCTGAAGCCGCAAAACGGCCGGTACGAGCTGCGCATCACGAATGAGCTCGAAGAGGTGTTGTTCGTCGATCGACTCCAGCTCGTTGCCGTCGATCATCGAGCGGACGTGTCGGTGTACCCGAACGAAGGACTGCGCCAGCCGCCGCGTCAACCATTCCATCCGATCTCTCTTCGGAACGCTCGACCGCTGCGCACGGCGATTGACGAACACGGCCACGACGTTCTGCCACGGATCGCGTCATTCGACCGGCGCTATCCAGATGATTTCGCTCTACTGCCGATTCGGGGCTATGCGGCGCCGCACTCCCTCACACTCGATCTCGGGCCGCAGAGTGATAACTCCGTTCTGCTGCTGACCGGGTGGACCGATTACGCCTTCTCGAACGACAACGTCGCCGCCTCGCAAGCTCGGATCGAGATGTCGCCGCCTTCTCTACAGGTAAAGGATCCGTCCGGCGCCTGGCGGACAGTCATCGCCGACGCAGGATTCCCGGTCGGGCGGCCGCAGACGATTGCGGTCAACCTCGCGGGTAAGTTCCTGTCGTCTTCGCGCGAGATTCGGATCCTGACCAACATGCGAATCTACTGGGATCAAATTCTCGTTGCCGATGCGGACGGGTCGATGCCGGGGCTCACACGACTCGATCCGGTATCAGCCGATCTTCACTGGCGCGGTTTCTCAGGCGAAACAACTCCCGACGGACGCGAACCGATCGGCTATGACTATCAGCAGGTCTCGGCCGCGATGCCCTGGAAGATGTTCGTCGGCCGCTACACGCGCGAAGGAGATGTACGGGAACTGGTCCGAACCGTCGATGACATGTTCGTGATCTCGCGTCCGGGCGATGAGATCGCACTGTCGTTCGACGCCAACACGCTGCCACCGCTGCGCACCGGCTGGATCCGATCGTTCCTTCTTTATGCGCACGGGTACAGCAAGGAGATGAACCCGCGGTCAGCGAGTCCCGACACTGTCGGCCCGCTCCCTTTCCGTGCGATGACGAAGTACCCCTATGGGGCGAATGAGCAGTATCCGGATACTCCGGCTCATCGTGAATACCTCGACCGTTACAACACTCGGGCGATCAACAAGACCTTGGGTCAAATCGCAAGACCATGACTCCAATTCGCTACTCAGCCGCCGCCTGCCAAACCGATCTTCCTAACCCGCTCGAGCGATCGCAGATGCGCGCCAGCACCGATCGCATGCTCGAGATGATCGACGCGGCGGTGGCCGGCAGCGCGCCATTTCTTCCGGTGCGCCTCGTCGTCTTTCCCGAATTCGCGCACGCGGCCCCGGTCTATCCAACCGTCGACGAACTCCTGCGGAAGCTCGCGGTGCCGATTCCAAACGAACACACCGATCGACTTCACGCCAAGGCGCGCGAGTACGGCATCTACATTCAATCCGGATCGATGATCGAATCGGATCCGCAATGGCCGGGCGTGGTCTTCAACGCGACCTGCCTCATCGGCCCTGACGGCATCCTGTATAAGTACCGGAAGGTGAACCCCTGGATTCCCTACGAGGTGCACTCGAGCCCGCATGAGATTGATGGATATGTCGATCCGTTGTTCCCGGTCGCCGACACACCCATCGGCCGGATCGGATGTGCGATCTGCTACGACTGGCTGTTTCCTGAAGCGATTCGCCAGTTGACCGCCAACGGCGCTGAGGTGCTAATCCGCGTGTCCGCGTACATGGATCCGTGGGGTGCGACTGAGCCAATGAACTGGTGGACGATCGTCAATCGCTGTCGTGCGCTCGAGAACACCGCGTTTGTCGTTGCCGCTAACCAGGGCGCGAGCCTCAAACACTACCCGCCGTATTCATGGCCCGGCGGCAGTCAGATCGTCGACTTCGACGGACGCATGCTCGCCGAAGCCTCACCGGGACCCGGCGAACGCATCGTCGTCGCGCCGATCGACATCACCGCGCTGCGGCACGAGCGCGATACACGCCGCGCCCACAGCATGCTCGCTCACCTGCGCACCGAGGCATATCCGGTGTACGCGAAGCATCAGTACCCACCGGCGGATGGCGAACGACGCGCGGTGTCGTACGAGCAGAACAACGCGCTCATTGATGAAGCCAAGAAGAATTGGTGAATGGCTGGCTGTTTTAATCACTGATCACTGATCACTCATCGCGAATCCTTGAATCGCTCATCGGTGAATCCCCGAATCCGCGAATCCGATTCGAGATTTGGCGATTCGACGATTCGGGATTCGAGGATTGGTGATTCGACGATTGAGGATTAGTGATCAGTGATTAGCGATTCAATCGCAGTCTTCGGCACGATATCCATCTGCAGCGTGGGGTCGGCGGCCGGCACGTATGTCGTCGGAAGCCCCAACTCTTTCCGCACCAGATTGCACCCCTGCGCGATGGCGCTCGCCTTGTAGAAGGCGATCTCGCGATTGGCGCCCTGCCGTCCGAAGCCGCAGTCGCTCGAGACGATCAGCTGCTCGGGTGCGATGTGTTTCAACGCGGTGCGAATCGCGTTGGCAACATCCTCGGCCCTGTCGGCCTGAAGCACACGATGGCTCACCGCACCGATGCAGATTTTCTTCGGTAGCTTTCCCTTGAACGCCCCGAACATTTCGATGTCGGCGAAATTACGATCCCTGGTCTCGATCGTCCAGACATCGCCGCGCATTTCGTTGAGATAGAGTTCGAACGACGCGCGATAGCTGGTGTCTTCCATCACCCGCTGCATGTTGGGATTACCCCAGCAGGTGTGAATCCAGATCTCGACATCGTCGAGCCCCTGCACCTCGCGGTTGTAGCACTCGACCATGAACTTCACCTTCTCGTCGCGAGCGCCGAAGGTGTTGGCCATGAAGTGCAGCGTCGGCTCTTCGATCTGAATGCAGCGGCAGCCCGCGTCGCGCAACGCCAGGAGTTCTTTGTTCATCGCGACGGCCATGTCCCACACGACCTCGCGGTTGTCTTTGTACTGCTTCGTGTGGATGTCGAGGAACAGGCCCATGACCTGCGAGCAGCAGGTGCCGAAGCGAACGGGCTTGCGTGTCTTGCTTTGCGCGATTCGCCAGATCTTCGGATAGTCGAGGGGGCGATGTTCGATTTTGCCGGTGACGTGGGGCCATCGCCAGGCGGTGTAGATCTCGTTGAGCAGCGTTCCCGGCGGATAGCGAAGCCACGGGCTCCGCGTTTCCTCGGACTGGAGCAGATCTCCCTCGAACCCAGCCCACCGCTGGAGCGGGTAATGGTGCCAGCTGCGGCCAGCAAAGTCTTCGTCGCAGTGGAAGTCTCCGTGGGTGAGGATATCGAGCCCGGCCCGCTCCTCATCACTGATGACGACCGCGAGGGCATCCTGGAATTTCTCGCGAAACCGCACGTCCATCATGCATGTGTCGAGCGGTCTTGCCCACATGCTCATGTCGAACCATCGCGGCCTCGGCCATGAGCCGGTCACCGTGCTGGGGAGGACGATGTCTTTGGTTACGGTATAGGGCATTTCGAATCCCTCATCACTGATCACTAATCGCGAATCACTAATCCTGGATCACCGATCCTTTAATCACCGATCCGCGAATCCTTGAATCGCCGAATCCAGAATCCCGGATCCGTCATCGCGGATCCCGGATCCCACACCACGGATCCCGAGTGCGCCGGTCGCGACAATCAACGAATTCGCCAGCAGCCAGCAGCGAGAAGCGAACAATGGCCGACGAACCTGGATGCTACCATTCCGGCACATCCAGTGCATTCCGGGAGTACCGTAACCAGCGCTGCCGGGCACCGCCCGCGGCTTGTGCCCAGCTGGGCTTTTCTTTTTAGGAGGATTGGTTGATGCGACGCAGTTTGCGTGCGGCGTCCGAAGGTCTGCTTGGACCAACGCTTGTCGCGCTCGTCCTGAGCGCCCTACTCATGCTTATTCCGACGACCGCAGCTGCACAGGCGGTCACCGGAACCCTGCTCGGAAACGTCACCGATTCAAGCGGCGGCGCCCTTCCCGGAGCGACAGTCACGGCCACTGATGTCGACAAGAACATCAGCCGCAATACCGTCACCAACGAGTCGGGGTATTACATCTTCAACAGCTTGCCCAACGGCAACTACACCGTCGATGCGGAGATCCAGGGATTCAAGAAGACGGCGCGCCAGGGCGTGAAGGTCGATGTGAACACCACCGTCCGCGTCGATCTGGCATTGAGCGTCGGACAGATGACCGAAGAAGTCACGGTCGCAGCCGAGACCCCTGCTCTGCAAACCGACCGCACCGACACCGGACGCATCCTCGAATCGAAGATGGTGTCGGAGCTGCCGCTCACCTTCAATCGTAATTTCCAGAGTCTGTCGATGACGGTGCCGGGCATCACCCGCCCGCATCGTGAGCACTCGCAGTTTTTCAACTCTCAGGACTCGCTGCGCTACGAGGTCAACGGGCAGCCGGGCATGGCGAGTAACACGCTGATCGAAGGGCTCGACGACAATCAGAAAACCGGACTGCTGCAGGTGATCATCCCGGCGGCCGACGCGCTCGAGACCGTTAGCATTTCAACCAGCAACTACGATGCAGAGTTTGGACGATCCGGCGGCGCCGTCACGAACGTGACGCTGAAGTCTGGAACGAATGACCTCAAGGGCAGCGTGTTCTTCTTTGCCAACAACGAGAAGACCAACGCCGGCGACTACTTCTCGCATCAGAAGGCGCCGACCAAATTCGTCAATGGCGGCTTCACGCTCGGTGGACCTATCGTCAAGAGCAAGCTGTTCTTCTTCGGTGATTACCAACGCACGCTCGACAACAACGGCTACGTCGTCCGAGCGACGGTTCCCACCCTGGCGATGCGCAACGGCGACTTCAGCGCTGCCGCCAGCAAGATTTACGACCCGTTCACGGGCGATGTCAGCGGCGCGAATCGGGTGCCCTTTGACGGCAACGTCATCCCGCAGAATCGAATCAGCCCGATCGCGCGCAAGCTTCTCGCCTTTATTCCAGAGCCGAACATCGCGGCGAATCTCGGTCAGAACAACTGGCAAAAGGCGCAGGTCCGCGAGAAGACGACCGACGGCTTCGACACCAAGGTGAACTACACGCTCAGCGCCAAGGATCAGATGTCGTACCGCGTCAGCTTCATGCGGCCGGTCGTGTTCGATCCCGGCGCGTTTGGAGACTACGGCGGTCCGGCGAATGGCGGATTCGCGGGTACTGGCACGAACACGAGCAGCAGCACGGGAGTCACCTGGACGCGGGTCTTCGGTCCTCAGACGGTGCTCGACGTGCGCGGCGGGTTGAACTACTACCACAATGTCACCGCGACGACTGGCAACAACCTGACGACCAGCACTGACGTCGGCATTCCGGGCGCCAACCTCGACGAGTACACGAGCGGCATCTCCACCATCAGCATTGGCAGCTACACCGATCCGCTGCTCGGGTTCTCGGCCAGCCAGCCGTGGGATCGTTCCGAGAAGACGTGGAGCGTGGTGACGACGTTGACCAAGATGATGAGCACGCATACCGTCAAGCTCGGCGGCGAGTGGCGTCACAACCGCGACATGCTCCTGCAGACACAGGATGCGGGCGGCCCGCGGGGCCGGTTTGCGTTCAACTCCTCGGGCACGAGCACTCCCGCGGATCAGTCGACCGCGCTCGGCGTTGCCAACGCGTTCGCGTCGTTCCTGCTCGACTGGCCGAGCACCGTGCAGCGCGACCTGAAGGTCATCGACGAGCCTGGCACGCAACACATGGGGACGTTCCTCTACGCGCACGACAAGTGGCAGGCGAAGTCGAACGTCACCGTCGACATGGGT
>Ga0207701_10000704_pt1 | contig 35112 bp, 33 predicted proteins | sample KBSSwiSSwithPhiX_FD_184294 | JGI IMG/M metagenome (GOLD analysis project Ga0207701, IMG submission 184294) | Switchgrass rhizosphere bulk soil microbial communities from Kellogg Biological Station, Michigan, USA, with PhiX - S5 (SPAdes) (version 2) | ecosystem: Environmental > Terrestrial >... | reverse complement strand
GGAGGAAGGCGTGTCCGCGGCCGAAGTCATCATGACCCAGCTTCATGCCGGCGGAAAGTTTGAGAACACCAGCGACGACAATGCCTATAAGGTTTCCGGCGGCCTCCACGGCGTCGGCGTCAGCGTGGTCAATGCGCTTAGCGAATGGCTTGACCTCACCATCTGGCGCGATGGCGAAGAGCATTACATGCGCTTCCGCCACGGCGATGCCGAGGCGCCGTTGAAGGTCGTTGGCAAGGCCGAAGGCAAGAAGGGCACCCGCGTTACCTTCCTGCCGAGCCCCGAGACGTTCAAGATTATCGAGTTCGACTTCGAACGGCTCGAGCATCGTTTTCGCGAGCTGGCGTTCCTGAATTCGGGGGTCCGATTGGTCCTGGCTGATGCCCGGCATGCCGACCGGGTCGAGCATGAGCTATTCTACGAGGGCGGCATTGCGGCCTTCGTCAAATATCTCGACCGCGCCAAGACGCCGCTGTTTCCCGATCCGATCGCGATCCACGGGCAACGCGACGATGTCGGCATCGATGTCGCGCTGGAGTGGAACGACAGCTATTACGAAAACGTCCTCTGCTTCACCAACAACATCCCGCAGCGGGACGGCGGCACGCACCTCGCTGCCTTTCGTGCGGCGCTGACCCGCACCCTCAATAATTACGCCGACAAGTCCGGCATCCTGAAGCGCGAGAAGATTAACCTCCAGGGTGAGGACATGCGCGAAGGCTTGACGGCAATCGTCTCGGTCAAGCTGCCCGATCCCAAGTTCGGCAGCCAAACCAAGGACAAGCTGGTCAGCTCCGAAGTGCGCCAGCCGCTGGAAAGCCTGATGGCCGACAAGCTGGCCGAATGGCTGGAAGAGAATCCGGCCCATTCCCGCTCGATCGTCCAGAAAATCATCGATGCCGCCGCTGCGCGCGAGGCCGCTCGCAAGGCGCGCGAGGCCAGCCGCAAGTCGGTGATGGGCATCGCCTCGCTGCCCGGCAAGCTTCACGACTGCGCCGAAAAGGATCCGGCGCTATCCGAGCTATTCCTTGTCGAGGGCGATAGCGCCGGCGGCTCCGCCAAGCAGGGGCGGAACAGCAAGTACCAGGCGATCCTGCCCTTGCGGGGCAAGATCCTCAACGTCGAGCGGGCCCGGTTCGACCGGATGCTGTCGTCGAAGGAAATCGGCACCATCATCCAGGCGCTCGGCACCGGCATCGGCCGGGAGGAATTCAACCTCGAGAAGCTTCGCTATCACAAGATCGTGATCATGACCGACGCCGACGTCGACGGCGCCCATATCCGTACCCTGCTCTTGACCTTCTTTTACCGGCAGATGCCGGAATTGATCGAAAAGGGCCACCTGATGATCGCCCAGCCGCCGCTCTACAAAGTATCGCGCGGCCGCTCGGAGGTCTATTTGAAGGACGACGCAGCGCTCGACGATTATCTGGAAGAGGCCGGGCTTGAAGGCATGGTCCTGGAGACTGCCGAGGGCCAGCGGTCAGGCCGCGATCTCAAGACGCTGGTCGACCATGCCCGGCGTATCCGCACCCTGATGGCCTATGCGCCCAAGCGTTACGACCCCGCATTGCTCGAGGCGCTGGCGATCAACGGCGCGCTCGATCCCAAGCTTGACGAGTCCAAGCGCTCCCAGGCGGTCGCTTGGGTGGCCGAGTGGCTGGGCCGTGGCGATCCCGAAGGTCAGTGGAGCGGGGAACTGGCGGTTGATGGCAGCTATGTCTTGAAGCGCTTGTGGCGCGGCGTGACCGACGCCTACGTCATCGAGCCCTCGTTCATCGTCTCTGCCGAGGCTCGCAAATTGCATTCGATCGCCGAAGAGCAGGCGACGACCTATGCCGCGCCGGCCCAGCTCCGGACATTCAAGCAATCGGCCGTTCAGGAAGCGCCGCCAGAAGAGGGCGAAGAGGCAGCCGAGGAACAGGACAGCAAGGGCAAGACGATCCAGATCACCCGGCCGTCAGAGCTGCTCGACGCCGTGCTTGCCGCGGGGCGCAAAGGCCTCAAGTTCCAGCGCTACAAAGGGTTGGGCGAAATGAACGCCGAGCAGTTGTGGGAAACCACGCTCGATCCGTCGAACCGCTCGCTGCTCCGGGTAGAAGCCGACCAGGCCGATGTCGCCGACGAGATCTTTACCCGGCTGATGGGTGACGTGGTCGAGCCGCGGCGCGAATTCATCCAGGAGAATGCCCTCTCCGTCGCCAACCTCGACGTTTAAGGAACCGCGCTCTGCGGCAGGGGTTGGCGAGGCAATGACCAGCGGTCCGACCATTACCGTCGCCAGCTACAATATGCGCAAGGCGATCGGAACTGATCGCCGGCGCCGGCCCGACCGGGTGCTCCACGTCCTGCAGGAAATCGATGCGGATGTGGTCGCGCTGCAGGAAGCAGACAAGCGGATCGGCGGCCGCGGCGCCGCGGTACCGCACGAGCTGATCGACGAGCACGGCCTCTACAAGCCAGTTCCGCTGCGGGTCCGCCATCGCCGCACGTTGGAGGGGCTGCCAGGGGGCAAGCAGGCCGAAAGGCTGCTCAAGCTCAATACCCGAAACCTTGGCTGGCACGGCAACGCCCTGCTGGTGAAAAGGCATGTCGACATAATGGACGTCGCTGCCCTGGACTTGCCGATGCTGGAGCCGCGCGGCGCGGTAATGGCCGAGCTGTTGATCGGCGACCGGCCCGTGCGGGTGATCGGCATGCACCTCGACCTTAGCGGCCTGTGGCGCCGGCGGCAGATGCGCGCCATCCTGGAGGCAATCCACCAGCGGCCGCAGAAGATGCCGACGATCATGATGGGGGATACCAACGAATGGCGCGACGCCGGTGGCTTCCACCGAGAGCTCAATGGCAGCTACCGCGTCGCCCCGACCGGTCCAAGCTTCCATTCCCGCCGGCCAATCGCGGCGCTCGACCGGATTTTCGTCGACCAGGCGCTGGCGATCGAAGCAGCCGGGGTGCACGCCAGTAGCGAGGCACGCAAGGCCAGCGACCATTTGCCGATCTGGGCTAGAGTGGCGCTCTAGCCGGCAACCATCTTTCGCTGCCGGCGGCGCTGGATCGAAGAGCCAATTCCCATCGCCTCGCGATATTTGACGACCGTCCGGCGGGCGGCGTCCATGCCTTTGTCCTTGAGCATCGCGGCAATGGCATCGTCGCTAAGCACATCGGTTTCATGATCAATGATGTCCTTGATCGCCGCCTTGACCGCCTCGGCGGCGGCGCCTTCTCCGCCTTCGCTGGCAACGCCTGATCCAAAGAAATATTTAAGTTCGAACAGGCCGCGGTCGCAGGCCAGATATTTGTTCGATGTCACCCGGCTGACAGTCGACTCGTGCATCTCGATTGCCTCTGCGACCTTGGCCAGGGTCAGCGGCCTGAGGGCCGACACCCCTCGCTCGAAGAACCCCTGCTGTTGCTTGACGATCTCGCTCGCCACCTTGACGATCGTCCGGGCTCGCTGGTCGAGCGCCTTCACCAGCCAGTTGGCACTGGCCAGGCACTCGCCGAGCCAGGCCTTCGACGCTTTGTCCTGCGGCCCCCGCTTCAGTTCCGTATGATAGCGGCGGTTGACGAGCACCTTCGGCAGGGCGGCATTGTTGAGTTCAACCAGCCAGCCATTACTGGTGCGCCGGATAAAGACATCCGGAGTTATCGCGTCGGGTTCCTTGCTGACAAAACGGCAGCCTGGCTTGGGATCATAGGCCCGAAGCTCCCGGACCATGTCGGCAAGGTCCTCCTCATCGACCCCGCAGATGCGGCGAAGGTCGGCCATGCGCCCCTTGGCCAACAGGTCGAGGTTGGCGATCAGCCGGGCCATCGCCGGGTCGTAGCGGTCGGCTGCCCTGGCCTGCAGCGCGATGCATTCCTCCAGGCTGCGAGCGGCGATGCCGGGCGGGTCCAGGGACTGGACCAGGGCCAAGGCCTCCTCTGTTTCGTTGAGGCCGGCTTCGCATTCCTCGGCAATCAGCCTCAACGCCGTGCCGAGGTAGCCAGTCTCTTCCAATTCCTTGACGATGGCTTCGGCCAACCGGCCGATCGTCCCGCCGATCCCTTGGATCTGTGCCAGCAAATGCTCCGACAAGCCGGAATCGCCGCCCTCCAGCCGATCGAAATCAAATGCCTCGTCGCCGCCCGGACCGCCGCCGACGTCGGCAAAGCTGTCGACCTCCAGCGCCGCAGCCTGCCAGTCCATGTCGACCGGCGAATCTTCCGTCCCCAGCTTGTTGCCGATCAGCTCGTCGGATCCGGTCGGATCGGCGGCCTCGTCGCCATATTCGCGATCCTCGCGGACGATCGTGTCGCTGGCGGTGCCGCCTTCCCCGGGCCGCGCTTCCAGCAGCGGATTCTTGGCCAGCTCTTCGGCGATCACCGCTTCGAGCTCCAGGTTCGACAGCGCCAGCAGCTTGATTGCCTGCTGCAGCTGCTGGGTCATCACCAGCTGCTGCGAAACGCGAAGGTCGATACGCGGGCCGAGCCCCATGATGATCAGGCTCTTCCGTTAGAGGGCGAAGCTTTCGCCAAGATAGAGCCTCCGCACATTCTCGTCGGCGACCAGCGCCTGCGGGGTTCCTTCGAACAGCACCTGGCCGTCATAAATGATGCAGGCGCGATCAACGATATCGAGCGTCTCGCGGACATTGTGGTCGGTGATCAGCACCCCGATGTCGCGCTGCTTCAGTTCCATCACCAATTGGCGGATGTCACTGATCGAAATTGGGTCGATTCCCGCGAATGGCTCGTCCAGCAGCATGATCGTGGGCTCGGCCGCCAGCGACCGGGCGATCTCGCATCGCCTCCGCTCGCCGCCCGAAAGCGCCATCGCCGGGGCGTCGCGCAAGTGGGTGAGGCCGAACTCCCCGAGCAATTGCTCAAGCCGCGCTTCCCTTTCCTGTCGGTCGGGTTCGTCCACTTCAAGCACCGCCCGGATGTTCTGCTCGACCGTCAGCCCGCGAAAGATCGATGTTTCCTGTGGCAGATAGCCAAGCCCGAGGATCGCCCTCCGGTACATCGGCAGGTTGGTGATGTCGCGCCCGTCGAGAAAAATGCGGCCCGCATCGGGCCGGACCAGGCCCATCACCGAATAGAAGCTGGTAGTCTTGCCGGCGCCATTTGGGCCGAGCAGGCCGACTACTTCTCCGCGTTCAACGTGCAGCGACACGTCATGCAGGACCGCCCGCCGGTCATAGCTCTTGGCAATCGAGCGCACTTCCAGCCCGCGCATCGTCGTGCCGGCTGGGCCGGCCTGGGACTCGAAAGGCGCCGCCTCGTTCATTGCGGCCGATTGCTGCGCTGGGGAACGGTGAAGCGTCCGGTCACCCGGCCGCCGCCGCCCTGGTTGATGCCGCGCAGGCCGCCGTCCATCACCGCACGTCCGGTGTCGAGATCTATCGTCAGCCGTCCGCCGCTGAGAAACGAACCGCCGCGCTCCAGCCGGACATCGCCGACCAAGGTGATCAGGCCCTGGTCGAGGTCGTAAACGCCGAAATCGCCGGTCGCCGTTTCACTCGGACTGACCACCGTCACCCCGCCGCTGGCATCAATCCGGTTGATGTCGATTCCATTCTGGCTGGCATAGGCAACGGTCAGCCGGGCCGTACGGAGCGTCAGCTCGCCCTGCTTGACCACCACATTGCCGGAGAAAATCGCGCGGTCGGCGCGATCCTGGGCCTCGGCGCGGTCCGCCGACAGGTCGATCGGGGCCCGGCTGTCATGACCCTTGAGCGCGGACACCCCTTGTTGGGCGAAGGCCGATCCGGCGGCGATCAGGGCAAGTGCCGCGATCGGAATGAAACGCTTTGACTTCATACGCTTCATCTGACCGCCCCCTGATAGATTTTCAAGCGAACTCCATGGTCCAGGCGGACGGTCCGCTCATCGAGATCGGCGCTAAGCTGTCCTGCCTGGAACTGGCCGAGCTTCATGGTGCCATTGACCGCGCCCCGCGATTGCATGGTCCGCTTGTCGAGGTCGACCTGCACGTCGTGCGTGGCCAGGCTGTAGCCATCGGGCCCGACCACATGGACCGGCCCGTCGACCGACACTTTTTCGCCCTCCAGGTCGTAACGACCCTTGAGGGCAGCGATGCTGAGCGGGCCGCGCGACAGGTTTAGCCGGGCGTGCACTCCCTCGATATTGACCACCGGCACATTGCTCGATTGCTGTACCGCCCGGTCGGCAACGATCTCGAACTTCTGGCCCTTATTGTCCTCGCCGACATAGCGCGCCTGCTCGACCCGCATCCGCTCCTTGGCTTCGGCGACCTTGTTCTTGTCGAGAATGAAGCTGACGTCGCCGCGACGCTCGAACGGTGCAATCGCCAGCAGGACAAGCAACACCAGGATGACCAGCGGAAGGCCATATTTGGTGGCGCGGATGACCGCGTCGTGACGTCCCCCCGGCTCGGCCCAGTGGCGCTTGATCTCATGTTTTCTGTTGGCGGCTTCGGACACGTCTCTCAGCCATCATGAGCAAAGATGTCGGCCTCGGCCCAGCCGGCCAGGTCGAGCAGTGCCCGAGCAGGAATGAAGTCGAAACAGGCTTGCGCAAGATCCTCCCGGTTCTCGCGGGCCAGCCGCTCGTCCAGCTGCTCCTTCAGCCGGTGGAGGTAGCGGACATCGCTGGCGGCATATTCGCGTTGGGCCTCGCTGATTTCCGGAGCACCCCAATCGCTTGTCTGTTGCTGCTTGCTAAGGTCAGTCCCGAGCATCTCCTTGACCAGCTCCTTGAGGCCATGCCGGTCGGTATAGGTCCGCACCAGCCGCGAAGCGGTGCGGGTGCAATAAAGTGGCGTAGCCATGATGCCGAGATAGGCACGCATGATCGCGACGTCGAAGCGGGCGAAATGATAGAGCTTGAGCCGTTCGGGGTCGGCCAGCAGCGCCTTGAGATTAGGTGCCGCGAAATCGCTGTCGGGTGCGAACCGCACCAGATGCTCGTCTCCAGATCCGTCGGATAGCTGCACCAGACAAAGCCGGTCCCGGCCCGGCACCAACCCCATCGCCTCGGTATCCACCGCTATCGCCGCATCCGCCGCGAACAGATTGGCCGAAGGCAAGTCTTCTTCGTGAAAATGGATCGCCATGACAGTTCCGGTTGCTGTTTACCGCCACCGCCTGAACCAGTGGTGACGGCGTTCATTTCCCACCCCTCTAGTCGCATCGGGGTGGGGCTTGCCAGCCTTAACCATGGAGTCTCTAGGATAAGCGCCATTTTTCCTGTAGGGACTTCGGCGTACGTGTAGATGATTCTGCGCGTTCTGCCGGTTGCGCCACAGGCCCAGCGCGTTGGTTTAATGACTATTGGGGCACAAGAGAGTTTGAATTTTTATGGGTTTCGATCGAGGGCGTAAGGGTGACCGCGGCGGACGCGGCCGTGACAAGCGCGATAGTTTCGGTGGTGGCGAAGAGTTTGGAGGATTCGACCGCGGTCCCAGTGATCGTGGCGGATTCGGCGGTGGCTTTGGCGACCGCGGCGGCGGCGGCGGCGGTGGCTATCGCGCCGGCGGCGGCTTCGGCGGCGGCGGCGGCGGTGGCGGATATCGCGGCGGCGGCGGCGGTGGCGGCTTCGGCGGCGGTGCCGGCGGCGGCGGCGGTTTCCGCGGCGGCGCGGGTGGCGGAATGCCTCCCCAGGTCGTTGGCGAAGGCAAGGGCGTCGTCAAATTCTTCAACCCGCAGAAGGGTTTTGGATTCATCGTTCGCGACGACGGCGGCGAAGATGTGTTCGTTCACATTTCCGCGGTCGAGCAGGCCGGCCTGACCGACCTGGCCGATGGCCAGCCGCTGGACTTCACGCTGGTCGATCGTGGTGGCCGTATCTCGGCGACCAACCTCAAGATCGAAGGCGAGCCGATGGAAATCGTTCGCTCGGCAGCTCCGCGCGAAGGCGGCGCCGGCGGCGGTTTCGGCGGCGGCCCGCAGCGGCAGCTGACCGGCGAGAAGGCCCAGGGGACCGTCAAGTTCTTCAACTCGATGAAGGGCTTCGGCTTTATCAGCCGCGACGACGGCCAGCCTGACGCATTCGTCCACATCTCGGCGGTCGAACGTGCCGGCCTGCCAACGATCAACGAGGGCGACCGGTTCGAGTTCGACATCGAGGTCGACCGGCGCGGCAAATATGCAGCGGTGAACCTGCAGCCGCTCGCCTAACTGCTTAATTGAGCGGGGACAGATGAGCCCGTCCGGAGCGATCCGGGCGGGCTTTTCGTTGGCCGACCCTCACTGCATTGGGATCGGCTTGCCCATCACCATGACGTAGCCGACATGTGTCACCGCTGCGGGGTCGGACAGCGGATCGCCGTCGACCGCGATCAAGTCGGCCGATTTGCCGGTCTCGAGCGTGCCGGTTTCATTCTTCAGGTCGAGCAGGTCGGCGCCGCCCTTGGTCGCCGCAATCAGTGCGTCGCGCGGGGTCATGCCCCCCTTGCTCACCATTAGGCCGAGTTCGCGATTGGCAAGGCTGTGCGGAGCGACCGCGCTATCGGTCCCAAGCGCGATCTTGACGCCCGTGCGGTAGGCAAGGTTCAGGCCCTTGCCCCAGACTTCGAACGTCGTCCTGGCCTTGGCCTCCGATTCAGGCGCAAGCTTGCCGGTGCCGATCAGGCCCTGCACGCCGCTGAACGCCATCAAGGTGGCCGAATAATAGGTTCCCCGGGCTTTCATGGCGTTGGCGCCGGCCTGGTCGATGAAAGTGCCGTGCTCGATCGAATCGACGCCCGCGACCGTCGCGCCCAGGATTCCGCGCGCGCCATGTGCGTGAGCCGCGACCCTAAGGCCCAGCGAGTGCGCCATGTCGCAGATGGCCTTCATTTCAGCGTCGGTGAAATGCTGCTCGAGGCCGCTGGCGCCGGGATCCAGCACGCCCCCCGTCGCCATGATCTTGATCACGTCGACACCTGCTGCGGCCAGCTGGCGAACAACCTTCTGACACTCCTCCACGCCGGTGCAGACCGAAGAGTTGAGGTGCGCCTCATTCACGGCTTCCGCCAATTCGGGAGGCAAGCCCGTGGCAGTGTCGGCATGGCCGCCGATGATCGACAGCGGGGCGCCTGAAACCCTTATTCTCGGCCCTGGAAACCGGCCTTCCGCCACCGCGTCGCGCACCGCAATGATGGCGCTGGTATCGGCCCCGAGGTCGCGAACCGTGGTGAAGCCGGCGCGCGCCATGTCGAGGGCGTGGGTCAAGCCGAGAGTCGTGGAATAGGCATTCGAATATTTCTTGGTGAAGCCGATATACCAGGGCTCGCCGCTGTTCTGGGTCAGGTGGACGTGGACGTCGATCAGGCCGGGCATGACGGTTCGGCTGCGCTGGTCGACGACGGTTGCGCCGGCAGGCGTGGTGAAGCCGTCCTCGATGCGCGCGATACGGCCATTCTCGACGACCACGGTCGACGGCCCACGCTCAGGGCTGGCGGCATCGACAATCAGACGGCCGGCCTGGATAGCATAGGTTTCGGCGTTGGCTGACGTGGCCGCCAACAAGGCGGCGACAAATAAGGCCGAACGAAACATGAATCCTCTCCCCGGAAATTAGGCGCAACCTAACCGGTCGGAATCAGGTGGCAAGTGCCAGCAGCGTGGCAATGCGGTCGGCCTCATTTGCCGGCTTGTCGGTGCGGATCCGGCTGATCCGCGGGAACCGCATGGCGAGACCCGACTTGTGCCGGGTCGAGCGGTGAATGGAATCGAACGCCACTTCCAGGACCAGGCTCTTATCGACCTCACGGACCGGTCCGAACCGGTTGACGGTGTGGTTGCGTACATGGCGATCGAGCCATTTCAGTTCCTCGTCGGTGAAGCCGAAGTAGGCCTTGCCGACCGGCAGCAACTCGCCGCTTTCGGTCCAGCAGCCGAAGGTGTAATCGCTATAATAGCTGGACCGCTTCCCCGACCCACGCTGGGCATACATCAGCACGCAATCGGCGGTCAGCGGGTCGCGCTTCCATTTGTACCACAGGCCTGACTTGCGCCCGGCGACATAGGGCGAGTCCCGGCGCTTTAGCATCATGCCCTCAACCCCTTCCTCTCGGACGCCGAGCCGCATCTCCTCCAGATCTTCGAAGCTGGCGGCCTCGATCAGGCGCGACAGGTCGAAACGATCATTGTCGAGCCTGTCGATGAAGGTTTCTAGGCGGGCCCGGCGATCGGCCCAGGGCAGCGGCCGCAGATCCTCGTCCCCGTCGAACAATATGTCGTAGAGCCGAACGAAGGCAGGATATTGGCCCTGCAACTTGGCGCTGACAGTCTTGCGCCCCAGCCGTTGCTGCAGGGCGTTGAAGCTCGCCGCCGCGCCGCCGTGAATATCGCCGCCCTGGGCCTCGCCCCGAACCAACAGCTCGCCATCGAGCACCGCCGGCAGAGCGAAAGCGGAGGCTATGTCAGGAAAGCTGGCGCCAATGTCATCGCCCGTGCGGCTGTATAGCCGGGTCTGGGCTCCCGCATGAACCAATTGGACGCGAATCCCGTCCCATTTCCACTCGGCGGCATAATCGTCGAGGCTGACGCGCGCATCTTCCAGCGGATGGGCGAGCATGAACGGCCGGAATACCGGAACGTCACGCGACGTCGGCTGGGAGGCCTTGCCCTCGCCCCAGTCGAATAGCTCGCGATAGGGCGGTTTCAGCCCGTGCCATATCTCTTCGACTTGCTCGACTTCGAGCCCGAAGGCGTCGGCCAGCGCCTGCTTGGCGAGCCGGGCGGAGATGCCGACGCGAAGCGCGCCGGTGGCAAGTTTCAGCAGGGCGAACCGGCCCGATACATCGAGATGATCCAGCATGGCAGCCAGGATGCCGGGAGCATCCGTTCGGTTGGCCAGGCGAAGGCGGTCGACGGCATCGGATATTCGGATCGTGCCATCGTCCAGTGCGCAAGCTTCACCTTCCGGTCCCGGCCATAAAAGAGAGACGGTCTCGGCCATGTCACCGACATAGTCGCGGCTCATGTGAAGGAGCACAGGGTCGACCCGTTCTTCCGCCAGCTGCCGCACCTGTGATGGCTTGACCGCCGGAATGTCTAGCGTCCCGGTCAGGGCAGCGAGGGCCATGCCGCGATCAGGATCGGGAGTGGTCCTGAGATATTCGCCGATCAGCTTGAGCTTCGAATTGCGCGACCTGGTGTAGACCAGGTCATCGAGCAGCTGGGAAAAGGCGCGCATAGCCCCGCCATTATGCGCGAGGCGGAAGGTAGATGCCTAGTGGAGCCGAATCGCCAATGCCGCGAGGATCGATTCGCGGTCGTGCAGGCCGCCGTCGCTGACTAGCGCTTCACCCATATGTTCAAGACAGGCGCGGGTCGCGGCGACGTGGCCGGGCATCAAGGCATGATGCGCGCCATAGTCGGCCAGGCCTTCCATCGCGCCCATGCCATGCTCGGCAGCGAGCGTACGGATCGCTTCCATCTTGGCGCAGATGTCGACTGGCTTGAGCCTCGCGACGCGCTCCTCGATTTCGGCAATGCGCTCGCCGAGCCGCAAGCGGACGATGTTGAGCGAATCGAGGGCGTCCATCAGTGATTCTCCGTTCACTGGCCAAGGCTCGCCGAAAATGGTTAACGCTGAGTCAAAGGCTCGATGGCCGTTTCGCTTGACAGAATCGCCCCTGGCCGTCATGGAGCCGCGGTTCGGGCGGTGCCTCACGGCCCGCCTTCATTTTTTCTAGCGCTACAGGATTTTCGCGATGGCCAAGCCGGCAACCGTCAAGATCAAGCTCGTCAGCACCGCCGACACGGGCTTTTTCTATGTGACCAAGAAGAACCCGCGCAACCAGACCGAGAAGATGTCGTTCCGCAAGTACGACCCGGTCGCGCGTAAGCATGTCGAGTTCAAGGAAGCCAAGATCAAGTGACCCTTTAGGGTCATCCCGGACCTGATCCGGGATCCTGGCACCTTTGCGGGGCTGTTCCGGAAACGGGGCGGCCCCAATGCTTTTTCAAGGCTGGTTGCGGCCTTCGACCCAGTTGATGAACCGTGCCGTCAGCAGGCCACGTGGGACCGTCAACTCGGCTCCAAAATATTTCTGCGGATCAAGCTCGGTCTGATCGGGGAGATCATGCAGGGCGGCTCGCATGCGCGGCAAGTCAAGCATCGCCGCCATTCGCTCGTCGGCTTCGAGCCGGTCAATTTCTGCCAGATAGTCGCGCCGCCGCCGCCGAATGCGCAGTAGCCAGTCAGAATCCCACCGGCCGTGGAGCAGGTTGGTGCGCTGCTCTTCGGGCATGATCCCCTTGGCCATTTGTTTGGCCAGCCAGCGCATGGTGCCGTCGCGCAGGAACATCTCGACCGGCAGGCCGAAACAGAATTCGATAAAGGGCCGGTAAGCCAGGGGATCGCGTTGGGGCAAGTCGTACATCTGCTCGAACGCCTGGTAGACTTCGGCCGTTTCGGCATCGTTGTTTTGGAACAGGAGCCTCATGGCATGACGCCGGTTCCAGGGCTGATATCGATCGATGATCAACCCGGAGTCTGCCAGCCGCTTATCCGCCCCGGATTCCGCACGATAGCTGGCGGATAATGGCTGCATCAGGTCGGCCAGCAAGTGACGGTTGGGTTGGGCGACCCTGAGGACCAGGCGCCACAATGGACTGGGCAAGAGCGCGAGCAAGCTGCGGGCGACGAAGCGCCACCAAACTGGTTTGTGCTGGTTCTGCTGGCGGGCGATCGACAGCCACAGCTGCCGCCAACGTCCCTTGAGCAGATATTCGACGAATCCCCAGTCGCCCTTGTCGCTGAAAGTGTAATTGCCCCATTCGGCGAGCAGGAGCAGGTCGCAACCTTCCCTCACGGCCCCGGCAAACAGGCCGTGGAACAGATACATGTTGCAGAGACCTGACGGCGCGCCGCCCATCAGGTGGAAGAAGTCGCTCCAGCGATGGTCATGGCCATAGCCTTCGTTTGCGGTGAAATGCGGCTCCAATCCGGGATGCATCGCCGCGAAGGCCTCAACCATTGGCCGTTCGTCGCCAAGTTTCCCAGGCTCGCACAGGCCGTCGAAACCCGGTTCCGGATGGAAGGTGAATGTCGGTAGCTTCTGCCCGGGTGCAAGCTGGGCCAGGGTCCGGACCGCAACCTGGGACGAATCGAGACCGCCCGACAGGGTGGCGCCGGGCCGACGCGAACCTTTCAAACAGGCTCGGATGCCCTCGTCCAGCAGCTCGCCGGCCCGCGCGATATAATCGGCGTCACTATTCATGCGGACGTCGGGCAGATCGAACAGGTCATAGGGTTTGCGCAAGGCGCGCTCATTTCCGCGCCGAATGTCGACTACCGAACCCAGCGGTACTCGATGGATGTCTTCGAACCAGCTGGCTTCCGCGTCCGTAAAATTGATGAGTGCGCTGTCGGCGACGTGAATTTCGTTAAGACGTCGTTCGACGCCCGCTGCAAACAGCGCGCGGGGAACCGAGGCGGCGGCGGCCAGCAAGTCATCCTGAAAATAGACCAGCGGCGGCGCTCTAAACGGACTGCGGGACAGCCGGACATGCTTTTCTTCGACATCGGCGATGATGGCGCAATATTCGCCGATCACGCGCCGCTCCGCGTCGTCGCCCCATCGCTCGACCGCGAGCCCGTAAAGCAAAGCGAAGTCGGCCAATGGCGCGCCGAGCTCCTCGGCCAGGTCGGCAGCATTGTCGAAATAGCCGTGGAAGGCCGCCAACCGTCCGCTTGGCAATCTGGCGGGACGCCAGCTCCGGCTCAGCGCTGCCTGGGGCCGAAGCGGCCGATAGGCGAAATGCAGGCCGTCATGTTCGGCCGATCCCGCCCGACCGCCGATGCCTGCACAAAGCGAGGCCCCCAAGCGGCGCGAAAGACCCGTTTGTCGGTCGGAAGAGTCGTTCCATGGCCAGGCGAAGGCCAGCATCGAAAGTCAGGCTACTTTGTCGAAAGGGTTTGCGACAGGCTTTCGAAGCGCCGACAAGCCCAGTTCAGCTTTTGGCCAATACGGCCTGCGTGACCGGAGTTTGCCTTGAGGCAACGTCCTTTATTTCTCCGATACGTTTGAGTTCGGGCTTGATCCAAGCCCGTTTCGCTATTTCTTTGGTCACGCGACCCCCCACAACTCGTCAGCACGGCACGCTGAATTTAAAATTCTTAAGCAGTCATGTTCTTGATTTCGGATGACTTTGCAAGCGCAACTTGGCAGTCGTGCCGACGGAACAGGCGTGATTATCTCAAACCCCGTCCCCAAGCCTCATCGTCTCGATCCACGGGCCCGGCAGATATCCCAAAATTATTTGGCCGTTCATCTCGACCCAAGCGTGGAGCGCATCTGGCGCATGGCGCAACTGGCTCGGCCGAACGGCGATCACGACCGAATGACCGATAAGTTCGCGCCGAAGCCTCCAACTAAGCGTCATGGCGCGCGGCAGGCATTTTGTCGCGAACGGCAGCCGCCCTGCAGCCCATTCGACATCCGCCGCCAACTGGCTGGCTTCTTCCATCGCCTGCAGGCCGCTTCTCCCCCGCGTGAGGCCAAGGGCCGGGCTCCAGCGATTGAACGGCACCCAACTGACCAGCAACTGCGCCTGGCAAAGCCGCACCATCGCCGCGGCAGTCCGCAACTTGGGTCGCCAAAAATCACCCTTCGGCAATGAGGCCCGCTTCCCTGAGGCGCGCCAGAAGCTCCCCGAGATCGCTGGCGATTATTTGTTCGTCGCCGTCAAAATCCCCACCAAGCGCTGTCGCAAGCGCGCTGCGATCCCGGCGCCCATCGATCAGTCGCCAGACCGCCGCTGCGGTTTCCGTCAACGACAGCAGCTCACCGTTGTCGAGCCGCATGAGGATGATCTCGTCATCGATATCGGCCTCGGTGAAATTGCCGGCCAGCTTTCGGATTGCGCTCACCGCCGCTCCTCTGCCGCGGCGATATGGCGCGCAGCCATCGCTACGGTTTCGGCGAAACAGGCCCGGTCCCACGGGCGCGCGAACCGAAACATGGCGATCTGTTGCGCAAGCCGCGAGCGGTGCTCGAACTGGGCGGCGCGGTCGAACTGGCGCGATACGGCAAACAAATGGGCAGTATAGTGGTCATCCTGGGTTCGAAGGAATCGCTCCGTCCCTGGCAGTCGCTCCATCGCAAGGTGCGTCCCCACTTCCAGAAACGTCAATTCCGCCAGCGGCAATGGCGTCATGACGTCTCCAGCCGGCGCCTGAGCGTAATATTTGTCAACGTCGGTCCCGACTTTCTCCTCCGCACGAGCTCCGGTTAGTTCCAGTGCTTCCGGCGTAAGCTTGAGGCGCTTGTGACCCGGCAGGCAAATGACGATGTCTGGTTCGCCAAGGTCGAGGACCAGCGTATCGTCGCAGAACATTGGTAGTCCAAGCTGGCCAAGCGCGGCGATCAGCGTCGATTTGCCGGAGCCGCTCGGTCCGGTGAAGGCGAACACCTCGCCGCCATGGACCACCGCCGAGGCATGGATGGGAACCAGGCCGTTAATGCAGGCGATTGCCGAATAGACGCTGCCGTTGAGCCATAAATTCTCTTCCGACGCATCGGCCGCGGTATCGCGACAAATGGTAATGCCTTCACCCTTGCTGTAAAAATAGCGGAGGCCCTCCGGCGTGTGCAGCAGGAAGCTGTCGGCCTCCAAATGGCTGTGGCCGGGTTCCAGGCGGCCGCCGAACCGGTCGAGGTCAACTGGACCGTGGCGGACGCGAGTCTCGCGCTCCATCAGTAACTGGGCAGCGGTCTTGGCCATTGGACCCCTGATTGTCGCGCGCCGGCCACCGCGTCAATCGTATTGAAAAGGCGGGTGAAATGGAGCGGGCGAAGGGATTCGAACCCTCGACCCCAACCTTGGCAAGGTTGTGCTCTACCCCTGAGCTACGCCCGCTCTGGCGCTGAGCCGGAGGGCCGGCACGCTTCATGCGGGCTGGCCAACGGCTAGGGTGGAGCGGGCGCCTAGCATTGCCATGTGGGGCGCGCAACCCCCAAGCAGCCGACTTGCCGCCCTCAATGCCGAAGCCCATATTCGAAAGCTATCAACGAGGAGTGGCATGTGGCGACACTGGGCGTGAACGAGGCCGAACGGGCGGAAATCGAGCGCTTCCAGCGCGAGGTTATCGAACCGTCGATGGCCAGCCTGGTCATTCTGGATTTCTGGGCGGAGTGGTGCGGCCCGTGCAAGCAGCTTGGGCCAATACTCGAAAAGGTCGCCGCCGATTATGCCGACAAGGGCGTCATCCTCGCCAAGATCGATGTCGATCAGGACAAGCTGATCGCTGCCCAGTTCAGAATTCAATCGATCCCGACGGTTTACGCCCTTTTCCAGGGACAGCCCGTGGCCGACCTCACCAATTATCGCACCGAAGGGCAGTTGAGGCGAATCCTCGACCAGTTGCTTGCGCAACTGCCGGTCAAGGGCGAGGCCCAGGACCTTGCAACGCAGGTTGAGCCGCTGATCACAATGGCCGAGCAGGTGCTGGCCGACGGCGACGCTCCTCGCGCCGAGAATATCTTCAGCCAGATCCGCGAAATGGACCCGGACAATCCCGTCGTCATCGGAGGTCTCGCCCGGACGATGGTCGAAGGCGGCAGGACGGACGAGGCAAAACAGCTGCTCGATCCGCTGACCGAAGAGCAAAAGAAGCATCCGGCCGTTTCCCGGGCCATCGCCGCTCTGGAAGTGGCGTCGGCGCCGGCGGCCGATATCTCCGCCGAAGAGGCTCGGCTCGCAGCCAATCCCGACGACCATGAAGCACGCTTTGCAATCGCTCAGGCACGAATGGCGGCGGGCGACCGCGACGCTGCCGCCGATGCGTTGCTGAAGATCATTGCCCGCGACAAGGAATGGAACGGCGGCGCCGCCAAGACGCGCTTCCTCCAGATCCTTGAGGCTGCGGGCCTGGAAGATCCTTGGGCCAGAGCGCAGCGCCGCCGGCTCTCGGCGCTATTGTTCACATGATGGGCGCAAACCCAGCGCGGATTCCCCTGTTCCCGCTGGCCGGCGCAATCCTGCTTCCCCGCGCGCAACTGCCGCTCCATATTTTCGAGCCACGGTATCGCGACATGGTCCGGGACGCGCTCGCCGGGCAGGGCCGAATCGGCATGATCCAGCCCCGTTTGGCCTCAATCGATAGCGAGATCATGGAGCCGGTGGAGCTGTTCCATGCCGGATGCCTCGGCGAAATCGTTGCCGCCGAGGAATTGGACGATGGCCGGTTCAACATTGTCCTGCATGGGTCCAATCGATTCCGGCTTATTGCCGAACGCGACCTCGGCACCGCCTATCGGCAGGCGGATGTCGACCTGGCTGCATTCGACGATAGTGAGCCGCCGCCCCTGGCACTGGTCCAGCGGGCGGAAGTCGAGCGCGAAGCGCGGCGATTCGGCGATGCGCTGGGCCTGGCGGTCGACTGGGATGCGGTAGGGCAGTTGGATGACGAGATGCTGGTCAACGCCATCGCCCAGGTCGCGCCATTCGACGTCGGCGCCAAGCAGGCCTTGCTGGAGGAGTCTACCTTGGCCGGGAGAGCCGATCTGGTTGTACAGCTGATGCAATTCCAACGCCTGGCGCCCGGCGGTGCCGACGTCGGCCAGACGCTTCAGTAGGCTTAGATCGGCAAGCCACGGAGCAGCAGCGGCAGGTCCCCGCTGGTGCCGCGAGCCTCGGCCATCAGCCGATCCTTGACCGGGCCGATCCGGTTGATGAGCCCCATGCCGAACCGGCGGACCGTGGACGCCGTCCGCCCTGGAATCCCATAGATCCGGGTCAGGCTGTCCGTGGCCAGGCTGACCATGAAGGTGTCGAGCCCCCGCCAGCGCTGGTAGCGGGTCAGCAGCTGCTGGTCCCCCAGGTCCAGGCCAAGCCGGGCCCCTTCGACCAGCACCTGAGCCAAAGCGGCCGCATCGCGATATCCGAGGTTGACCCCCTGCCCGGCAATTGGATGGATGCCATGCGCTGCGTCGCCGATCAGCGCCAGGCGGTGATCGGTAATCCGGGCGGCGTGATGAAAACCCAGCGGATAGGTCGATCTGGGCGCAAGCAACCCGATCTGCCCAAGGAAACCGCCCATCGCTGCTTCGGCTTCGGCGGAGAAATCCGCGTCGCTCAAGGAGAGGAAACCCGCCGCATCTTCGGCCCTGACCGACCAGACTATCGCCGAGCGGTGGCCGCCCTCAACATCGGTCATCGGCAACAGCGCGAACGGTCCGGAAGGATAGAAGATTTCATAGGCGACATTGTCATGCGGCTGTTCGTGCCGAAGCGTCGAGACGATCGCGCTATGGTCATATTTCCATCGGGCAATGCGGATTCCGGCCGCTTCGCGCATGGGCGAATTGCGGCCCTCGGCGGCGACCAGCAGCGGCGCGCCGATGACCCGGCCGTCTTCGAGGCGGACCGTGACCCCATGATCGCCGCGCTCGACCGCCGCCGCCTTGGCCTTCCACATCAACCAGATATTCTTTCCGGCCTCGGCCCGGGCGAACAGTGCCGCGCGCAAGTGACGATTCTCGTTCATCCACCCGAGGGGCTCGTCGTCATCGCCCGGATCGAACGCCAGCCCACCGGGCTCGAGTCCATCGGCCACTTCGATCCGCCGGATCGGGCAGCCCGGCACGGGAAAATGGTCGCTGATGCCGATCGTGTCGAACATCCGCCTCGACGAGGAACTGAGCGCGCTGGTCCGGCCGTCGAACGCGGCCGTCTTGCGCGTGTCGGGATCGGCAGGATCGACCACGATCGAGGAGAGGCCGCTGGCATCCAGCGCCGCCGCCAGTGCCAGCCCGACAAGCCCGCCGCCCAGGATAATTACATCTGCCCGGTCCATGGGAGCTTCACTAGTCGTCGCATAGGCGAGAGGGAAGCCTTGCCCCCGAGTCCGGCGACAGGCACAATAGAATGCGACTGAAAAGCCGGGGGAATTGACGTCATGGCGACGGCCGCGCAGCGCGCGCAAAAAAAGGATCTGGGACCGCATTGGCGCGATACGCTGGCGGCCTCGATCCGCGGCTTCGTCCGCAAGTCGATTGGCGTTTCGCTGATCGGCCTGTCGGTTGCCGTGGCCATCGCTCTAGTCACGCATAACAGCACCGACCCCAGCTTCACTACCGCGGCCGGCGGACCGCCGACCAATTGGCTGGGGAGTTTCGGCGCCTATGCCAGCGATGCGCTGCTGTTCCTGTTCGGCCCGGCCGCGGCATTGTTCCTGCCGCTGATTGCGCTGATCGGCCTCAGGATGGTGCGGGGCGTAGATACCGGACCGATGCGCCGAGCGCTCCTGGTCGCGGCGCTGGGCGTGGCGCTGATCGGCATCGCGCTCGGCCTTTACGCCGGATCGGCCGTTTCAGGTCTTCCTGCCGGATATGGCGGCGCCCTTGGCCTGGCCGGAGCTTTTGGCGTGGATTCCGCGGTCGAACTGGTCGGCAACCCGCAAGTCCAGGGGCCACTGCGCCTGGCGCTGATGGCGATCCTCGCGCTCGGCGGCTTCGTCATAGGCTGGTTTGCGCTCGGCATCAGGCCGGAAGAGAAACAGTGGGCCGCGGAACGATTCCGTCGGGATGCCAGCCCCGTGCCCCGTCCCCGGCGACGCGAGACGCAGGCCGAAGACGATGAACAGGTCGCGACTCCGCCCCGATCTCGCCCGACGGTGGCGGTTGCTGATCCAGCCCGGCTGATCGCCCCGGCAGCCAAGCCCAATCCCAAGAAAGGCAAGGGCGGCCTGCCTGGCCAGGCCAGCCTGGCGCTCGGCGACAATTATCAGCTCCCCTCTCTCGACCTGCTCGCCCCTGCGCCCGACAAGCCCAAGGGCAATATCGACCGGGCGGGCCTGGAGCGGAACGCCCGACTGCTGGAAAGCGTACTCGAGGATTTCCACGTCCGCGGCGACATCGTCGAGGTCCGGCCCGGACCGGTCGTCACCATGTATGAGCTGGAACCGGCCAGCGGGATCAAGGCCAGCCGCGTCATCCAGCTGGCCGACGACATCGCCCGCAACATGTCCGCCCTGTCGGCCCGCGTCGCGACCATTCCGGGCCGCAGCGTCATCGGCATCGAGCTCCCCAACGCCAAGCGCGAGACGGTGTCGCTGAGCGAGCTGATCGGCAGCCAGGCGTTTGAGGACCAGAACATGTCGCTGCCGCTGATCCTGGGGAAGAATATTTCCGGCGATCCTGTCATTGCCGACATTGCGCCGATGCCGCACCTGCTGGTCGCGGGCACGACCGGATCGGGCAAATCGGTCGGCCTCAACTGCATGATCCTGTCGCTGCTCTACCGGATGAGCCCGGACGAGTGCCGGATGATCATGATCGATCCGAAGATGCTCGAACTCAGCATCTATGACGATATTCCTCACCTATTGTCCCCTGTGGTGACCGAGCCCGGCAAAGCCATCCGCGCGCTCAAATGGACCGTCGAGCAGATGGAGGAGCGCTACCGGATGATGGCCAGCCTCGGGGTTCGCCAGCTGGCCAGCTTCAACGCCAAAATCCGCGACGCCAAGGCCAAGGGCGCCAAGCTCGGCCGCCGGGTCCAGACCGGCTACGACGCGGATAGCGGCCAGCCGGTTTATGAGACCGAAGAGCTTGAATATGAGGTGTTGCCGCAGATCGTGGTGATAGTCGACGAGCTCGCCGACCTGATGATGACAGCCGGCAAGGAAGTTGAATTCCTGATCCAGCGGCTTGCCCAAAAGGCGCGCGCCGCCGGCATCCACCTGATCATGGCCACTCAACGGCCGTCGGTCGACGTCATCACCGGCGTGATCAAGGCCAATTTACCGACCCGCATCAGCTTCCAGGTGACCAGCAAGATCGACAGCCGCACCATCCTTGGCGAGCAGGGCGCCGAGCAACTGCTCGGCAAGGGCGACATGCTTTACATGCCCGGCGGCAAGCAGATCATCCGCGTCCACGGCCCGTTCGTTTCCGACGAGGAAGTCCGCGCCGTTGCCGACCATTGGCGCAAGCAGGGTGTCCCCGACTATGTCCAGGCAGTCACCGAGGAGCCGGAAGACGGTGGCTATCTGTTCGATGGCCAACCGGTCGGCGATGACGATCCCGAAACCCAACTCTACCGCAAGGCGATCCAGATCGTGGCCGAAAGCCAGAAGGCGTCGACCAGCTATCTCCAGCGCCAACTGCGCGTCGGTTACAACAGTGCTGCCCGGCTGATCGAGCGGATGGAAAAGGACGGGCTGGTCGGGCAGCCCGATCATGTCGGGCGCCGCGAGGTGCTGATCGACACCGACGGGCACCCAATCTGAGCCTTAACGACTGGGAACCGGGGGGTTCACGGGGCATTCAAACCTGAAACGCCATATCGGGCGGCAAGTTTTTCGGGAGTTTTGTGATGAATTTTATGAGCAACGTTGCGCGCGCCCTGGTTCCGGTGGCGCTGGTGGCGACGGTCTCCACGGCGGCCCCGGCCGCAACTTCGGGTGACCTCAAGGCGGTGGAGACAAGCCTCACCGCCACTCAGTCCCTGACCGCCAATTTCGTGCAAACCGACGGCAAGGGACGGCAGCTGGCCGGGACGCTCAGCCTGAAACGACCCGGCAAGATCCGTTTTGCCTATGGCGGCGGGGTCAACGCACTGCTGGTCGCCGACGGCAAGACCCTCCACTATCTGGATTATGACGTCGCCCAGCACAGCAAATGGGCGATCGCCAATTCGCCGCTCGCCGTGCTGCTGGCGCCGAACCCGGATCTCGGCCGAATCGCGCGGATCGTTCCGAGCAATAATGCCCAGGTGGTCGTAGTCCGCGCCCGCGACGCGCGGCGCCCCGAATTCGGCACATTGGTGCTGGCCTTCATCCGCAGCGGCGGCGCGCCCGGCGGCCTTCGCCTTGAAGGCTGGACGGCGATCGACGCCCAAAACAAGAAGACCACGGTGCGCCTCAGCAACCAGCGCTACAACGTCGCGGTGCCCGACAGCGCCTTCAGTTTCACCGAGCCCAAACGCAAAAAAGCGTAGCAATCAAAAACTGTTAAGCTTGGCGACAGCTTGGCGAGTATATACATAGGGTTAGATCGGCGCTTACCGGGGTTTCCCCCTGTTACCCGGGTCCGCGACGATCACCTTGCGTGACGAACGCTTGGTCGGCCCTTGCTCCATGCCCCCGGAGCAAGGGCCTTTTAGTTGCCTGCCGGGGGCAGGCAGCTAAAAGGCCCTCCGTACGATTTCCGTAACAGGCCATTCCACGCTCGTGACCACACTCAAGATCGCTTCCTGGAACATCAATTCGATCCGTGCCCGCGCGCAGATCGTCGAACGGCTGCTCGACGAGGAACAGCCCGACATCCTCTGCCTGCAGGAGACCAAGGCCCAGGACCATGTGTTCCCGGCCGAACTGTTTCACTCGCGCGGCTTTGTCCATCACGAGCTCAACGGCCAGAAGATGCATCATGGCGTCGCTATCCTGTCGCGGGTGCCGCTGGGCGATCCCGGTCGCCACGACTGGCAGGATAATGGCGAAGCGCGCCATGTCGGCGCCCGCCTGCCGTGCGGAATCCGGCTTGAAAACGTCTACATTCCAGCCGGCGGCGACATTCCCGACCGCACACAAAATCCCAAGTTCGGCCAGAAGCTCGACTTCATCGAACGAATGACGCGATGGTCGGAAAAGTTGGCTGAGCCGACTTTGATCGTCGGCGATTTCAATATCGCCCCGCTGGAATGCGACGTCTGGAACCACAAGGCGCTGCTTGACGTCGTTAGCCACACGCCGATCGAAGTCGAGACATTGGCCCGGCTGCAGGGAGCCCACGACTGGGTCGACCTGGGGCGCAAGTTCATCCCCGCGCCGGAACGCAATTTCACCTGGTGGAGCTACCGCGCGCAGGACTGGGCGGCGAGCGATCGCGGCCGCCGCCTCGACCATATGTGGTGCTCCCCAACCCTTTCCTCGCAAGTCACCGCCCACCGCGTCCTGGAGCCGTGCCGCGGCTGGGAGCGCCCTTCGGACCATGTCCCGCTGATCGTCGAGCTGTCGGTGTGAGCATGGTATCGCCGATCGAGCGGGCGATCGCCGCGCTGCAGGCGGGCCGTCCGGTCCGGGTCGGCCAGGCCACCATCCTCTCGGTCGAAACTGCCAGCGAAGCGATGCTCGAGCTGCTCGATCCGGACGGATGCGCACCAATTTTGCTAAGCGGTCCGCGCGCGGCAGCGCTTGGCCTCGCCAATGAGCGGGAGGCCGCCAGCCCGGATCACCCGGTCGAAATTCGGCATTGCGAATGGTTGGACCGCGAAGCGGCGCGGGCGCTTGCCGATCCCTCGCGCGATTTCGATCGGGGACCGATCGGGCCGCTCGAAGCGATCACGGTCGAGCATCCCGAATGTTCCCGCGCGGCGCTGACGTTGGCACGGCTCGCCGGCCTGTTGCCCGCGCTGTGGTTGGTAAGTGGCCCGGCCGAAGTATCAATCGACCCGGCGGCGATCGCTGCCGCCACCGCCACGCCCGTCGCGACGATTGTCGCCCGGGCCAAGCTGCCGCTCGACGACTTGCCTCCCAGCCAGATGGTCGCCTTTCGCGACCCGGCCAGCGGGGAAGAGCATGTCGCCTTGGTCATCGGCGCGTTTGGCGGAAAACCGCCCTTGATCCGGCTGCACAGCGAATGCCTCACCGGCGATGTGTTCGGCAGCTTGAAGTGCGACTGCGGCCCGCAACTCAAGGAGGCACTCCGGATTCTCGGTTCCGAAGGCGGCGGGGTCCTCCTTTACCTCCGCCAGGAGGGCCGCGGCATCGGCCTCGCCAACAAGCTCCGCGCCTACGCACTGCAGGACCGCGGGCTCGACACCGTCGACGCCAACCGCCGGCTCGGCTTCGCCGACGACGAACGCAACTATGGCATGGCCGCGGCGATGCTCCGCGCGCTGGGTATCGACCAGGTCAGGCTATTGACCAACAACCCCAACAAGATCGCCGGTCTCGAGCAGGAGGGGATTGAGGTGGTCGAGCGGGTTGCTCATCATATGCCGGTCAATCCGCATAACGCCGATTATCTCGCCACCAAGCGCAAGAAGAGCGGGCACTTAGGCTAGGCCGAGAAGCTCCCGGACCTCATCGAAACTGTTGGCGATTTCGCCCACGCCGCGCGCCCGCAGCCTGTCTTCATGCCCATCGAGGCAATGGGTGCCGGCCGCAAGGCCGATCACTCTCGCGCCCGATGCCAGCGCTCCGATCACGCCCACGTCCGAATCTTCGATGATCACGGCGCGGCCGATGTCGACGCCCAGCTGGCCTGCCGCGTGGAGGTAGATATCCGGCGCAGGCTTGCCTCGGGTGACATGTTCGCGCCCGCTGTAGACGTGCTGGCCGAACGCCTGCGCCAAGCCGAGATGGCGCAGATGGCCGGAAAGCCATCTGGTCGAGCTGGACGATGCGACCGCGATCGGCAGGTCGATCGGAAGCGACTGCACGAAATCGACGGCGCCGGCCACCGCACGCACTCCTTCGCGTAGCGCCGTGATGCTCTGCTCTCTGCGGCGCTCATGAAATTCCTGCGGCAGCGGCACTCCGATCCGGCCTTCGATGACGGCGATGAAATCCGGCCCGCTCAAGCCGACATAATGTTTGAGCGCCTCCTCGACCGTCGTCCGATGGCCGAGATCGGTCAGCAACTCGGCGAGCTGCCTGTTGCCTTCAAACTCGCTCTCGAGCAGCACGCCGTCGAAGTCGAAAATGATCGCGTCGAAGCCGGCCATCAATCCTCGAACAGGGCCGAACCGACCCGGACAGCCGTCGCCCCCAGCATCACTGCGGTCGTAAAATCACTCGACATGCCCATGCTGAGTCCGGTGACGCCATGCCGCCGGGCGAGTTCGGCAAGCAGCGCAAAATAGGGGCCCGGCTGCCGACCGAGCGGCGGCATCGCCATCAGTCCGGAAAACGGCAGGGGAGAGGCACGTACCTGCTCGAGGAATGGCGGCAATCCAGCGATCGTCACGCCGCCCTTCTGCTCTTCGGCGCCAATATTCACCTGGACATAGACGTCGGGAAATCGCCCCGCCTTGTTGCCGGCCGCGACCAGCGCATCGAGCAGCGAAGGCCGGTCGAGCGAATGGATTGTATCGAACAGCTCGACCGCTTCTTCCGCCTTGTTGGACTGTAGGCGGCCGATCATGTGCAGCCTGATCCCGGGATGATCGCGTCGCAGTGACGGCCATTTCTCGGCTGCTTCCTGGACCCGGTTTTCGCCGAACTCCGTCACTCCGGCGGCAATCAGCGGCTCGATTTGTTCGACGCCGCGCTGCTTGGTCACTGCCACCAGCGTCACATCCCCGGCCTTGCGCCGCGCCGCCTTGGCTGCCCGGGCAATCTGGTCGCGGACGTCGGCAATTCGGGTTGCGGGCTCTGACATGACCGGCGCTATAGGAAGCGCGATGGCGGCGAACCAGCCCTTATGGCCGTGGCAATGGCTGATGACCGACGAGCGGCTCGGCGACCGGTTGTGGGAAGCGGTCGGCCATCTGCCCGGCGGCGCGGGGATCATCTTCCGTCATTATCGACTGCCCGATTCCGACCGGCTGGCGCTCGGCCTGCAGGTGGCGCGACTGGCAGGTGCGCGCAACCTGGCGCTGGGCGTTGCCGGGAGCCGCCAGCTGGCCGAGCGACTCGGCGCATCCCTGGTTCACAATCCGGACGGGCCCGGCGACCTGCCTTGTTCGATGGCGGTTCACGACGAGACCGAGGCTCGCGCGGCGAACGAAGCGGGCGCCGTGCTGGCGTTCGTCGCCCCGATATATGCCACAAAATCTCATCCTGGCCGCCCGCCGCTGGGACCGGAACGCGCGATGGAACTTGCCGCCCTGGCTGGATGCCGGGCCATTGCGCTGGGAGGAATGGATCAGACGCGGTTCGACGCTTTGGGCGAACGCGGCTTCTACGGGTTTGCGGGAATCAGCTGCTGGCTTAGAACTTGAAGGCAGTGCCGACGTAGACCGCCTTGCTGTCGCGGTGCGTATCGGCCAGCGCCGGGATCTGGTCACGCTCGACCTTGTAGCGAACGCCGCCGGTCAGGGCGATGTTGCGACTGATACTGTAGGACCCGCCGACATCCAGCGAATAGCTGTCGGGACGGGCCAGCGGGACGATGCGATTCTCGTTGCGCTCGCCGCCGACCGCTACCCGGCCGGTGAATTTCTTGAGGTTGTAGCTAACCCCAACCACCGCGGTCTCGCGGCTACCGATTGCTGGATCGAAGCTGGTCGACTTGGTGACGTCGCCGGCAACGGCCAGCCGCTTCCAGCCCACCGCTACTCCCAAATCATATTGCGCCGGAGCGAGGCCGCTCACCGCCGAGGCCACTGCGACGTCGACCGGACGCGACGGGCTCGGCGCGCCGCGGGCTCGCAGCGCGACTCGCAGCTGCGACGGACGACCCTTGGCGGCCGCCGGAGTGAATTTGAAATCGGCGATCGAAGGACCGCGATTGGCGAACAATGCCGCCAGCCGCGGATCAGCCGATGCCGGGGTGAAATTGGAAATCTTATCGAAACTCAAGGAGATAGCGGGCGGGCGTTGCTTGCCCGCGGCGGCAAGTCCAATCGTCGGAGTCATGACAATAGCCGAAGCGGCCAGCGCGAGCGCCAGCTTTCCGCCTGTCATGAATTCCCTGTTGGACACGCGTCAAGGACTCCTGTTCGAATCTGGATATAGGCTTTCGAAGCTGTCGGTTCCATGACTGGATTCGATTCAGCCGCGCCCTGTTGCGCGGAGTCCACAAGATTCCGGGGTTGAACCCTTGATTCTGTCGCTTGCCGGGACGGTGCCAGCATCTATAACGCCTCTCAACCCCTGCCTTGTTCGCAAAGAGAGAGTCTATGTCCCGCCTGAGCCTTCCCCTTATTGCCCTGGTCGCTGCCGGCATCGCCCTGCCGGGTTGCTCGAAGAACAAGGATATTCCGATCGAGCTGGCGCCGTCGCGGATGACCACAATCGGCGTCAACAGCTATTTGTGGCGGGCTGCGGTCGACACATTGTCGTTTGCGCCGCTGATCACCGCCGACAGCAATGGCGGAGTGATCGTCACCGACTGGTACGCCAATCCCAACACTCCCGGGGAACGGGTCAAGCTGACCGTGTCGATCCTCGACCAGGACCTACGGGCCGACGCATTGCGCGTCGCCGCCAGCCGCCAGGTCAACCAGAATGGCGTGTGGGTCGACGCGCCGGTAGCGGCAGCGACCGTCCAGAAGCTGGAGGACATCATCCTCACCCGGGCACGCGATCTTCGCCGCAGCACCGTCGGCGGTTAAGGCTATCGAGCAATGACGGACCGCTTCGATCCGGCGGTTGCCGACCGGCGCTGGCAGCAGCGCTGGGCGGAGGCCGGAAGCTTTCATGCCGACAGCAATTCGGCCAAGCCCAAGGCCTATGTGCTGGAGATGTTCCCTTATCCGTCGGGGCGCATCCACATGGGCCACGTCCGCAACTATACCATGGGCGATGTGCTGGCCCGCTTCCGCCGGATGCAGGGCTTTGAGGTGCTTCACCCGATGGGCTGGGACGCGTTCGGCATGCCGGCCGAAAATGCGGCGATGGAGAAAAAGGTCCATCCCGGCGCATGGACACGTCAGAACATCGCCGCCATGCGCGAGCAGTTGCAGCGGATCGGCTTTGCGCTCGACTGGAGCCGCGAGCTCGCGACCTGCGAGCCCGACTATTATGGCCAGGAGCAGGCGCTGTTCCTTGACCTGATGGATGCCGGGCTGGTCACCCGCAAGGAGAGCGAGGTCAATTGGGATCCGGTCGACATGACCGTGCTGGCCAATGAACAGGTGATCGACGGCAAAGGGTGGCGATCCGGCGCGCCGGTCGAGCGCAAGAAGCTCAGCCAATGGTTTCTCAAGATCACCGACTTTGCCGAAGAGCTGCTGGAAGGCCTCGACGGCCTCGATGAATGGCCCGACAAGGTTCGGCTGATGCAACAGAACTGGATCGGCAAGAGCCAGGGCCTGCAATTCTGCTTCCGCCTGGCGTCCAGCCTGCCCGGCGGCGTGTGCGACATCGAGGTGTTCACCACTCGTCCCGATACTATCTTCGGCGCCAGCTTCGTGGCCATTTCGCCCGGCCATCCGATCGCCGAGGCGCTTGCAGCAGAGCGGCCCGATGTCGCGGATTTCATCGCCAAGGCCAGTGCCGGCGGCACCAGCGCCGCGGAGATCGAGACCGCGGAGAAGCTGGGCTTCGACACGGGCCTGGAGGTGGTCCATCCGTTCGACGACGATTGGCGCCTGCCAGTGTGGATCGCCAATTTCGTGTTGATGGATTACGGCACCGGCGCGCTCTACGGCGTTCCCGGGCACGACGTTCGCGACTTTGAGTTCGCGACTAAATATAAGCTGCCGATCCGCCGGGTCGTCGCCACCGCCAGCGATGGCGCTTCGGCCCCTGTTACGGAGGCCGAGACCGACCCTGGCATCGCGGTCAATTCGCAATTCCTCGACGGGCTCAGCAGCGAACTGGCCAAGGCCGAAGTCGTCCGCCGGGCGGAAACAGCCGGCTGGGGCCAGGGCAAGACCCAGTATCGCCTGCGTGACTGGGGCGTATCGCGCCAGCGATACTGGGGCACGCCGATTCCGGTGATCCATTGCGAGAGTTGCGGCCCGGTCGGCGTGCCGCGGGACCAGCTGCCGGTTGTCCTGCCCGAGGATGTCAGCTTCGACGTCCCCGGCAACCCGCTGGACCGTCACCCGACCTGGACCAAGGTGAACTGCCCCAGCTGCGGAAGCGCGGCTCGCCGCGAAACCGACACGCTCGACACCTTTGTCGACTCAAGCTGGTATTTCATTCGCTTCGCCAGCCAGCCGGACAATCAGCCGTTTGACCGCGCCGAGGCTGAAAAATGGCTGCCGGTCGGCCAATATATCGGCGGCGTCGAGCATGCGATTCTGCACCTGCTTTATGCCCGTTTCTGGACCCGGGCGCTCGAGCGAATGGGCAAGATCTCGGTCAAGGAGCCGTTCAGGGGCCTATTCACCCAGGGGATGGTAACCCACGAGACCTATGAGAGTCCCGATGGCCGCTGGCTCAACCCCGACGAGGTCGATGTCAGGGAGGGCGGCGCACTGGTCGAGCGGGCGACCGGCGCCGAGGTCCGTCGCGGCCGGGTCGAGAAAATGTCCAAGTCCAAGAAGAATACGGTCGATCCGGAACCGATCCTCGACCGCTACGGCGCCGACGCGGTGCGCTGGTTCATGCTGTCGGACAGCCCGCCTGAGCGCGACCTGGAATGGTCGGAGGGCGGGATCGAGGGCGCTGCCCGGTTCGTCCAGCGCGTTTGGCGGTTGGTCCTGTCGCCGGCCGGCAATGAAGGCGAGGATACGGCGCTTCAGAAGAGGGTCCACCGTACGATCTCGGCGGTGGGAGAGGCCATCGAGGGATTGCAGTTCAACAAATCGGTCGCAGCGCTCTACGAGCTGACCACCGCTATCGAAAAGGCCAGGCCTTCCGCCACTCGCGACGAGGCGATCCGTACGTTACTGCTATTGGTTGCTCCGGGTGCGCCGCACCTCGCCGAGGAAGCATGGGCGACGCGTGGCGAATCCGGAATGATTGCGGATGCGGCCTGGCCGACCTTCGACCCGGCAATGCTGATCGATGACGAAGTGACCATTGCCGTACAGGTCAATGGCAAGCTTCGCGAGACGATGACGGCCCCGCGCGGCATCAGCCGCGAGGATGCCGAGGCGATGGCCCTGGCGCTGCCAAAGGTTCAGTCGCAGCTCGGCGGCGGGACGCCGCGCAAGGTGATTGTGGTTCCCGACCGGCTGGTCAATATCGTCGCATGATCCGTGCCGTCGCCTTCGCCCTGTTGCTTCTGCTCGGCGCCTGCGGGCTCCAGCCGATGTACGGCGGGGGTTCGACCGGGCACGTCACAACCGGTCTCGGCACGATCCAGGTTGCCCCGATCCCGGATCGAGCCGGGTGGCTGGTTCGCAATGCACTAGTCGATCGCCTGGGCGGCGAGGTGCCCGACCCGGCCTATCGGCTTGAGGTCGAGCTCGACGACAATATCACCTCGTTCGGCATTCGCGGCGACAGTGCGGCCACGCGTGAGCGCCGGACGCTTCGGGCTCGTTATCGGCTGGTCGATTTGAAGACCGGCGAGGTGGTGTTGGATGCGACTGCCGGATCCGACGCCGGAATCGACATCGTCAGCTCGGAATATGCCACAGTTGCCGCCGAGCAGACCGCACAGGAGCGGCTGGCCCAAGTGATTGCCGACCAGATGGTTTCGCGCCTGGCCCTGTTCGTCCGCCATTCCGGCGGGCGATGAAAACGGTTCGGGGAAGCCTGCCGAAGGCGCTTGATCGGCCCGATCCGGCCATTCGCTTCTATCTGTTCCATGGCCCCGACGAAGCTGGCTCGCGCGCGCTTGCCGGCCAATTGCTGAAGGGGCTCGGCAACGCCGATAAATTCGTGGTGCTTGGTCAGGCCGTCAAGACTGACCCGGCGGCGCTGGCGGATGAAGCTGGCGCCATGTCGCTGTTCGGAGGCAAGCGCGCGATTTGGGTGGAGCCTGCCGGGGATGAAATTGCCGATGGGGTCGAAGCGCTACTCGATGCGCCAGCCTGCGAGAGCTCCGTCATCGCCATCGCCGGATCTCTTCGCAAGACATCGAGCCTGCTCAAACTGGCCGAAGCGCACCCATCCGCCTTGGCGCACATCAGCTACGTGCCCGAAGGGCGAGATCTCGATAGGTTGATGGTTGACCTTGGCCGCGAACACGGCCTGCGAGTGTCACCTGACATTGCCCGCCGGATTGCGGCATCGGTAGCTGGCAACCAGGCAGTCGCGTCCCAAGAGCTGGCCAAATTCGCGCTCTATCTCGAAGCCGACTCCTCTCATCCCCGCGATCTGGATCCGGAAACGGTCGACCTGCTGGGCGGGGATTCGGCCGATGCTGACCTGATGAAGCTCGGCGACCTGGCACTGGCCGGGCGGATGGACGCCTTGCTCGAGGAGTTGGCGCGCCTTCCGCATGGCGGGTCGGAAGCGGTGCCTGTCTTGCGCGCACTGCAGCGGAGGCTGCTGATGCTGGCTCCGTTGTGCGCCCGGATTTCACGCGGAGAACGAGTGGACGCCGTCATGACGTCAATGGGTAAGGCGTTGTTCTGGAAGGATAGACAGCTGATAGAGCGGCTTCTTTCGACATGGCCGGCGGAACGTTTGGCCGAAGTGGCGTCGCGCGTGTCGGCGCTGGAGCGGCAAATCATGTTGCGTCCGCTCGATGATCAGGCGGCGCTTGGCGAAATGCTGGTCGGAATGGCTCGGGCCGCCAATCGCGGTCGCTAGATTGGTTCCCCGCTAAGCCTCTGGCAAATCAGGTCGAGCTGGTCGAGCGTACTATAGTGAAGAGAGACCGATCCGCCGCTCTTGCCATGGGAGACCTTGACCCGAACTCCCAACAAATCGCTCAATTGGCGCTCGAGCGCGGCCAGATCGGCATCCACGGGCCGCTGATAATTGCGAGCGGATGCCCGGCCGATGTCGCTGCCGGGGCCTGGCCGGACTTTCTTGGCCAGATGCTCGGCTTGGCGCACGGACAGGTCGCCAGCGACAATTTCATTGGCCAAGGCTTCAGGGTCCGGAGCTGTCGCGATCGCCCGCGCATGGCCCATACTGATATCGCCTCGCATCAGCATTAGGCGCACCGAATCGGGCAACTCGAGCAAGCGCAACAGGTTGGCAATATGGCTCCGCGACTTGCCGACCAGCTTCCCAACGACCTCTTGGCTGTGACCATAGCCGCTGATCAGCCGCCGATAGGCTTCGGCCTCTTCGATCGCGTTCAAATTCTCGCGCTGGATATTTTCGATCAGCGCCACTTCGGCCCGCGATTCCTCATCGAATTCGCGAATTATGGCAGGAATTTCATGAAGTTGAGCGCGCTGGGCAGCCCGCCAGCGGCGTTCGCCCGCAACCAGTTCATAACCCTCGTCTACGGGCCGAACCAGGATCGGCTGGAGCACACCGCGCTCGGCAATCGAGGCTGCCAGCTCGGCCAGCGCCTGGTCGTCAAATAGCTGCCGGGGTTGCGCGGGATTGGGCCGGATCCGGGCAATTTCAATGGGGCGGACCCCGCCGTCCGACGTGGTCGGGATGTCGGTCCTGATTCGCGCCGAATCGTCAATCAGCGCGCTTAGCCCGCGTCCAAGGCCGGTTGCCTTCTTCATGCCGCGACCGCCTCCACGCCGGGCAGCCTCGCCATGATTTCCCGCGCAAGGCGCACATAAGCCTCGGATCCCGGACAGCGGAGGTCATAGATGAGGGCAGGAAGGCCATGGCTCGGCGCTTCTGACAGCCGCACGTTACGTGGCACGACGGTTTCGAACACGGACGCGCCGAGGCAGGCTCGAACATCTTCGGCCACCTGCTGCGAAAGATTGTTGCGGCGGTCGAACATGGTCAGCGCCACGCCGAGGATCGACAACTCCGGATTATAGGCGAGGCGAATCCGCTCAACCGTCTGCAAGAGCTGGCTAAGTCCTTCTAATGCAAAGAATTCACACTGCAGCGGGACCAACAGCTGGCGCGACGCGACCAGCGCGTTGACGGTCAATAGCCCCAGCGAAGGCGGGCAATCGAGCAGGCAAATATCCCACCGGCCTGGGGGGACCTCATCGAAAGCCTGAGCCAGACGGTGCGTGCGGTCTTCCATTGCGACCAGCTCAACCTCGGCGCCGGACAGGTCAACGGTCGCCGGCAGCAGCTCCAGCCGCGGGACCCTGGTTGCCATCGCGGACTCGACGATATTCGCCTCGCCGAGTAGCACGTCATAGGTCGAACGTTCCCGGGCGGCCCGGCCGATGCCGAGGCCGGTAGAGGCGTTGCCTTGGGGATCGAGGTCGACCAGCAGCACCTTCCAGCCGATTGCCGCGAGCGCGGTTGCCAAATTGATCGCGGTGGTTGTCTTGCCGACCCCCCCCTTTTGATTGGCGACTGCGACACGAATCATCGCTTCCCCTTCCGCTGGACATGCTCGGCGATCACAATGGCCGACGCGGGATGCGTCAGGCTCGGAACCAGGCGAAAGCCACCCTGCCACGTCTGCTTCGCCTCATCCAGTTCCGATTTGGCCGACTCGCCCTTGGGGAGCACCCATTTCGTCTCGCTGTGGGCCAGATGCCACGCCATGCCGAAAAATTTGCCCAGGCGCGCCACGGCGCGAGCGGTGATAAAGTCATACTTGCCGTTCAGCTGTTCGACCTTGCAATCCGCGACCGTCACATCGCCAAGTCCCAGCTCAGAGATAGCGCGGCGAAGAAATTCCGCGCGCAGGCGCCGTGGTTCGTTCAGGGTCATTGGCCTGCCGCCGAGAATGGCAATCACCATGCCGGGTAATCCCGGGCCAGATCCGATGTCGCACCAGCTGCCTGGGGTCTCGGTCACCCCGAGTATTTGAGCGCCGTCGAGAATATGACGGTTCCAGATATCGGCCACTGAACTCGGCGAAATCAGATTCTGGTGCTGATTTTCATCCAGGAGCAGGGCGACATAGCGGTCGAGCCGGTCAGCTGTTTCACGTGAAACATCCGATCGCAGCCTGTCTGGAAGGCAAGCGAGGACAGATGCCCATCGCGCACTTGTTTCCGTCATGCCGCCTGGCGAACCAGGGCGAAGTGCAGCGCCGAAAGGGCCGCCGGAGTAACGCCTGCAACGCGCCCGGCCTGGTCGAGATCGGCCGGGGAAGCGGCATTCAATCTTTCCTGCATTTCGCTTGATAATCCAGGCACTTGGGTGAAGTCGAAATGTGGCGGAATGGCCAGCTTGCGATCCCGTGTGCGCGCCGCAAGCTCACCGGCGAGCCGGGTCAAATAAGGTGCATAGATAGCGTCGTCCAACGCCTCATTGGCCGCTGGGCCGTTCCCGAGGCGCAAACGAATCTGTTCGATGAGATCGTCGCGCCGCGCCCAATCCGAGAGCGACTTGCGGGAAGGTCCATCCAAGCCCAACTCAGCACCGGCGATCCTTTTGTCCAGCGCCGCGGTTGCCTTCGTCTTGGCCTCGAGATGGTCACGCACACGGCCAGCCTGGTCATCATCCAGCGCGCCAAGATCGATGGCCATTGGCCCCAGGCGCGACACCGCATTGTCCGCTCGAAGGTAGAGCCGATATTCAGACCTGGCCGTAAGCATCCGGTAAGGCTCGCTCGCCCCCTGAAGCGTGAGGTCGTCGACCATCACTCCAATATAGGAGGTGCCGCGATCGAAACGCGCTTCGGCCACCCCGAGCGAAATCGCTGCGGCATTCAGCCCCGCCACCAGGCCCTGAGCCGCGGCCTCCTCATAGCCCGTCGTTCCATTAAGCTGGCCGGCGAACAACAGGCAGCCGATTTCCCTGTGCTGCAATGTCGGCTCCAGCCTACGCGGATCCGCATATTCATACTCGACGGCATAGCCAGGCTGGACGATTTCGCATCGCTCCAGCCCGGATATGCTGCGCACCAGTCCCAATTGGACATCCGTGGGCAGCGACGTGGAAATTCCATTGGGGTAGACGAGCCGGCTATCCAGGCCCTCGGGTTCGAGAAAGATCTGGTGCCCATCGCGATCGCCGAAGCGGTGGACCTTATCTTCGATCGACGGACAATAGCGCGGCCCCCTGCCCTCGATTGCCCCGGCAAATAGCGGCGACCGGCCGAGTCCGGCGCGGATGACGTCATGACTTCGTTCATTAGTCCTTGTAATTGCACAGCTTAATTGCGGCTGTGGCTTTGGGTTAGCGGCCAGGGCCAAGGTCCAGGCGTCGCGGTCGCTTGGCTGAGCTTGAGTACGAACCCAGTCGATCGTCTTGCCATCGAGGCGTGGCGGAGTACCGGTCTTCAGCCTCGCCTGCGCCAATCCCAACTCGCGTATCTGGCCCGCCAGCGCATTGGACGCTTCGCCGCCCTGCCGGCCACCTGACCAGCGTTCCTCGCCCCTGAACATGGTGGCGCCAAGAAACGTGCCGGTAGCAAGGACGACTGCCCTGGCATCGATCGTCGATCCGTCCGCCAACTCGACGCCGGCGACCGCCGATCCGTGCATTCGAAGCGCGATGGCCTCTCCTTCGATCAGGCGCACGCCTGTCTCGCGGACGAGCTCGGCCACCGCCCGGCGATACAATGCGCGATCAGCCTGGACTCGTGGTCCGCGCACGGCACTTCCCTTGCTGGCGTTGAGCATCCGGCGATGA
>Ga0207701_10000703_pt1 | contig 35119 bp, 30 predicted proteins | sample KBSSwiSSwithPhiX_FD_184294 | JGI IMG/M metagenome (GOLD analysis project Ga0207701, IMG submission 184294) | Switchgrass rhizosphere bulk soil microbial communities from Kellogg Biological Station, Michigan, USA, with PhiX - S5 (SPAdes) (version 2) | ecosystem: Environmental > Terrestrial >... | reverse complement strand
CGCCGCTGGTGATGTCGAGGTCGTTGTAGATCTGGCCGTTGATGATGCGCGACGTGGACGCCTTGATCCCCTCGCTGGCCGTGTAGCCGGTCTCGACCGCGATCTCGACCTGCGGCTGCGCGTACGCCGCCACCGATCCGGTGGCGACCAGCGCCGCGGCGACGATGATTCGACTGATCATTCTCGAGCAGTGCTTCTGCATCAGGCTCTCGCTCCTTTATCTCTCTGCGGCCAGGTGACGGCCACGAATCGAGCGTAGCGTCCACATTCGAAGGCCAGCTATGCAGATCCGGCAGGCCACGCGGTTGCACGAAGGTCGCGCCGTCTGTTCATTTCTCGTGTGACTGCCGGATTTGCATAGGCGTGTCATACGGCCGAGCGCGATGCTATAGAGAGAGATGAGCACTCCCGGCATTCCTCACGTCGACAACGCGACGATGCTGGCGTTCGAACGGACGCGGCTGGCGCACGAGCGCACGCTGATCGCGTGGCTGCGCACCGCGATCTCGATGATTTCGTTCGGGTTCACGATCTACAAGTTCTTCCAGGCGCAGGCCGACCAGGGATCCGTGGCGGCCGTCAAGCGGCTGCTCGGTCCGCGCGAGTTCGCGCTGGTGATGATCGGGATCGGCCTCGTCGCGCTGGTGCTCGCCGCGTACCAGCACCGCCAGAGCATGACGCGCCTGCGCGCCGGGAGCGATCGCATCACCGTACCGATCTCAATCGGGATGGTGGTGGCGGTGCTCTTCTCGGTGCTCGGCGCCCTGGCCTTTGCCGCCGTGCTGTTCAGGGGATAGCGAGCAGGCTGACGAAACGGCCGCCTGCACCGAAAGTCTGAAGTTCAAAGTCCGGAGTTTCGGCAAATTCCGGCCGAACCGTTGCCCGCACTTCTGACTTCAGACTTCGAGTTGACGCGGTCGCTCCCGTTCAGCGACCTGTAGATCTCGGTGGCGGTCAGGCGCCGGCGATGTTTACTTCGACGGCGCGACGCTCACCAGCAGGGCTTCGGTGTAGGTGATCAAGATCTTGTCGCCGACCTTGACGCCCTCGAGGTTTTTCTTGTCTTCGATCTTCCGCGTCACCGTCCGTCCGTCTTCGGTTACGACGGTGATCGACGGCACGGCCGGGTCCAGCGCTTTCACCGTGACGGTGGTGCTGACCTGCGCGCCGATGGTGCCGCCGGGCGTGCCGCCGGTGTTGCGGGTGACCGCGGCGTCGCCGGTGGTCGGGGTTGCCGCCTCGCCGGGTTTGCGAACCCGCAGGACGACCGACTCGACGTAGGTGATGTCGACGGTGTCGCCGACTTTCAGCTCGTTGAACCGGGCCATGTCCGGGCCGGCCTTGAACGACTCCTCCTCGCCGGCCTTGGTCTTCAGCGTCACCATGCGCGTCGTGGAATCGATCGCCTGAATCGTCGCGCTGGTGCGCTGGGTGTTCGACTTGGTGACCGACGGCTGCGCGGACGCGAGGGCCGGGACTGCAAGGGTGAGCGTGAGCAATGCGGCTTTGTAGACGTTCGTCATAAGGTCCTCCAAAGCGTAGGAGGATAGCGGGCCGGCCGATGGCGACGCTATGCACAATCGGCACCGGCCGAACCTGGAGTATTCACTTCCGAAACCGCATAGCCGCGACGGCCGACCGCGCCCTACAGTCCGGCATCTGTGCCCGTCTCCGCGACGCCGGCCGTACGCGCGCTCGCCGCCGCGCTGCTCCTCGTCCTGCTCTCGACAATTGATGCGTCAGCGAAACGGAAGGACGATCGCCTGGTGCTCGAAAACGGCGATCAGCTGACCGGGGAGATCAAGAAGCTCGAGCAAGGGACGCTGTCGTTCAAGGCCGACTACATGCTCAGCGCGATGGACGTGGATTGGAGGCGCGTGCAGTCGCTCCAGAGCCAGGATGAGTTCCGGGTGGTCTTGTCCACCGGCCAGCACCTCACCGGTACGATCGAACGGCGGCCGGACGGCAGCTTCAGCGTGCGGCCGGCGAGCGGCGGCACACCGCTGATCCACACTTGGTCCGAGGTGCTGAGCATGCTGCCCGTGGAGGCGAGCTTCTGGAACCAGTTGGCCGGGAATCTCGACAGCGGGTTCAGCTATACGAGCGGCGACACGCAGACGCAGTTCTCGGCGAGCGGCACCCTTGCCTACACGGCGGAGCGTTACACGCTCGGGCTCAACGGCAGCTCGACCTTCAGCGGCCAGGCGAGCGGCACCAATACGACACGCAACACCATTGAAACGCTCGGCCAGTACACCGCGCTGCGGAAGTGGTACGGGCTCGGTCTCGTCAGCCTCCTGAGCAGCGAGCAGCAGGACCTCACGTTGCGGACGACGGCCGGCGGCGCGATCGGCCGGTGGCTGGTGCGCACCGAACACACCGACCTGACCGTCTTCGGCGGCATGGTCTACACCCACGAACAGTACGCCGTGCCGCCCGATCCGTCGCAGCCCGGTTCGCAGGTGTCGGACAACATCGAGGCGTTGCTCGGATCGGCGTTCTCGTTCGTGCGCTTCAAGTCGACCAACGTGGTGTCGCGGTTCACGATCTATCCGAGCGTGACCACGCCGGGCCGCGTGCGGCTGGCGTACGCGCCGACGCTGAACCTCGAGATCGCACACAACCTGTATTGGAGCTTCACGCTCTACGAGAACTACGACTCGAAGCCGCCGGTGAACGCGAACAAGAACGATTTCGGCGTCACCAATTCGATCGGCTGGAAGTTCTAGAGAGCGGTTTCCTTTTCTGCGTAGTGCCCGGCTTTAGCCTGAACCGTGACGGGTCCGCCAGAAGGCGGACACGACGTCACACTCACAGTACAGCGTTTTTCTTTTCTTCGAGCTCTGCGGGTTCTGCGTTGGACGTCGCGATCGTCGGCTGGTCCGGCTGAAGCCGGACGCTACGAATGAGGCAGTCCTAATGCGCGACCCCTGGCCCGACTGCGGCTGCAGCGTGGTGCTGAAGCGCGAACTCGGGCAGCGGCGCGGGGAAGCCGGCTTCGGCGAAGGCCTCGCGGATCATGCGGTTGGTGTCGAACGACACCTGCCCGTAGTGCTGCGGCTCGCAGAACGGCCGGACGCACAGCACCGGCCCGGCGGGAGAGAACTGCAGCACGTCGACCACCGGCGCCGGCGTCTGCAGGACGTGCGGAATCGTGCCCAGGCGCTGCTTCAACAGCCGGATCGCGCGATCGTGATCGACCGTGTGGTGGATTGTCGCGACCAGATCGACGCGCCGGTACGGATTGGTGGAGTAGTTCTGGATCGTCTCGGAGAAGATCCTGTTGTTGCCGACGATCGTCACCACGTTGTCAGGCGTGACGATCACCGTCCCGAAGAGACCGATGGAGTCGACCCTCCCGGTCACGCCCGCGGTGGTGACCTCGTCGCCGACCTTGAACGGGCGGAGAACGACCAGGAACGTGCCGGCGGCGAGGTTGGCGAGCAATCCGCTCCACGCCACGCCGATCGCGACGCCGCCGGCGGCCACGAGCGCCGCGAACGTCGTCGTCTGCACGCCGAAGAACCCGAGGATGCTGATGATCAACCCGAGGGTCAGCAACACCGACGTCGCCTTCTCGACGTACAGCGACAACGTGGCGTCGAACAACTGGCGCGCGAGCCCGCGATGGACGATGCGGACGGCGAGGTGGATCAGCCAGCGGCCGACCACCCACAAGGCGATGGCCCCGGCGATTCTCAGCCCGAGCTGCCCGGCCACGATCAGGGACCCGTGTACGAACTCCTGCATGTCCATCGTGAACTCCGAGGAGGGAGGCCGCGGCGGCCACGGGCCCGACACACCCATAGCCGCCGCGAGCCACGATCGGAAAGCTCAGCTGCTGAGGCCGGCGAGCATCATTACCCGCGCGACGAAGAACTTCCGATCGGCCGCCAGGCGTTTCCGGCGACGCTGCACGATAACCGGCTGGAGAGAACGGGACTATGCAGATCCGGCAGCGTGCGGAACGCCGCGGCCGGCCGGCATCGCGCTGCGGGCGGTGACGTTGACCTGCGTGCCGCGGCCCGGCGCGGTCTCAATCGCCAGCGTGCCGCCGAGAAACGTGACGCGCTCGCGCATGCTGACCAGGCCGAGGCCGGTGCCCTCGCGGTCGCGCAGCGCGAAGCCGGCGCCGTCGTCGGCCACCTGCAGCGACACCTGCTCGCCGCGGTGATTCAGGCGAACCGTCGCGTGTTGCGCGCCGCTGTGGCGGACGACGTTGTGCAGCGCTTCCTGCGTGACGCGGTACAGGCACAGCGCCAGGTCGGGGTCGAGGCGCTCCCGCAGATCGTCGTACTTGAAGTCGACGAGGGTGCGGTGCTGCCGCGACGTGTCGCGGCACAGCGCCGCCAGGGCCGGGATCAGGCCGAGCGCGTGCAGCCTCGCGGGGTGGAGGCGGTGCGACAGCTGATGCACGTCGCTGGCGATTTCGTTCGTCCGCTCCGAGACGCGCTGCACCCGCGCGACGAGTTCGTCGTCGCTCGCGGCGGATGCCGAACCGAGCTGCGTGAGGTCGATGCTGAGCATCGCCAGCTTCTGGCTCAGATCGTCGTGCAGTTCGCGTGCAATCCGGTGCCGCTCCCCTTCCTGCGCGGCAATCAGTCGTCCCGCCAGGTGCCGGTTCCGCTCGGCCGTCGATCGCAGCTCGATCTCGCGATCGTGTAACGCGGCTTCGGTGCGCTTCCGCGCCGTGATGTCGCGAACGATGCTGACGACGGTGTCGTCGTCGCAGCCGACCAGGCGCGATTCGAAATGCCGCTCTTCGCCGTTCATCGGCAGCGCGTACTCGAGGACGCGCGGCTCCGCCGCTCCCAGCGCCGCGGCGAGCTCGCGCGTGAACATCGCCGCCAGCGGCGGCGGCATCACCTCGGCGATGTGCTTGCCGATGAACTGCTCCGGCGGCGCGAAGAGCATCCGCTGATCCCTGGCGTGATAATCGAGGTAGACGCCGTCGCCGCGGATCACGAACATCAGGTCGGGCATCGCGTGCAGCAGCGCCGCGTTCCGCGCCTCGCTGTGATGCAGCGCCAGCTCCGCCTGCCGCCGCCGCGAGCGATGCACGAGCAGCACGGTCACCAGCAGCAGCTGCACCACGACCATCGTCGCGGCAACAGCCGCGAGCCACCCGTGGTCGGTCAGACTTGAAGCCGACCAGAGCGCGATCGCACGGGCACGGTGACGGATTTCAGCGCCTGCCGCGGCGGGCAGGAAGAGCGAGATCGCGCAGATCTGGACCGTCCGGACAGCTGCCGCAGAGAGTCGCCGAGCGAGGCCAGCGTTCAAGGACATGCCATGGCCCGGCGCACCGCCGGGGTGTGTACCTGACTCAGCGGCCCTGCCAGCCTGGTGGAATCATGTGATAGGAGATTCTAATCCGGGCAGGTAACGGGACTTTCAACAATTTTCCTGGACAATTTTGTCTCTTTGCGGTGACGCACGAGGATCAGGGGGCGCTCGAGGCGCACCCGGGGGCACGTGTGCCCCGTTTTCTGACTTCCTCGGGAAGGGCTTGACCAGTTCGCAGGCGACGACGAGCAACCACAAGAGCGAGAGCGTCCCCCGGCAAGTCGATCGCCGTCAGCCTCAGGAGCAGCGCGTCGGTCTGCCGGCCCAACTCGCGGACAGCAACGAACAAGACCGACAGGCGATCTCGTGCGCGCCGATACAAGCTCGTTGTCTATCGCGGGAGCGTGCGCCGATAGGATCGTGGCTCGATGCGGTTCCAGCACGCCGCCTGTGGGTCGCCGCCAGAATGCGCACTGCCGAATCTGCATAGGCGTCGTCGCCTGGCACGTCTATCCTCGCTAGCAGAACTGTTCGCGCCGCCACTTCGCGGAGAAAGCACCGGAACTGATACGCGCCGATGGTTCTGACGTACCATCGTGAACGGAAAAAGACCGCATGATCCGCCCGCGTGTCCTGCTCGCCGACGACCACACGCTGCTGCTCGAAGCGTTCCGGAAACTGCTCGCTGATGATTGCGACGTCGTCGGCATGGTCGGCGATGGCCGCGCGCTGGTCGCCGAGGCGACCAAGCTGAAGCCCGACGTCGTCGTCGTCGACGTCGCGATGCCGCTGCTCAACGGCGTCGACGCGGCGCGGCAGATCAAGCAGACGCTGCCCGAGACGCGGATCGTGTTCCTGACGATGAACGAGGATCCCGACCTGGCCGCGGAAGCGTTCCGCGCCGGCGCCTCCGGCTACCTGCTGAAGCGATCGGCGGCATCGGAGCTGCTCACCGCCATCCGGGAAGTGGTGCAGCGCCGGTCGTACGTCACGCCGCTCGTGACCGAAGGCCTGGTCGGTTCGATGATGCTGGGTGACACGCATGGCGCCGGCTCGCATCTCACCGCGCGCCAGCGGGAAGTGATTCAGCTGCTCGCCGAAGGGCACTCGATGAAAGAGATCGCCGGCATCCTGAACATCGCGCCGCGCACCGTCGCCTTCCACAAGTACCGCATCATGGACCAGCTCCACCTCAAGACCACCGCGGAGCTGATTCAGTTCGCGGTCAAGCATCACATCGTGTAACGCAAAAGACCGCAGAGCCAGCGGAGACCGCAGTGCAATCAGCGCGTCGCCGCTGCGATCAAGGGCGGAGCCACGTCAACCTGCCAGCAATTCTCGACCGTCACGGACCTCGCTATACTTCAATGACGCTCCGGTGAGTGATCGAGCACGCCAGAGGTTGAAGCACGACCGTACCGACATATGGCACAGCCCCCAAGTCCGATCGACCTCCGCTACCTCGCACGCATCATCGAATCGTCGGACGATGCGATCGTCAGCAAGGACTTGAACAGCACGATCCAGTCGTGGAACCGCGCCGCGGAGCGGATCTTCGGCTACACCGCCGAAGAAGCGATCGGCCGCTCCATCCGGATGATCATCCCCGCGGATCGGCAGGACGAGGAAGACGCGGTGATGGCGCGCATCCGCAAGGGAGACAGCGTGAGCCACTTCGAAACGATCCGCATGCGCAAGGACGGCTCGTTCGTGCCGATCTCGCTCACCGTGTCGCCGGTGCACGACGACCGCGGCGTGGTCATCGGCGCGTCCAAGATCGCGCGCGACCTCAGCGAGCGGATCGGCGCCGAACGGGCCGCCCGTCGCCTCAAGGCGGTCGTCGAATCGTCCGACGACGCGATCATCACCAAGAGTCTCGACAGCATCATCACCTCCTGGAACCGCGCCGCGGAGCGGATGTTCGGCTACACCGCAGAGGAAGCGATCGGCCGTTCGATTCGCATGATCATCCCCGACGATCGTCAGGGCGAAGAGGACACGGTTCTCACCCGCATCCGCGCCGGGCAATCGGTCGATCATTTCGAGACGATTCGGCTGCGAAAGGACGGCGCCCAGGTGACCATTTCGTTGTCGGTCTCGCCGATCCTCGACGACCACGGCAAGGTCGTCGGCGCATCGAAGATCGCCCGCGACATCACCGAGCGCGCGCGGCTGCTGGCCGCTGCGCAGGAGCAAGCGGACATCACCCGGCAGCTCGGTGAGGTGGGCGCCGCCGTCGCCTCGTCGCTCGATCAGAACGCGATCGTGCAGCAGGTGACCGACCTCGCGACCTCGCTGACCCGCGCGGAGTTCGGCGCTTTCTTCTACAACGTCGCCGACGCCAAGTCCGGCGAATCCTACATGCTTTACACCCTGTCGGGGGCGCCGCGCGAGGCGTTCGCGAAGTTCCCGCAGCCGCGCGCCACCGCGGTGTTCGCGCCGACCTTTCACGGCGACGGCGTGGTGCGGCTCGACGACGTCACGCAGGACCCGCGCTACGGCAAGAACCCGCCCTTCCACGGCATGCCGGAAGGCCACCTGCCGGTGCGGAGCTATCTCGCCGTGCCGGTCAAGGCCGCGTCGGGCGAGGTACTCGGCGGGCTCTTTTTCGGGCACTCACGCGTCGGGGTGTTCACCGAGCAGCACGAGCGCCTGGCGACGGGGATTGCCGCGTGGGCCTCGCTCGCGCTCGAGAACGCGCGGCTGTATATCGTCGCCCGCGAAGCCGACCGCCTGAAGGACGAGTTCCTCGCCGTCCTGTCGCACGAGCTGCGCACGCCGCTGAACGCGATCCTCGGCTACGCACGCCTGCTGCGCGGCGGCATCCTCACCGCCGAGAAGGCGGAGCGCGGCCTCGAGACACTCGAACGCAACGCGCAGTCGCTGACACAGATTGTCGAGGACGTGCTGGACGTGTCGCGGATCGTCTCGGGGAAGATCCGCCTCGACGTCCAGCCGGTCGAACTGCCGCTCGTCATCCACAACGCCGTGGCCACGGTGCAGCCGGCGGCGGATGCCAGAGGCGTGCGCGTCCAGACCATCGTCGATCCGCGCGTCGGCCCCGTCTCGGGCGACCCCGATCGCCTGCAGCAGGTCGTGTGGAACCTGCTGTCGAATGCGGTGAAGTTCACGCCCAAGTTGGGACGCGTGCAGGTGCGGCTCGAGCGGATCAATTCCCACGTCGAGCTGATCGTCAGCGACACCGGCGCGGGCATCAAGCCCGAGTTCCTTCCTTACGTCTTCGAGCGCTTCCGGCAGGGCGACGCCGGGACGACGCGCAAGACCGGCGGGCTCGGGTTGGGACTGTCGATCGTCCGCCACATCATCGAGATGCACGGCGGCACCGTGGAGGCGATGAGCCAGGGCGAGAATCGCGGCGCGACGTTTTGCGTCCGGCTGCCGCTGATGATCGTGCAGCCGGAGGGGTTTACCGAGCCGCGCGAGCACCCGCGCACCGAGCGGCCCGCCCGCCTGACCGGACTGGGCAACCTCAACGGCGTCCGCGTGCTGGCGATCGACGACGATGAAGACGCGCTGTCGCTGGTCCGCGTCGTGCTCGAAACGGCCGGCGCGGACGTGACGACGCTGTCGTCGGCGGCCGCGGCGCTGGAGCGGATCGAGACGATCCGGCCCGATGCCGTGATCGTCGACCTCGGCATGCCGGGGATGGACGGCTTCGAGTTCATCACCCGGCTGCGCGTCGCGTCGGACCCACAGATCCGCGATGTGCCGGCCGCCGCGCTGACCGCGTTCGCGCGGTCCGACGACCGCACCAAGGCGCTGCGCAGCGGATTCGAGATGCACCTGGCGAAGCCGGTCGATCCGGCGGAGCTGGTCGCCTCGGTGGCGACGCTGGTCCGACGCTCACGACGTCCCAACAACACCAGCGATTAGCCTGACACCCGCGATCGGCGATGGCACCGTGCTTGCTCCATCGTGGAGCAGCATCGCTCGCGCCCGTTCCGGGCGGCGACATCATCCCATCCCCCCGAACGGGAGGCGCACGCTGGCCTCCCGACACGTCTTTGTACCCCAGCGGTTTCCTGTTGTCCGTAGTGTCCGGCTTTAGCCGGACCGTGACGGGTCCGCCTGAAGGCGGACACGACGTACGCCTGTGAGGTCTGGCCAGGGCTGAGGCGCGCGCTCCATCTGATGCCACACAAGTATGCAGCCGGCTTCCAACCGTGCCGGCGATCAGCCGAAGCTCGTAAGCTTCGTTCTGTAGTCCTTGTTGTCGTCCTACGTGACGCGTCGTCCCGCGCGGGTCCGACAGGTGGTACCAGACGGTGTCGAAGTGCTTGTCGATGAACTCGACGACCGCCGGCTTCGGCAGACAGGCGGACATCTCCGCGGTGATGTTGTCGCGATCCGCCTTGATCGCGTCGCGCACCTGGTCCTGATCGAACGTGTCGAGCGTCTTCGCGATCACGTTGACGACCTCGGCCCACATCGCCTTGTACTGGTTCTGCGCCGGGTCGCTGTTCTTCCTGGTCGCCTTGTTCTTGTCGACGACCGACATGCCCCAGCTCTTGGCGATGTTGTCGAGGTTTCTCATCGGCGTGCTGATCGAGAAGGTGGTGAAGATGTCGGTATCGCGCACTTCGCCCCGCCATGAATCTCTTTCGCGGTCGGGTCGCTGCGAGAGATGTCAGCAGTCGGCTTGAGGCCGCGATCGATCTGATCCTCGAGCGATGGACCGGTGGCCGCCGCCGGCCCGCCCGGCCTGGCCGGATCGAAACCGCACGACGGACATTTCGGCAGCATGACGGGCGGGGCCGCGGCGTACTGACGCTTGCACTTCGGGCAGAAGGCATCGATCCTCCCGGCGATCGTCAGCGACGATAGCGCGAACGAATCGCCGGGACAGGAACCGGGATTTCGGGGAGAGGGCGCGAGAGCTGTGCTCAGCCCGCGACCAGCGCCGGTACCGGCTCCTCGGCGGCTGGACCCGTGTCGGGCAGCGCCTCGAGGGCGGCTTCCTCTGCGGACTGCGCACCGACCTTGCCCTGGGCGACCTCGAGCTGCGCGATCACGGTGTTCTTGTGGAAGCCGTCGATCTTCGGCCGGCAGCCGCGCATCAACTGCGCGGCGCGCAGCGACGCGAGGATGACGAATTCGAAGGCTCCGATGCCTGCTGGACGCTGCATCAGCGGGATCCTCTCGAGCGATCGATGATGACGCGCCGTTTTCGCGGCAGCGCTGTCTGGTTGCGGAGAACGCGACCCATGGTTAGACCCTCACACAAAGGGCTTTGGTGAGGGCTCGGGCCGGGACGGCCTAAGAGCTCAGAAAAGCGGGACGACCAATTATACCGTCAACGGCGGCGCCGCCGCTTGACGTTGACCGCCCGGGCGCCGCTGACGGCGTCCTCGAACAGCTCGAACGTCAAGGGGTCGCCGACCTCGAGATCGTTGAAGGAGGTGCCTTCGAGGAGATCCGCGCGGTGGAAGAACACTTCCCGGCCATCGGAGAGGCGGAGAAATCCATGCCCCTGGCCGACCAGCAGCCTGATGACACTGCCGGTGGCGGGCTTGCCCCGAACAATGCGCGGGCCCGGTTTTCCGGACCACGGCGCGGCGGCTCGTTTCGACATCACTCGTGAGGCAGCCCGTCCCTCGTATGGAGAGCCTGAAATATCGGGGCAGGACATCCGCCTGCCCCGGTCGACCGCGGCTACCAGCGAGGTTCGGATCGCCGGCGGCGCGAATCGCCACCGCCGCCGCCAAAGCCACCGCTGCTCACCGGCTTGGGCCGCGCTTCGTTGACCGTGAGGCCGCGGCCGCCGAGTTGAAAGTTGTTCAGCTGATCGATCGCTCGCTTGGCCTCTTCGTCGGTGCTCATCTCGACGAACGCGAAGCCGCGGGCCCGTCCCGTCGCCATGTCCCGCATCACCTTCACCGTGTCGACGGTGCCGGCCTGCGCGAAGAGATCCTGGAGATCGGACTCTCCCGTGTCGAAGGGAAGGTTGCCGACGAATAACTTTCGACCCATGCTGACTCCTGTGTCGCGCGGACGCGACGTTAAGCACCGCCTACCAAAGGTGGCGCCTCGACGGCCAAAACCGGCCGTACGGTGGGATTTCGTCTCGTAGCCAAGCAGGACGTCAGGAGGAGCGAGTCAGGAAAGAGCTCGTTTCGCCTAAGGGCGGCACAGCACGCGGCAAGATCCGACCGGGAAATCGTATCACAGTGGCGGCACCGCGGCCGCAGCCGGTTATTGGTGCAGCACCTGGTGGACAAACGCAACGGCGATCGACCCCTCGCCGACCGCCGACGCGACGCGTTTGATGTTGCCGCCGCGGACGTCGCCGACCGCGAAGACGCCCGGCAGCGACGTCTCGAGCAGATGAGGCGTTCGGGCGAGCGGCCACCGCGCCGACGTGAGGTCGTCGGTCGAGAGATCCGGGCCGGTCTTGATGAAGCCGCTGGGATCGAGCGCGAGGCACCCGGCAAGCCAGCCCGTATTCGGCACCGCGCCGAGCATCAGGAAGACGTGCCGGACGGCGTGGCTGGTCGTGTCGCCGCTGCGGTTGTCGCGCCAGCGAACGCGCTCGAGGTGCGCCTCGCCCTCCAGCCCGACGATCTCGGTGGCGGTCCGCAACTCGATCGCCGGCGTCTCCTCGATGCGGCGGATCAGGTAGCGCGACATCGTGTCGGCCAGCCCGCCCGACCGCACCAGCATGTGCACGCGGCCGGCGGTCTGCGCCAGAAAGACGGCTGCCTGCCCCGCCGAGTTGCCGCCGCCGACAACAATCACATCTTCGCCACCGCACAGCTGCGCTTCCATGAAGGTCGCGCTGTAGTAGACGCCGGCGCCCTCGAACTGCGAGAGGTTGTCGAGCGCCGGTTTTCGATAGTGCGCGCCGGTGGCGACAATCACGGTCCGCGCCTGCACGCGCGATCCCTCGTCGATCCGGATCCCGTACGGCTTGCGATCGCAGGTCAACGCGGCCGCGCCCCGCGCGATCAGGATCTCGGCGCCGAATTTCTGTGCCTGCACGTAGGCGCGGCCGGCGAGATCCTGGCCCGAGATGCCGGTCGGGAAGCCGAGATAGTTCTCGATCTTCGAGCTCGAGCCCGCCTGGCCGCCGGGAGAATTGGACTCGATCACCAGCACGTCGAGCCCTTCGGAAGCGCCGTAGACGGCCGCCGCGAGGCCCGCGGGGCCGGCGCCGACGATCACGACATCGCGGACCTGCGATCGATCGATGTTCTGGTTGAACCCGAGGCAGTCGGCGATCTGCTCGTTGCTCGGGTTGCGCAGCACCACCTCGCCGCGGCAGATGAGCACCGGGATGTCGGCGGCCGCGATCTCGAACCGATCGAGCAGATCCTGGACGTCGGCGTCGCGGTCGAGATCGATGTAGCCGAACGGGTGGCCGTTGCGCGAGAGGAACTCCTTGATCCGCAGCGTGCCCGCCGAGTGTGCCGAGCCGACCAGCACGACGTCGCCGATCCCGTGCGCGGCCAGCTCGATGCGGCGATAGATGTAGGCGCGCATCACGATCTCGCCGATCTCGGCGTCGGTCTGCACCAGGCTGAGCAGCTTCTCCCGCGTCAGCTCGACGACCGTGCCCGGCTCGGTGGCGCGCGCGCGCGTCAGCGAGCGGCGGCCGAGGATCATGTTCGCCTCGCCGGTAAACTTTCCCGGACCGTGCACGGCCACCAGCGCGTCGCCCAGGCTGGACGGCCGGACGATCTCGATCTCTCCGGATCGGACGACGAAGAACGGGACGGTGGGATCGCCGGCTTCGACCAGCACATCGCCGCGCGCGATCGGGCGCTCCCCGCCGTGCGCCGCGATGCGCGCGATCTGGGCGGGGGTGAGCGTGGGAAACATCAGCGCCGCGTGCGCGGGGCTGATCTCGGGCATCAACCTGGACGGTTCGGACACGGTGCGGGCAGATTCCTTTCGGGTTGAGGAAGTATCCTACCCCGGTCGCGCAACGTGAGATGAAACGCGGGACGAAACAGACCGCATCCGGGGTGTTCGACCTCGTCAGGAACGTCGGCCTCGAGCTGCCGGATGTCGAGGCGGTCACCAAGTACGACGGCTCGCCGATGCTCAAAGTCGCCGGCAGTTTCATGGCCGGCCTGGCGACGCACCCCTCGGCGGAACCGGACACGCTCGTCGTCAGGGCCGGTCTCGAGGAGCGGGAGTGGCTGATGGCCGACGCGCCAGACACGTATTACCTGACCGACCACTATCGCAGCTATCCGCTGATCCTCGTACGCCTGTCGCAGGTCGATCGCGATGCGCTTCGCGATCTGCTGTCGGTCTCGCGGCGGCTCACCCTGGAGAAGACGGGTGCCAGCCGGACAGCCAGGAAAACCGCGAGGGACACGCCGTGACCAACGCCGGGCAGACGCGATTCCTGCACGTGGCGAACGGGACCTGCACCACTCGCCTGATCGAAGCGGCCGGCATTCCCGGCGCGTGGTCGATCTGGGCGGATCCGTTGTATGAGGGGCCGGTTCCGGGCGGGTTGAGTGACGCAGAGCTCGTCGAGGTGCGCACGCGGCACCTCTCGGGACAGTACGGACAGGTCGATGTCGACGCGGTGAACGATCTCCGCAACTGGCGAGCCACGCTCGAACGCCACGAGTCGTACGATGAGCTCATCCTGTGGTTCGAGCACGACCTGTTCGATCAGCTCAATCTGGTGCAGCTCCTGACCTGTATCCGCGAACGGGTGCCGGCCGGGAAACCCGTCAGCCTCGTCTGCATCGGATCGTTCCCCGGGCATCCGCGGTTCAAGGGCCTCGGCGAGCTTTCACCTGGCGAGCTCGCGATGCTGTTGGGAACGCGGGAACCGATCGGCGAGGCGCAGCATGCGCTCGCGGCGCGCGCATGGGAGGCGTTCTGCGCGCCGACGCCTGAAGCGCTGGACGCGCTGCGGCGCAGCGCGACGAGCGCGCTGCCGTACCTCGCCCCGGCGGTCACGCGCTTTCTCCAGGAGTATCCGTGGACGTCGGACGGGCTCTCTCGAACCGAGCGCCGGCTGCTGCGGCTGGCCGATGGAGGTATCGACCTCGCCGCCGCGTTTGCGCGCATGCACGAGGACGAAGACGCCTACTACGTCACCGATCTGTCACTTGCGGATCTCGCTGAAGCCCTGTCGCGCACCTCGCCGCCGCTGGTGGCGCTCGCGTCCGGCGGCGGGTCCGGCCGCGAATCGCTTCAGGGAAGCGTGACGCTCACCGAACTGGGTCGTGCCGTCCTCGCCGGCGAGCGAGACCGCGTCGAGACGTGCGGGATCGATCGCTGGCTTGGCGGCGTCCACCTGCACGGCGACGCCGATCCGTGGCGATGGGACGACGAGCGCCAGCGGATCGTCTGCTCGTAGAGAACGCCGTTCGAGGGCGTTCCGCCGCCTTCAGCGCGTCCCGATGTCTCGTAGGGACCGCGCTTCAGGGCGTCCCGAACGGCCGACCGTAGTCACCGCAAGCGCAGTCGGTAGGCGACGAGCTCCCCCGCTCGCGGCGGTTCCCCCGACGCGCCGCCCGAGTCGCCCGCTGCCTCGGCCAGGTAAACCAGATCCTCTCCCGAGAAGGTCATGGATATCGGTTTCGTTGTCGACGCCGGACGCTCGAGCGTCGTCGCCCGCGTTACCGTGCGGCCGCTGGAATTCAGGTCGAGCCGGACGATGCTGCGCGAGCCGTCCCCGGCGACCTGGATGGCGATCAAGCCGCGCGCGCGCCACCGCATCCGCTCGACGCGATCGATCGAGACCGACTGCGGCGCCGTGAGCGGCGCCACCGAGCGCGCCCGCAGGTCGATCCGCAAGACACCCTGGCCGTGCGCGACATAAGCGACACGCTCGTCGCCGTCAATCGACAGGCTCACAGCGTCGGCCGCCTCGAACTTGGCGACCCGTTCGAGCGCCGCCGCGCCGGGGCGCAGGACCAGGAGCTGCGCGCCGGCTGCATCGAGCACGAAGACCGCACCCGACGCAGTGACCGACAGATCGACGAGCGTCACCGGTTCGAGCGCGGTGGGGACCGCGAACGATTTCAGCGGCCGGCCGGAAACCAGCTGCAGCTTGTGCAGCGTTCCCGCCCCGCCGGCCGGCGCGGCGCTCAGCACCCAGAGATCGCCGCGCTTCTCGTCGATCTCGAGCGACACGATGTCCTGAAAGCCCGCCGAGTCGGCGCGCACGAAGTCGGTGGCGCGACTCGAGGGCTCGCTGACGACGACCAGCTTGCGTCCCAGCCGATCGCCGAAGAGGAACCGGCTGGAGACCGCGTCGTAGGCAAAGCCGCGCGGCGCCAGCGCGCCGGTCGGGAGCCTGATCGCTTCCTGCGGCGGCGACGCTGGCGTTGGCGGTGTCGTTGTCGCGGGTGCCGCCGCTGGCGCTGCCGCCGGTGGCGGCGACGATGGCGGTGCAGCCGCGGCCGGCGCCGGTGTCGCCGCAACCGGCGCACCCGTGCGCCTTGCCAGCTCGATCCGCGCCGATATCTCGGCCCAGCCGGGCAGCTGCCGCGTGACCGCGAACTCCTCGGTGTCGGTCTCGACCGCGACGCCCATGCCGGCGAGGCGATCGAGCATCACCAGCGCATCGTGCGGGCGGCCGCTCAGCGCCTGCGCGCGAGCCAGCATCGACATCAGCGCGGGGTCGTTTCGCGGGCCGAGCTGGACCGCGCGCCACGACAAGTCGTGAAATCGTTCGTACTCGCGCTGATCCGCGGCGGCGAGCGCCATCGTGCGGCACTCATTCAAGGTCGAGCAACCGACGTCGCGCCCAGCCTGCGGCGCGACGAGCGGGAAGAGCATCACCAGGGACACGAGCATCATGCGTGCGGTTCCGGTTTCGTCACCACGGCATTATGCGGCCGGCAATCGTTTTGCGCTGCACAACCTCATGGGTAACTTGACCCTCGGCGCCCGGACCTGCTGCAGCCCTTCAGGGCTGCGCGCGCAGCCGCTGGCAGGCCTGAAGGCCTGCGCTACATGATTTTCGCGCGTAGAAAAGGATCATCCGGCGACGGAGCGTCGCCGGCGTGCGAGGGATCTGGGGCTTACTGCTGTCTCGAGCCGCGGCCGTCGGCGTTCGTCCCGCCGCCCGCAGTCGCGGTCGGTACGTTCGATCGACGCTGCGGCGCCGCCCAGTCGCCGGACGCGATCGCGTCGGTGATCGCTTCGACGCGGATGGTCGCCGAATCACCGCGGGTTGCGACGACAACGGCCTCCCCCACCACGGACGGCTTCGCGGGATCGATGAGCCGGCGGCGGAAGAGCGTCAGCCGCTGGCCGGCGTGAATCCCGTGCTCGACGCCGCGATCGATCACCATCAATCGTCCGGGCGCTCCCAGCGTTTGCCCTGAATCCGCGAAGAGAATCTTGGCCGCATCGGCGAAGGCAGGAACGCCAACCGGATCGGCGGCCCGCTTCGGTTCGGGGCGGAACGGCGCGAGAAAGTCCCCTTTCCGCATCTCGTCGCAGGCATAGACGACGACTGCGCTGGATACGTGATCCTCTGCGGTGACGATTTGCAGGACGCCGGCCGTGTGCTCACCCTTCGTCGCCGCGCCTTTCGCGTCGACGACGAGGAAGTAGCGGCGCACGGCAAGATTCTGTCCGACCTCGAGGCCGTCGAGCGTGCCGCCATCGATCAGGACTTCGTCGTCCTTGGTGTAGAGCTCGCGGCCTCCTTCGAGGCGGCGCGACCGGATCTTGCCGAGCGATTCGGGGATCTGATTTGGCTTGGCCGGACCGCACACCGATTCCTGATCGTGGATCGGCAGCGGCACGAGCGTGGGCACCGGCGGTGAAAGGACAGTTCGTGTCTGCGCCAGTTCTGGCGCCTGTCCCACGACCTCGACCGTTTCCAAAACCGGTGCGACTTCCAGCTGTTTCTGAACGGTGGCGAGAAAGCCGGCGCGTACGGTGACCGCTTCGGCTGCCGGGACGAACCCATCCATCTGGAAGGTGATGCGCATTTCCGCCGAGGGGAGCGCACTGATTTCGTAGGCGCCGCTCCCGTTGGTGACCGTCGTGCCGAGGACTCGCCCGTCTGTCGTGGTGGCCACCACGGTGACGCCGGGTAACGCTCCGCCCGAGCTGTCGAGAACCGTCCCCCCGACCGCGCCGTCGCCCGCCTGGGCGGCAGCATGCAAGGAGTACATAGAGAGACACGCCAGGATCGCCAGAATGAGCGCCGCAGGTTTTCGGTGCATCGAAGTGACTTGTCCTCAATCTGTATCGGTTTTGAATGCCAAAAGCTGCAGGGCCACGGCCTGCTTTCACATCCCCGTGGTGTCCGCCTTTCCGCCTTCGCGTAAAGCTACGGCGGACCCGCCAGAGCCCTGGCGGAGGCGGGCAGGCGGGACCTTCGCGACGTCCGGCTAAGTGCAAGTCGCTCTAGAATCGCAGCTGGCTGCCCATGGAGGAACTCGAAGTCGTCGTCGGCCTGATTCTCGCGGCGGTCGTGCTCGCCGCGGCGGCCCGGCGCGTCGGCGCACCGTATCCGGTATTCCTGGCGATCGGCGGCGCCTTGCTCGCGCTCGTCCCCGGCGCGCCGTCCTTCACCGTCCCGCCCGAGCTCGCGCTGGCGCTGTTTGTCGCGCCGGTGCTGCTCGACGCGGCGTACGACGCGTCGCCGCGCGATCTCAAGGACAACTGGGCGCCGGTCACCGGCCTGGTGGTCGTGGCCGTCGGTCTGACCACCGCTGCGGTCGCCGTGGTCGCGCACGCGCTGATCCCCGCACTGGGCTGGGCGCCGGCGATCGTGCTCGGCGCCGTGGTCGCACCACCGGACGCGGCGGCGGCCACCTCTGTGCTTCGGCCGTTGAAGCCGCCACACCGCCTCCTGACCATCCTCGAGGGCGAGAGCCTGCTGAACGACGCCAGCGCGCTGATGATCTACCGCCTCGCGGTCGGCGCGGTGGCGACCAGCAGTTTTTCGATCGCGTCGGTGGCGCCGACCTTCCTGTTCGCGGTCGCGGGGAGCCTCGTGGTCGGCCCGGCGCTCGGATGGCTGTGGCTGCGGCTGACCGAACGTGTCACCGACGTGCCCACGGCCATCATTCTCCAGTTCGTCAGCACGTTCGGCGTCTGGATCGTCGCCGACCGGATCGGGCTGTCAGGCGTGCTGACGATGGTGTGCTACGCGATGACGGTCGCGCGCACCGCGCCCGAGCGCACCCCCGCGCGGATCCGCATCCCGTCGTACGCGGTGTGGGAGACGGTGGTGTTCATGATGAACGTGCTGGCCTTCGTCTTCATCGGCCTGCAACTCCGCCCGATCCTCGACCGGGTCGAGCCGGCGCTGCGCGGCCGCTACTTCGCCGTCGCCCTCGCCGTCCTGGTGACGGTGATCGTCGTCCGGTTCGCCTGGCACATGTCGTTCAATGCCGTCATCCGATGGCGAGACCGGCGGTATGGGTTCAATCCGCCCCGGCCGATGCTGCGTCCGACCGTCGGCAGCGGGCTGGTCATCTCGTGGGCCGGCATGCGCGGCATCGTCACGCTCGCGGCGGCGCTGGCGTTGCCGGGATCGTTCCCGTTCCGCGACCTGATTGTCCTGACCGCATTCTCCGTTGTCCTCGGAACGCTGGCGCTCCAGGGGCTGACGCTGAGCCCGCTGCTGCGCGCGCTCGATCTGCGAGACGACGATCCAGTCGGGCGCGAGGTCGGCGCCGCGCGCCACCGCGCGCTGCGCGCCGGGCTGGCGTGGTTCGAGCACGACCGATCAGCGGTCGCAGAAGCGGTGCGATTGGAGTTGATCGCGCATCTCGGCGCGCTCAGCGCCAACGCCGAAGAAGGCGAAGCGAGACGGTTCGCCCACAGCGACATCCACCGCCGTGCGGTCGAGGCCGCGCGCCAGGCGGTTCACGCAATGCGCGCCAGCGACGAGATCGGCGACGATGCGTTTCACCAGATGGAAGAGGAGCTGGACTGGATCGAGATGTCCGACACCGCGAAGGAAGACGCCGAGGCTGAGAGCTAGCCCCATCTCGTAAACGAACTCCCGCGGTCAGCCCCTGCCGGCGGGGACGCGACGCCCCTCGCGACGTCCGTGAATCGCACCGCGATTGTCGCTGGTGCGTCGCCGGAGGCGGCAAGAGGTCTCGCGCAGCGAGCCGTCGAGACAGGCCGTTTCGATCGCACGAAAAACCGCGCGGAGCGAGTGTCCGCGGCGGTCTGGCGGAATACGCCCGATTGGTGGCGTTCCCCGAGACGCGGCTCCTTCGTGCGCTGGTGCCGCGATACACCCTGACCGCCGCGGCAGCGCAAGCGGGGAGCGGCCGATCATGCGGGACGGCCGTCTCTTGTGGGACCAGTTCTAACGCTTGCCGTATACTGCGCGTGAAATGCGCGCCTCGGTTGCGGTGTTCATCGCTGCTGGCGCCACGACCCTGGCCTGCGGATCGCAGCAGGCGCCTGCCGCACCTTCGGGCGCCACGCCTGGCCCACCCGCGCGCACCGACCTGACCGGCACCTGGAGCGGCAGCGGCACCGACTCGTACAGCCCCGAGCGCGTCAAATGGGTGCTCGCGCAATCCGGCTCGAACGTCACCGGCACCGCGGAGCTGGCGCCGATGGATCCGGCCGACGGCTCGTGCGCGTCGTGTCACAAGCTGCGGAAAGGGACGGTCAGCGGCACGCTCAATGGGAGCACGCTCACGCTGCGGATGATCTTTCCCGCAGGCGGTGATGTGCCGACGCCAATCTGCGTCACCGACCTCGCCGGCAACGCGTCGATCGCCGGCAATCAGCTCACCGGCACCTACAGCGGCACCGATTCGTGCGAAGGGCTCTTCGCCAACGGGCAGCTGGCGCTGACGAAACAGCAGTAATCTTTGCGAGCGTGCGAGAAGCTCGCCGCGGCTCAGAGCGCGAGGTCCCACGTTTCGGCGACGAGACCCTTCCTGCCGAAGCTGTCGTGCGTCTTCTTCGCGGTCAGCGTGAACCCGGCTTTCTTGTACAGCCGGCGGGCGGCGTCGAGCTCGCTCTGCGTCCAGAGCGTCATCTTTCGATAGCCCGCCTGTTTCGCGAAGCGCACGCACTCGTCGATCAGGCGCGAGCCGATGCCAAGCCCCCGCGTTGACGGTTCGACGTAGAGCAATCGAAGCTTCGAGACGGTATCGGATTTCCTGACCAGGAAGACCGAGCCGACGACCTCGCCGTCCCGCTCGGCGATCCAGCAGCGCTCCTTCTCGGGACGCAGGTTCTTGACGAAGGCGCCGACGATTTCGGCCACCAGCGCCTCGAACTCCTCGTTGTAGCGCCATTCCTCCGCGTAGAGGACTGCCTGGCGATGCACGATCCACCCGAGGTCGCCGGCCTGCGGCGGCCGCAGCAGATACGCGGCCGGCGCCTCGCGCGGCGCGCCGAGCATCCCTTCGATCGACTGCATCGCGTCCACCAGCCGGCGCTGATCGGACGCCGACAGCGTCCGCAGGCGCGTGGCGACGTCGGCCTCGGTCTGCTGGTTGAGGCGGGACAGCGCCGACTGCCCGGTTCGCGTCAGCGACAGGTGCGCCCGCCGGCCGTCGGCACTGGATCGGGTGCGGCGGACGAAGCCGCGCTGATCGAGGCTGCGCAGCATGCGGCTCAGATAGCCGGCGTCGAGGCCGAGTTCCTTGCCGATGTCGGTCGCGGTCGGCTCCCGGTGATGCGCCACCTCGTAGAGCACCCGCGCCTCGGGAAGCGAGAACGAGGTGCCGAGCCAGCCGTCCTGCAGGACACCGATTTGTTTGGTGTAGAAGCGGTTGAAGCGGCGCACCGCCTGGACGCGCGCGGCAGGGGTCATGGCCGACGATTGTCAAATAACTAGTTGACTTTGTCAACTATAGAGGCGGCGGGCGCGCCGCGCGCGGCCTGCTGGCGTTGACGAACGGCGCGACTGCGGTCGCCGCGAGGAAGGTGCGTCGAGCCCACATCGCGCGGATTATACGGTCACGGCGCGGCGGTCTTGGTCGGCGGCTCGAGCGCCGCCAGCTCGAATCGCACCGGCTCGGATCCGAGGCGAAACGTCGTCCCGTCAACCAGCGGCACCGCGCCGTGGATGCGATCGCTGTCCACCCACGTGCCGTTCTTGCTCCCGAGATCCTCGAGCGAGGCCTCGCCTCCCGCCAGCCGCAGCCGGGCGTGCTGGCGCGACACCGAGTCGGCATCGATGTGCACCGCGCAGGCGCGATCGCGGCCGATCACCGATTCGCCGGCGCGCAGCGGAATCGACTGGCCGCGCCAGATCAATCGGCAGACCGGCGTCTCGTTCGCCGAGACCTGTCCGGTGACCACCGCGTCGCCGATGAATGCGTAGCCAACGCGGTGCAACGTCCGAATCACGCGGCCCTCGCCGGACGTGTCGCCCAGCGCCTTGCGCAGCTGCGTGACGAGCGCGGCCAGGCTCGTCTCGGACACATGGACGCCCGGCCACAACGCGGCGTGCAGCTGCTCGTGGGTCACGGCGTTCGGCCGGTTGCCGACGAGGATCAGCAGCAGCTCGAATGCCTTCGGCGCGAGCAGGATGTCGCTCCCGTCACGCCGCACCAGGCGCGCGCCGGCGTCGATGACAATCGCGCTCACACTTCGTACCGCCGCGCGGGAGTATAGCGCCGCGGTCGCCGGGCGTTGCCGTTAGAATCGGGGCGGTCCGATGCAGTGCCCCGCCTGCCGGCGTGACGTGCCCGAGTCGAGCCGCTACTGCCTGGCTTGCGGCGCCCGCGTTGCCTCGTCGCACTCCCCGACGCTGACCGTGGCGGCGGCCGGCACGCTCCCCCTCTCCGGCGCGCTCGACGGATCCCAGTTCGTGCCTGGCACCATGCTGAACACGCGCTACCGCATCGTCGGCCTGCTGGGCCGTGGTGGGATGGGCGAAGTGTATCGGGCCGAGGATCTGAAGCTCGGGCAGGTCGTGGCGCTCAAGTTCCTGCCGATGGAGGTCACCAATCGACCGGATCGGTTGGCGCGCTTTCACCAGGAAGTCCGGCTCGCGCGGCAGGTCTCGCACCCGAACGTGTGCCGCGTCCACGATATCGGCGAAGCCGGCGGCCAGCACTTCCTCTCGATGGAGTACATCGACGGCGAGGATCTCGCGTCGCTCCTGCGCCGCATCGGCCGTTTGCCGCCGGACAAGGCGCTCGAGCTCGCGCGTCAGCTCTGCGCCGGCCTCACGGCCGCGCATGAACGGAATGTGCTGCATCGCGACCTGAAGCCCGCGAACGTGTTGATCGACGGCCGCGGCCGGGCGCACCTCGCCGACTTTGGCCTGGCGGATCTTTCCGGCCACCGGCGCGACGTGCCCGAGATCGCCGGGACGCCAGGCTACATGGCGCCGGAGCAGCTGGCCGGCCGCGACCTCACGACGCGGACCGATGTGTATGCGCTTGGCCTCGTGCTCTACGAGATGTTCACCGGCAGGCCGGCGCTCACCATCGACGGCATCGCGCCGCTCAGCCCGTCGTTGCACCTTGCCGATCTCGATCCGGCGATCGAGCGCGTCATCCTGCGCTGCCTCGAGCCCGACCCGGCGCGCCGTCCGCCGTCGGCGATCGCCGTCGCCGCGGCATTGCCCGGCGGCAACCTGCTCGCGGCCGCGCTGGCCGCCGGCGAAACACCGTCACCCGCGACCGTTGCGGCGGCTGGAGAAGCCGGCATGCTTTCGCCCGCAATCGGCGCGCTCTGTTTTGGCGGCGTCCTCGGGGGTTTGATCCTCCTCGCGCCCATCGCACGCGACGTCAACCTGATCGGGTTGAGCCGGATCGACCAGAGCCCGCAGCTGCTCACCGAGCGGGCGCATACCGTGGTGCGGAACCTGGGCGAGGTCGCGCCGGCCGCCGACGAGGCGATCGGATTCACGAGCGACATCGACTATCTGCAGTACATCGACGAGCACGATCGATCGCCGGCACGCTGGCGTGCGCTTGCTGCGCCTCAACCGCCGGCGCTGCTGTTCTGGTACCGCCAGAGTCCTCGGCGGATGGTGCCGATCGGCGGCGCCAACATCGTGACGCGCCTGAACCCGCCGGCCACGCGTTCCGGGATGGTGTCGCTCACGCTCGATCGAACCGGCCGCCTGGTCAGCCTGCTCGCGGTCCCGCCCCAGATCGATCCGTCAAGTGAATCCCGACACGGATTCGAGGCGTCGGCGCCAGACTGGTCGCCGTTGTTCGCTGAGGCCGGACTGCCGCTCGCGCAGTTTTCGCCGGTACCGCCGCAGCGGTTTCCACCCATCTTCGCGGAGTCGCGCGCGGCGTGGTCGGGCGTGTATCCGGATCGCCCGGAGGTGCCGATCCGAATCGAAGCGGCCGCGGCACGGGGCCGGCCGGTGTACTTCGAGATCGTCGCGCCCTGGACCCGGCCGAGCAACGAAGACGTCGTGCCGGGCAACACGTCGGGCGAGCGCGTCGGCCTCCTGGTTCGCTCGTTCGTGACGCCGCTGCTGCTCGTGGTCGCCGGGCTCCTGGCGGTGCGCAACCTGCGCCTCGGCCGCGGCGATCGCCGCGGCGCCATGCGGCTGAGCCTGTTCATCCTCGCCGCCGGCGCAGTCAGTAACACGCTCGCAACCGGCGACCTGCAGGTCCTCAACCGCGGCCCTGCGCTCATGCTCTTCGTCCCTGCGCTCGCCTGGCTGCTGTACATCGCGCTCGAGCCGCACTTCCGCCGGGTCTTGCCCGAGACGATGATCGGCTGGAGCCGGTTGCTGGAGGGCAGCCTGCGCGATCCGCTCGTCGGACGGGACGTGCTGGTCGGCGTGCTGATCGCGATTGGCGACGGATTGATCTTCGCGCTTCACGCGCTGCTGCGGCGCTGGTCGGGGCAACCGCCGCAGTTTCCGGTCGGTGCCTCCAGCAATCCGTTCGACGGAGTGGCCGCCTCCAGCGACCTGCTCCTCGGCGGGCGATTCGCCCTCTCGCGGATCATCGGCTCGGTGATGAGCATTTCCGTGTGGAGCGGGACGATGTTCGCCTTCCTGCTGTTGTTCGTGCTCTACGTGCTCTTTCGGCGGCGCGTGCCTGCCATCGCGGCGATGGTCCTGGGGTTGACGGCGGTCTATGCCGCCACACATGGCGGCTGGCTGCTCGCCAACGCGCCAGCCGACCACTTTCCTCCCTCGGTCGCCGACATCGTCCTGTTCGCCGCCGTGCAATCGGCGGTCGTGTTTGCCGCGGTCCGGTTCGGTGTGCTGACGATGCTGGTCGCGTCATTCGTCAGCCTGCTGCTGACGCTGATGCCGATCGGCCTCGATCCGTCGGTCCCGTACGCCTTCTCGTCGCGCGTGATCGTTGCGACGGTACTCGCATTGGCTGTCTACGGCTGGCGCACCGCGCTGGCGGGCCGCCCGATGTTTGGCGCCTTCTTCCTCGAGGACGAACCCGCCCACCGCGCGTGATCAGGGAAACCTCAAGGTTTCCTCAAGCCTGAATCGCCTCGCGCGGCGTTATCGTCGCGTGCAGGAGGCGATCATGATCAACGAACAACGCAACAGCTTCAACCACTCTGTGCTGACGTGGATTCTCGCGCCGACCTTCACGGCGCCCGCCATCGCGGTTGCCCTGACCTTCGCCTCGGCCGCACCGGCGCCGGCCCAGGTCGCGCCGAAGACACTGGTCGCGGTGTTCGCTCACGCCGACGACGAAGGGCCGGCGGCACCGATGCTCGCCCGCTATGCGCGCGAGGGGGCGCGCGTCTACCTGATCATCGCGACCGACGGCGCGCAGGGCGGGGCGCACACCTCGATCCCGCCCGGCGCGGAGCTCGCGCGGGTGCGGAGCGAAGAGGCTCGTTGCGCGACCGACGCGCTCGGCATCCATCCGCCGATTCTGCTCGGCTTTCCGGACGCGCACCTTGGCACCTATCGCGACGAGCCGGCACGCCTCTTCCGCCTCACCGCGCGCGTGCACGAAGCGCTGGAGCAGCTTCGTCCCGACGCCGTGGTCACATGGGGTCCAGACGGCGCGACCGGGCATCCGGACCACCGGCTGGTGAGCGACGTCGTCACGCAGCTCGTGCGAGCGGGCGCGCCAGGGGTGCCGGAGCGGCTGTTCTACGTGTCGATTCCTGTCGAGGGTATGCGGGCGATGAATCCGGCGCGCGAAGAGCCGCGTTTTCTCGTGCCGCTGGCGAAGTATTTCAGCATGCGGGTGGCGTTCACCGATGCAGACGTTGAGGCCGCGCGACACTCCATGTCGTGCCACCGGACGCAGCATTCAGACGAGATCGTTCAGCGAATATTCGCGCTCCAGAAACGCGTGTGGAACAACACGCTGCCGCTCGTGCCGTTGTTCGCCGCGGATGGTGGGACCGATCTCTTGGCGCCGCGATGACGCGTCGCCATGCGCGTGGGCGTGTTGAATCTACTTCGGCCGCCCCGAGAACCCGGCCGCGCTGCGCAGCGCGTCGGCATCGAGCCGCTTGCCGTCGAGCATGACGACTCGCGTCTGGCGCAGGTCGCCGATCCGCGCAGACGGATCGCCGTCGATGAGCGCGAGATCGGCGGCCTTCCCCACCTTCACCGACCCGGTCTTCGCGTCCTGGCCGACCAGACGCGCCGGCACGATGGTCGCCGCGGCGAGCGCTTCGGCGGGGCTGAATCCGGCCTGCACGTAGATTTCGAGCTCGTGCACGAGCTCGATCCCGGCGCCGTCGGTCCCCGCCACGATCGGCACGCCGGCCGCGTGCATGCGGCCGAGCAGCCCGACCATCTTCGCCCAGCTCGCGCGGTAGTCCGCGCGCGAGAGATCCTTGGGCACGGCGAAACCGCCAGCCCTGAACGCACGCTCGGTCGTCGGCGGCATGGTGCCGACAAACGGCGCATACGACGGCGACAGGTCGCCGTTCTCCGGCACGTACAATCCCTCGAACGCGACCATCGTCGGATCGCTGTAGATGCGCTTGCTCGCCATCGTGCCGATGATTTCCTTGATCGCCGCGCTCTCGAGGTTGACGTCCTTGGCGTAGCGCCCCGGCCCCTCGAAGCGCATGATCCCGTTCGACACCGGGATCACGCTGTCCGGCATCGCCTGCATCATCACCCAGTTGATGTGCGTGATCTCGTCGTAGCCGGCGTTGATCGCGTCCACCGGCCGGATGCCGGCTGGAATGTGGCCGTGAACATGAAGGCCAAGCTTGTGCGCCTCGCGGATGCTCGCGGGCAGCCACGCGGGATTGAAGGTGCCGTAGAACTTGACCCCGATGAAGCCGTTGGTCTTCGCCTTGTTCACCAGCGCGATCGCTTCGGCCTCGCTGGTCGCGACGTTGGCCACCTGCGCGGTGTAGGTCCCCTTGCCGTCGATGAGCGACGATGGATAGACGTGCGGCGTCAACAGCGCGCCCGCCGCCGCCCGGCTGCGGCGCTCGAGCGTGCGCACGTCGTCGTTGCCCGGATCGCGCACCGACGTCACACCCATCGACAGTTCCTGCAGGCCGGTGAAGTCGTCGCCGATGTGCATGTGGCAGTCCCACAAGCCCGGGATCAAGGTCTTGCCGCTGCCGTCGATGACATCCGCGCCGGCGGGCACCTTGACCGACGCGCGAGCGCCGACCGCGGTGATCACGCCCTTGTCGACGACCACCGTCTGGTCGGTGAGGAACCGCGTCGCGTCGGCGTCGAAGAGCCGGACGCCCGTGAACGCCACCGGCCCCGCAGGCACCTTCACCAGCGACTTGGCCAGGCCCGGAGCCTGCGCTGCCATCGCCTTCGCCTGCGCCTCCTCGATCTTCGACTGCTCGCCGGCGTAGGCCTCGGGCAGCCACGCGATTCCGAACGTCAAGGCGAAGAACTTGTTGCTCGCGTCCGCCCAGAGCGGCAGCGGTGAGGTGCCAGTGCCGGTGATCGCCCAGAGCGAGACCGTCTGTCTTGCCGCGCCGGCGCCGACTTCAAGATCGACCAGCTTGGCCGCTCGCGCTCTGCCGCCAGGCAAGAGCTCGAGCGACTTGTCGGGCGTTGCGAGCAGCGCTTCGAGGAACCACGCCGTCGTGTCGATCGGTCCGCCTTGCGAAACGTAGAACCTGGGAGTTGAATAGCTCGCCGTGCCGGCGTCAACGGGACTCTTCCACGCGGCGGTGCCGCCGCTGATCGTGAAGGTCTCCGCCGCGTCGCCCTGCGGCGTCACACCGCGGATCGTGACCGCTGACGGGAGCCCGTCGGTCCCCGCCTTGCCGCTCGAGTCGAGCTCGAACACCTGACCGCGCAGGTTCATGCTCTCGCGCCCCATGCGCGCGCCGTCCGGGGCAACCCAGCGCCACGAGTCGCCGTGCTTGCCGCCGGTCGACTGGATGACGTAGTGGCGCGCGTCTGCCGGCGGTTTCGCCAGTTCGGCAGTCGGAACCTGGCCCGATCCAGATGTCGACGACGCTGTCGCGATCGCGGCCGCGATCGCCAGAACGAAGAAGGTGCGATGCATGGAAAAGCAGTATAGCGTTCGCACCGCGGCGGTCAGGGCCTGCGCGCGAAATTCCCAACACCGGACGGTGTCCGGCTCACGACGCGGCCGAGCGCGGAGACTCCAGCTCCCTCACGTCCACCTCATCTCCTTCGACAGCATCGAGGTACCGCTTTGCCCATCGATCGGCGTCCTCGAGCGATGCCGCCGACACGATCATGTAGCCGGCAATCAGCTCCTTCGATTCAATGAACGGGCCATCGAAGACGCTGATGCCATTGCGTGAGTTCTTGTAGCGCCTGCCGCGCCGGCTGGGGCGCATGGTCTCGGTGACGAGGTGCACGCCGGTGCGCGTCGTCTCCTCGATCAGCTGCGACAGTTCGGCCCGCTGTGCGGACGACAGCGGCACATCGCCTTCCGTCGCAGCTGTGGCCTTTCGCAGAACCATGTAACGCCGCGTGGCGACGCCGGCAGGCTTGTGCCCCAGGCCGATGTCCCACGGCTCGGTCACCGGCCGGATGTCGATCTCGACGTCGCCGAAGACGGCGGCCTCGCGTGAAGCCCACTCGACGGCCGCTTCGAGCGACGGCACGCGCACGATGCTGAAACCGGCCGGCAGCTCGTTGCCGCCTTCAAGCGGACCATCGGTCGTGCTGCTCGCGCCACCGGAAAATCTCAGCCGCGCGCCTTCCGAGCTCGGACGAAGTCCTTCCGCGCCACCGAGCGATCCGGCCTGGGCCAACTCGCCGAGGAGGGCTCCGACACGGGCAATCAACGACGCACTCGGAACAGCGCCTGCCTCCCAGTGCGCGTTGGTCTTGTGCATGACGATCAACCGGGCCACGGTCAGCTCCGAGCCGGCGCGGCCGCCGGCGACGCCAGAAACTCCACCACCGCCGGCGTCAGCGCATCGGGCTTTACGTTGTGCGTCTGGCCTGGCAACTCGCCGTGATGCGCACCGGGAATCGTCTGCGCGATCGCCCGCGCGGCTTCCTTCAACCTGAGATCGGTCTTCGACCCGTTCAAGACGAGTACAGGCGTCCCAATCGATGCGAAACGCGCTCGCGGAATCCGGAACGCGGTCATCACCGCCGCGTCGTACGGCAAGGTGTGGGCGACGGCTTCGAGCTTGCGCCAAATCCAGGGCAGCAGCCGCATGACGAACACGAAGGGAGCCGGCGCGCCGACCATGTCCCTCATGAAGTACTTCACGGCGCCGCCGCGATTTCCACCCGCAAGCAGCCGCGTCAGCTGACCCGCGTGCGCAGCACCTCCCCGATTCCCCGCGTCGTCCACGTACGGCGGCTCGTAGGCAACGACCTTGTCGATCGGCAGCGCGGCTGCCGCGGCTTCGAGCGCGAGCGCGCCGCCCGAGGACAAGCCGACGAGAAACGCGGCGCCGCCGGCTGCCTGAATCAGCGCCGCGATGTCCTCGACCTCGCGCGCGGGCGAGTACGGCTGCGTGTCGCCGCTTTCGCCGCGGCCGCGGCGGTCGTACGCAAACACGGTGAAGTGCCGGGCAAGCAGCGGCGCGAGCTTCGGCGAGGGGCCGAAGCCGCGGCTGCACAGCGCGCCGTCGATCAGAATCAGCGCCGGACCGCTGCCGGTTCGTGTGTACGCGATCGCGGTGCCGTCCTTCGATTTCACCTGGCTCATGACGCCCTCCGAATCGGCAGGAATGCGAGCAACCGTGCGTCGCGCAGAATCAGCCCGCCCCAGAGCAGCGCCGCGACATAAATCGGAAACAGGACGTGGGTGAAGAGCGGGTTCGCCACGCGCACGTGGGTCGCGATCGCGCCGCCGAGATAACCGGTCAACAAGACCGCGCCAACCACCGATGTGCGCGGAATCACATACGCCACGAGGCAGGTCAGCAGGATCACCCCCAGAGTAAAGACGATGTCCCGAGGGTATCCGAGCTGAAGCGTTCCGTCGACGACCGGCTGCACCTGGAGCAGCTTGCCGACGCTGTCGAAGAGAAGAAACAGGACGGCGATCCCGCTCATGACTCGGCCGCTCCATATCAGCCGTCTCGAACCGGTGCGTCCAATCCGGGCGGTGTCTGTGAACGAATGACGTCCCTCGATCGTGTGCATGTGTGTCCCTCCACTTACCTGTCGAACGGGCCAGGCGGGGATCGACAAATTCATCGGCGAGAGAAAGGAAGGCGCTAACCCACAGATCACGTGTGAGTTACAATCGCGGCGCGCGCGACCTATTGCTTCGGAGGGACACCATGATGCGTCGTTATCTCTTTGCCACGCTGACAACCGCGGCGCTGGCGATCGCGACGGCTGCGGTCCCCGCCGGTCAGCCGAGCCAGGCGTCGTGCGCCAGCCTCCTCTCCGCGCATCTCCCCGACACGACGATCAAGGCGGCCGAAGAGGTGGCCGGTCCGTCGTTTACGCCGGGAACAGGGGCCGCGATCAGCAACCTGCCAGCGTTCTGCCGCGTGGTCGGCGTGACGAAGCCAGCGATCACCTTCGAGGTGTGGCTCCCGGTCGCGACGTGGAACGGCAAGTTCAACGGCGTCGGCAACGGCGCGAACGCCGGCTCGATCAGCTACGGCGCGATGGCCGCCGCAGTCCGCCGCGGCTACGCGACGGCGAGCACCGACACCGGCCACGCGAGCACCAACTCTCGCGACGCGTCCTGGGCGATGGGGCATCCGGAACTGCTCGTCGATTTCGGCTATCGGGCGATTCACGTCACCGCCGAGAACGCCAAGCAAATCGTGCGCAGCTTCTACGGCCAGCCGGCGAAGCGCTCCTACTTCGAGGCCTGCTCGACGGGCGGACGACAAGGGCTGATGGAAGCGCAGCGGTTCCCGGACGACTACGACGGGATCGTCGCCGGCGCGCCGGCGGCGAACTGGACACGCTTTCAGACCGGCGGACATCTGTGGGCCGTCCTCGCGCTGAACAAGGATCCGGAGAGCTACATTCCGGCGAGCAAACTGCAGCTGCTCGCCGACGCGGTGAACACCGCATGCGATCGGATCGATGGTATCGCCGACGGCGTCCTCGACGACCCCCGGCGCTGCCAGTTCAATCCGCAGACGCTGGTCTGCAAGCCGGCGCAGGATTCCGAGTCGTGCCTGACTGCCAAGCAGGCGAAGGCGGTTGCAGATATCTGGACGGGATCGAAGACGTCGGCCGGCGAGCAGATCTATCCGGGCTACATGCCGGGTGCGGAAGCAGCGGGCGGCTGGGCCGCCTACATGAGCGGCAGCGGACCGCGTACCGGCAACCACTTCGATCAATCCGACAACGTGCTGAAGTACATGGTGTTCCAGAACCCGTCGTGGGATTTCCGGACCTTCGATTACGACAAGGACGTCGCGGCGGCGCAGTCAAAGCTCGGCAAGATCTTCGACGCGTTCGATCCGGACCTCGATCGGCTGCGGCGGCGCGGCGCGAAGCTGATCGTGTATCACGGCTGGAACGATCCCTCGATCTCGCCGCTGAACACGGTCAACTACTACGAGAGCGTCGTCGCCAGGCTGCGCGGCAACAGGAGCCGCGAGGACGCCGAGCGCGAGACGCAGGAATTCTTCCGGCTGTTCATGGTGCCCGGCATGCTGCATTGCGGCCAGGGCCCGGGCCCGAACAGCTTCGACATGCTCACCGCGCTCGACAATTGGGTCGAGAAAGGGATCGCGCCGGACCAGATCGTCGCCTCTCACTCGACGCGCGGCGTCGTCGATCGGACCCGGCCGCTGTGCGTCTACCCGAAGGTTGCGGTCCACAACGGCCGCGGCAGTACGGACGACGCGGCGAACTTCGCGTGCCGGTTACCGCAGAGTTGACCGTCCAGTGAAACGCTGGCTGGTCAGAGCTGTCTGGGCCGCGGCGCTCATCGTCGCGACCCTGATCATCGGCGGCGCCGTGAGCGCGCGGCAGCGCCTGCCGGATCTGCAATCGTGGCACCGCTACGCGCCCGCCGACGCCACCGCGTCGGATCTCGAGAACGCCACCCTCGCCGATTACCTGCGGCGGGAAGAGACCGTCTTTCGAGATGTGCGCGATCGGATTGAGCGCACCTCTGAAGGAACGGCGGCGCCGCCGGCCAACCGCTACGACCGCCGCAGCCGATCGCATCCATCGCGCATCGCGCCGGATGGGAACCGCACCTACGAGCTCGTGCCCAGTGGCGAAATCGCCGGCGGCGCGCTCCTGATCCACGGTCTCACCGACTCGCCGTACAGCATGCGCGCGGTCGGCGACACGCTGAAGGCGTCCGGCTACTACGGGCTGACGCTGCGGATGCCGGGGCACGGCACTGTGCCTGCCGGCCTGGTCACGGCTGTCTGGGAAGACTGGCTCGCCGCGGTTCGCGTCGGCGTCCGGCACGTGCGGGAGCGGATCGGCCCCGGCAAGCCGCTGGTGCTGGTCGGCTACTCGAACGGCGGTGCGCTGGTGTTGAAGTACGCGCTCGACGAGATCGAGCGCGGCAACAGCCTGCCGGCGACGCGCCTCGCGCTCATCTCGCCGATGGTCGGCGTCGCGCCATTTGCCTGGATGACACGCGTCATCAGCTTCCTCGGCCCGATCCCGTATTTCGAGAAGGCGCGATGGCTCGACGTCATCCCCGAATACAACCCGTTCAAGTACAACTCGTTTCCGGCGAACGCCGGACTGCAGTCGTGGCGGTTGACGACCACTCTGCAGGCGCAGGTTCTCCGGCTCGGAAAGGCCGGCCGCCTCAAGGATCTGCCACCGGTGCTCGCGTTTCAGTCGCTCGTCGACGCCACGGTCAGCACGGCCGCCGTCGTGCACGCGCTGTTCGACCAGCTCGACGCCGACGGATCGGAGCTTGTGCTCTTCGACATCAACCGGCTGTCAGGGCTCGAGCCGTTCATCGATCCGGCGACAGCCACCATCCTGTCGCGCCTCACGGACGCCTCGCCGCGACGCTACGGGCGATCGCTCGTGACCAACGCCGATCGCGATTCGCTCGCGGTGGTCGAGCGTTCGATCCGGCCGGGGCAGACCGAAATCGCCACGCGTGCGCTCGGGCTCGCCTGGCCAGCCGAGATGTTCTCGCTCGCGCACATCGCCTTGCCGTTCACCGACGACGACGACGTCTATGGCCGGAATCCGCGGACATCGTCGCTCGACGTGGTACGGCTCGGCACCCTCAGCCCGAGAGGCGAGCGCGCGGTGCTGACCGTGCCGTTGGACACGCTGATGCGCGTGTCGTCCAACCCGTTCTTTCCGTATCTGGCCTCGCGCCTGACTGGCTGGATGGACGCGGGGAAGGCGCCGTAGCCGGCTGACCATCTGAAGTCGTCAGCCCGAAGCGCTTCAGCAGCTCGCGCCGTCCCGCCGGTGTCACGGTCAGGGCGCGGCTGTCGAGATCGCGGCTGACCCATCGCATCCTGAACGCCACATCCAGGAGCGCGGCGCCGAGCGCGCCGCCGAGGTGAGCCCGCCGCTCGCTCCAGTCGAGACACGCGAACGCGAAACGGCGGCGCTGCACGCGAAGGGACTCGACATCGACGCCCAGCGCTTCGAGCGCAGCCGCTCCGCTACGGGTGAGATCGCAGGCGACGCCATCCGACGCCGGCCTCGACAACCATCCCAGCGCCATCATGCGATCGTGCAGCGACACGCCGAGCGCTCCCGCCAGGTGGTCGTAGCAGGTCCGCGCCGCGCGGAGGCGATGCGGGGTGTTGGGCACGAACCGTTCGCGGGCGCCGCCGGCGATCACGCTCAGCGCCTCGAGCGCCGCGGCCACGTCCGCGCCCTCCAGCGTGTAGTAGCGATGCTTACCTTGCGCGACGACCTTCACCAGCCGGTGCGTCCGCAGCCGCTGGAGGTGCACGCTCGCAGTCGAGGGGGAGACGCCTGCCACGGTCGCGAGCTCGGTGCTCGTCCGTGCGAGGCCGTCCGCCAGGCAATACAGCATGCGGGCGCGTGCCGGCTCGCCAATCGCCGCGGCAATCCGCGACGCCCTCAGGTCGTGGTGTTCGACATCCATAGTTTGATGGTAAGCGAATCGTTGATGTCCGGCAACTGGCACACTGGGTCTCGACGGTGTTGATGACTGGGGGACATCGATGAAGGTGACGTGCGTGATTCGCTACGAGATCGATCCGTTTCAGCGGGACGCCTTCAAGCAGTACGCGGAACTGGGGACGCATCATCCCGCGCTGCGGCGGCCACCTGCTCGGATACTTCCTGCCGCACGAGGGGACGAACGACGTCGCCTGGGGCCTGATTGCCTTCGACAGCCTCGCCTCGTACGAGGCCTACCGCGCGAGGCTCAAGGCCGATCCGGAAGGACGGGAGAACTTCGCCACCGCGCAGCGGCTGCGCTTGATCCTTCGCGAGGAACGAACCTTCGTCGAGGCGGTGGAGGGCACCTTCGGCGCCGTAGCGCTGCCGTCAACCGCCTGATTGCGCCGCGGCCGGCCTCTGGTAGCGCAGGCCCTGCCAACGGCCGCGCGAGCAGCCCTGAAGGGCTGCGCTACACGCTTGTCGATTCCGAGTGCGCGTGCATGGCGATGCTCACCGACTACGCGCAATACGTGTCGTCAGCTGGCGCTGGTACTCGGCTTCGTCGAAGTGTCCTCTTGATTCGGCAATCAGGCCGTCGGCGCCGATGTGCCACTCTTCATAGCCGCTGATGCGAACGGCGTTGCCGGTGCCGCCGGGGCCGGTGTTCGTGCCTGCGAGCGTCCAGTGATAGATGGCGCCGTCGCCTTCCACCTCGAGCCTGTCCATCGTCACGACCAGATCGGGAAAGGCGGTCATGAAGCCCTGCGCGTCGGCAGCGATGGCTGGGCGTCCGATGGCCGGATTCGCGTCGTTGATCTTGAGCCACCCGTCCTCAGCGAAGAACGCGGCAACATCCGCCGCCTTCTGGCTGCACCAGGCCGCGGTGTACCGGGTCGCAAATTCGTTCAGGGTAGCGGCGTTCATCGATTTCGTCTCCAGGGTGGAAGCGGACAGTGTGACAGTCTGGCGAAGGAGATCGAATAAAATCCATCGCGCGATGACTGTGTCCTACGAAAACTCGAAAGTCATCTTCCAGGGCATCAAGGCCGCGGGCATCACGTCGCTCTCGGCGCTGCCGGAAACCTGGCTGGGGCTCCTCCTGCAGCAGGCGGAGAAAGATCCGGCGGTCACGATGGTTCAGGTGGCGAAGGAAGAGGAAGCCATCGGCATCGCCGCGGGCGCGTATTTCGCCGGCGAGCGGCACGTCCTGCTGATGCAGAACCACGGGTTTCTCGCCGCAATCAATGGCATCGTGTCGCTGGCGCAACTCTACGGCATCCCGCTCTGCATGCTGATTGCGCTCCGCGGCCACTGGGGCGAGCCGTACCCGTGGCACACGCGCGGCGGCATCGTCACCGAAGGCGTCCTGCGCGCGCTCGGCATCCCGTTCGAGTACGCGCGCGATCCGGCGGCGGTCGGCCGGCAGATCCGCGAGGCCTACACCTTCTCCCAGAGCGCCCTCGCCCCGGTCGCGCTGCTGCTGACGCGCGACCTGATGGA
>Ga0207701_10000702_pt1 | contig 35125 bp, 35 predicted proteins | sample KBSSwiSSwithPhiX_FD_184294 | JGI IMG/M metagenome (GOLD analysis project Ga0207701, IMG submission 184294) | Switchgrass rhizosphere bulk soil microbial communities from Kellogg Biological Station, Michigan, USA, with PhiX - S5 (SPAdes) (version 2) | ecosystem: Environmental > Terrestrial >... | reverse complement strand
AAGCTCCTCAGCCGAATCCGGCGCGATCAGGGCTTCCTGCATCCGGCGCTGGGCCGCACGAAGCGCGGTGTCGCGCGACGAAGCCGCAACGCGGAGGCGGTTCATGCCGGCACCCGTGCCCGCCGGGATAAGACGCCCGACGATCACGTTCTCCTTGAGGCCTTCGAGCGTATCGACCTTGCCCTGCACTGCAGCCTCGGTCAGCACGCGCGTCGTTTCCTGGAACGACGCCGCCGAGATGAAGCTGCGGGTCTGCAGCGACGCCTTGGTGATGCCGAGCAGGACGGGCTTGCCCTCCGCTTTCTTCTGCTTCTTCTCGAGCCTGGCGTTGGTCTCGTCCATCTCCTCGCGATCGACCTGTTCGCCGGCGAGCAGCGTCGTGTCGCCGCCGTCGGTGATCTCGACCTTCTGCAGCATTTGGCGAACGATCACCTCGATGTGCTTGTCGTTGATCTTCACGCCCTGCAACCGGTAGACTTCCTGAATCTCGCTGACGAGATATTCGGCCAGCGCTTCCACGCCGAGCACTTCCAGAATGTCATGCGGATCCGGCGAGCCGCCGACCAGATTGTCGCCGCGCTTGACGTAATCGCCTTCCTGCACGTCGATGACCTTGGACTTGGGCACCAGATACTCGACCGGATCCGACCCGTCGTCCGGGATGATCGCGATCTTGCGCTTGGCCTTATAGTCCTTCTTGAAGCTGACCTTGCCCGAGACCTTGGCGATAATCGCATTTTCCTTGGGCTTGCGGGCTTCGAACAGTTCGGCCACCCGCGGCAGACCGCCGGTGATGTCGCGGGTCCTGGCCGCTTCGCGCGGCATGCGGGCCAGCACTTCGCCGGCTTCGACCGTCTGGCCGTCCTCGACCGCGATGACCGCGCCCGGGGCAAGGCGATAGACGCCGGCCTCGTCGTTGCCCTTGCCCATCAGGGTCAGGCGCGGACGGAGGTCCTCCTTCTTCGACTTGGCGAGGTCGTCGATCACCGCGCGCTGCGAGATGCCGGTCGACTCATCGGTTTGCTCGACCAGCGTGCGGTTTTCGATCAGGTCCTGGAACTTGATCGCACCCGCGCGCTCGGTGATTACCGGGCTGAACGAAGGATCCCACTCGGCGATGCGGTCGCCGCGGCTGACGATATGGCCGTTATCGACCAGCAGGTGCGCGCCGTACGGGATACGATGCGTGCTGAGCTCCCGGCCGTCCATGTCGAGGATGGCGATTTCGCCCGAGCGAGACAGCGACAGGTGCCGTCCGCGCGGGTCGGTGATCGTCGGCATGTCGCGAAGTTCGATGGTGCCGTCGACCGGCGCCTCGAGGTTCGACACTTCGTTGAGCTGGGCCGCGCCGCCGATGTGGAAGGTCCGCATCGTCAGCTGGGTGCCCGGCTCGCCGATCGACTGGGCGGCGATCACGCCAACCGCCTCGCCGATGTTGACCGGAGTACCGCGGGCAAGGTCACGACCGTAGCATTTGGCGCAAACTCCCTGCTTCGAGGCGCAGATCAGCGGTGAGCGGATCTTGATGCCCTGCAGGCCGATTTCCTCGAGCTGGGCAACCATCGCCTCGTCGAGCAGAGTGCCTTCGGCGATGACCGTCTCGTTGGTCTTCGGATCGACGATGTCCTCGGCCGTGGTGCGGCCAAGCACGCGGTCGGCAAGCGACGCGATGATGGCGCCGCCCTGGACGATCGCGCGCATTTCCAGCGCACGGTCGGTGCCGCAATCCTCCTCGATGATCACCGCATCCTGCGACACGTCGACCAGTCGGCGGGTCAGGTAACCCGAGTTCGCCGTCTTGAGCGCCGTGTCGGCCAGGCCCTTGCGGGCGCCGTGGGTCGAGTTGAAATACTCAAGGACGGTCAGGCCTTCCTTGAAGTTCGAGATGATCGGCGTTTCGATGATCTCGCCGGACGGCTTGGCCATCAGGCCGCGCATCCCGGCCAGCTGCTTGATCTGAGCCTGCGAACCACGAGCGCCCGAATGGGCCATCATGTAGATCGAGTTGATCGGCAGCTCGCGGCCGTCCTCGCCCTTCTTCACGGACGAGATTTCCTTCATCATCTCGCTCGCAACGCGGTCGCCGCAACGCGACCAGGCGTCGATCACCTTGTTGTACTTTTCCTGCTGGGTGATCAGGCCGTCCTGATACTGCTGTTCATAGTCCTTCACCAGCGCGCGGGTCTCGTCGACCAGCCCAACCTTGGTGTCGGGGATGACCATGTCGTCCTTGCCGAACGAAATGCCGGCCTTGAACGCGTGGCGGAAGCCCAGGCCCATGATGGCGTCGGCGAACAGCACCGTCTCCTTCTGGCCGGTGTGGCGATAGACGGTATCGATGACGTCGCCGATCTCCTTCTTGGTGAGGAGGCGATTGACGGTTTCGAACGGCACCTTGTGACTCTTCGGCAACGTCTCACCGAGCAGCATGCGGCCCGGGGTCGTCTCGAAGCGCTTCATTTCCTCTTCGCCGGCCTCGTTCGTTTGCGGAACGCGGCTGGTGATCTTGGTATGGAGCGTCACTGCGCCGGCTGCGAGCGCCTGGTGGACCTCGGTCATGTCGGCCAGCAGCATGCCCTCGCCGGGCTCGCTTTCCTTCAGCATCGACAGATAATAGAGGCCCAGCACCATGTCCTGCGACGGCACGATGATCGGCTTGCCGTTGGCGGGCGACAGGATGTTGTTGGTCGACATCATCAGGACGCGCGCTTCCAGCTGAGCCTCGAGGCTCAACGGGACGTGCACGGCCATCTGGTCGCCGTCGAAGTCGGCGTTGAATGCCGAACAAACCAGCGGGTGGAGCTGGATCGCCTTGCCCTCGATCAGCACCGGCTCGAACGCCTGGATGCCGAGGCGGTGGAGCGTCGGCGCGCGGTTCAGCAGCACGGGATGCTCGCGGATCACTTCGTCCAGGATGTCCCAGACTTCCTTGCGTTCCTTTTCGACCCATTTCTTGGCTTGCTTGAGGGTCATCGACAGACCCTTGGCGTCGAGGCGCGAGTAGATGAATGGCTTGAACAGCTCGAGCGCCATCTTCTTCGGCAGGCCGCACTGGTGGAGCTTGAGTTCCGGACCGGTGACGATCACCGAACGGCCCGAATAGTCGACGCGCTTGCCGAGCAGGTTCTGGCGGAATCGGCCCTGCTTGCCCTTCAGCATGTCGGACAGCGACTTCAGGGGACGCTTGTTGGCGCCGGTGATGGTGCGGCCGCGGCGACCGTTGTCGAACAGCGCGTCGACAGCTTCCTGAAGCATGCGCTTTTCGTTGCGGACGATGATGTCCGGGGCGCGCAGCTCCATCAGCCGCTTCAAGCGGTTGTTACGGTTGATCACGCGGCGATAGAGGTCGTTCAGATCCGACGTCGCGAACCGGCCGCCGTCGAGCGGGACCAGCGGGCGAAGCTCGGGCGGGATGACCGGAATGACCTCGAGGATCATCCACTCCGGGCGGTTGCCCGAATCGATGAAGCTCTCGACGACCTTCAGCCGCTTGATGATCTTCTTGGGCTTCAGCTCCGACTTGGTCTCGCTGAGCTCCTTGAGCAGTTCCTCGCGCTCGCCGACGAGGTCGAGGTCCATCAGCATCAACTTGACGGCCTCGGCGCCGATGCCGGCCGAGAAGGCGTCTTCGCCATACTCGTCCTGCGCGGCAAGCAACTCGTCTTCCGAAAGCAGCTGGTACTTCTCGAGCGCGGTCAGGCCGGGCTCGACCACCACATAGCTCTCGAAGTAAAGGATCCGCTCAAGCTGCTTCAGCTGCATGTCGAGCAGCAGGCCGATGCGGCTCGGCAGCGACTTCAGGAACCAGATGTGGGCGACCGGGGCGGCCAGCTCGATGTGGCCCATGCGCTCGCGGCGCACCTTGGAAACGGTCACCTCCACGCCGCACTTTTCGCAGACGATGCCCTTGTACTTCATCCGCTTGTACTTGCCGCACAGGCACTCATAATCCTTGATCGGACCGAAGATGCGCGCGCAGAACAGGCCGTCACGCTCGGGCTTGAACGTGCGGTAGTTGATCGTTTCGGGCTTCTTGATCTCGCCGAACGACCAGGAACGGATCTTGTCAGGCGACGCGATGCCGATCTTGATCTGGTCAAAAGTCTCCGGCTTGGCCACCGGGTTTGCGAAGTTGGTCAGCTCGTTCATATTTTTTAGTCTCCAATCCCTCCCCGAAGGGAGGGGTTGAGTGAATTCAGTTACTCGGCGGCGATGGCGGTCGGCTCGTCGTCTTCACTCGCGACCGAATCCAGTTCGACGTTGAGGCCGAGCGAGCGCATTTCCTTGACCAGCACGTTGAAGCTTTCCGGAATGCCGGCTTCGAACGTGTCGTCGCCCTTGACGATCGCCTCGTAAACCTTGGTCCGGCCGATCACGTCGTCCGACTTCACGGTCAGCATCTCCTGGAGGGTGTAGGCCGCGCCGTAGGCCTGCAGCGCCCACACTTCCATTTCGCCGAAGCGCTGGCCGCCGAACTGGGCCTTGCCGCCCAGCGGCTGCTGGGTGACCAGGCTGTACGGCCCAATCGAGCGCGCGTGGATCTTGTCGTCGACCAGGTGGTGGAGCTTCAGCATGTAGATGTAGCCCACGGTAACCTTGCGGTCGAAGGCATCGCCGGTGCGGCCGTCGAACAGCGTCACCTGGCCCGACTTGTCGAGCCCGGCCTTCTCCAGCATCGTCGAAACGTCGGCCTCGCGGGCGCCGTCGAACACCGGAGTGCCCATCGGCACGCCGCCGACCAGGTTCGAGGCGAGCTCGAACAGTTGCTCGTCGCTGCGGGCATCGATTTCCTTGGCATAGGCGTCACCATAGACGTCCTTCAGCTTCACGCGGACGTCCTTGGCGTCCTTGCCGCTGAATTCGGCGCCACGGGCGTGAATGCCCTCCAGCATCTCCTGGATCTGCTTGCCGAGGCCGCGAGCGGCCCAGCCAAGGTGAGTCTCGAAGATCTGGCCGACGTTCATGCGGCTCGGCACGCCCAGCGGGTTCAACACGATGTCGACCGGAGTGCCATCCTCCAGGAACGGCATGTCTTCCTGCGGCAGGATGCGGCTGATGACGCCCTTGTTGCCGTGACGGCCGGCCATCTTGTCGCCCGGCTGAAGCTTGCGCTTCACCGCGACGAACACCTTGACCATCTTCAGCACGCCTGGAGCCAACTCGTCGCCGGCTTCGACCTTCTGAACGCGGTCCTCGAACTTGCGGTTAATGACCGCGACGGCCTCGTCATACTGCGCCTTCAGCGCTTCGAGATCGGCCTGGCGCTTGTCGTCCTTGACGGCAATCTTCCACCATTCGTGCCTGTCCGTCGCTTCAAGCGCGGCATCGTCGATCGTCGAGCCCTTCTTGATGCTCTTCGGAGCAGCGGTCGCGACCTGCTTCAACAGCATTTCCGACAGGCGCGCGAAGGTGGCGCGGTTGAGGATCGCCTTTTCGTCGTCGGCGTCCTTCTTGAGCCGCTCCTTTTCCTCGCTCTGGATCGCGCGAGTACGGTCGTCGATGTCGATGCCGTGGCGGTTGAACACCCGCACCTCGACGACGGTGCCCGACACGCCCGGCGGCAGCCGCAGCGACGTATCGCGGACGTCGGAAGCCTTCTCACCGAAGATGGCGCGAAGCAGCTTCTCTTCGGGAGTCATCGGGCTCTCGCCCTTCGGCGTAATCTTGCCGCACAGGATGTCGCCCGGCTCGACCTCGGCGCCGATGTAGACGATGCCCGCCTCGTCGAGGTTGCGAAGCGCTTCCTCGCCGACGTTGGGAATGTCGCGGGTGATATCTTCCGGCCCAAGCTTGGTGTCGCGGGCCATCACCTCGAACTCCTCGATGTGGATCGAGGTAAAGACGTCGTCCTTCACGATGCGTTCGGAAATGAGGATCGAATCCTCGTAGTTGTAGCCGTTCCAGGGCATGAACGCGACGAGCACGTTGCGGCCCAGGGCGAGCTCGCCGAACTGCGTCGACGGGCCGTCGGCGATGATCTCGCCGGCCTCGACCGTGTCACCCACCTTCACCAGCGGCCGCTGGTTGATGCAGGTGTTCTGGTTAGAGCGCTGGAACTTCATCAACGTGTAGATGTCGACGCCCGATTCACCGGCGCGAAGGTCGCTGGTGACGCGAACGACGATGCGGGTGGCGTCGACCTGGTCGACGATACCCGTACGGCGCGCGGCGATCGCAGCGCCGGAATCGCGAGCCACGGTCTCTTCCATGCCGGTGCCGACCAGCGGCGCATCTGCCTGAAGCAAAGGCACTGCCTGGCGCTGCATGTTCGAACCCATGAGGGCGCGGTTGGCGTCGTCATTTTCCAGGAACGGAATGAGCGAGGCGGCGACCGACACCAGCTGCTTGGGGCTGACGTCCATCAGGGTGATGCTGTCGCGCTGCGCCATCAGGAAGTCGCCGTTGCGGCGGCTCGAGACGATCTCGTCGACAAACCCGCCCTTGGTTTCCAGTTCGGCGTTGGCCTGGGCAATGGTGTGCTTGGCTTCTTCCATCGCCGACAGATAGACGACCTCGTTGGTTACCTTGCGGTCGACCACCTTGCGGTACGGCGTTTCGATGAAGCCATATTTGTTGACCCGGCTGAAGCTGGCCAGCGAGTTGATCAGGCCGATGTTCGGGCCTTCCGGCGTCTCGATCGGGCAGATGCGGCCATAGTGGGTCGGGTGGACGTCGCGGACTTCGAAGCCTGCGCGCTCGCGGGTCAGGCCGCCCGGCCCAAGTGCCGAGACGCGGCGCTTGTGGGTGACTTCCGACAGCGGGTTGGTTTGGTCCATGAACTGCGAAAGCTGCGACGAGCCGAAAAATTCGCGCACTGCGGCAACCGCCGGCTTGGCGTTGATCAGGTCGTTCGGCATCACGGTCGACACGTCGACCGAGCTCATGCGCTCCTTGACCGCGCGCTCCATGCGCAGCAGGCCAACGCGATACTGGTTCTCCAGCAGCTCGCCGACCGAGCGGACGCGGCGATTGGCAAGATTGTCGATATCGTCGATCTCGCCCTTGCCGTCCTTCAGGTTCACCAGCTCCTGCACGACCGCCAGGATATCCTCGCGGCGCAGCGTGGTGACGGTGTCCTCGGCGTCGAGGCCGAGGCGCATGTTGAGCTTGACCCGGCCAACGGCCGACAGGTCGTAGCGCTCCGGATCGAAGAACAGGCCGTAGAACAGAGCATCGGCGGTTTCGCGGGTCGGTGGCTCGCCGGGGCGCATCACGCGGTAGATGTCGGCCAGCGCGCTGTCGCCATCTTCCGACTTGTCGGCCTTCAGCGTGTTGCGAATCCAGGGGCCCGTGTTGATATAGTCGATGTCGAGCAGCTCGAGCCGGTCGACGCCGGCCTTGTCCAGCTTCTCGAGGTTCTCGGGGCTGACCTCGTCGCCGGCCTCGATATAGATCTCGCCGGTCTTCTCGTTGATCAGGTCATAGGCCGAGAAGCGCCCGAAGATTTCCTCGGTCGGGATGATCAGGTTCTTCAGGCCGTCCTTGGCAGCTGAATTGGCCTTTCGCGGCGTGATCTTCTCATGCGCCTTGAAGATGATCTCACCGCTATCGGCGTCGACCACGTCATGGTTCGGCTTCTGGCCGCGCCATGCCTCGGCGGCGTACGGCACCTGCCAGCCATTCTTGCCGCGGACATAGGTCAGGCGGTTGTAGAAGGTGTTGAGGATTTCCTCGGACGACAGGCCAAGCGCATGCAGCAGCGCCGTGACCGGCAGCTTGCGCTTGCGGTCGATGCGGACGTTGACGATGTCCTTGGCGTCGAATTCGAAATCGAGCCAGCTGCCGCGATAGGGGATGACTCGGGCGGCGAAGAGATATTTGCCGCTGGCGTGGGTCTTGCCGCGGTCATGATCGAACAGCACGCCCGGCGAACGGTGCATCTGGCTGACGATGACGCGCTCGGTGCCGTTGATGATGAAGGTGCCGTTCTGCGTCATGAGCGGCATGTCGCCCATGTAAACGTCCTGTTCCTTGATATCGATCACCGACTTGGCCTCGGTGTCGGGGTCGATTTCGAAGGAAGTAAGGCGCAGGGTGACCCGCATCGGCGCGGCGAAGGTCAGGCCGCGTTGTCGGCACTCGTCGGTGTCGTATTTGGGCTCTTCGAGCTCATAGCGGTCGAAGTCGAGATGGGCGGTGCCGGCGAAATCCTGGATCGGGAAGACCGAGCGAAGGGTCTTTTCGAGGCCCGACACATAGCCGACCGCCGGATCGGAGCGCAGAAACTGTTCGTAGGATTCACGCTGAACCTCGATCAGGTTCGGCATTTCGCTGATTTCGTGGATGTTACCGAAAATCTTGCGGATGCGGCGCGAATTGGTGTTGCGGGCCATGGTCGGCACGTCTTTTTGCTTGGTCGCCATCTTATTCCCTGCGCTCTGGGCGCGCGTCGAGGCACGCGGCCCTTGATCAAGTCAGGCGCGGCTCCTGGGAATTCCTCACCATACGTTCGGACCGTTGCGCTGGATCGGTCCGTGTCCCGGTGAGGACAGGAAAAGCCCCGGGCGCACGGTACCGTGCGGCGGAGCCGTTAAATGTTGGATAGGGCCGATATAGACTTTTTCAGCCCTGTTGCAAGAGCCTCATCGGAGTAAAAGATCGGAAGCTCGTTAGGCGCCGAAATCAAGCCCCGATCATTACCGTCGCGCCGACATCGGTGATGCCATAGAGCCGCTTGGCGAATTCCGATGGCAGCCGGATGCAGCCGTGGCTGGCCGGAAAACCAGGGTTATGGCCGCCATGTAATGCGGTGCCAAATTCGTCGAACCGCTGCATGTAAGGCATCGGGGCATTTTCATACTTTTGGCTGCGGTGCATCACCTCTTTGTCGAGGATGGTGAAGATGCCCTTCGGCGTCGGTTTCTCGTCCTTGCCGGTGGAGATGGCAGCCACCGCCACCAAGGCTTCGCCGCGATAAAGATAGGCGAGTTGGTCGGTCAGGCTGACCACCACCCGCGGCTCGCCCTCGAACGAACCCTTGCGCCACAGATATTGACCGGGTTTGGGCCGCTTCGCGCCGAAAACCTCTTCCATGTGAATGCCGGCCATCGCCACGGCGTCGCTGGCTTCGGCCTTGGCCTCGGGTGTTTCGATCGCCGAGAAAGCGACCGCCGGTGTCGCAAGGGCGCACAGGGCCGCAATCGCGAGCCCAAGCCCCCGATTGGTTTTGATATTCATGTCGTATCTCTAAAATTACTGTTCGCGGTACTAATGCATATTATTGGCCGCAAGTTCCTCGGGCGGGCGCAACGGTGGCCTTGAAAAGCACGCCACGCGGCCAAATTTGACCGTCAGGAGCCAATGATGACCGAACTCGCGATCAGCGATTTTCACGCCCATATCTATTACGACGCTGCCGAGGTTGATCGCGCGCGCGCGCTGGCCGCGGCGGCGCATGAGCGGTTCGGCGTGGCGGTTGGGCACTTTCATCTGGGGCCGGTTGGCCCACATCCGCGCGGCAGCGTCCAGATGACGGTTCCGACCGAGCAATTCGGCGAAGTCGCAACCTGGCTGGCCGTCAACCGAGCTGGCCTCACCATCTTCGCGCACGCCTCGACCGGCGACGACCGCCAGGACCATAAGCACAATGTCATCTGGTTCGGTCCGAGCGAGCGGCTCGACCTGACAATCTTCGATCACTAAAAGTAGGGCAATGACCCTGCGCTCCCTGAACTTGGTCGTTGCCGCAGTGCTTCTCACCCTGCCGATGGTTGCACCATCAACGCCTCCTGGCCGGCCTGCGATGTTGATCGTGAACACGGGTAGCGTCGTGCGGAACTCACGCCAGGCGTTGCAACTCGTACGGCTGAAAGCGGCCGACATCGCGCTCGGCGTTCGGCGATATTCCCGCTCGACCGGATATGTTTCAATCGCGCTCCCTGATGCGACCGACAATTGGAAGGATAGGCAACTCCCGCCCCAGCAAGTGCAGTTCCTGTTTCAACACGCACGCGTCATTGACTCGCCGCCGAGTTCAAAGGCGGTCCTTCTTCCCGGCACGGTTGCCGCCATCGCCGTCCCGATGGTGAAGGCGAACAGTCCTTACCAGCTAACCAACGGTCGGGTCGTAGTGCGAACGCTTGTGCAGGCTTCAGAATCCAGTGAAGTCCGGGATGCCAATGGCAGGCTGGTTCGCCGCCATGAAACAGTCAGTCGACAACCGATTTATGCGACGGATCTTCGTCTGCTGGTCGATCGAACCGGACAAATCTTCATGTAGTTCCTGTAGGCGTCGCGGAAAGAAAAAGGGCGACCTCTTTCGAAGCCGCCCTTTCCGTCCGCAGGCGCTTCAAGACACCCACGAAATTTCTCAGATCTGAATCTCCGCAGCCCTCGCGGGCTGCTCGATTACTTGAGCTCGACGGTGCCGCCGGCTTCTTCGATCTGCTTCTTGATCTTCTCGGCTTCGTCCTTGTTGACGCCTTCCTTGACGGCCTTCGGAGCGCCTTCGACGAGCGCCTTGGCTTCGCCCAGGCCCAGGCCGGTGATGGCGCGGACTTCCTTGATGACGTTGATCTTCTTGCCACCGTCGCCGGTGAGGATCACGTCGAACTCGGTCTGCTCTTCGGCAGCCGGGCCAGCAGCGGCAGCGGCGGCCGGGCCGGCGACGGCGACGGCAGCGGCGGCCGAAACGCCCCACTTCTCTTCGAGCAGCTTCGAAAGCTCAGCGGCTTCGAGGACGGTCAGAGCCGACAGTTCGTCGACGATTTTGTTCAGGTCAGCCATTTTAGTCTCCTAGAGGGGCAGCGCCCCAAATGTCGTGCGTGGTTTGAAACGAAAAACTTAAGCTGCGGCCTTGGCGGCGAGAACGCGCGCCAGCTGGCCACCCGGCTCCTTGGCGATGCGGGCGATCTTGGTCGCGGGCGCCTGGATGAGGCCCACGATAGTGCCGCGCAGCTGATCGAGCGACGGAAGCGCGGCAAGTGCCTTGATTCCGTTCAGGTCGAGCAGCGTTTCGCCCATCGCGCCACCGACGATCTCAAGACGATCGTTGGTCTTGGCGAACTCCACCGCGACTTTTGCAGCCGCGACGGGATCGACCGAGGTAGCCAGAGCGGTCGGCCCGGTCAGCATTTCGCCGATCGATCCGTACTTGGTGCCCTCGAGCGCGATCTTGGCAAGCCGGTTCTTCGCAACTTTGAACTGGGCGCCGGCGTCGCGCATCTTCAGGCGCAGGTCAGTCGACTGTGCGACCGACAGGCCGAGATTGCGGGTGATCACCACCACGCTGGTCTCGGTGAAGACGTTCTTCAGCTCGGCAACCAGATCGGCTTTTTGCGAACGATCCATGCCATACTCCTAGTCATTCCCCCTGCCGGACCATCCGGCAAAGGGTTGGAGCCGCGGAAATTCCCCAAGGGAAAACCACGTCTCCGAGATGTCCGGGGGATGGATCGAGAGGCGCCGTGTGCAGCGCACGACCGGGACGTATAGGCGACCCGTTCTTGAATTCCTTATCCCCGTCTAGGCTGGAAATTAAGGGGCGAGCCCCACCAACTGTCTCGGACGAGCGTCACGACCCGGGGGACGCGACCGCGCGGCCTCTATAGTTTAGGCCGGGAAAGTCAAGGCGTTGGGGCTAGCGGACGACAATTGTACCGCTCATCCCAAATGTTTTGTGAAAAGTGTGGCTGCATTTGAGTTTGAAACTGCCGGGTGCCGCTGGTGCGGTCAGGTGGATTTCGAGTGTCTGCCCTGATGGCACCTCGATTCCTCCCTCGGCGATCAACCTCCGGTCGGCCGGAGCCACATTCGCCGCATCAAAAAACGCTTCAGCGACGAAATCATGTCCGCCGTCGGAGACGTTGGTCAGGCGCAGCACATAGGGCTGGCCATGGTTGAGGACGATGTCCTTGGGTGTGAACTTGAAGTTGGCGAGCTGGACGTTGACCGCGGCCGGCGCCTGAGCCGGAACCGATGAGGCTGCCAATAGGGCCAGGGGTAGGGTCAGGAGTATGGCGTAGCGCATGATTCACGCTCCTTCGGCCACGATGAACGCATAGTGCAGCTGAACGATGCCTTGCCGGGTGCTTGACAAAAACCCCCCTTGAGTGCCCCTTTCGCCGCCATCTGCCGGGGAGTGCTCATGCCGAGGGTTTGGGTCTGGCTGTTTCTACTGTTTGCTTCCGTCCTGATTCCGGGCGTGGTCGCGGCCAAGCCTGCTCCTGCACGGATCGTCGCGGTCGGCGACCTCCACGGCGACTATGACGCTTGGGAAGCCATTGCCCGGGGTGCGGGGCTGGTCGACGCCAAGGGCCGCTGGACAGGCGGAAAGACGACGCTCGTGCAATTGGGTGATGTTCCCGACCGCGGCCCGGATAGCCTCAAGATCATTCACCAGCTGATGAAGCTGCAGCGCGAGGCGTCAAGGAGCGGCGGCAAGGTGATTGCCATGGTCGGCAACCATGAAGCGATGAACATGACCGGTGATTTGCGTTACGTTCACCCCGGCGAATATCGCGCCTTCACGGGTAGCCAGTCCGAGGCGCGTCGCGATCGAATCTATGAAGCCAATCGCGCGGCGGTTGAGGCTGCGTATAAGGCTAAGGATCCCACGATGTCCCCCGAGGCCATTCGTGGTGCCTGGATGAAAGCAAATCCGGTCGGCATGCTCGAGCATCAACAAGCATGGGGTCCGGCAGGCGAGATCGGCAAATGGGTCGTCGGCAACCCTGCGGTGGTGAAGATTGGCGACAGCCTGTTCGTCCATGGCGGGATCAGCGCGGCGTACACGCAATATTCTCCTGAGCAGATCAACCGGCGGGTCGCCGATGCATTGAAGGCCAGGGACGAGACGCCGACGTCGATCATCAACGATCCTTCGGGCCCACTTTGGTATCGCGGACTGGTAAGCCGGGAACCAGGCGATGAAGCCACGGCGGCGCCGGTCGCAGCCAATGGCCAGCAGCTCAGCATGGACCAGGAAATCGCGCTGGTGCTGGAGGCATTTCATGTCCGGCGGATCGTTGTTGCCCACACTCCTTCCACCAGCGGCATCATATCCGCCGATCAAGGAGCGCTGTGGCGCATCGATAGCGGGAACAGCCGGGCCTATAACGGCAAACCTTCCTATCTGGAGATCATCGGCGACAAGGTTACGGCGCACGAAGTGCCGCGGCCTGCCGGCAAACCATGGGGGTAGGCAAATGAAGTGGCTATTGGGGGCAGTCGGCCTGATGGCAGCACCTGCCGCTGCCCAGACGACACCATTGTTCGCCAGCGACGATCCGATCCACATCAAGATTGCCGGGCCGGTCAACGCCGTTGCCCGAGGCGCGGAGGATTCGACCGCGCCCCGCGAAGCTACTCTCAGTCTTGCCGGCACTGCCGAAACATATCCGATCCGACTGTCCGCACGGGGCATCACTCGCCGGCTGAAGCTGACCTGCAGCTTCCCGCCACTCAGGGTCGACTTTGCCCAAAAGCCTCCGGCGTCCTCGCTGTTCGCCGGGCAGGGCCGTTTGAAGCTGGTCACTCATTGCCAGAATGACACAGGCTTCCAGCAGCATTTGCTCCTGGAATATTCGGCCTATCGAATCTTCAACCTGATCAGCCCGGTAAGCTTCCGCGCTCGCCTCGCCACGGTCGATTACGCCGAACCCAACGGCAAGGTCTCCACCACCCGCTGGGGCTTTTTCATCGAGGACATGGATGACGCAGCAAAACGCAACGGCATGACGCGGGCCCAGGTCGGCGATCGGATCCTATCGACCCAACTGGACCCCAAGCAGGCCGCGCGGATGGCCTTGTTCGAATATATGATCGGTAATCTCGATTGGTCGATGCGCGCCGGACCGCAAGGCGAAGGCTGCTGCCACAACGGCAGACTGCTTTCCGGCAGGGGCTCGCCGCTGTTCGCGCCGATGCCGTATGACTTCGATTATTCGGGGTTGGTCGACGCGCCCTATGCCGTGCCGCCCGACGGGATTCCGGTGCGGAGCGTCAAGACCCGCTATTATATGGGCTATTGCCGGTTCAATTCGGAAGTGGTCGCGGCGGCGGCAGAATTTCGGGCCAAGCGACCGGCGATCGAGACGATGTTCGCCCAGCTACCGCTCGCGGAACGGCCGCGTGCCAAGGCACTCTCCTATCTCGCTGCCTTCTACAACGACATAGCCACCGATGATTCCGTCCGGGCCAAGGTCCTGAACAAATGCATCGGTTAGCCTAGGCGGCCGGCCCCGGCGGAAGCGGAGGCTCAACTGAGGCGGTTTTTGCCGGTCCGCTGTCGGGATTGAAATCGCTCATGTAGCGCTTCATCCCTTCGCGCTCGCCATATTCGCTGACCCACAGGCCGACGAAGCAATAGTTGAAGGCCAGGCTCATCACGAGGGCCAGCTCGACCGCGCCGATGCCGGAAGCTAGCCCGATGCCGACCGAAAGCAGGATGTAGAGCGCGTCGCCGGAGCTTTTGAGGCTGTTCTTGAATCGCACCGCACCGGCAATTCCGCCTAGCGCGAACGCCAGCGCCAGGCTGTGCTGGACGACCACGACGATGGAGGTCACCACCGACGGCAGGATCAGGATCGTGCTGATGATCGACTGGTCATATTCGTCGGAGGTGCGGGTCGCCATGTAGACCCACGTTACCGGCAGCGACGTAATCAGCGCGCCGATGATCGCGACAAACATCCAGCCGAGGCTCTGGCCGAGGGTCTTGACCTCGTGCGCCCTGGAAACCGCTTCGAATGCGTTTGACTTGCCGCCGCCGGCATTGATCAGCGCCTCCGCCCCGCCGATCGGCAGGTAGGATTGCATTTCCGGATTATTGTGGATGACCAGCCAGGCACCGCCGAACAGGATCAGATAATAAACGCTCAGCTGGATCAGTAATTTTGAAGCCCGCATGTCAATGTCCCCCAACGTGACTAGTCTAGGTCAATCCGCACGATCCTTCCAGCGGTAGGAAGGGATAGGCTTCATCACCCCGTAGCGCTCCTCGATCGGCTCATGGCCGAGTTTGGGCCAGGGAATATTCTCTTCCGGCAGCTTGGTGTCGGGCAGCCGGTCGAGCAGGTCGCGAAGCAGGGTCAGCCGGCCCAGCCGCTGGTCGTTGAAATCGACCAGGGTCCAGGGGGCATGCGGCGAATCCGTCGCGGCCAGCATCCGCTCCCGCGCCTCGGTGTAGGCGTCGTAGAGCGAACGCGCCTTGGTATCGACCGGCGACAATTTCCAGCGCCGCAGCGGGTTGTTGAGGCGGTCGGCGAAGCGCTCTTCCTGCTTCTCCTGGTCGCAGCACAGCCAATATTTGAACAGATAGATGCCGTCGTCGACCAGCTGCTGTTCGAAATCGGGCACGGTCTTCAAGAAGGAGGTCACCTGCTCCGAATTGCAAAAGCCCATGACTGCTTCGACCCCGGCGCGGTTGTACCAGCTGCGGTCGAACAGGCTGATTTCGCCCCTGGCCGGGAAATGCTCGACGTAGCGCTGGAAATACCATTGGTCGCGTTCGCGTTCGGATGGGGCGGGAAGGGCGACGACATGGCATTGCCGCGGGTTGAGGGTGCTGGCGAACATGTGGATCGAACCGCCCTTGCCGGCGGTGTCGCGGCCTTCGAACAGGACCACCAGCCGCTGCCTGGTTTCCTGGATCCAGCGCGCCGCATCGCTGAGCTCGCGGAGGAGCGGCTCGAGCGCTTCCTCATATTCCTTGTGACTAAGGTGAGCCATCACATCCCCCTGCAGCAAGTGCGGGGACCTTAGCGGCCAAAGCGCATAAGAAAAGGGCCGGACGTTTCCGCCCGGCCCTTGACTGGTTCGCTAGCCGCAGCGCTTAGGCGCCGGCAACCTCCGCCGTGTCGAGGCGAACGCCCGGACCCATGGTCGAGCTGATCGCGATCTTCTTGACGTATTTGCCCTTGGCGCCCGACGGCTTCGCCTTGACGATGGCGTCGACGAAGGCGTCGAAATTGGCTTTGAGGTCGGCTTCCGGAAAGCTCGCCTTGCCGATGCCGGCGTGAATGATGCCGGCTTTCTCGACGCGGAACTCTACCTGGCCCGACTTGGCGTCGGTGACCGCCTTGGCGACGTCCATGGTGACGGTGCCGAGCTTCGGGTTCGGCATCAGGCCCTTGGGGCCCAGCACCTTGCCGAGGCGGCCGACCACACCCATCATGTCCGGCGTCGCGATGACGCGGTCATAGTCGAGCTTGCCGGCCTGCATCTCTTCCATCAGGTCTTCGGCACCGACCTTGTCGGCGCCCGCCTTGGTGGCTTCCTCGGCCTTGGCGCCCTTGGCGAACACCGCGACGCGGACGTCCTTGCCGGTGCCCTTGGGCAGGTTGACCACGCCGCGGACCATCTGGTCGGCGTGGCGCGGGTCGACGCCGAGGTTGATCGCCACTTCGACCGTCTCGTCGAACTTGGACGTCGCCAGGCTCTTCACCAGGCCGATCGCCTCGTCCACGCCATAATGGCTGTTCGGGTCGACCTTGCCTTCGAAGGCCTTCTGCTTCTTCGTGAACTTCGCCATGTCCTTAGCCCTCCACTACCTGGAGGCCCATCGCGCGGGCGGAGCCTTCAATGATCTTGGTCGCGGCCTCAATGTCGTTGGCATTGAGGTCCGCCATTTTCGCGGTGGCGATCTCCGCCAGCTGCGAGCGGCGGATGGTGCCCGCGCTGATCTTGCCCGGTTCGGCCGAGCCCGACTTCAGCTTGGCCGCCTTCTTCAAAAGGAAGCTCGCCGGCGGGGTCTTGGTGGTGAAGGAAAAAGACCGGTCCGCATAGACGGTGATCACCGTCGGGATCGGCGCGCCCTTTTCCAGCTCCTGCGTCGCGGCGTTGAACGCCTTGCAGAATTCCATGATGTTGACGCCGCGCTGGCCCAGGGCGGGACCGATCGGCGGCGACGGGTTGGCGGTGCCGGCCGGCACCTGGAGCTTGATATAGCCCGTGATTTTCTTAGCCATTTTTCTCACTCTGTAGTGGATTTGCGCGAGGCAGGCCCCGAGCGCGTCCGTTCAAGTTTAGCGGTCCAGACGGCCGCCCGAAGACGACCTCCCGCAATCCAGTGCTAATGCCTTGGAAGGCGGCGCCATTAGCCGAGGCGGTGCGAGAAGGGAAGCCCCTTAGGTTCACAAGAGTCACGGAGTTGGGTGCCATTGCGTTAACCTTTGCCGGGCGCGCGGCGAGAATGTTCACAATGTTCGCACTGACCATTCGCGAGAGGCTCCGCCGGGTGTGCGGTAGGCCGTGCCGAGCATTGGAGATTTGCGGGGATCGCGCATCGACTAGTCAATGTGCAGAAATGATGGCTGTAGGACAGGAAAATCGTCGAGTGAAATTAGTACACTGCCACCGTGGTCAGAATTAGCGGAAATCCCCTTTATTCCGCGCATTGCCACGGTAATCCACCGTAGTTCGATCAGTAGGATGGCGAGCGCCAGATTGGTCTTGCTACTATTCCTATATGGATCCGGCCATCCGAGCGAGAATCGCCAAGGCAGAGGCCATTCTGGCTGCCGACCCAGTTTCCGTCACCAGCCGGACCGCAGGTGCGCGGGGCGAACTGCTTTCCCTTCTTACATATCCAGAGTTGACCGATGATCCACGCCGCATCGAGTATATCGCTTGGCTGCTGGACCATGACCCTTGGCATCCGACCTTGATCTATGGATATGTGAACCCGGCGACCCAGCCTGAAGCCTACCTCGCAATAAAAGCCAAGTGGCTGGAGCGGGCGAACGAGACGCCTCCCGACCCGGAACTGGTGCGGGAGGCCGCCAGATACGTCAGCTTCGAAAATGTCGGAGAAGCAAAATCGTTGATCGAACGGGCGCTGGAGTTCCATCCGGAGGATAGCTGGCTATGGCTTGTGCTCGCACGTTACAGCGAGGATCATCGGGAACGGCTGGCGGCCTCGGAAAAGGCCTATGCACTGGACGATGATCGATCACGCCTGCTGGTCTGGATCGCGATCGAAGGGTTTCGCGCCGAAGACTATGCCAAGGCGGAAGGCGCAGCGAACGAACTAAGGCGGCTGGCGGACAATATCCATGCCCAATTCGGCGACAAGCTGGACTTGCCCTTGCACGGCGATGCCTTTTGGGAGCAGGCCGACGAGCATTTTCCGAGCCGCGCGGCCGCCAGGGAATTCGTCGATGCGCACACCGACTATGTCTATTTCAAGCATTGGGCCAATACCGTGCTCGGTCTTCTTGCTTCCCGGCGCGGCGATTTGGATGGAGCCGTCGCTCACCTGCATTCCTCGGCCGATTTCGAGCCGGATTATCAATTCGGCGGCGGTCCATGCTTGGACCTTCTCCGCGAGGTTTGTGCGCGCGATCGATGGGACGACGCGCTTAGGTTCCTGCGAAAGTGGGAGGGGGTTTGGGATGAACCCCTCGCAGAGGAGTGGATGGCCGCGGTGGAGGCAAGGAGGCTTGTGCAGCTTGACGAGGGATGATCAGGGTCAGCTCAGGGCGTAAGCTTCACTGCCAGCTGATCCATTGCCGCCTTGATTTCCGCTCGGGCTTCGTCGTCGCATTTGGCGCCACAACCGGCCAGTTTCTTCTCGAGCGCGGCGTATTGCTTGGTCGCCAGATCACGCTCGCCGAGTTCCAGCGCGACGAGCCCTAGCTGGAGGTAGGCGGGTATCGGCGCGTTGCCGGTACGGACTGCGCCCTGGAAGGCCTGCTTCGCTTCCTTTTTCTTTCCGCTGGCGGTGTAGGCCAGGCCAAGCGCATAGGGGATGGCTCCTACGCTGGAATTGGCATCATAGGCTTTGCGCAATTCGCGAATGGCCGTGGGATAGTCGCCGGAATTGAATGCGGCGACGCCGTTCTTATAGGGAACAGTCGCGTCGGCCTGGGCCGGACCTGATGTCGGCATACTACCGCCACCCATTTGGGCATGTGCCCCAGACGCAAGGACAAGGCCGATCGCCGCCGCCGAAATATGAAGCTTGGTCAGTCGCATGGTCGCGCCCCTCTCGAAAAGCTCATGACGGGAGAGACCCAACTCGGCCTTGGGCTGCTTGTCGCGGCACCTGCCGGTGGAAGTGCGGTTTTTGTCGCTGAACAGCCGCCAGATATCACTGCAGCCGAAATAGAAAGGGCCGGCGCAATGGCCGGCCCCGTCAAATCGTCCATGTCGAACGGGCTATTTTACCCGTTCGACCTGCTCGAACTCCAGTTCGACCGGGGTGGCGCGGCCGAAAATCGACACGCTGACTTTCACTCTTGCCCGGTCGAAATCGAGTTCCTCGACCACGCCGTTGAAGCTGGCGAACGGGCCGTCGAGCACCTTCACCGCATCGCCGATCTCATAGTCGACCTTGACCTTCTGCTTCGGCGCGGACGCAGCTTCTTCCTTAGTGTCGAGCATGCGATGCGCCTGGAGGTCGGGGATCGCCTGCGGCTTGCCGTTGGGGCCGAGAAAGCCTGTCACCTTGGGCGTGTTCTTCACCAGGTGATAGACGTCGTCGTTCATCGCCAGCTTGGCGAGGACATAGCCGGGCATGAACTTGCGCTCGGACTGAACCTTCTTGCCACGCTTGATCTCGGTAACCGTCTCGGTCGGGACCTCGACGGCCTCGACCAATTGCTCGAGACCGAGGCGCTTGGCTTCGCTCAAGATCGCTTCGCGGACCTTGTTTTCGAAACCGGAATAAGCGTGGATGATGTACCAGCGGGACATTGAGTTACCCTTGAAAATCTTCAGCCAAGCAGGCCGAGGAGGAATTTGACGATCACGCTGAATGCCGAATCGATTCCGAAGAAGAAGACGGCGAGAATTGCGGTCATGATCATCACCATGATCGCGGTGGTGCGCGTTTCCTTCAGCGACGGCCAGACGACCTTGCTGCCTTCGGCGCGCACCTGCCGGATGAATTCGCCGGGATTTACCTTTGCCACTGCTTCGATGCCTTCAAACGGATAGAAAAACGAGGTCCGCGGGCAACCCCGCCGGACCTCGGACTGGGGCCGCTTTACCGCGACCGGCAAGGCCTATCAAGTCGCCTTGCTCCGCGCTGCTCGCCATGCCCCAGCATGGCAGCGCAGCACGGACATGGCAGGGGCAGAGGGACTCGAACCCACGACCCTCGGTTTTGGAGACCGATGCTCTACCAACTGAGCTATACCCCTAGGCCGTGGCGCGAGTTAGCGACGGCGGTGCCGACGCGCAAGGGCTCTAGGCGGCAATATCGTACGGGATGATCTCGCCCGAGAGATAGAGGTTGCGCGCCTTGGTCCGCGACAGCTTGCCCGAGCTGGTCCGCGGCAAGGTGCGCGGCGGGATCAACTCCACCACCGGAGAGATGCCGGTGATGGCGCGGACCCGTTCGCGAATGTCGTCGCGCAGTTTGCCGCGCTCCTCAGGATCGCTCACCCGGCAATGGACCAGAACTGCCGGTGTTTCCTCGCCCGAAGGTCCGGTGATGGCGAAGGCGGCTATGTCGCCGGACTTGAAGCCTGGCAGCTGTTCGACCGCCCATTCAATGTCCTGCGGCCAATGGTTTTTGCCGTTGATGATGATCATGTCCTTGGCGCGGCCGACGATGAAGATGTAGCCGCCAGACATGTAGCCCATGTCGCCAGTGTCGAGCCATCCGTCCTTCATGCAGGCTTCGGTTGATTCCGGGTCGCGAAAGTAGCCGACCATCACGCTCGAGCCGCGGACCCACACCTTGCCGATCGAACGATCATCCAGCGGCTCGCCGCTGGCGTCGCGGATCTCAATCTCCATGCCCTCGACCGGCTTGCCGCAATTGACGATGGCGCGATAGCGGCGCGGCCGTTCCTGGGCCGGCGTGCCAATGCCCGACAGCTCGCTTTCCTCGACCAACTCGAGCCGAATGCCTTCACCGGGCGGCATGATCGACACCGCTAGCGTCGCTTCGGCCAGTCCATAGCTTGGGCAGAAGGCCGCGGCCTTAAAGCCGGCGTCGGCGAAGCCGTCGACGAAAGCCTGCATGACATCCGGGCGGATCATGTCCGCGCCGTTGCCGGCCAGGCGCCAGCGGGACAAGTCGAAGCGGTCGGCGGCGCGCGTCTGCGATGACATGCGGCGCGAACAAATGTCGTAGCCGAAAGTCGGCGAATAGGAGAGGCTGGTTCCGGGGTTGCGGCTGATGAGGTCGAGCCAGGCGAGCGGCCGGCGGGCGAAATCCTCGGTCTTCAGGAAGTCGACCGAAACCTGCAGGGCGAGCGGCGAAAGCATGCAGCCGACCAGTCCCATGTCATGGTACCAAGGCAGCCAGGAGACAACGCGGTCAGTCGATTGAATCTCGGTGCTGATCCCATGCGCGCGGAGGTTGTCGAGCAGCGCCCGGTGGGTCACCGCCACGCCATGCGGGAAGCGGGTCGAGCCCGAGCTATATTGCAGATAGGCGATTTCGTGCTGGTCAGCGGTGGGCAAGGTCGATTGCGCGGGCTCAACATCGAGCAGGCTTTCCCAGTCGCGTGCCCCAATGCCTCGTTTTTCCGCCGCTGAAATCGCAAAATCTGCGAGCTCGGGGGGGAACAGGAACAGCTTCGGATCGCTGCTGGTCAGCATCACCACCAACTGTTCGACATAAGCGTCACGGCCGCCGAAACTGGTCGGTAGCGGAAGCGGAACCGGCCACAGTCCGGCGTAGATCGCACCGAAGAAGCAGGCGGCGAACTCGGGACCCGTTTCCGCGATCAAGGCCAGCCGGTCACCCTTTTCTAGACCCAGCGCGATGAAGCGGTGAGCGTGGCGCAACGCATCTTCGCGCAGTTCGGCATAAGGATAGGCGCGAACCAGTGTCCCGCGGGCGTCGTGGAAATTCATTCCGCGATGGCCCCGGGCGGCATAGTCGAGCGCGTCACCGAGCGTCGGAAAATCGGCGATGCGCCGCTCCAGCCTGTCGAGCGTCGGCGTGTATCCGTCGAGCGTCAGGGTAGCATCGATCCTGTCGTTCCGGTCGAGCACGCGGCAAAATCCTGTTTATTGAACTTACGAAGTGGCCACAGGCGAACGAACCCGCCAAGGCGAGGCCTCTTTGCCTGATGGTGGGCGAGTGTGGCACAAACATGGCCATGGCCGCCAATAAGCTTCGCAAACCGCGTCCTCCGCTTGACGCAGCAAAGCTTGAGGAATTGGCCATTTCCTATGTTGGCCGGTTCGCAACCAGCCGGGCAAGGCTCAAGACCTATCTCTTGCGGAAGGCTCGCGAGCGGGGGTGGGCAGGCGATGGCGAACCGCCGGTCGATGCGCTTGCGGATCGCCTGACCCAGCTCGGCTATGTCGACGACCGTGCATTTGCCCTGGCCAAGGCGCGTTCCCTTAGCGCGCGAGGCTATGGCAGGGGCCGGGTGCGGCAGGCATTGACCCAAGCCGGAATCGCCGAGGAAAATTCGACCGATGCCAATGACTTGGCTGCGGCCGAGGCCTATGACGCAGCACTTCGTTTCGCGCGCCGAAGGTCTATGGGGCCGTTTGCCGCCAACAAGCCGGATCCGCAGGCGCGCGAGCGTGCAATCGCCGCGATGATTCGTGCCGGCCATGACTTCCGCATGGCCCGGGCGATCATTGATCTGGGCCCCGGGGAATTCCCGGATTGCGAAGAGCCTTCAAACGTTCCTTTCTAGTGGTTAAGTGCTTATGTCGGTTTTACGACACTTCGGACCGTGTTAAGGAAACGATGTGCAGCGTTTGAGCGCCGAAACGACTCAGGAGGCAGGCCCGGAATTAATGTCAACGGGCGAGGAATCTCTTCCTGAAGGTCAGCAGTGTACGGGTCGGGTCAAGTGGTTCGACGCGACAAGGGGCTTTGGATTCCTTGTCTCCGACGATTGCGAAGGCGACATCCTGATCCATTTCAGCGTGCTGAAGGAGCATGGCCGCCGATCGCTACCCGAGGGCGCGACGATCGAATGTATCGCCGAACATCAGGATCGCGGCTTCCAAGCGCGCAAAATTTTGACGATTGATCTTAGTACGGCCTTGCCCATGCCGGTACGGCCGGTCCAATCTTCCGGCGAGCGCGCGGACCGCAAAGCGTTGACGGATGCCGCGGGCGACTATGAGCCGGTGGAGGTTAAATGGTTCAATCGCGTAAAGGGTTACGGCTTCCTCAATCGCGCCGGGGAAGGCGAGGAGGGCGAGGATATATTCGTCCACATGGAGACAGTGCGCCAGTCGCAGATCGTCGACCTTCAGCCCGGTCAGCAACTGGAGGCGCGAATAGCCGAAGGGCGCAAGGGGCTGACGGCCGTAGAGCTACGCGAAATCTGATTGTGCGTGCCATCGCATTTGGACTGGCGGCCGCCGTTGCCGCATGCCAGCCGTCGGCCTCCAATGCGGTCGAGCTGGGCCAATCGCCGGCAGGATTGGAACAACTGCGCCTGACGATTGCCTCCAACGGCAAGAAGAACCCCTTCACGGTTGAGGTAGCGCGCTCGACTGAAGAACAGGCGCAGGGGTTGATGTATCGATCCTCGCTTGCTGCCGACCGGGGCATGATCTTTCCGTTCGACACGCCGAGACAGGCCAGCTTCTGGATGAAGAACACCTTGATCCCGCTCGATATGATTTTCATCCGTGCCGATGGGAGCATAGCCAATATCGAAGCAAATACGGTGCCTCTCTCACTCCAGCCGGTCTATTCGGAAGGAGATGTGGCGGCAGTGCTGGAGATTGCAGGCGGGCGATCGGCGGAACTGGGCATAACTGCCGGCGACAAGGTCGACTGGAAGCACTGACACCAGCCTTGCCTAGCTCTCCATAAAGCGGCAAAGGCGCGAGCCATGGGCATGTTCAAGAACCTGTTCACCTGGTGGGAGGGCGCGTCCCTCGGCACGGTGATCAACTCGCGCCGCAATGGCGAGGAAGTCGGCCGCGATGATGAAGGCAATGTCTATTTCCGCCACCGCAAGGACCCCCAACGCCGCTGGGTCATCTATCAAGGCTCCAACGATGGCAGCCGCGTGCCGCCGGGTTGGAACGCATGGCTGAGGGGAACGATTGACGATCTACCCGACAAGGGCCTGCCGCCACGCCGTAAGTTCGAGCAGGCGCCGCAACCCAACCTCACCGGAACGATGGCCGCATATCGACCGGGCGGATCGCTGGCGGCCAAGGCAATCCGTCCGGCCAGCACGGGCGATTATGAGGCGTGGAAGCCCGAATAAGAGTGAAGCCCCTGAACGCCTTGGCCCTGTTGCTCCCGATCGCGCTGCTGGCTGCCTGCAAGAAGGCTGAGGAGCCCAGCAACCAGGCTGTGACGATGGAAGTTCCGCGCTCGCTGGCCGACCAGCCGGGCGTGACACCGATGGTCCAGCGCGTTGCCGTGCTGGGATTGCTCAACAAGCGCAACGGCATAGTTCGCGACCTGACCTTGAAGCCCGGCCAGGCAATGCGGGTCAAGGATGTGACGGTGCGGCTCAAGGCTTGTGAAACAACTGCGCCGTGGGAGCTGGAAAAACTGACGGGAGCTTTTGTCCAGGTTGATGTGAAGCGACCTGACGGAAAATGGGTCAGGCGATTCTCTGGATGGCTCTACAAGGAAAGTCCCTCGCTGAACGTGGTGGAGGACCCGGTCTACGACGTGTGGCCCAAGAGCTGCGCGATGAGTTGGCCCGCAGGCCCCGCGGCCCCCGCCGCGCCGACGGAATCGAGAAGGTCATCGAGCGCTTCGAAATCCGGCGGCAGTAATTCAGCCGGTGAAATTCCGACCGGCAACGACTCTGCGCCATCTGATGCCACACCCCCGCCTGCCGAGGACAATGCGGTAGTCAACAATCCGACATAATGTTCGCGATTGACGGTCGTCGCCCCGAGCGTTTCCAGGTGCGGAGTGATGAATTGGCAATCAAGCAGGGTGAAATGCCCGACCTTGAGCCGAGCCACCAGCCAGGCAAGCGCGACCTTTGAGGCATCGGTCATCCGGCTGAACATCGATTCCCCGAAAAAGGCGCGCCCCAGCTTGACGCCATAGAGCCCGCCGACCAGCCGCCCTTCATGCCAGCACTCGACCGAATGGGCGTGACCGACGGCGTGGAGGCCGAGCGTGGCGCGCTCAATCACCTGATTAATCCAGGTTTCCTCGCGGTCAGCACATGCGAGCAATACTTCGTGGAACGCTCGGTCGCGGGTGACTGCAAACCGTCCCGAACGAACCTTCTTGGCCAGCGACCGTGAAAGATGAAAGCCATCGAGCGGTATGATCGCCCGGTTCCGCGGTTCGACCCAGAATATGTCGCCGGCGTTGCGGCTGTCGGCCATGGGGAAAATGCCGGCGGCATAGCCCCTCAACAGCATCCGTGGATCCAGGCCCTCACTCATTTGACCCTCACAGAATCTGGCGCACCTCGTCCTGCGGGCGGCAAAGGCGCGCCCCCTTTTCGGTTTCGACCAAGGGACGCTGAATGAGGATCGGATGTTCCATCATTGCGTCCAAAATCGCATCGTCGCTGACGGAAGGGTCGTTAAGACCAAGCTCAGCCGCCAGCGGTTCCTTGTCGCGCAGGCCCTGCCGCGGGGTGATCCCGGCGCGTTCATACAGCCGCTTCAGCTGTTCGCGGCTCGGCGGGGCCTTCAGATATTCGACAACAACAACGTCGGCGCCTTCATTTTCCAGGATTTCCAGCGTCTTGCGCGACGTACCGCACATCGGATTGTGGTAGATTACAGCCTTCATTTCCATTCCATTCAATGCGTTGCTGAAGGGTGCCACAGAGAGGCGATGCATGACAACGGTATCGGCCAAGTGAGCCGCATTATCGTTGTTCTGCCGGAACCTCCTCCCGCGATTGTCGTTGGGCGAGCGTGACTAGTGCACTGCTGCCGGGGGCCTGGGTCCTGGGGCACGGTCCATAAAGAACCACAAAAGGGAGTCAGAAGATGCGTAAATCTGTAATTGCAGTTCTGCTCGCCGGTACCCTGTCGCTTGGCGCATGCACAACCAGCAGCGAACAAGCGGGCAACATCGCGCAAGGTGCCGCGGTGGGTGCTGCCGGTGGCGCAGCAGTCGGCGCAGTAGTGCCCGGCGTCAATGTGATTGAAGGTGCCGCCGTTGGCGCGGCGATCGGCGGTTTGGCCGGCGCGGTTTGGGCCGACAATAATAATGACGGCTATGCCGACGGCTATGTCCAAAACGGCAGTTACTATGCCGGAACTCCGCAGGGTTATGACCCGACGCTTCGCCGGGTAGCAACCGGTGCCGCGATCGGCGCGGTAGGCGGCGCTGTTGCCGGTGCGGTAATCCCGGGCCTGAGCCCGATCACTGGCGCCGTCGTTGGTGCAGCGATCGGCGGCCTGGCTGGGGCCGTATGGGCCGACAATGACCATGACGGCACGGCCGACGGCTATGTCTACAATGGCCAATATTACCAAGGCACCCCCTCAGGCTATACGCCGACGACAGCTCCGCCCCCGGCTTCGGGTGAGCGTGGCTAATGGAGCCACGGACCAATAGATTTTGGTCCGACAAACCCGCCGGGCGCCCCCTGCGCCCGGCGGGTTTCGCAATGCTGGCCCTGGCGGGGCTGCTGGCAGCTGCGCCGTTGCAGCCGGCTCATGCGGCTAGCGCGGACTCTTCCGATCAGGTCGGTGCGGTCTCATCAGGTCCGCAGTGGGTGACGACAGACCAGCGAGCGGCCTCTCATCTCATCGCCTTGCTGCAAAGTTCCGAGCTCGATGGCCTCGATCCCAATCAATTCCAGATCAAACCGCTGTCGAAGGCATTGCGCTCGGCCTCCGGTGGAAACTTCAAGGCGGCCGACCGGGCCAATGCGATCTTTGATCGGGCGCTGATGCAATATGTGACCGCGCTGCGCTCAACGCCGCCCAAGGAATGGGCGATCGTCGATCGCGCTGCCGTTCCGGCGGCACCCCCTGCTTCGGTCCTGCTGGGGCAGGCGGCGGCCGCTCCCTCGCTCGAGCGGTGGATCGACACAATGCCGTTCATGCATCCCAGCTATGCGGAGCTGCGCCGGGCGCTCGCGGCCGCCAGGGGCAGCGGAGATCCCAAAACGGAGGCCGTGCTCCGCGTCAATTTGAACCGCGTTCGGATGTTGCCCGGCACCGGCCGTTACGTGGTGGTCAATATCGCCGCCCAGCGGCTCTACATGTACGACGGCGGCCAGCAGGTGGACTCGATGAAGGTCGTCGTCGGCCAGGGCCGGGACGACCGCAAGACGCCGATGATGGTCGGGACGCTGCAATATGCGTCGCTCAACCCCTATTGGAATGTGCCCGCTGACCTGGTCGGTGACGATGTCGGCATTTACGTCCAGAAATACGGCCTCGGCTATTTGAAGTCGCGTGGCTACCAGGTCCTGTCGGACTGGGGCGAGAATGCCAAGGTGGTCGACCCGGCGACGGTCGACTGGCAGGCGGTGATGGACGGAAAGATCAGGATCCGCGTCCGCCAGCTTCCGGGTCCGCGCAATGTGCTGGGCAAGGTCAAATATACCTTCCCTAACCCTTACGGTGTCTACCTCCACGACACCTCTCAACCGCAGCTGCTGACGCAGGAGGTGCGGCTGTTCAGCGGCGGGTGCATTCGGCTCGAAGATGCTGCCCGGCTTGGGCAGTGGCTGTTCGGCAGGACGCTGAAGGCAAGCTCCGATGCGCCGGAAATCGAAGTGCCGCTCGACCGGCCAGTACCGATTTACGTCGCCTATTTGACCGCGGTGCCGGAAGGATCGTCGATCACCTATTTCGAAGACGTCTATGGCTGGGATGCAAAGCGGCTGACCGAAACGGGTCCCGGAAGCGACCGTGTCGCCGCCAATTAGTAGCGGCGAAAATTGATTCCCCAAGTGTAGTCGCTGCCCAATTCGCTCTGGATGGGTACGCCCGCGCCATTCGTCGCTGGGCGGAAGCGGAGGCGTTCGGTCAACAGGCGGCACGTCGTCTCGTCGAGCATCGGGCTGCCGCTCGAAGCGGTGATCCGGCAGTTGGTGATGCGCCCAGTGACAAGCACCGTGAACCGGACGCTGACCCGCCCCTGCAGCTTGTCGTGAAGCGCGGCGCGCGGATAGTCGCTGTTCTGCAGGCCGCCCGAAACCCATTGGGCCGGTGACCCGCCTCCGCCCGCGCCACCTCCGCCACGGCCGGTGCCTGAGCCGCCTGAGCCTGGACCAGTGCCCGCGGTGGAAGCGCCGGCAGTTGACGCGCTACCAGCGCCCGCAATGGGCGCGGCCGCGACGGGAGATTTGGCGGGCACGACCTGCTTCGGTTCGGGCACCACCACTTCGGCCGGCTCAGCCTTCTTACCGGCGGCACCTTGCTCTTCCCGGGCTTTGCCTGGCTCCTGTTCGGGCGGCGGCTGAGGCTCGGGGATTTCGTTGACGTCTACTAGTACCGTCGGCGGCTGTTCTCCGATCCGCAGTGGCGAGTTGGCTGGCGTCAGCAACGCGGCGCCAATGATCACCGCATAGACCGCGATTACTCCGGCAATTGCCTTGGCTTTGTCGGGACGGGTCGGATCGGATCGATATCCGGGCATGGCGGCGGCAAAACGCGCCGCATCGCGCGAAGGATGCGGTTATTCGGCCGGGTTTTCGTCCAGCCAGCGCTCCAGCCATTTGATGGTGTAGTCGCCGCTCTTGAAGGCGTCGGTGGCGATGATCCGCTGGTGCAGGGGCACGGTGGTCTTCATCCCCTCGACTACGAATTCCTCGAGCGCGCGCTTGAGACGGCGGATGCAGCTTTCGCGATCGATGCCATAGACGATCAGCTTGCCGATCATGCTGTCGTAATAGGGCGGCACCTTATAGCCGGCGTAGAGGCCGCTATCGACGCGGACGTGCATCCCGCCCGGCGCAACATAATTCTTCACCAGTCCGGGCGAGGGGGCAAAGGTCTGCGGGTCCTCGGCGTTGATACGGCATTCGATGGCGTGGCCGTGGAGGTCGATCTGGCTCTGCGTCACGGACAGCCCATCGCCCTGCGCCACCCGGATCTGTTCGGCGACGAGGTCGATGTCGCTGATCAACTCCGTCACCGGATGTTCGACCTGCAGCCGGGTATTCATCTCGATGAAGTAGAATTTGCCGTCTTCGTAAAGGAACTCGATCGTGCCGGCGCCGCGATAGCCCATTTCGGCCATGGCCTGCGCAACCAAGGCCCCCATCTCGGCGCGCTGCTCGGCCGAGATTACCGGCGACGGCGCTTCCTCGATCACCTTCTGGTGCCGGCGCTGGATCGAGCAATCGCGCTCGCCCAAATGGATCGCCTTGCCATTGCCGTCGCCGAATACCTGGAACTCGATGTGGCGCGGGTCGCCGAGGTATTTTTCCATGTAGACGGTGGGATCGCCAAACGCGGCATTGGCCTCTGACGATGCCTGGCTCATCAGGCTCGCCAATTCGTCCTCCGACGGCACTACCTTCATGCCGCGGCCACCGCCGCCGGAGGCAGCCTTGATCAGCACCGGGTAGCCGATGTCGGCCGCGATCTTCTTGGCTTCCTCGGCGCTGTTCAGGGGCCCAGGCGATCCTGGCACCAGGGGCAGGCCGAGCTTCGCGGCCGTGTTCTTGGCTTCGATCTTGTCGCCCATGATCCGGATATGCTCGGGCTTGGGCCCGACCCAGATCAGGTTGTGGCTCTCGACAATCTCGGCGAACTGGGCGTTCTCGCTCAAGAATCCGTAACCGGGATGGATCGCGTCGGCGTGGGTGATCTCCGCGGCCGAGATGATGTTGGCGATGTTGAGGTAGCTGTCCTTGGCCGGGGGCGGGCCGATGCACACCGCCTCGTCGGCCAGCCGCACGTGCATTGCATCGGTATCGGCGGTCGAATGGACCGCGACCGTCTTGATGCCCAGCTCGTGGCAGGCGCGGTGGATGCGCAGTGCAATCTCGCCCCGATTGGCGATCAATAGTTTCTGAATCGCCATCTGCGATTACTCGATGACGACCAGCGGCTGGTCGAATTCGACCGGCTGGGAATCGCCGACCAGGATCTGGGACACTTTGCCGGCCTTGGGCGCGGTGATCGGGTTCATCACCTTCATCGCCTCGATGATCAGCAACGTGTCGCCCTGCTTGACCGGCGATCCAACCGCGATGAACGGCTTGGCGCCGGGCTCAGCCGACAGATAGGCGGTGCCGACCATCGGCGATTTGACCGCGTCGATCGGCGCGGCTGCTGGGGCTGGCGCGGCGTCGGCAGTGGGCGAGGCGGGTGCCGGAGCCGGTGCTGCAACGGGCGCAGGGGCGTAAGCCATGACCGGCGCCGCCTCGCGGCGGACGCGGACCTTGCGGTCGCCGTCCTCGACTTCGATTTCGGTAAGCTCGTTACTTGAGAGCAGCTCGGCGAGTTCCTTAACCAGCGCCGTATCGACGCGCATCGCCTGCTGTTCCTTGGATTCGGCCATTTCATAACCCTTTGAATTCCGACGCGGCTCCCTGTCAGAGCCGGGCCGCCGCGTCCAGTGCCAGCGAATATCCGCGGGCGCCTTCTCCCTTGATCAGCCTGGTCGCGGCCAGCGCGACAAGATCCGAATGGCGAAAAGACTCCCTTTTTTCCGGGTCGCTCAAGTGAACCTCGATCACCGGAGTCGCGATCGACTTCACCGCGTCGTGCAAAGCGACCGACGTATGGCTGTATCCGCCAGGATTGAGGATCACCGCCTTGGCGCCCTTTGCCTGCGCTTCATGCAGCCAATCGATCAGATGCCCCTCATGGTTCGACTGCCGAATGTCGAGCGTCACTCCAAGAGCGTCGGCCTGCGCACCGAGCCGCTCGGCGATGACGTCGAGAGTATCCGTTCCGTAGATTTCCGGCTCCCGCGATCCCAGCAAATTGAGGTTCGGCCCGTTGAGGACGAAGATCAGCGGTGGCGTCGCCATGGCGAGCCCCTATATGGGCCCCGGGCTCATCCGTGAAGCGAAAGCGTCGCTTATGTCTCTCGACGGTACTGCAGGTGTGATGATCAACGGCGAGCACCGCCGCGTGCCGTCCGGGACGTCGCTTGCCCAACTGATTGCGGAGGTCGGGTTGGACCCGCAGCGTGTCGCGGTAGAGCGGAACCTGGAAATCGTGCCTCGTTCGACGTTCGGCGAAGTGACGGTCGAGGACGGCGACGAATATGAGATCGTCCACTTTGTTGGCGGGGGTTGAGTTTTGACTGACACATGGACTGTTGCCGATCGCACCTTCACCTCGCGGCTGATCGTCGGCACGGGCAAATACAAGGATTTCGAACAGAATGCGGCGGCGGTCGAGGCGTCGGGCGCCGAGATTGTCACGGTCGCGGTGCGGCGGGTCAACATCAGCGATCCCAAGCAGCCGATGCTGGTGGACTTCATCGATCCGAAGAAGGTCACTTACCTTCCCAACACCGCCGGCTGCTTTACCGCCGTTGAGGCGATCCGCACGCTGCGGCTGGCGCGTGAGGCGGGCGGCTGGGACCTGGTCAAGCTCGAGGTGCTGGGCGAGGCGAAGACGCTCTACCCGGACATGCGCGAAACGCTGCTGGCGACCGAGGTTCTGGCCAATGAAGGTTTCAAGCCGATGGTTTATTGCGTCGACGACCCGATCGCCGCGAAGCAGCTTGAAGAGGCCGGCGCTGTTGCGATCATGCCGCTGGGCGCACCAATCGGTTCGGGCCTCGGCATCCAGAATCTCGTCACCATCCGGCTGATCGTGGAGGGCGCCAAGGTGCCGGTGCTGGTCGATGCTGGTGTCGGCACGGCGAGCGACGCAGCCGTCGCGATGGAGCTGGGCTGCGACGGGGTGCTGATGAACACCGCAATCGCCGAGGCCAAGGACCCGATCATGATGGCGCGGGCGATGAAGCTGGCGGTCGAGAGCGGGCGGTTGGCCTATCTTTCGGGGCGCATGGCCAAGCGCCGCTACGCCGATCCCAGCAGTCCGCTGGCCGGGCTTATTTGATCGCGGTCACCAGCCGCGCCGACATCGGCGCGTCAAAGCCCGCGGGGCCTTCATATTGATTCAATGCTCGTTCGGCGGCGTCCGTCGCTTCGTGGAGCCGGCTGGGGTCGATTTGTTCAATATCGCTGCGTACCGGCGTTCCCTGGACTAGCGCGATTGCGGCATCGCGGGCCGAGTCAGCCCGGCTTCGCAGTTCGACTGTTTCAAATTCAATATCGGTGAAGCCGGCGGCCAGCAGGTCGCGCTCGATCTCACCTATGTCGTGGTAGCGGAACGGCACGCGCTCGTAGAAGCGTACGGCATCGCCCGGGAACAGGTCGCCCACCGCTCGGCCAGCCGCCATCGTTGCAAGATTTTGCTCAACCCGGTCCCAGATCACAAGCAGGTAGCGGCCACCGTCTCGAAGGACGCGGCGCGCTTCTGAATTGGCCCGCACTTTGTCCGGGAAGAACATCACTCCAAACTGGCAGACCACCAGGTCGAAGCTCGCATCCTTGAAGGGCAGTGCTTGCGCATCGGCCACCTCGAAATGGACGCGGGGGCCGCCGGCTTGCTTTGCGGCCTGCTCGAGCATCGGCGCGTTCAAGTCCGTGGCGACGATGTCCGCGTCGGGGATGGCGTCGCGCATTGCCTTGGTGACAACACCCGTCCCTGCGGCTGTTTCGAGAATTCGAAGAGGTCCAAACTGCGCAGCCCGTTTCGCGACCAGCTGCGCGTAGGGCGCGAATACCAGCGGCACCATATATTGGTCATAGATCGCCGGAATCGAACCAGCGAAGACGGTATCCGTCGCGGTCATTTGGAGACTCCCTTTTCCCCCGAGGCACTAGCAGGAACGGGCCGGCAAGCCCAAGAGTTCGAACCAAGGAGGCAAGCGGTGACGGACTTCACCACCCTTCGCGATCGCATGGTCGAACGGCAGATCGCCGCTCGGGGTCTGGACGATCCAAAGCTGCTCGCGGCTTTCAGGGCCGTGCCGCGCGAGCAATTCGTCAGCGCCGATTATGCAGGTTACGCATACCAGGACTCCCCCCTGCCGATCGAAAGCGGCCAAACCATCAGCCAGCCCTATATCGTCGCACTGACGATTTACGCAGCAGGGATAGGACCGGGCGACAAGGTGCTCGAGGTCGGTGCCGGGTCGGGCTACGCGGCCGCCGTCATCGGCCAGATCGCTGGGGAGATCGTCGCAATCGAGCGGCATCATGAGCTGGTTGAACTTGCCCGGCAGCGAATGAAGCGGCTCGGTTATGGCAACGTCCAAATCTTCGAAGGCGACGGTACGCTCGGCTGGCCTCTGGAAGCACCGTTTGACGCAATCGTCGCCGCGGCCAGCGGCAGCCATGTCCCGCAAAGCTGGATCGCGCAGCTGAAACTGGGAGGGCGGATCGTGATGCCGCTTGGCAGCCCGCATGGTGTCCAGTCGCTAGTCAAGGTGACCAAACAGGGCGACGGAACTTTGATCCAGGAGGATTTGGGCGGGGTGCGGTTCGTGCCGCTCATCGGCGCAGAAGGATTCCTCGGCTAGCAAGCTCCGGAACGGACCTTCTGCCGCGCATCTTTCCTTGCCCGATCTCGGCCGTTGGGGCTCAACGCGCGTGGATGGCAGCGATCGTCGTTTGGTTGGTGATCACTTCGACGTCAGTCACGCAGTGAATCAGGCGTATGCCCCCACGCTCCAACGACCGAGTGAGTGCGGGGGCAAATTGCTCCGTCGCTTCGACCCGTTCTGCCCAGCCGCCATAGGCCTCGGCCAGCTTGACGAAATCGGGGTTGGCTAGACCCGTCGCGCTGACCCGCTTCGGATAGTCCCGCTCCTGGTGCATGCGGATCGTGCCATAGGCGCCGTTGTCGACCAGGATGACGAGCAGGTCGGCGCCATATTGCGCCGCCGTCGCAAGCTCTTGCCCGTTCATCAGGAAGTCGCCGTCACCTGCGACGCAAACCACCGGCCGGTCCTTGAAACGCAGCGCGGCCGCAACCGAGGCGGGGAGGCCGTAGCCCATTGTGCCGCTGGTCGGTGCCAACTGGGTGGGCATCACGCCATAACGCCAATAGCGGTGCCACCAGCCTGAGAAATTGCCGGCGCCGTTGCAGATGATGGTATCGGCCGGCAGCACCTCGCGCATCGCCTTCACGCAGGGGCCAAGGTCGAGCTTCACGCCTTCGCGAGGCGCAGGTTCGCTCCATTCGAGCCATTCCCTGTGGGCTTCTTCGCCGGTCGAAAAACGGACCAGTTCGGGATCGGCCCAGTCGGCCGCCATCTCGGCGAACTCGCCCATGTCGGCGCAGATCGGCAGGTCGGCCCTGAACACCCGGCCCAGCTCATTCGGGTCGGGATGGACGTGGATCAACAGCTGCTCCGGATGGTCCGGATTGACCAGCTTGTAACCGTCGGTGGTGGCTTCGCCGAGGCGTGCGCCGGCGACCAGCAGCAGGTCCGCTTCGCGAATGCGCTGTTGCAGCTTCGGGTTAGGGCCGTAACCGAGCTGGCCAGCATAAACGCCGCAGTCATTGCTGATCGCGTCCTGGCGGCGGAATGCGGCGGCTGTTGGTATGCCATAGCGGAACGCGAAGGTCGCGAAATGATGGGCCGCATCGCGGTCCCACCCAGCGCCGCCGATAATCGCCACCGGATTGGTCGCATCCTTAAGCAGGCCGAACATCGCCTCCATCGCTCCAGCGCAGGGCGGCTGCGCAATCGGTGCTATCCTGGGCCGATCAAGCGCCTCGACTTCGTCGCGCAGCATGTCTTCTGGAAGCGCGAGCACGACCGGGCCGGGACGTCCCGCCGTTGCGACGCGAAAGGCGCGGGCGACATATTCGGGGATGCGGCGGGCATCGTCGATCCGCGCCGCCCATTTGGCGACCGGGCCGAAGAAGGCGGCCATGTCGAGTTCCTGGAAACCTTCCCGGTCACGGTCGGCGCGGTCGAGATCGCCGACGAACAGGATCATCGGCGTCGAATCCTGGGAGGCGACGTGCACTCCGGCCGATGCGTTGGTTGCGCCCGGACCGCGGGTGACGAAGGCAACGCCGGGCTTGCCCGTCATTTTGCCGTCGGCGTCGGCCATATAGCTGACCCCGCCTTCCTGGCGGCAGACGATCGTCTCGATTTCCGGCGCGTCGTGAAGCGCATCGAGAACAGCGAGGAAGCTTTCTCCCGGCACGGTGAAGATGCGGTCGCAGCCCTGGATCTTTAGCTGCTCGACAAGGATCTGGCCGCCGGTGCGGAGCGCGGTTTCTGGCATGAACTGGGCTCTAGCCCGCAATGCGGCGCTTGTGGAGTGCCCGCTTGTGCTGCCTCCGGTTTGCG
>Ga0207701_10000701_pt1 | contig 35134 bp, 40 predicted proteins | sample KBSSwiSSwithPhiX_FD_184294 | JGI IMG/M metagenome (GOLD analysis project Ga0207701, IMG submission 184294) | Switchgrass rhizosphere bulk soil microbial communities from Kellogg Biological Station, Michigan, USA, with PhiX - S5 (SPAdes) (version 2) | ecosystem: Environmental > Terrestrial >... | reverse complement strand
ACCCATCTTCCACATTCAATTGAATCGGCCATGGTCTTCGCAGCCAACTGAATATTTTCCATTTGAGTTTCTTCAATACGGCTCATTACCGTTCTTGCATTCGAAAGCCATTGTTTTGCGAGCATATTTAAATATTTTATGTAGCAGAACTTATTTTATTTCTGCTGATGAAAATACAAAGTATGAACATTCCTGCCAGTTCGATAAAAGCCAGCGATATGATACTGTTTATTCCAAACTTACCGGCTACAATTCCGGCAATATAATTAATAAGAATATTACCCAGCAATGCAATGACCAGGGCAATGCTGAAGGCCGTTCCCGGCATTTGCGTAAACCTGTTGCCGACAAAACCAAGCATGATCGGAAAACCTGCGGAGAGTCCTACTCCCAATAATATCAATCCATAAATGGCCGATGCAGGATAATGTGACAGTTTTAATAATATCAATCCCGCAAGAATTGAAAAAAGCGATACGAACATGATCTTGATGCCATCCATTTTCCTGAAGATACTTCCCAATAGTATACGCATACCTGTTAGTCCGGCAACATACATCGTTAATGCAAGAATTGCATCAGCAGTATTCATTTTTAACTGATCGACAAGATATAGTGGAGTCCAATTGTTGATGATTGCTTCGAAACTGCTCTGAAAGAAAAGAAAAAAAGCTATCAGCAATAATATTTTATCCTTGATGAGTGAAAGGCTTTGCCTCAATGGAAAACCCTGCTTTTGCCTCGGTGCTGGAAATTTAATAAGTAGAAAAAAGACGGTAATAATAAAAGTGAACGCACCAACAGTTCCCAGGATAAGATCAAACCCCAGCCGGTCCTTTAACAAGCCAATTAACAGTGGCATTCCCAGCGAGCCAAGCCCAAAAAATATTCCGAGCAAGCTCAGGTTCGCTCCTTTCTCTGTTTCACTGATATCAGAAACAACAGCGTTGGTGGCGCCATTGATTGCTCCGCCACCAAGCCCGAATAAAAAGATACAAAATTTCAGCAGCTGAATTGTGTCAGCAAAAGCAATCCCTTCGATACCCAGGCAAAATAAAACACCTGATATCGACAGCACGATCTTATATCCATACTTATCGCACGCTGGTCCAAAAAGAAGAGATCCTACAAGAATACCGATGGGCATGATCGAGAACAGCATTCCTGAATCTGCGTCATCAAGTGAAAATTTTTCACGGAGAGAAGGCTGAACAGAGCCAAGTGTAATGAGCGCCATTCCAAACATCAGCATTCCCAGGCACGCCGCAATAAAAATCTGTTTACGATTATACATTGATCATTTCTTTTGAACTGATTGCAGCGCGAGATAAGCGGCACCATAAATTCCGGCGGCAGATCCCAGCAATGAAGGTTCTATCGAAACCTGTTGCGCACTGATCGGCTGGGCCCATTTCATAGCTTCGTCGCGGATGGCCGGAATAAATTTAATTGCCGGACCAAATAAACCACCACCGAGCAAAATTTTTTCCGGATTGAAAATACTGATGAGATTCGCAATGGCCATGCCCCAATACTGCACAGCGTTATTGATCACCTGAACTGAAACCGGGTCATTCTCATTAAAAGCCTTGAATACATCGTGTGAAGTTATTTCACCGGCTCCTATACTTTTAAGTGAGCCTGAGTACTGTTGATCAGCTGCAATATACTGACAGGCCATTTTGGCAACACCAATACCCGAAGCATTATACTCAAAACATCCGCATTGCACATATTCTTCTCTATAAGGATGATGAAGTGCCATCCATCCAACCGCTCCAACAATATCATTGGCACCATGAAGTACATTTCCATCTACAACTATCCCGGCTCCAATTCCTGTTCCTACCGCAAGAAATATCGCGTTGCCGGTGCCTTTTGCATTGCCCTGCCACATCTCACCAAGAATATAGCATGACCGGTCGCTTTCAACAGATACTGGAATATCACCTGATATTTTACGGATTTCTTCAAGAAGAGGATAATTATCCCAGCCAGGAATATTAGGTGCCCACACCGTTCCGTTTTTACTGTTGCTGATGCCGGGTACAGCAATGCCTATTGCTTCGACGGGTGAATACCCCGAATTGAAGATTGAAATAATATTTTCGGAAATTAGTTCACCGACTTCTTTACCTTTTCTTCCTCCGAGTGAATCCTCTTTACTGAATAACAATTTTCCATTTTCATCAAACACACCAATAGCCAGTTTTGTTCCGCCAAGATCAATAGCAAGTAGCGACATAGATTTTTGAATTTACTGATTTCTTCAATCGCATCATTCTTTTTTATATTCAGCAGATATGACAAACCAGATTATTCAAAACGGTGAGGTATTAAAAGAGAAAACCTCATGCCATAGGCAAAAGGCTGAAATGAACTATATATTAAATCAAAAAATCAATTTGTCTCCAGACGAAAAGGGTGCCAGAAATTTTGATGAATTAATTCTGCAATATGGGGATTATGAATTTTTTCGCTGGTAAAAATTATGTTTATCTGAATTTATAAATGGCTGCGATGCCATGACTTTCTCCTGTAAAAGGAAAAATATGAACTCTCTTGTCCTGCTGCCTCTTTGTTTTATGAAATTGTGGAACAAGTATACCCGACAATACACCTATGGCGGAACCTACTATAATATCTGAAGGAAAATGTTTCCCGGCACGATGTCTTAAATAACCCGTTGCACCTGTTGCTCCGATCGCCACTCCATATAACACCCATCTGAAATTCGAATGCGGATGATAGTCCGCATAAACTTTTGCCGTCAGAAACGTTGATGTGGCCACCAAGGCAACATGGCCTGCAAAAAAAGAATTGCGTTGATTACCTGATCGTTTTTGGTCAATGGTAAGACCATCATTATAGGTTGACGGCCTGTACCGGTTAAAGTATGTTGATGATGTATACAATGATCCTGTTATGGAAAGAGCTTCAGTATACAGCACAGCAATTTTCAATGCATCTTTTCTTATTTCTTTATCGAATAACAATACCAGTGGAAACCCCATCGCCCCGAAAAATATTTTATCGCTCACCGCTTCTGCTTCAGGATGGTATACATCCGCCGCCCATCTGTCAAAACCATTGATATCACTTTTGTTCAGCGAAGTGATGTCCTCAACAGATGAACTATCCTTTTTATAAATCTTTGAAAGCGCAAAATACGACCATCCGCCGGCTGCCGCGATGAGAGGAATGTCTATCGCAGGTTTAAGCCTATAAACTTCAGTAGTAGTAGTATTATTATTGAGGGTATCCTGGGCGTTTATTGCATGAAATGACATGCATAGTACTATCAATATCAGTTTGCTATATGTATGAGTTCTCATCAGGACAGATGAACTACAATGTTTGTGCCACCGGGTCCTTATGCCGTCATTTGAATACCTTTTCAACTTCGTGCCTGTACATGCGGCTAACGGGAAGTTCCTCGTTACCAATCGCTATTAACTCTGGTGAATACGATTGCACTTTACTGAGTGATACAATAAATGAGCGGTGTATCCTGATAAAAGATGATTTTGGAAGCCTTTCTTCAATCGATGAAATAGATTGTTTGGTAATAATTGTTTTGGACTTGGTAACAACTTTAATATAATCCTTGAGACTTTCAATAAATATAATGTCATCCATTGCTACTTTGTGCATTTTCCTGTCCGACCTGAAATACAGGTAGGCATCATGTGTTTCCTGTTGCATTTGCTGCGGCAGTTTTATATCCATTACTTTATTCACTGCCTTGAGAAATCTTTCAAATGAGATTGGCTTAAGCAGGTAATCAACTGCGTTTAATTCAAAACCTTCAATCGCGAATTCCCTGTAAGCAGTAGTAAAAATAACTTTCGGCGGATTATTCAAAGTTCGCAGTAAATCGGTGCCAAGCAACTGGGGCATCTGTATATCAAGAAACATCAGGTCGACATGCGTGCTCCGCAATACATTCAATGCATCCACCGCATTGATGCATGTTCCGGCGAGCTCAAATGAAGAAACAGACTGGATATAGTTCTTCAGTATATCCAATGCGGGAGGTTCATCATCCACCGCAAGGCAAATTATTTTATTACCTGTTGTCATATGCAAGAGTTAAATCCTGAATATTGTTATTATTGGTTGTATTGTTCACAACTTTTGGATGATGGAGTGGCACGCGAATAAATACGTTAAAAGCATTTGCCAAATTTTCAATTTTAAATTCATGCTGCAATGGATATAATAATTGGATACGCTTCTGCACATTCCTAAGTCCTATCCCATTATTACGATCCTGAGTATTTATTTTTTCCGGTTTGCTGTTGGATAGATGAAATTCCAGGTCATTCTCCCTGGTGTAGATTATCATTCTTATCCATGGTTGCTCAAGCATCTGGCTGGTGCCATGCTTGAAACTATTTTCCACGAGTGGAATAAGCAACAATGGCGCGATCATTTTATCATTAGTGTCTCCTTCTAATTTTATTTCAACATTCAAACGCGTGCCATACCGCACGGATTCAAGACCGATATAATCATTCAGCATCTTCAGTTCCTTCTCAAGCGGCACCAATGGTGCTTCGCATTCTGTAATCATATATCGCAGGGTGTCGGATAATTTCAGCACAAGTGAAGACGCAAACGGTGAGCGGCTGAGAGAAAACGAATAAATATTATTGAGCGTATTGAATAAAAAATGAGGATGAACCTGCGCTTTCAGCAGTTGAAGTTCGGCTGTAGCATTTTCCCTTAATACACCCGCCTTCTCTTCTGATCTGAGGTAATAATTTTTCAGCGTCTGGCAACCAAGAAAAAGCCCGCACCGCATCAACGCCCCGTCGTTAAAAAAGTTAGTGATCATGAACCAGGTACTTACCCAAAACTTATTCGAGTCATGGTAAAAGTGAACACCCGAATACCAGTACATCGCTTTTAATATAAAAGTGATGAATATTAATAATAATATCCGGCTGATGAGCCTGGAAAGCTTTCTGTTTTTTTGATAAGAAGGTATTACGTAGTAAGCAACCGTATAAGTAAAGATCATATCCATCAGAATATTGGGGACCCAATAAAATTGGTTGATGATGAATTGACTCGCATCTATATCAACATTCTTCGAATAAATAACGATGATACCCATTAAGAAAAAGGGCAGGAAAGAACATATCCAGAATGCAATGTGCCGGACATATTTCTGGGGTATGCGTTCAGTAAATAAAAAATTACGCAAACTCATATTCTGTTTTATAAACTATTTTGATCCTTTTAACAATTTCCGGTTGATTTATGAAAACCATACTTATGATCAGCTCCTCATCCTCCTGTGTTACGCTTATTGCTTTGGAATGTCCGTCGTGCAGCACAGAGAGGATCACCATGGGTGGAACAAGGATCTCTTCTATGTTAATATTGTCATCAATCTCCAGGCTGATCTCATTTGACGTTTTCATCCTTTCGAGCCTTATAAAATCTGTTACCGCATTTAATTCGTTCTGCAGTGTAACACTTTCCTTCTTGCTTTCATACAAAGAATAACTAAGCAGATTAGAGAGTACAAGGATCATTGATGAAGAAGCGCCCCTGTTCTCTTTTATATCTGTGTATATACTGTCGAGGCTGGAATATAAAAATCCGGGATGCATTTTATTTTTCTGAAGATTCAGTTCGTTCCTGGCCTTTATCCTGCTTATCTCATCAATCTCTTTTTTTTGCTGAAACCATTTTCTTGTTACCATTAAGCAGATGGCAATGCCACTGATGATCATTGCCCATATCGTATTCAGGTACCCCAGATGAAGAGCGCCTCTTGTATACCCAGCCATGACGCCGGTACTTCTGAAAAAATGTTGCGCTGCATAAAAGTTAATACACGTTCCGGCAGAAAATAAAATAATAAAAAAAAGTATCGCTCCTGAATACTGTTTCTTTTCAATGTACTGTGGCAGGATAAAATAGACGGACACATACACAGAAAGCATGCATACGGGGATAAAGCTGTACAGGCTGATAAAGGCATTTCTGTAAGTAACAGGATCTGAAAATTGTTCAGAAGTTTGCGGCGCAATGCTTTGAATATAAAAATATGAGCAGTACACAAACCAGAATAATATATGTCTGCCGACTTTCATCAATACTAAGGTACCTATTAAACAGAGCTGATTAATATGGTACGGGCATCATAACAACATTTTACCTGTTTTCGTAGACGAATGACATTCGTCGCCGCTTTTTGCACCACAACCTGTGAAAACCGGAGTGTGTCATTGAAGGATACTATTCAATCCAAATTACAAAAATAGGGCGTTTTGACACTGTAGTTTTAGGTCATTAAATCAAAAAAATAATAATCATGAAAATATTACTGATGTGGGTTATTCTTTCAGTTCTGCTGGCAACCAATACAGCAACTGCCCAGACAAGCAAAAAAGAATTTAAAATAACTAATTCCGAATCTGTTATCAATCCCGAAACAAAGGCGATTAAAAATTTCAAACGGTCGCATCCGGATGCTACCAATGAATCTTGGAGCACTGATAACGGGTATTACTTTGTTTCTTTTAAACAGGGCGGCATTAAAAATAAAATAGCGTACACACCCCATGGCCAGGTTGATTATTCACTTAAGATGTACAACGAAAACAATCTTCCCTATACAGTAAGGTCTGCTGTAAAAAGTATTTACTATGATTACGCGATCACCAACGCCCAGGAACTCGACGTTAAAAACAAAACGATTTACCTCGTGAAGATAACCGACGCCAATTCCTGGAAAACAATAAGAGTAAGTAACGGCGACCTCGAAGAGATTGAAGATTATTCCAGCGTGATTTCTCCCTGCAGATAGGTTTTAGCCTGGCCGCTTATCTTTACCCGGTCACCATGATAAGCGCATCTCAGGAAACCTTTACGGGCAGAAAGCTGAATTGCTGTCAATTCGCTTTTGCCCGTTTTTTGTGCCCAGTACGGAGTAAGCGTTGTATGTGAGGAGCCTGTTACGGGGTCTTCATCGATTCCTGATTGCGGCGCAAAGAATCTTGAAACAAAGTCAACCTCAATACCCGCAGCGGTAATAATGATCCCCCTTACTTTGAGCTTTGAGATTGCCAATAAATGAGGAACGATCTTCCTGATCTCTTCTTCACTGCTGAATACAAGCATATAATCAGTCTTACCCTTATAAGCTTCAAGTGGCTGACTATTAAAACAGGCAATCAGCTGAGGTGACAACTCCACGCGATCAAATTTATCGGAAGGGAAATCGAGGGTAAGCATATCTCCATTCCGCGATACTGTTAATTTCCCGCTTCGCGGAGAAATAAAAGTTATCACTTCGCCGCCATAATTTTCATAATTATACAGCACTGCCGCAGATGCAAGAGTGGCGTGACCGCACAGATCTACTTCCACCGCAGGAGTGAACCATCTTATTTCGTAATGGTCATCCTTCATAACGTAAAAAGCAGTTTCGGCAAGATTATTTTCCATCGCGATATTCTGCAGAATATTATCCGGAAGCCATTGGTCAAGAGGACAAACAGCAGCAGGGTTTCCCGAAAATATTTTATCGGTAAATGCGTCTAACTGATATAATTTAACTTTCATGGGAGCGTAAAATTACAACCATCCAGACTTCCTGAAAAGATAAAAAATGATGAGGCACAGCACTATGGTGCCCGTAACAACAACAGGGTAACCATAATGCCAGCTTAGTTCAGGCATGAATTTGAAATTCATTCCATAGAACCCCGCAACCATCGTAGGCACTGCGATGATGGCAGCCCAGCCTGCAAATTTCTTGGATACCTCGCTTTGCATAATGGACAGCAATGAAAAATTTGCTTCCAGAGCTGTGTTCAATAGTTCGCGGGTGTGGTCAACCATTTCATTGATGCGAAGGGAGTGGTCGTAAATGTCGCGGAAGTAAGGCTGGGTTTCTTCGGGTATCAGTTTAATATCATAACGCATCAGCCTGTTGCATATGTCGATTAGGGGAGAAACTGCTCTTTTAACTTCAAGGAGTTGCCGTTTTAACTGGTAAATGCTTTCAGTTGTTTCACGGGTTGGTTTAACATTGAAAACTTTGTCCTCGATATTCAGCAGATCTTCTTCAAGTGCTTCAAGAACAGGAAAGTACTGGTCAACGATTGCATCCATCACAGCGTAAAGGGCGAATCCCTGGCCCTTTTTCAACAGGTGGGGAGTACTCTCACAACGGCTCCTTACATCGGCATAAGAAATGGATGAGCCATGGCGGACGGTAACGAGAAAATGATCGCCAACAAAAAAATGTGTTTCACCAAAATCTATGCGGTGAAGCACACTGTTCATCTGTGCCGTACGCAGTACGATAAAAAGAGTATCGCCGTAAGTTTCAATTTTTGGGCGCTGGTGAGCGTTGTGAGCATCTTCGATGGCAAGGTCGTGGAGCCGGAATTCTTTTTGATATTTACTTAGCGTTTCGGAATTGGGTTCATGTAAGCCTACCCATACAAACCTGTCGGGTGATTTGAGTTCGCCGCTGATCTGTTCTAAATCTATATTTGCTACGCGACGGCCGTCGATGTAAGCGATAGAGTTGACAACTTCGTGCATATGGCGACAATTAAGGAGTAACTTATCACTTGTAATTTACATATATTAGGAGATGAAATCCAAAAACCTTCTGCTCTGGGCCTGCCGGATTATTGCGGCGCTTATTATGCTGCAGACCTTGTATTTCAAGTTTACAGCCGCACCGGAATCCGTTTATATTTTTTCTCAGGTTGGAATGGAACCGGAGGGCAGGATCGCTACGGCAATTGCTGAACTGCTGGCATCGGTACTTATCCTTATCCCCAGAACATCATTGATCGGTGCAAGCCTAGCCCTGTTTATCATGATAGGCGCAATCGCCACTCACGTAGCCATTATCGGCATTGAAGTAATGAATGACGGGGGACAACTGTTCATTTATGCACTGATCGTTGCGCTCGCATCTTTTTACATTATTTTAAAATATACGAAAAGGAGAAAGAAGGTAAAAGCTTAAAAAGAGATCCGGTATATTTAAAGACCGGTGGCTCAATATTTATACTTAATTAATCTGAAAATGCCGGAACAGGCGTCCCTGGCAAGGATATTCTTCATTATTCAACAAAATTAATACTTATGACAGAGGAAAGAAAAAACAAACCAGAAGCCGACGACAGGCACGAATATATTCCGGGTGTACAGGAAAAATCTACTATTGGAGGAAAGCATAACACTGGAGTAACATCTGAAGATCCCGAAGAAAAAGAACAAATTGAAAAGAAAGGATCAATGGCTACATTAAAGCCTAAAGAAGACAGGGAAAATGAAGGTCCGGATCAGACAATTTAAATGAATAGCACGCAAACGTTTGTTTCAAAAACAAATAGCTAAGTTTATTATGTTTGGAAAGTAATTTCATTACTTGTAAACCACTTAATGCTTAGTTCAATATTATCCGCTTATGGTCTGCAGGCAGATCAGTGTGAAATTCATGCATTTGGTACCGGGCTCATCAACAACACCTGGAAGATAAAGCATGATGGAAGTGAGTACATTTTACAGCGGATCAACCAGCATGTTTTCCGCAATCCCCCGGCCATCGCGGAAAACATGCGTGCAATGGCCGATTTTCTCAGTGTAAACTCCCCGGATTATTTATTTGTCGTTCCGCTTACCACAATCGGCAATAAAGACATGGTGCATGATAAAAAGGAAGGCTATTTCAGACTGATGCCTTTTATCAAACGGTCACGCACCTATGATGTAGTAACTTCGCCTGAGATTGCATGTGAAGCAGCAAGGGAATTTGGCTGCTTCACTAAAATGCTATCAGGATTTGATGCCTCAGATCTGAAAGTAACTGTTCCCGATTTTCATAATCTTACACTCAGGTATAAACAATTTGAAGAGAGCCTTCAGAACGGAAACAGGGAACGAATAGATAAAGCAAAGGAAGCCGTTGCATTCCTGCTGGCACAGAAGAACATCGTTACAGAATTCGAGAAGATCACAAAAGATGAAAATTTCAAGTGCCGCGTAACCCATCATGATACCAAGATCAGCAATGTACTTTTCGATGATGAAGGAAACGGCCTTTGCGTGATAGACCTCGATACCACCATGGCCGGTTATTTCATCAGCGACGTGGGCGACATGATGCGCACCTATCTCTCTCCATACAGCGAGGAAGAAAAAGATGTTACCAGGATCGAGGTAAGGGATGAGTACTTTCTTGCGATTGCAAAAGGATACCTGCAGGAAATGAATGAAGAGCTAACCTCTTCTGAACTGGATCATTTTGTATATTCAGGGGATTTTATGATTTATATGCAGGCCGTACGTTTTCTTACTGATCACTTTAATAATGATATCTATTACGGCACTAAATACGAAGGCCACAATTTTGTAAGGGCCGAAAACCAGATTGCCCTTTTAAAAAATTACCAGGAAAAGGCACCTTTTTTCCAGGAGCAGGTATTATTATTTGCCGGTTCCAATTACAAACAGATTAAATGACATTATGCAAACTGCAATTTTAGAACCCCCACAAATTCAAAAAACAAACTACACAGCAGTATTTATCATCGGCGTTTTATTCTTCGTATTCGGCTTTGTAACGTGGCTAAATGGTGCGTTGATACCTTTCCTGAAACTTGCCTGTGAACTTAAAACGGATCTGCAGGCTTTCTTTGTGACAACTGCCTTTTACATGGCCTATTTTTTCCTTGCCATCCCATTGTCAAAGATTCTAAAAGTTACAGGATTTAAAAAAGGGATGGCTCTTGGTCTTTTTATTATGGCTGTAGGTTCCATTCTATTTATTCCTGCAGCTAATGCACGGAGCTTCCCTTTATTCCTTACAGGATTATTTGTGCAGGGGATGGGACTTGCTTTATTGCAAACTGCATCCAATCCATATATGAGTTTGCTGGGACCCATAGAAAGCGCGGCAAAGCGAATCAGCATCATGGGAATTTTTAATAAAGGCGCCGGAATGATAGGCTTGCTGATCTTAAGCTCGATAGCACTGAAAAATGCATCTGAACTTGAAACGAAAATTCTCGCAACAACTGACATCACCGAAAAAGAAGCCCTGCTCGACCTGCTTGCATCACGTATAGTAAGTCCATATATCATTATAGCTATCGTATTGGCAGTGGTTGCCTGGCTGGTAACAATTTCTCCCCTGCCCGAAGTAGACACCGACAAAGAAGATGAAACTATTCCTGTTGAAACAAGAAAAACAAGTGTATTCGCCTATCCTCACCTGTTACTCGGCGTATTGTGTATTTTTCTCTATGTAGGAGCGGAGGTGATGGCGGGAGACGCAATCGGAATGTATGGCAGATCGATGGGCATGTCTCTGGATGAAACTAAATACTTTACCATCTTCACGCTTTTCGCGATGCTTGTAGGGTACATAATAGGAATAATATCCATTCCAAAGTATATGTCGCAACAAATGGGTTTGAAAATTTCTGCTATTTTAGGGATCATTTTCACTGCCTGTACATTTCTTACTCATGGCTATACTGCCATTACATTCATAGCGCTGCTTGGTTTATCGAATGCGCTGATGTGGCCCGCAATTTTCCCGCTTGCAATTTCAGGTCTTGGAAGATTCACAAAAATTGGTTCAGCGATGCTCGTGATGGGCATCGCCGGTGGAGCGCTTATACCTTTACTTTATGGATACCTGAAAAACGAAGATCATTTAGGAAACAGCCTGTCATTCTTTGTTTGCATGTTACCATGTTATTTCTACATATTATATTATTCAACTTCCGGATACAAGGCTGGAAAAAAAAACCCCATTAAAAATAACGGGGTTTAACCAAAACTAACTGCAAAATATAATTTGCATCTACTCTAAATCTAACAAAATTCTGGTTAAGAGCCTACAACAAATGAAGTTTTAATTGAACGTTTATAGGAATTTTGTTGAATATACTCCTCAAAGAAACAAGTCATTCCGTTATGCGAAAAACCGTGTAAAGCCCGTCTGTACTGCATTCCGTACGTTTTTAGATCGATTCTGAATCTGGCACAAAAATTTCGCTTTTTTTAGAAAATCTTAATCTATGGCAGCAGATAAGAAAATAGATCATGATAAGCTTCCACAACCTGAGAAGAATAACAGGAAAAATAAAAGCCAGGAGGAGTTTGATGAGAAAGCAAGAACAGATCGGGAAAAGATGAAGAAAAGGAAGGTTAATTATGTAGTTAAGGATTTACCTATATACTAAAGAGGCAAGGCAAAAATTGTGGAGTTCTGAAGTACTTTTATTTGAAGGGTCCATTACAAACGGTAATGGACTTTTTTTTAGAATAAAGTGTAGATGAAAGGAGCCATAGCACTTCCACCCCCGAAAACAATCATAAGGCCGAACAAAAGAATCACAATAATGATCGGAACCAACCAGTATTTTTTGCGTTCCTTCATAAAATTCCACAAGTCCCTTAGAAATTCCATCTCTATTTTTTGTTGTATTCTTCAAGAGCTTTTTCCAGGCAGTCCATAGCCTTACCGAGATCGTTGCAATTCAGCACATAAGCCAGTCTGACTTCCTGCTTTCCCAGTCCTTTTGTACCGTAGAAACCTGTTGCAGGTGATAGCATAACCGTTTGGTTTTTATAGCTGAAGCTTTCAAGGAGCCACTGGCAGAATTTATCTGAATCGTCAATGGGCAATTTTGCAATGGCATAAAATGCGCCTCCGGGATTAGGACAAAATACACCGGGTATTGCATTAAGCCTTGACACCATCAGGTCTCTCCTTTTCATGTACTCAGCCTTAGTCTCATCGAAATAATCTGAAGGCAGATCAACCGCCGCTTCAGCAAGTATCTGGGCGAATGAAGGGGGGCTTAACCTGGCCTGGGCAAATTTCAGTATGGTGTTCACCAGTTGCTTGTTGCGGGTTACCAAAGCTCCAAGCCTCGCACCACAGGCGCTGTAGCGTTTTGAGATGGTATCCATCACAGCAACGTTCTCGTCAGCATCTGTTAGTTGCAGGGCGCTGAACTGTGTTCCTTCGTAACAGAATTCGCGATATGCTTCATCGGAGAACAGGAAAATGTTGTGCTTTTTTACAATGTTCTTCAGGATCTCCAGTTCTTCCCTTGAATACAAATACCCGGTTGGGTTGTTAGGATTGCAGATAATAATTGCACGGGTACGCGGACCGATAGCCTGTTCAAAATCCGCGATTGGAGGCAACGCAAACCCTGATTCGATAGTTGCACGTATGGGTTTGATGATGACGTTGGCTTCAACCGCGAAGCCGTTATAGTTGGCATAAAATGGCTCGGTGGTGATCACTTCGTCACCGGGATCCAATGCCGCCATAAAACCAAAGAGGATCGCTTCCGATCCTCCGGTAGTTACAATAATATCAGTGTAATGGATGCTGATTCCATTTCTTTCGTAGTACTGGACCAGTTTACGCCTGTAACTTTCATTTCCTGCGGAGTGACTGTATTCGAGGATCCTGAAATCGGAATGCCTCACAGCATCGAGTATCTGCTTAGGAGTCTCTATATCCGGCTGCCCGATATTAAGATGATAAACAGTCACACCTCTTTTTTTGGCAGCCTCAGCATATGGTACCAATCTACGGATTGGCGACGCGGGCATCTCGTGCCCGCGGTTACTGATCTGTGGCATGCCGCAAAGATAAGAGGCAGGCTAATTATTTGCCTTTACTCTTTTCGAACTGGGCGTAAGCGTCGGCATTCAGTACTTCTCCCTTGATGGTAATTACTGTAGGTTGTTGTACACCTGCAACTTTTATGGTGATCTGCTTGGTGAATGCACCCGGTGCAGCAGCGTTGAAACCAGCCTTTACCTTGTCAGTCTTCCCTTTTGCTATAGGAGCCTGAGGCCAGGATGGAGTGGTGCATCCGCATGACGCAGTTGCGCTTTCAATTACTACGGCTTTGTCGCTCACATTGGTGAACATGAACTCATGATTAACAGGAACACCCTGCTTGATCTTTCCGAAGTCGTAAACTTTTTCTTTAAATTCAACAAGATCTTCAGGTTTCTGGGCCTGGGAAAAAACGCTTGTTGATAATAACATTACAGATAATGCCAGCATGAGAGTCTTCATATCTTCCTTGTTTATTGTTTTAATGTAGATAATGACGTATTAGGAGGGGCAGAGGTTGTAGGCATAGGATAAACTTCTCCTGAAATAGTAAGTCCTTTTACCTTCTCACCGTAATAGATGGTGATGGTCTTCTGAAACTTACCTTCCGAAGAGGCATTGAAACCAACTTTTATCTGGGTTGTAGCGCCGGGAGCAATAGGATCCTGCGACCATTCGGGGGTTGTACATCCGCACGAAGCCTCTACATTGTCGATCAGTAAAGGTTTACTGCTTTTGTTTACCACCGTGAAATAGTGTGTGACAGGTCTGCCCTGGGGTATGCTTCCAAAATCAAATGATGTTTCTTTAACCCCAAGTACCTCTGAAGGGGTTTTTGCAAGCTTCTGGGCATAACCAGTAAATCCGGCAAAAGAAATCAGTAAAATGAAAAGGTAAATTCTCTTCATCGGGGTCCCTTTATTATGAGTATCAAAAATACATGTTAACCTTCCAAAGCGCAATTAAATTTCAATCTTTCAACCATTTTTTAACGCTTTAAACCCTATATATAAAATTGCTTAGGTTTGCGCAATGGAACATGTGGAAAATACCTCTTCTACTGCCACTGAAAAGCTATCTTTCAACCACTTCCGCCAGGAAGTGCTCCATGATTACCGCCTCTGCTGCGAAAGCCGGGAAGTCAGTTTGCTCGGCCGTAAGGAAGTACTCACAGGCAAGGCTAAATTCGGAATATTCGGGGATGGCAAGGAAGTAGCGCAGGTGGCTTTGGCAAAGTTCTTCCAGCCTGGTGATTTTCTCTCCGGCTACTACCGCGACCAAACCCTTGCATTTGCTACCGGACAGGCTAACATAGAAGAGTTCTTTTCACAGCTATATGCCGACCCTGATACCACTCATGAGCCTCACAGTGGTGGAAGGCAGATGAACGCTCACTTTGCCACTCCGTTTGTGGACAACAATGGCGAATGGCTCGACCTGGTGAACAGGAAAAATATAGCTGCCGGACTGGCTCCTACCGCCGCCCAGATCCCACGGTCAGTAGGATTTGCGCTCGCTTCCAAATTGTTCCGTAACAATCCTGAACTAAAGCAATTCAATACACTCAGCAACAATGGCAACGAAGTTTGTTTCGCCACAATCGGCGACGCATCCACTTCTGAAGGTCATTTCTGGGAAATCATCAATGCCGCGGGTGTCATGGAAATCCCCCTTGCTGTATTTGTTTGGGATGATGGCTTTGGCATTTCGGTGCCCAGAGAGTTGCAAACCACTAAAGGCTCGATCTCTGAAGCGCTGAAAGGCCTGCAGAAAAAAGAAGGCACCAATGGCATAAACATCTATAAGGTAAAAGCATGGGATTATTCAGGAATGTGTGAAGTATTCGAAATGGCTATACGCAACATGCGTGAAACACATATCCCGGCATTATTTCATGTTGAAGAAGTAACACAGCCCCAGGGCCACTCCACTTCAGGTAGCCATGAGCGTTATAAAACACCTGAAAGGCTCGAATGGGAAAGAACGTGGGATGCAAACAGGAAATTCAGGGAATGGATCATTGCCAATGCACTCGCCAGTGAAGAAGAGCTGAATAATATTGAGGTTGCAGCAAAAGATCATATCAAAAAAAGCCGGCAGGCTGCATGGCTCAAGTACAGCCAGGCGATAAACGTATTTGTAACAAAAGCAGCCGAACTGCTTGGCGCAATGATCGACAATGGCGCCGATTTTCATGGTGTGATTGCTGCCGCAAAAAAAGAACTCACCACCAACCGTGAACCTCACCGCAGGGACGCGCTTAAAGCACTGCATACTACCATCCTTGCAGCCGGCGATTCACCGCAGGCGCAGGAAGTAAAGGATTATTATGAAGAACTGAAAAGAGAAAGCTACCACCTGTATGGTTCTCACCTTTATGATGAATCACCCAAAAGTCCGAGGCTGATCAGAACTAGCGGTGTTGAATATGCGAATGAAGCACCGTTACAGAATGGTTATGAGATCATCAATAAATATTTTGATGAACTACTAACGAGTAATCCCAGAGTGGTAGCGTTTGGTGAAGATGTCGGAAAGATCGGTGATGTAAACCAGGGATTCGCAGGTTTGCAGGCAAGGCATGGTGAAAACCGTGTGTTCGATACCGGCATCAGGGAACTTACTATAGTGGGTCAGGGTATCGGTCTCTCGATGCGCGGGCTGAAACCCATTGCTGAAATACAATACCTCGATTATATCTATTACGCGTTGCAGACTTTAAGCGATGATGCTGCGAGCATGCAATGGAGAACGAAAGGCCGCCAGAGTTGCCCTATGATCGTAAGAACAAGAGGGCACAGGCTCGAAGGCATATGGCACAGCGGCTCTCCTTTAGGTACAATGATACATGCATTGCGCGGGTTTCATATCTGTGTGCCGAGAAATATGGTGCAGGCAATCGGTTTATACAATACACTGCTGAGGGGAAATGATCCCGCGATAGTTATTGAACCTCTTAATGGATATAGATTAAAAGAAAAACTTCCTTCTCATATTCTCGATTTTACCATTGCTCTTGGTGAACCTGAGATCATTCGCCAAGGAAGCGACATTACGATCGTTTCATATGGATCAACATTGCGGATCATTGAAGAGGCTGCCGCAATTCTTGAAAAATATAATGTAAGCGTTGAGATCATCGATGTGCAAACGCTTCTTCCCTTCGATACAAATGAATCTATACTTGCTTCACTCAGGAAAACCAACCGCATCATTTTTATTGATGAGGATGTTCCCGGTGGTGCATCAGGTTACATGTTTACTATGGTAATGGAAAAACAGGGAGGTTACAAATGGCTAGACACCGCACCGCGAACTATTTCAGGCAAAGACCACCGGCCGAGTTATGGCAGCGACGGAGATTATTTCAGCAAGCCGAATGTTGAAGAGATAGTGGAGAATGCGCTGCAGATGATGAAAGAGTAAAAACGTGAGACGCTAAGCGTAAGGCGTGAAATTCAATATTGTTCTCACACTTCACGCCAGATTATGAAACACCTTCTGTACATCCTCATCCTGTTCCAGCTTATCAACGAGTTTTAAAACTTCCTGCGCCTGGTCTTCCGGTAATTGAACAGTAGTAGACGGTATCCATTCCACTTCTGCACTGATAGGATGCAGTCCTTTTTCTTCCAGCGCCTTCTGCATATTACCAAAATCACCGAACTGCGTTCTCAGCACAAGCACGCTTTCACCATTTTCACCAGTACCCTCTCCCATTTCCTCAAGTCCTGAATCTATAAGTTCAAGTTCCAGCTCATCGGCGTTTACACCTTCCGGTTTCAATTTGAAAACCCCCATTTTCCTAAACTGGAAACTTACACTCCCGCTATTACCAAAGGAACCATTCCCTTTATTGAAATGCGAGCGCACATTAGCAACCGTACGCGTTGTGTTGTCGGTAGCTGTTTCAATAAGTATAGCTACACCATAAGGCGCATACCCTTCGTACAATACCTCTTCAAAGTTCGCCATCTCTTTTCCAAAAGCGCGTTTGATCGCAGCTTCCACTCTGTCTTTCGGCATGTTCACGCTTCTTGCGTTCTGCATGCATCTTCTTAAAGCTGCATTAGTTGCAGGATCAGACCCGCCGGCTTTTACAGCAATAGCTATTTCCTTACCAATCCTGGAGAATTGTTTTGCCATCTTGTCCCACCTGGCAAACATTGTGGCCTTTCTTACCTCAAATATTCGACCCATAAAAATTTTCTATTTCTGAACAGACCTGTTTGTTAAAAGTCTCTGCAAATAAAGTAGAATATGTAAAAATGAAAAAATCATTGTGAAATAAAACAGTTTGGTATCAGTGCTGTCGTTGTTATGATGTACCAATGCAACTATGATCAGCACAGCTACGAGTATCAGACCGGTAAGGGAAACCGTTTTGTTAGCTTTCACATTTCCTGCCAGAAGTTGACCTGATAAGTGGCTATGTTTCATACCATAAAACATGTAAACATCGAACCCGATCACCATCCACACCAGCAACCTTATCCAGGTATCGAGTGGCAGGAATACCATCATGAACAGGCAGGTAAATATGCCAAGGATGGGAACCAGCGGAACAAGCGGTGTTTTAAATGCCCTTGGCGCATCGGGTTGTTTAACCCTTAGTATCCATACTCCTATACAAACCAGGATGAATGCGAATAATGTACCTATACTGGTCATCTCTCCCACAACCCTTGCAGGAACAAAAGCTGCAAACAGGCTCACGAAGATCATGAAAAGCGTGTTTGATTTTGCCGGTGTTCTGTATTTCGGATGTACCCTGTGAAATACAGGAGGCAGCAATCCATCCTTACTCATCGAAAAGAATACTCTCGATTGCCCAAGCAGCATCACGAGTATTACTGAAGAATAACCTGCAAGGATCGCAACAATGATCGCCCTGTTCAACCAGGGATAGTCAGGATGAATAACACCTGCCGCATCGGGCTTACCCATATTTTCGATGGCTACAGCTACCGGGGCAATGCCTTCTTTACCTTTAAATGATGTATAGCTGGTTACGCCTGTCATTACATGCGCAAATAATATGTACAGCACCGTACAGATCGCCAGCGATCCGAGTATGCCCCACGGCATGCTCTTCTTCGGATTCTTTGCTTCCTGTGCGGCTGTTGACACCGCATCGAATCCTATATAAGCAAAGAACACAATCGCGGCAGCACGGATGATCCCACTGAATCCAAACTCGCCGAAATTGCCATTGTTCTCAGGTATATAAGGAACATAATTATCGTTATTGATATATTTCCAACCGAGGAAAATAAAGATCAGTACAACAGTAACCTTCAATACTACAATAAATGCATTCACCTTTGCGCTTTCGCTTGTACCCCTGATGAGCAAAAGGCTCATGAGCACCACAATGAAAACTGCGGGTAAATTTATCAATCCTCCATCTCCCGGTCCCGACGCAAGCCATTCCGGCAAATGCATATTCAATCCTTCAAGAAATCTAACAAGGTATCGGCTCCAGCTGATCGAAACCGTTGCGGCTCCCACTGCGTACTCCAATACAAGATCCCATCCAATGATCCAGGCGATAAATTCGCCCATAGTGGCATACGAATATGTATATGCGCTTCCGGCAACGGGAATCATGGAGGCGAATTCTGCATAACATAATCCTGCAAATGCGCAACCCAATGCTGCTACAATAAATGAAATAGTGATAGCGGGCCCAGCCTGGTTAGCTGCTGCAACACCTGTAATTGAAAACAAACCGGCACCGATTATTGCACCAATTCCAAGAGCAATGAGTGACCAGGTGCTGAGTGTTTTTTTGAGACCTTTATCTGAATCAGTGGCCTCTGCGATCAAAAGATTAATAGGTTTCTTTACGAATAAACTCATAATTATTAATAAAATGTAAGTGCAGGAGGAAGCAAATAAAAAAATTAGGCGGGAAGATATATATTATCTTGCAGAATTATCATTACCGTATAGATGAAAAAAGGGAACAGGCTGACCACATATATCGTTATTGCGCTGATTGCAGGTATCATACTCGGATTTATTATTAATAAAAATATTGCTCCTGAACGCATTGAAAACGTAACCGAACCCTTTTCATTAATCCCCGATGCTTTCCTCCGCCTGATTAAAATGATCGTTGCCCCGCTTGTTTTCTTCACCCTTGTTGTTGGCGTAGCTAAACTCGGCGACCTGAAATCGGTTGGGCGTATAGGGGCCAAAACATTATTTTGGTTTCTCTGCGCGTCATTGGCTAGTCTTATGCTGGGAATGATACTGGTTAATTTGTTTGAACCGGGCATCGAAATGAAATTACCTATTCCTGAATCTACAGCGAAAGGAATTGTTCATGATGGTCTAAGTCTGAAAGAATTTTTGCATCACGTTTTTCCTACCAGCGTAATAGATGCAATGGCGAAAAATGAAATTCTGCAGATCGTGGTGTTCGCATTATTCTTTGGAGTAGCCACTGCTTCAATGGGCGAGCGGGGAAAATCTATCATTAAAGTATTCGATACCATTTCACATATCATTTTAAAAATGACCGGTTATGTGATGAAGCTCGCTCCGTTGGCTGTATTCGGAGCTATGACATCTATCATTGCCAGGCAGGGTCCCGGCATACTTAAAACATATTCCATATTCATCGGAGAATTTTATTTTGGATTGCTGCTCCTGTGGCTGATCCTTTTAGGAGCGGGAGCCATCATCATTAAAAAAAGGATCTTTGAATTATTACGAAGAATTAAAGAACCAGTACTGCTTGCCTTCAGCACATCTACCAGCGAAGCAGCATTCCCAAAATTGCTGCTCGAACTGGAAAGGTTCGGATGCCGTGATAAGATCGTAAGCTTTGTGTTGCCACTCGGATATTCTTTCAACCTCGATGGCAGTATGATGTACATGACCTTTGCTTCATTGTTCGTAGCACAGTCATATGGTATTCATCTTGATTTCGGAACACAGATCAGCATGCTCCTTATACTGATGCTTACCAGTAAAGGCATTGCCGGGGTACCTCGTGCTTCTCTTGTTGTAATCGCGGGAACATTGTCTACTTTTAACATCCCCGAAGCGGGCCTTGCCCTTTTATTAGGGATAGATCCGTTGCTTGATATGGGACGCAGTGCAACAAATGTTGTAGGTAACAGCGTGGCCACTGCAGTGGTAAGCAAATGGGAAGGAGCGCTTGAACATTAAATTAATTTGTAACGACAACTTATGTTTTTGATAGATGCATTTAACTGGACTCAATTACTGCAGCCTCAATTTTATATTGACAATGGTGGACTATGGCTCGTGTTGTTCATCATTTTTGCAGAGACAGGATTATTCGTAGGATTTTTTCTCCCGGGCGATTCATTATTATTTGTCGCCGGCATATATAGCCAGGACCTGGCGAAATCAGTATATAGCACAGGCAATGAACACATCGATCTGCTGGTTATTATTACCCTGACCTCTATTGCCGGTATTTTAGGTAATACCGTTGGATACTGGTTTGGCAGAAGGATCGGTCCTGTAATGTTTACCTGGAAAGACAGGTTGCTGTTCAAACAGCGCTACCTGTTCCAGGCAAAAGAATTTTATGACAAGCATGGCGGAGGTGCAGTGGTGTTTGCAAGATTTTTACCAGTGATCAGAACATTTGCCCCTATCGTTGCCGGAATTGTTATGATGGACCGCAGAAAATTTACCTTCTACAATATAGTTGGATGTGTAGCCTGGACCACTTCCATGCTTGCGGCGGGTCATTACCTGCAGCAGATCTTCCTCGATAAATTCGGGTACGATCTTAAAGAACATCTTGAAGTGATCGTGCTTGGAATTGTATTGGTAACCACAGCACCTGTGCTGTACAAAATAATATTCGGCCGGAAAAAGGATCCAGCAGAAAACCTTAATTCTTCTGAATAATGACCAAAACAAATTATGGAATACTCTCGGTTCCGGTTATAGTGGCGGCCCTGGGATATTTTGTAGACATCTACGACCTGCTGCTTTTTACCATTGTTCGTGAACCAAGTCTTCGTGATCTCGGAGTTGTTGATGCTGATATGATCGCAGCCAGTACGAAAATCATCAACTGGCAGATGATCGGTTTGCTGATCGGTGGCATTGTATGGGGAATAATGGGTGATAAGAGAGGCAGACTAAGTGTTCTTTTCGGATCTATACTCCTGTATTCAGTTGCAAATTTCTTAACCGGTTATGTTACCAATACCGACCAGTATGCAGGTGCCAGGTTCATAGCAGGACTCGGACTTGCAGGTGAACTCGGTGCAGGGATCACGCTTGTCAGTGAACTATTACCCAAAAACAAAAGAGGCATCGGCACATCGCTGGTTGCAGGTATAGGTTTGTTCGGCGCAGTATTCGCATACTTCACTTTCCGTTTTACAGATCATGATTGGAGACTATGCTACAAGATCGGCGGCGTACTCGGGATGCTGCTGTTATTTCTTCGTATAAGCGTTGCCGAGAGTGGCATGTTCAAACAGGTGAAATTGAGTGAAAATGTTCAACTTGGTAATATCCTGATGTTTTTCAATAACAAAGAACGCTTCAGGAAGTACCTGTTTGCAATATTGATAGGACTACCCACATGGTTCGTAATCGGGATTCTGGTGAACTATAGTAACCGCTTTGCAAAAGCATTCTATGGCGACAATATTGTCGATAGTGGTAAAGCTATCATGTTTGCCTATGCAGGTATAGCCATTGGCGATATCCTCATCGGTCTTGTAAGCCAATATTATAAGAGCAGGAAAAAAGCACTCTTCATTTTTTACGGGCTTACCATTATATCCGGCATCCTGTTTTTTTCGCCCATCAACAATAACGATTCCACGATGTATTCCATCTGCACTGCACTTGGATTCAGCACAGGTTTCTGGGCAATATTCGTTACAATGGGTGCAGAACAGTTTGGTACGAACCTCCGGGCCACCGCAGCCACTACTATTCCTAATATGGTGAGAGGATCATTACCCCTTTTAAATATTCTGTTCAAAGATATTTTTCAGGATAACCTTCATTGGGACATTGTAAGAAGTGGTATCATCACCGGTATTATCGCCATGACTATTGCACTTATCGCAGCATATAAAACAAAAGAAACCTTTCATAAGGATCTTAACTACGTGGAAACGTAAAAATTTACTGATCCACTAATAACTTTTATCTTATAACTTTCAACTTTTAAGTTATTAAATGAAATTCCTTGTCATACGATTTTCTTCAATAGGTGATATCGTTCTCGCTTCTCCCGTACTGCGATGCCTGAAGAAACAGGTGATGACGGCCGAAGTTCACTTTCTCACAAAATCATCGTTCAAAGCTGTAACAGTCTCCAATCCTTACGTCGACAAATTTTTTTACTACGACAACGACATAGAAGCGGTAATTGAACTGCTTAAAAAAGAAGAATATGATTATGTGATAGACCTTCATAAAAATTTCCGGTCGAACAAAGTAAAAAGATCGCTTGGCGTGAAATCATATACCATCGACAAACTCAATTTCCAGAAATTTCTCCTTACAAAGTTTCACATTGATATCATGCCGAAGCGGCATATTACAAAACGCAGCCTTGATGCCGTGGCTGAATTCGGAGTAACTGATGATGATGGCGGGCTTGATTATATTATTCCGGAAGAGGACATGGTGAAGGAATCAGATATACCGGCTTCACATCATGCAGGATACATTGCAATGGTTATCGGAGCTTCATATTTCACAAAAAAATTGCCTGTACACAAGCTCATTCCATTGTGCGAAGGCATCAATCATCCCATCATACTTATAGGTGGAAAAGAAGATAATGAAGTCGGCACACAGGTAGCCGAAGCTGTTCAGGGCAAGGTGTATAATGCATGCGGGAAATTTAATCTGAACGAGTCGGCTGATCTTGTGAGAAGATCGAAACTGGTGATCTCTCATGATACAGGACTGCAATACATTGCTTCAGCATTTAATAAAATAGTGCTGGCCATCTGGGGAAGCACTTCTCCACGGCTTGATGTAGAGCCGTATTACAGTAAAGCTTTTTTGGCTTCGCAAAAAGAATTGCCTTATGAAAATATTATCAGGCAACCTGAGCTCTGGTGCCAGCCGTGCAGCAAGTATGGCAAAAAAAAATGTCCACTCGGCCACTTCAAATGCATGGAACAAATGGACATTAATTATATCATCAAACGGGTAGAGTACCGTTTAGGCAGGCAATGAGTTCAGAACATCATTCATGCTGCGTACCGCATCAGCGCTTTTATTGAAAAGTGCCTGTTCTTCTGCACTGAGATCAATAGGTATGATCTTCTCCCACCCATTTTTGCCAATTACAACTGGTACACCAAGGCAAATATCTTTTTGCCCCCATTCACCTTCGAGTGCAACGCAGCAGGTAAATAATTTTTTTTCATCACGAACGATCGATTCTACAAGGGCTGCACCTGCTGCTCCGGGAGCGTACCATGCAGATGTGCCAATAAGTTTGGTAAGGGTTGCGCCTCCCACCATAGTGTCTGAAATGACCTGCTGCTGCTGTTCGGCGCTCAGGAATTTTGAAACGGCAACACTGTTCCAGGTTGCTAAACGTATCAACGGTATCATGGTAGTGTCTCCATGTCCACCCACTACTATTGCATTAAGGTCTGAGGGGCTTGCACCGAGATGCTGGCTCAGTTGATATTTGAACCTTGCGCTGTCTAGTGCGCCACCCATGCCGATGATTCGGTTTTTTGGAAGTCCGGTAGATTTAAGGGTGAGGTAGGTCATCGTATCCATTGGGTTGCTGATCACGATGATGATAGTATTGGGGGAGTATTTGAGTATATTTTCAGCTACGGCTTTTACTATGCCGGCATTAACTCCAATCAGTTCTTCCCTTGTCATCCCCGGCTTCCTTGGAAGGCCTGATGTGATCACTACCACATCACTTCCGGCTGTTTTTGTGTAATCATTGGTAGAGCCCGCGATCCTGGTATCAAAGCCAAGAAGTGCGGCCGTTTGCATCATGTCCTGCGCCTTTCCTTCCGCTATTCCTTCCTTAATATCGAGCAAAACAAGTTCAGTTGCCAGTTCCTTACGGGCAATATTGTCTGCGCAGGTTGCACCAACGGCTCCGGCGCCAACTACAGTAACCTTCATGGAGTTATGTTATTATGGATGAGCAATAAATTTGGGCTGCAAGATAGCTATTTAGCCTCATCCATGATGCCGTTCTTTACTGCATACATCACCAGGCCGGCCATTGATTTGGCGCCTGTTTTAGTTTTGAGCTTATCCCTGATCGCTTCTACCGTACGCGGGCTGATCTCTACAATGTCAGCGATTTCCTTGGTAGTTTTTTCCTCGCACATCAACCTGAGCACGCGAAGTTCTTTCTCTGAAAGGTCTGCTTCAGGGCCTCCATAAACGTCGGTGCGTTTGGTTCTAAGTCCGGCAAGCAGGGCTTTATTGGTGAGCTCGTTAAAGAAGAATTCGTTTTCAAAGCAGGTTTTAATTGCTTCGTATATAGTTTCTGAGTCGGAATTCTTAGTGAGATAGCTGTTTGCGCCTATTTCCATGAGTTTCGAGATCATGGAGTGGTCGTTGTGCATGGAAAGGATGATCACCTTAGCTTCAGGCCTGATCTTTCTGATCTCGGGCAGGGTTTGAATTCCATCCATAATAGGCATCTGAATATCCAGGAGAATCACATCAGGTTCGATGTGTTTAAGTAAATTAAGGAGTTGCATTCCATTATCCGCCTCTGCGATCAGTTCAACATCTTTCTTTACCGACAATGCAGTTTTAACTCCGGCGCGGAAAAGGGCATGGTCGTCTGCTATTGCTACTTTAATTACTCTCCCTGAGTCCTGTTGTTTCATACGGTTTTTATTAAGATTGAATTTAACACAAGATGGTAAAATTTCATGATAAATACTAGCGGAGTTGTACGAAATTATACTATTTCGGAATATACCCCTAAACTAATCAATAACGTGTGTTTACAAAAAATAGTATAGCGGTTTCCCTTAAATCGGATACGGGTTATACGAAAGCAATAGTAAATACCGTATAAATATAATCGGGCATTTATGCTCTTGTTCACATTGTTATCCACACATACATTTGTGCCTGAAGTTGATTGATATTTTTCATTAGCGCCAAAATCCAAAAAATCCTTACCGTCCAAAAAAATCTTTCCAACTATTCTATGAATTGCCAGGCTAAGATCCAATGTCAGTCAACTTTTTTTTCAAATCCAAAATCTTAGGGAAAAACTGCTTATGAACCCCCAATCCTGTTGAATGAAATTTAAAATCTGATTTGTCCTGTTGATCCTATCCTTTGTAAGCCAACCCTGGTAAGAACTGTGAGAATGAAATTTTTTGCCTGCATTGTTTTTAAAATGATGCAGGCAATTTTTTTTTTCGTAGATTGATAGTGAAAAGTTTTAATTCTCCGCTCATGACCATAAAACAATTCCTCGAGCTGAATGAGTTGGAGAAATTATGCGCCATCATGGAAACAGGTAAGCTGATGGCCCAGAAGCTCGAACCCGATACAAGGATCTTTCTCTACCGTCTTCAAACTTTTTATGTTACCGCCTGCTACTCTCTTTTAAATGACCAGCTTACAGAAATCAGCGCGTATTTCGACGTAGAAGATTCTTTACCGCATTTCAGAAAATTTCTTATCTCCATCCATCCCGCAGAAAGGCAATATGACACTCCGGAGATCTGAGTGGGTAGACAATTAATTACAAATTTGTCATATCATTAAATCAATGCGGGTTTAAACAGGAGTTTAATGTTTTTTTCTTCAAAAAATACCGTAGTTCTACGGGAGTGAAAGTGGTTATTCTTTCTAACCTTGGCGGCCTTTTAACACCGAAACCACTCTTAACATTGAACCATTTAAACATCATTGTACCCATCGTACTGATCAGTGCATTTTATATCATTCATACGTTCTTCATCAGAAAACAAAACAGATCGCGTGAAAAGAAAAATCAGCACGACATCCTGGAATCCCAGATTGAAATGCAGGAACAAACATTTCAAAAGATATCCTCGGAGATCCACGATAACATATCACTTACGCTGAGCCTTTCAAAAATCTACCTGCATGATCTCGATTACACTGACCACGCCGACCTGAGTGATAAGATCCATCTTTCCACCTGCCTGATAAAAAAAGCAATCGATGATCTCAACACGCTATCAAAATCACTTAACCCAGATTCCTTTGAGAAGTTTGGATTGATCAGATCCATTGAAGAGCTGGTAAAGGATATCCATAAGGCTGAATTGTTTAAAATAAAATTTAATGTAAAAGGAATCCCTAATTCTCAGGGAGCCGATTATGAGCTGATTTTATTCAGGATGATACAGGAATCACTTAATAACGTAATCAGGCATGCCAATGCAACAGAAGTAAACATAACGCTTGATTATCAAAAAACAAGCCTTTCAGTTCGCATCCGCGACAATGGAACAGGCTTCAAAACAGAAAACACAACATTCAATAATAACGGTTCAGGTTTAGGCAACATGAAGAAGCGGGCGCAAATGATCAACGCTCAATTATTTATTGACAGCCAGCCACAGAACGGCACCCTCATCAAGATCCTCATACCACATAGTAATAATTAACCAATTTATGGACTCCAAGGTAATTAAGATTGCCCTTGCAGATGATCACGTTCTGCTAAGGACCGCACTCTCTGCCGTTATCAATAAGACGGGAAATTCTTTTGTTGTAATTGAAGCCTCCAATGGAAACGATCTCATTGCTAAAATTGAAGCAGGAAATGTTCCGGACATTATTCTCCTCGATCTGAATATGCCAGAGCTCGACGGCTATGAAACGGCCAAATTGTTGCAGGTGAATTATCCCAATATCCATATCATTATGCTCACTATGTATGATACAGAGCCCATGATGATAAGATTATTGCAGGCAGGAGTGAAAGGTTTTCTCAGAAAAGATATAGATATCAATGAACTGCAGGCAGCAATTCACAGTGTGATGAAAACAGGATTTTATTTTACAAATAATACAACGGGAAGGCTGGTCAGTCTTTTCAGTAAAAGTCAGGAACACTCCATGCTGATGAAATCGATGTTGTCTGAAATGGAAACACGTTTCCTGAGATGGGTTTGTACCGATCTAACATATAAAGAAATCGCAAAAGAGATGCATCTGAATGTGAGAGCCATTGATAACCTGAGGGATAACCTTTTCGGAAAGCTGGAAGTAAAGAACCGTGTAGGTCTTGTGATGTATTCGATCAGGCACGGGATCAAAACTTTTTAATCAATTATTTTATTACGCATACCGTACATGATGAGACCGGCAATAGTTTTCGCCCCTACTTTGGTTTTCATGTTCTGCCGGATAGTTTCTACTGTTCGGGGGCTGAGAAAAACTTCTTTGGATATTTCTTCCGTTGTTTTGTCTTCCGCAAGGAGTTTTAATATCCTTACTTCCTTCTCCGAAAATTTAACCGGGTTAGGATAAAACTGCCTTACCTGCCTTTTTGTTTGAAGTTTCGACAATACAGCTTTATTAACAAGATCGTTGAAATAAAAATCGTCGTTCATGCAGCTTAAAATGGCCTGGTAAATTTCTTCGGGGTCTGAAGTTTTGGTGAGATAGGCGTTGGCCCCCATTTCCATCATCTTGGTGATCATTTCCTGGTCGTCGTACATGGTGAGTACGATGATCTTCACGTCATCGTATTCTTTACGGAGCATCCCGATAGCATTTACACCATCCACTTCGGGCATTCTGATGTCCATCAGCAGTACGTCGGGCTTTTTGAGCTGCATTTTGTGCATCAGGTCCTTTCCATCTTCAGCTTCCCATAAGATCCGGAGGTATTCCTTGTCTTTCAGCGCCATCCTGATTCCATCGCGAAAAATTTTATGATCGTCTGCAATGGATACCTTAATTACGAGTTCAGAACTCATCAGAGTTAGTTTAGAATAAATGGGTTATGTAAGGGTTTACACTTATCCACATCCTCAGAAAAAATGTGAATAACTCTAATATAATAGGATTTTTACCTTACCATTTCTGAAACTTACGATGGTAAAAATACGGTCTGCTCTTCGTGGTTTTTCTCTATTTTGAATCGTAGATCACCGTCAACAATTCCCTAAAACGCTGCACAGTATTGAATTTCGGGCAAATTAATCCTTTTACTAAAGGAAACACCTATTGGTCAGGTTTTTTTTTTGAAGGTTTTTTAGTATTCAAACTAACATTTACCACCTCTAAAAACTTACTAATTATGGTGAAAAATCAGACCCTCACGAAACCCGTTTCGGCTATCGGCGAAGAGATAGGATTTGAACTAGGCCAGCAAATGGTAATGGATTATCAGGTATCAAACCAGAATGACGTTCATTTCTATGAAATTGGAAGGAACATTCTGGATCAGGTTCTTGCTCAGCCAGGTTGCGCCGGCATCAGGTTCTACAATGCTTATAACGAAGCCGGAGAAAAGACACTTGTTTATGTTGGATTAGACAAAGCTGGAAAAGCTATTTTTGAATTTACTTGCATCAACAACGAAGGCATTCTTGAAACAAACAAGGGCATCGTTGCTGATCGTATCAAAACTGGTAGCGGCAATCCAATCAGAACTTCTGACTCAGACAGCTGGGACGTTACAGTTGACTAAGTAATACTAATGTTTATTAAGTAGCGTTTAATATATTTGGCCGTTAAAACCAGGTATAATAGACAGTTTACTTACAAATATTAGCTATTGCTCGCATTTTTTACCTTTACTCATCTTCCTGTTATTCTTTAAAAGGAATAAGAGCTTATGGGTAAGGGTACTTTTTTTATATGTCATCATTTCTGTATCCATTGATACACTTCTGCTGAGGCTTGATAATGATTTACACCGCACTTCTATTTATACCGTTTTAAGCGTCTTCACTATTGTTGAATACAGTGCTTTCTCATATTTCCTTTATACTGTGATAGACAACAAGTTATTTAGAGCTATCATTTTGGTTTCCAGTGCTTTATTTTTTATATTCGCTATTTATTACTTCCTTACTGATAAGAATAATACCTTTGATTCACTTTCTGCTTCAATTGAATCCATTCTTATAGTAACCTTTTCTATATTCTACCTGTTCGATCAGATGAATAAGCCCCAGGTAATCTTTATTTACCAGGAGCCGAATTTTTGGTTCGTAGTGGGCTTTATCATTTACTTATCAGGAACGTTATTTTTGTTCATTCAGGCCAGTAACCTGACCCTGGAAGTAAGAGATAACTTTTGGAAAATCAATTATTTTTGCAACATCATCAAAAATATCCTCTTCGCAATTGCGTTTTCTACTAAAAAGAGCAAAAACCTGCAACAAACCTTCGGAAACCCTTTTGAAAACGATATTCTGGAAAACCCTTATAAAACTTAAAATCATTCTTGAACCCAAATCATGATTCTTCTACAGGTTAATAATCAAGGTAGCGAGATCTCTTTTATGCTGTTCTTCGGAACCATAGGGATGTTGGTTTTAGCCATCGGAATGATCGTTTTTATCATTTTCCACCAACGCAAAGTAATCCGTTACCAGCTGAAGCTGCAGAAGCTGGAGTACGAACAGCAGAAAACGCTCCTGAACGCTTCTATCCGCTTCCAGGAAGAAGAACGCCAGCGTATAGCTGCTGACCTGCATGATGATGCCGGACCGCTGCTGGCTACAGCTCGTTTGTACCTTACCGAAAATCTTGTGAACCTCGATAAAACATCACAGCTGCAAAGCATCTACAACGCCAAATCAATAATCGACGATACCATACAACTGATCCGCAACATCTCTCACTCCCTTATGCCACCGACCCTTAAGAATTTCGGTCTGGAATCGGCTGTGAATGATCTTTTCCAGAAGATCAGCGGGTCAGGAAGTTTGAATGCCAGTTGCCGTTTTCACGATTACCGTGAAAGGCTTCATGCCGACCAGGAGCTTATCATTTTCCGCGTAATTCAGGAACTCATCAATAATATTCTCAAACATAGCCATTCAAGCTTTATTCATCTTACCCAGAACAACAGCGGTTCGAAACTTTATATCAGAATGCACCACGATGGTAAAGGCCTGACGCAGTCGGATTTTGAAAAATTAAACAAAAGCAGCGGTGGACTGGGTTTGAAAAATATTCAGAGCCGTTTGAAACTTTTACAGGGAAGAATATTTTTCGAGAAGGATATGTCGCAGACATATTATAAAGTGACGATTGAAGTTCCGAAGACCGAAGAGATGGTGGCGAAGGATGAACGTGTGGTTACATATTGATTTATGTTATGTGGCTGTGATGTCTGATATATATCTTAATTTTAAATGACCAATATCAATTTACACTATGGGGCCTATAAAAGTAGCGATAGCCGATGATCATAAGATATTCAGAAAGGGAGTAATTCTCTCCCTTCGGCCCTACCCTAATATCAAGTTTGTACTGGAAGCTGAAAATGGCCAGGAACTCATTGACAATCTCCCTACAGTTGCTGAATCTCCCGATGTAATTTTAATGGACCTCAGGATGCCTCAGAAAGATGGTATCGAAACAACTAAGGTTGTAGCAAAGCTATATCCCCATATACATATTATCGCGCTGACCATGTACGAGGATGAACGCTTCGTAAGTCACATGATGGAAATAGGTGCCAATGGTTACCTGCTGAAAAGCGCTGATCCCGCTGAGATCAAAAAAGCAATCATGGAAGTAATGTCCAAAGGTTATTATCTGAACAATTTTGTGAACAGGATATTACTTAAAAAATCTCACGCACGGCAGAAAGTTGCTCCGACCATTACCAGTGAGATAACATTAAGCGACCGCGAGAGAGAAGTAGTAAAATATATCTGCATGGAATTCACGGCGCATGAAATTGCACAAAAACTTGAAGTAAGTCCAAGAACAGTTGAAGCTATCAAGGATCGTTTGATGGAACGCTTCGGCGCGAAAAATACTGCCGGACTTGTTTTCTTTGCCGTTAAGAATAATCTTATCGATTAAATTTTCATCTCGGGCACATCACCTTCTACCAAAAGTTTACCAGCTGTTTTATTTTTTATTTCATCAACCGTTACGCCCGGAGCGCGCTCAACTAACCTGAAACCCCCGCCAGGTAAAATATCCAGTACGGCGAGTTCGGTTACAATCCTCTTTACACATTTCACTCCTGTTAATGGAAGTGAGCATTCAGGTAATATTTTGGATTCTCCTTTCGGATTCGTGTGCATCATTGCCACAATAATGTTTCTGGCACTTGCCACGAGATCCATTGCACCACCCATTCCTTTCACCATCTTACCCGGAATTTTCCAGTTTGCAATATCACCGTTCTCTGAAACTTCCATAGCCCCTAATACAGTAAGGTCTACTTTTCCGGCTCTTATCATTCCAAAACTTTCAGCGCTGTCAAAAAATGAACCACCGGGTAAAATAGTTACTGTCTCTTTTCCGGCATTGATAAGATCCGGATCGATCTCAGACTCTTCAGGATAAGGTCCCATGCCCAGCATTCCGTTTTCAGACTGCAGCATGATGGTTAATCCTTCCGGAATGTAATTGGCCACGAGTGTTGGAATACCAATACCAAGATTTACATACATCCCATCCTTAAGATCTTTTGCTATTCGTTTCGCTATGCCGTATTTATCGAGTGCCATAATTTATTATTGATTTACGCGGACAGTTTTTTTCTCTACTTTTTTCTCATAATCCTGACCCTGGAAAATGCGGTGGACATAAATCCCCGGAACGTGAACATGATCAGGATCCAGTTCACCAGGTTCAACAAGATGTTCTACTTCGGCGATTGTGATATTCCCTGCCCTTGCCATTGATGAAGAAAAATTGCGGGTAGTTTTCCTGAAAACAAGATTACCAAGCCTGTCCCCCTTCCATGCTTTTACCAATGCAAAATCTGCATGCAGCGCAAGCTCCATCAGGTACATCTTACCATCGAATTCCCTTACCTCTTTTCCATTCTGTATTTCTGTGCCGTAACCGGCAGGAGTAAAAAATGCGGGAATACCCATGCCTGCCATTTGGATCCTGGTGGCAAGTGTTCCCTGCGGCATCAGATCTACTTCGAGTTCTCCATTCAACAGCTGCCTTTCAAATTCAACATTCTCCCCTACATAAGAACTCATCATTTTTTTGATTTGTCTCGTAATCAAAAGCTGACCAAGACCAAATCTATCCACCCCAGCATTATTACTGATACAGGTGAGATTTTTAACATTTAAGCGTACCAGCGCGGCGATGCAATTTTCAGGTATACCGCACAAACCGAATCCACCCAGCATAATGGTAGAACCGTCCCTGATATCCTTCATTGCATCATCAGCGGATTTAAAAACTTTATTCATACAATCTTATTGCTTTTTATCGAGCACCGAGTCAGCGAAAAGATCTGCTGTACTGGGTTTTGCAAGATCAATCTTTTCAATGGAATCCACTCTTCTTACTGAATCAGCGTGAAGCAAGGAATCTCTTCTGGCTATCATTGAACTTTTTGGTGATGATCTGTACATTTCATTCCGCTGCCTGTCGGCCCGTGCCGAAATAGAATCAAACATTGTTTTTGTAATATCCGGGCGGCCCAGATAGAACTTATAGCTCTTAAGAAATTCGTCGCGTGAAATATTATTCAGCCTGAATACCTGTTCATAAATTACTGCGGCTTTTTCCTTTTTAATGGCCGAATCCATTACTTTATCGGGCATTATAAAAGAAGCTACATACCTGTCGGCCTGCATCATGTCCCACAAAATTTTTTCCATCCTCGGCTGTTGAATAATTTCAGGCGGAATTTTTTTATTGTTAGTACAACCTGTAATTACCAGGATGATCAACCATCCGGCGATCCATCTCATTTCAATTGTTCTTTGTAAAGATTAGCGTTCGAAAAGTCGATTTTTGACATTATTTCCTGGACCCGCTGTTTTTCATCAGCGCGGGCTTTCCTGAAAATTTTTATGATCTCGTTTGATTTTCCCATGAAGAAAAAAGGAACGATCATTGAATTCTGCTGGTCGTTATTTAATGTATTAAGCTGCATAATAGCATCGAGCACTGCAGCCCTTGCATCATTTTCATTTTCATACATATGATCGAGGCCAAGCCTGTAATAAGTATACATCGCATCATGTGCCAGCGCGTACTTGCTATCGGTGAGATTATCCATTAGCCAGTAACGGTTCCTTTGTCCGTCGAAGGCTTTCCATCCAACAATCTCGCGGCCATCAGGAGCATTAGTGATGATGTTCTGCGCCTTCTGGAAATACGGATCACCTCCCCTGAGCGTAAAGGAATTGTAATCGAGCCCTAATATCATATACACATAAAATGCAAAAGTTGCAGTTAGGTTGGAAGATAGTCCTTCAGCTCCCGATACCCTGTTTTCATTGAATTCCAACGGCTGGTATTCAATATACTTGAATATTAAATTGTCATCCTGGAAGTTGATCAGCGGCGTTACATACGTTGAATTGTATACAGGGCGGGCCGCCTGGATAGTAAGCGTTCCTTTGAATACATTATTATCTGCACTGAGTACAGTGATCAGGAAATTGCAATTGATCTTTTCGTTAGGCTGATAAGTATCTTCTGTCCATTTCCTGCTGTTAAGAAATGTATACAATGAGTTCTGCAAGGTCTGGAATACTTTTCTATCTACATTCGAACCTACCGCACTGGCATTAACAGACACCCTGGCCTGCAGCTCCTGTGCAGTTACCGGTAGGTACATTAATATCATCAGCAAAGCTGAAACAATGATCTTTTTAACCATGCAACATATTTACTATTCTGTCAACGATATCTTTTGCAACTTGTTGTTTTGGTTTGCGGTCGTAACTGATTTCTTTGCCGCCTTTTTCAAAAATGGTGATCTTGTTGGTGTCATGCCCGAATCCTGCTCCTTCATCGTTCAAAGAATTCAGCACGATCAGATCGGCGTTTTTAGAGGTTAACTTATTCAGGGCATTTTCTTTTTCATTGTTGGTCTCCAAAGCAAAACCTACCAATAATTGCCCGGTATACTTTTTCTCTCCCAGCGTTTTGAGGATATCTTTTGTTTTGATGAGTTCTACATTCAGATTTGATGCGTCTTTTTTTATTTTTTCATGCGCTTTATTTGCTGGTTTATAATCTGCCACCGCAGCCGACATGATAGCGATATCTGCTCCGCTAAAAGCATTTACACAGGCCTCAAACATTTCATCCGCGGTTTGCACTTTCTGAACCTTTATTCCATTTTGTTGAATTGATGAAGTAGTAGGTCCCAGCACAAGCTGCACACTGGCTCCCCGCTTTGCAAGCTCTTCACATAGCGCAATACCCATTTTCCCGGATGAATGATTGCCAATAAACCTTACTGGATCTATAGGTTCATAGGTCGGACCGGCTGTAACCAGCACCTTTTTACCCGCGAGGTCCTGTTTCAAAAAAAAATGTGCAGTAATGAACCGTAATATATTTTCC
>Ga0207701_10000700_pt1 | contig 35166 bp, 30 predicted proteins | sample KBSSwiSSwithPhiX_FD_184294 | JGI IMG/M metagenome (GOLD analysis project Ga0207701, IMG submission 184294) | Switchgrass rhizosphere bulk soil microbial communities from Kellogg Biological Station, Michigan, USA, with PhiX - S5 (SPAdes) (version 2) | ecosystem: Environmental > Terrestrial >... | reverse complement strand
CCAGAGCTATCACCTGCTCGATCACCTCACGGTCTACGAGAACCTCGACATGCCGCTCTCGTACCGCGACGTGAAGAAGAAGGAGCGCGACAGCATGGTGTGCGACATGCTCGACCGCTTCCAGATCGTCGGGAAGAAGGATTTGTACCCGTCGCAGCTGTCTGGCGGACAGCAGCAGCTCGTGGCCGTGGCGCGCGCGCTCATCTCCAAGCCAACGATCATCCTGGCGGACGAACCGACGGGCAACCTGCACTCGGAGCAGGGGCGCGAGATCATGGAGCTGTTCCAGAAGCTGAACTCCGAAGGGACGACAATCATCCAGGTGACGCACTCGGAGACCAACGCCGCCTACGGCACGCGCATCATTCGCCTGAGGGACGGCTGGCTCGCGACCTGATGGCTTCATCCGATCTCGCTCCGTCGCGAACGACGCCGGCCTCGCCAGACGTGCTGGCCAGGGCGCGGATTCTCCTCGCCGACGACCAGGCCGACGTCCTCCAGGCGCTGAGGCTGCTGCTCAAGGCGGAAGGCTGCGACATCGAAACGGCGACGTCGCCCGCCGGCGTCCTGGCGGCCGTCGACGCGCGCGACTTCGACGTCGCGCTGATCGATCTGAACTACACCCGTGACACCACGTCAGGCGAGGAAGGCCTCACGCTGCTCTCGCGCCTGCAGCAGCTCGATACGCCCATGCCCGTCGTCGTCATGACGGCGTGGGGCACGGTGGATCTCGCGGTCGAGGCGATGCGCCGCGGCGCCCGCGACTTCATCCAGAAGCCCTGGGACAACGAGCGCGTCCTGGCCGTCGTCCGCACGCAGGTGGAGCTGGGGCGGGCGCTCCGTCGCAGTCAGCGCCTCGAGGCCGAGAACCGGCTGCTGCGGGACCAGGGCACGAACAAGCCCGCGCTCATTGCGGACTCGGCGGCAATGCGGCCCGTGCTCGAGCTCATCGCCCGGGTCGGCCCCTCGGATGCGAACGTCCTGGTGACCGGGGAGAACGGCTCTGGCAAGGGCACCATCGCGCAAGCGCTCCATGCGGTCTCCTCTCGCGCCACGAGGCCGCTCGTCACGGTGAACGCCGGTGGCTTGTCGGAGGGCCTGTTCGAAAGCGAGCTGTTCGGCCACGTCAAGGGCGCCTTCACCGACGCCAAGAGCGATCGCGTGGGCCGCTTCGAGCTGGCCGAAGGCGGCACGCTCTTCCTCGACGAGATCGCCAACATCTCGCTGAACCTGCAGGCCAAGCTGCTGCGCGTCCTGGAGACCGGGGAGTTCGAGCGCGTTGGCAGCTCGCGCACGCGTCGCGCCAACGTGCGGATCATCTCGGCGACCAACGCCGATCTGACCGCCGAGGTCACGTCGAACCGCTTCCGCCAGGATCTCCTGTTCCGCCTGAACACGATTGAGATCCCGCTGCCTCCCCTCCGCGACCGCCGTGAAGACATCCCGGTGCTGGCGCGCCACTTCCTCGCGCAGCACGCGCAGCGCTACCGGAAGAACATCACCGGCTTCGAAGCCGCCGCCATGCAGACGCTGCTCGATCACGCGTGGCCGGGGAACGTTCGCGAGCTCGATCACTCCGTCGAGCGTGCGGTGCTCATGGCGCAGGACGACGTGATCAAGGGCCGGGACCTGGGGTTGCGCGCACCGAAGGACGCTGTCGCCCGGATCGAGGATATGAGCCTCGAAGAGGTCGAAGGATTCCTGATCAAGAAGGCGCTCGCCCGCTACGACGGCAACGTCAGCCAGGCCGCCAAGGCGCTGGGGCTGAGCCGAAGCGCGTTGTACCGACGACTGCAGCGATTCGGGCTGTAGCGGATGGCCGAACCAAAGTTCGGCCCTATGTACGTCAAGCTTCCCCCTGCGTACGTCACGCTTTCCCGGGACTCTCACGTGCGCACTCGTAGGGCCGAACTTTAGTTCGGCCAGTCCGCGCAGTACACTCCAGCCGTGTCGCCGCTGAGGAAACGCCTCGCGCGCTGGATGACCCACGATCGGCGGGTCCTCCTGATGTCGCTCGCCGCGGGCCTGCCCGGCACCGCGATCGCCATGATCCTGCTCTGGGGCGGCGACTTCACGCCGAAGGTGCAGTGGACGTTGACGCTGTTCATCCTCGGCCTCTGGTGGGGCGTCTCGATGTCGCTCCGCGATCGCGTCGTCTATCCGCTGCAGACGCTGTCGAACCTGCTCGCCGCGCTCCGCGAGGAAGACTTCTCCATCCGCGCGCGCGGGCAGCGCAAGGACGATCCGCTCGGCGAAGTGCTGCTCGAGATGAACGCGCTCGCCGACACGCTGCGCGAGCAGCGCCTCGGGGCGCTCGAGGCCACGTCGCTGCTTCGCACGGTCATGGAGGAGATTCCGGTCGCGGTATTCGCCTTCGATCCGGATCGGCGGCTGCGGCTCGCGAACCGTGCCGGTGAGCGGCTGCTCGCGCGGCCCGTCGAGCGATTGCTTGGCCGCACGGACGAGGAACTGGGTCTCGCGCGGTGCCTCGGCGTAGGCGGGCCCACCATCCTCCCGGTGACCTTCCCCGGCGGGGCCGGACGCTGGGAAGTGCGATCCGGCCATTTCCGACAGGGCGGCATCCCGCTCGAGCTCCTGGTCATGACCGACGTGAGCCAGTCGCTGCGCGACGAAGAGCGTCAGGCGTGGCAGCGGCTGATTCGCGTCATCGGTCACGAGATCAACAACTCGCTGGCGCCCATCAAGTCGATCGCGCACAGCCTCGAACGGATCCTCTCCCGCGAGCCCAAGCCGCCTGACTGGGAGACCGACATGCGCAGCGGGCTGCAGGTGGTCGGCGCCCGCGCCGATTCGCTCGGACGGTTCACGGCCGCCTATTCGCAGCTTGCGAGACTCCCCGCGCCAACGCTGGCGCCGGTCCGGCTGGTCAGTCTGGTGGCTCGCGTTGCCGGACTCGAGCGTCGTAAGACCGTGACTGTCGCCAGCGGACCGAGCGTCACGATCCAGGCCGATCCCGATCAGCTCGAGCAGCTTCTCATCAACCTGTTTCGCAATGCCGTGGACGCGACGCTCGACAACCGCGGCGGCGTGACCGTGAGCTGGGATCTCGTCGATGGCCGCGTCCGCCTGCGCGTCGACGACGATGGGCCGGGCCTGTCCAACACGACGAACCTGTTCGTGCCTTTCTTCACGACCAAGCCTGGAGGCTCGGGGATCGGACTCGTCCTGTGCAGGCAGATTGCCGAAGCGCACGGCGGTACGCTCACGCTCGACAATCGCTCTCCCGGTCCAGGCTGCCGCGCTGAACTCACACTGCCGCTGGGATAGATGATGCACAGGACTGGAGTCCTGTGCCACTGGTGCAGTGTGATGACCCTGCCACCAGTGGTGCAGAACTTTCGTTCTGCTCTATAGTGCGCTGGATGCCCCGTCCAGCGTTGCTCGTCATCATCCTCTCTTTTTTCGTCCCAGCTCTGGCGATCGCCGACTTGCTTCCCGAGCACGCCGCTCGCGTAGTCACCTACTCGATCGACGTGTCGCTCGATTCGGCGACTCACAAGCTCACCGGCATGGAGCAGGTCACATGGCGCAACCCTTCGAGCGATCAGGTCACCGAGCTCAGGCTGCATCTGTACCTGAACGCGTTCCGTAACAGCCGCTCGACGTTCATGCGCGAGTCCGGCGGCCAGTTGCGCGACATTGACATGCCTGAGTACGGGTGGGGCTGGATCGACTTGACGAAACTGGCGCTCGCCGACGGAACGGATCTGCTGAAGTCCGTCGCCTTCGACGCGCCAGACGACGGCAATGCGGACGATCGGACCGTGATTCGGGTGCCGCTGCCCTCGCCGGTCGGCCCAGGCGGTGAAGTGCGCTTCACCGCGGCATTTACGGCGCAACTGCCGCGCATCTTCGCGCGGTCGGGGTACGCGGGGGACTATCACCTCGTCGGCCAGTGGTTTCCGAAGCTGGGCGTCTACGAGCCGTCGGGCCTCCGCGGGCGCCAGGCCGGCGGCTGGAACTGCCATCAGTACCACGCCAACTCCGAGTTCTACGCCGATTACGGGAGCTTCGACGTGCGAATCACGGTGCCATCACGCTTCGTCGTCGGCGCGACGGGCAGGCTCCAGAACAAGACGCCGCGACCGGATGGCAACGTCACGTGGCGCTACGTGCAGGCGGACGTCCACGACTTCGGTTGGACCGCCGATCCGGCCTTCGTCGAGGTGAACGGCCGATTCTCGGGCACGCGCGACGTGACCGACGCCGAGTACGCCGCAGCTGCGAAGCTCGTCGATCGTCCGCTCGCCGAAATCCGCCTCACCGACGTGGACATCCGCCTGCTCATGCAACCGGCGCACATGCCTCAGGCGCAGCGCTACATGGAAAGCGCGCGGCAGGCCATCAAGCACTTCGGTCTCTGGTACGGGCACTATCCCTACCCCACGCTCACCGTGGTGGATCCCGCGTATGGCGGCCTCGGGTCCGGCGGCATGGAGTACCCGACGTTCATCACGGCTGGCACGCATATGCTCCTGAACCGCTGGCCGCTCGACCAGGTGCACGTCGCCGAGGAGGTTACGATTCACGAGTACGGTCACCAGTATTGGTACGGCATGGTCGGATCGAACGAGTTCGAGGAAGCCTGGCTCGACGAAGGGTTCAACTCGTATTCAACCGGCCGACTCGTCGATCGCCTTTACGGGCCCGAGACGTCAGTGGGCGCCGTGCTCGGGCTTCGCATCGGCCACCGCGACGAGGTGCGCGCGACCAACTCGCCTCTTCGCACGTTCGACCGACTGCGACAGCCCGCGTGGACGTACTCGCCAGGCTCGTATGGCTTCTACAGCTACGACCGGACCGATTTGACGCTCGAGACGCTGGAGCACTTGCTGGGTGAGCCGATGATGGCGCGCATCATGCGCACGTACTCGGAACGCTGGCGTTTCCGCCATCCGTCGAGCGACGACTTCTACGCCGTGGCCTCGGAGGTGGCCGGCCAGGATCTGATGTGGTTCTTCAAGTCCGCGGCCGAGACCGCCGACTACGTGGACTACGAAGTCTCGAGCGCGGATTCGAGACGGCGCGAAGGCGACGCCGGCCGGCTGGGCGAAACTGCGAAGCTGACTGAACCAAAGGAGCCCGGCGATACGGCGCCGTACGACTCGGTCATCGTGGTGCGCCGTCGCGGCGGCATCGTGCTGCCCCAGGTCATCGAGCTGACCTTCGAAGGCGGGCGGAAAGAGCGAGTGAACTGGGATGGCGCCGATCGTTGGAAACGGTTGACCCGGACCACAAAGGATCGCCTCGAGCGCGCTGAGATCGATCCCGGCCATCGCATCTGGCTCGACGTCAACTGGACGAACAACAGCCGTCGGACGACAGCCGACCGCCGCGCCGCCACAACGTGGACGGCGCGTGTTCTCTTCTGGGTCCAGCAGTTCGTCTCGCTGGCCGGTCTGTAAAGGCCGACGACATGAGCCGGCTGTTCAAGCTCTCGCTGGTCTGGTGGGCCGTCGACCTGCTGCTCGCGCTTCCCCTGGCGTTCGCCTTCTGGACCTGGGCGTCGGGGCAGACGGCCTTCAGCCCGGGAACCGATGTCCTGATCTCGGGCATCAACGTCGCCACGATCGGCGACCTGATGAAAGGCGACCGCGTCGGCATCCTCTCGGTCGTGCGGTCGGGCGCGCTGATCGCGGCGCTCGTTGCCGGCCTGCTCTCCCCTTTCCTGATCGGCGGCACGCTCGCCACGTTCCGGTCAACGGAACACCGCGTGCTCCCGGCCATGCTGGCCGGCGCGGGACAGGCGCCGGGCGGGCTCGTGGCGATTTGGATCGTCACGCGGGGCCTGGCACTGCTGCTCGGGCTGGCATCCGCGATGGCCTTCAGCGCCGTCGTCGATCGCGTCGGCGGCGAACTGTGGGAGCCAGGGCCCATCGTCGGGTTCTTCGGCGGCGTCGCCCTCGCGGCGGTGGCCTGGTGGTTCTTCGTCGCGGCGGGCGACGCGGCGATGATTCTGCGAACGGAGCCGGAACCCGTTCTCGCGTTTCGAGCCACCTGGCGCGGCGTGATGCTCGTGCTTCGTCACCCGCTTCGCGTTGCCCGGATCTGGCTGCTCCGGGGCGCCATCCCGGCCAGCCTTGTGCAGGCGCTCTATCTCGGAACGTCAGATGCCGTGCTGACGATGCCTACGGCGCTCATCGGATTGCAACAATCGGTCATGATCGCGCGCGCGATATGCCGCGTCAGCATCCTGGGAGCCGAGCGCGATCTGGTTGTGTCGCTGAGGCCGCCGGCGCGTTCAGCGTGGCGCGATGAAAATCAGGTAGCTCCAGGGCAGGACCGCGAGCGACAAGTACAGGACGGTGAGGATGGCCAGCGTCCGGTGCAGCTCGAACAAATGCAGGAGCATGGAGCACCCGACGGCGAGCAGCTTGGCGATGGTCAGCGCGGGGCCGACGCCGGCGTGGCGGAAGGACATCGCGATGAGCGGGTTGCCCTCGGAGAGACCGAAGGCGGAGACCCCCATGTAGGTGAAGATCCCGTCAAGCGCCTGTGACAACAGGAAAACAACGATGACCACGTTGCCGAACCAGGTGAGGCTGCGGGTGGGGTTGGCGTGAAGTGAGACGGTGGTCACCGTGGCCCTCGACGAGGCAGTGAAAATCCGGTGACCGTCAGGACGCGTCGGGATCCGGTCAGGCCACTTCGACGGCGCGGACCGGCACGCGGCGCAGGAACGGCGCCGGCAGTCCATAAACCACCAGAGCGCCCATGTGCCCGAGGATGTACACCGTCGCGGCGATGCCCACCGCCAGCATCGCGCCCATCGCGATGCGGCGCGCCCACAGCTTGGCGGTCGCAACCGAGGCCTCGGCGGCCTCAGCCATCACCAGCTCCCGGGTCATCGTCACTGCCTGCATGGTCTCCTCGTCGCCCTTTTTGTAATCAGCCGCCTCAAAAGCGTCGTTCGCGTGCCCTTTCCAGAGGCAAAGGCGATGCCCGACCTGACGGAAACAGGTGTTGAGTTTACAGATTTGGCTAACTCGTTGACAACTGGGCAGTTGAAAATCACGTTTCCGTGTGCGACCAGTGAGGCCGAAAACGGTATCTCCCGAAGTTCTGCTCCCTACGCGACGAAACGTCCTGGAATCCAAGAAATGGCGTGCTTTTCCGGCGGCTGACGGCCGATGGGCCACGGCGGCTGGCGAAACCTGTCAGCCAATGACAGACTTGTCATCGTGACAGCGTCTTACTCGGAACCGGCTATCTTGTGGCGGCTCAGGCATCCCGACGGCCGGCGGGCGCGGGCGACCTTCATTCCCGGCCAACCACAGTCGACCCTGGTCTTCTTCCTCGACGACAGGTTCGATCGCGGCGAGAACGTCTCGGAGTGGGAGCCGGCGCTGGCACGCGCGGACGAGGTCAGGCGCGCGCTCGAGGAGGATGGCTGGACGCTCGACGTCTAGGCCCGTTTCGGGTCGTCCGGCGCCGTTCTGTCGTCGTCGAGGACCGGCGCGAGTCCCGGGAGCCGGCCGGCGCCGGCGCGGAGCCCCACCAGGTAGGCGGCGTGCTCGTAACGCTCGTGATGCAGGGTGATGGCCTCGTAGAGATCCCGCAGCAACGCGTGGTCCTCGGCCCGCAGTTTCTGCTCGACACGGGCGTAGAGCATGCTGCCGCGGTCGAGCGAGGCGCGTGTGTCGAAGATTCGGTTCGCCTGGGCGTCGATCTGGGCGCCGACCTCGTCGAAGCGCGGAAAGCGGCGCCAGTTGGGGTTGCTGGGCGGCCCAAGGGGATCGAACCGGAGGATGTCGGCCATGGGGTCTTCGCTCTCCTGCCCGCCATGCTACCTCAGCGAGGCGCCAGCTGACGCGGGGGGATCGCTATAATCACCGCCAGGTCCGTGCCAGACCGCATGAATTATCCAACGCAACCTGATCCAATGCCACAGGCGGCCGCTCCGCGAGGCGGGGGCGTCCCGTGGCGGCACGAGCGCAGCACCCTCAGCCTGCCGGAGGTCCACGGCACCATCCCGGTGCCCGTGACGGCGAGCTTCTGGCGAAAGCTGTTCGCCTTCGCCGGGCCGGGGTACCTCGTCGCCGTCGGCTACATGGATCCGGGCAACTGGGCCAGCGACATCGCCGGCGGCGCGCGATTCGGCTACGCGCTGCTCAGCATGATCATGCTGTCGAACCTGATGGCGATCCTGCTGCAGGCGCTCTCGGCACGCCTCGGCATCGCCAGCGGGCGCGACCTGGCGCAGGCCTGCCGGGACGCGTACTCGCGGCCCGTGACGATCGGGCTCTGGCTGCTCTGCGAGATCGCCATCGCGGCCTGCGACCTCGCCGAAGTGCTCGGCGCGGCCATCGCGCTCAACCTCCTCTTCGGGATCCCGCTGCTCTTCGGCGTCTGCCTCACCGCGCTCGACGTGATCATCGTCTTGTCGATGCAGCACCGGGGCTTCCGCTATGTAGAAGCACTGGTCGTCCTGCTGATTCTCGGGATCGCGGGTTGTTTTGCCGTGGAATTGTGGCTCGCAAAGCCGCCGCTCGGCGAGGTGGCGCGCGGCTTCCTGCCCACGCTCGAGATTGCGCGCAACCCGGAGATGCTCTACATCGCCATCGCGATTCTCGGGGCGACGGTGATGCCGCACAACCTCTATCTGCACTCGTCAATTGTGCAGACGCGGAAGTACACGGACTCGGACGAGAGCCGCCGGGATGCCATCCGGTTCGCGACAATCGACTCGACGATCGCGTTGATGTCGGCGCTGTTCATCAACGCCGCCATCCTCATCGTGGCCGCCGGCGTGTTCCACGGCACGGGGTACGATCAGATCGCGGACATCAGCGACGCGTACAAGACACTGACGCCGCTGCTCGGCACGGCCGCCGCGAGCACCCTCTTCGCCGTGGCGCTGCTGCTGTCGGGGCAGAACTCGACCTTGACGGGCACGCTTGCCGGCCAGATCGTCATGGAAGGTTTTCTGAGCATCCGCCTGCGCCCGTGGCTCCGGAGGCTCGTCACGCGACTGATTGCGATCATCCCCGCCATCGTGGTCCTCGTGATCTACGGCGATGCCGGGACGGGACCACTGCTGCTCCTGAGCCAGGTGATCCTGAGTCTGCAACTGCCCTTCGCCGTGTTCCCGCTCATCATGTTCACCGGGGATCGGGCGAAGATGGGCAAGTTCGTGGCGCCCTTCTGGATGCGCGCCATCGCGTGGCCGATCGCGTTCTTCATCGCCGGGCTCAACGCCTGGATGCTCTGGCAGATGATGACCGGCGGCGTATAGGGTCCGCGATGTATACCCACATCCTCGTTCCTGTCGAACATTCCGACGCTGACAAGACGATCCTCGCGCATGTGAGAGATCTGGCGCACATGACCGGCGCCCGACTGCTGCTCGTCCACGTCGCCGACGGCTGGGCGGCGCGCAACTACGAGCAGCTCGAGCTGCGGGAGTCTGAGGAGATGCAGGAAGATCGCGCGTACCTGGAGCAACTCGCCGACGATGTGCGCGCGAAGGGGCTGACCGTGGACTGCAAGCTGGCCATGGGCGACCCGGCGTCCGAGATCCTGCGCGTTGCCGCGGAAGAGCACGTCGATCTCATCGCGATGGCCACACATGGCCACCGCTTCCTCGCCGACGTCCTGAAGGGCGCGACCGCCGACCGCGTCCGGCACCTTGCCAAGGTGCCGGTCCTGATGATCCGCCAGGAACCCAAGTAGAGCCGAATTCGGTTCGGCCATCTGCCGAAGTTCCGGCCTGGCCGCAAACTCCGTCCGCACGCGTAGTTCTTACATTCCTGTAACCGACTGGTGCTCGGTCTGTCGGCGCAGGCTGTGAAAAATCGAGTCAAAACGCGGCTTGACGAGCAACGGCTCGGCTAGCTGGCGCTCAGCACGCGGGTATTCGACTTGCACTCTTCATTGGACCTGGCGTCCGGGGCTGTCCCCCTGAGGCCACACGGGGGACCGTCCCCGGCCCAAGGAGGGAGAGCGAATGCGGGTCCTGAAGTCCTGTCTCATCGTAATCCTGGCCGTCCTGCTGGCGCGTGGCACGGCGGTGGCGCAGCAGCCACATGTGGTCAGTGCGGTGCTGCTCGACCAAATGCTCGCGGAGAAGGTGCGCCAGCAGGATGCCGATCGGGCCGTCATCCGGGAAGTGCTCGGGAGATCCGAGGTGCGCGAGGTCGCAGCGCGCGCCGGGCTCGACATCGTCCGCGCGGAAGCGACCGTCGCGATGCTCGATGGGAAGGATCTGCAGGAGGCCGCCGAGCATGCGCGCCAGGTGCAGAAAGACCTCGAGGGCGGCGGATCGGTCACTATGTCGACGACGACCATCATCATCATCCTGCTGGTGGTCATCCTGGTGATCGTGGCGGTGAAGTAGCGACACCGATGCGTTTCGCTCGCCTGCGGGTCGCTCTTGCGATCGTGCTGGCCGCGGCGTCTGCCGCCTGGGCGGACGAGCCGTCACGGCCTGGCGCGCTGCTCGATGTGCCGTTCGTCGCGCAGACAGAGGCGCTGTGTGGCGGCGCGTCGGTCGCGATGGTACAGCGTTACTGGGGCGCGCGCGAGGTATCGGCAGCCGACTTCGCCTCGCTCGTGGATTCGCGACTGAATGGCATCCCGGCGTCGCGACTCACCGACGCGGTCCAGCGGCAGGGGTGGCAGGCTCTCGCCCTGGACGGCACGCCGGATCTCATCCGGCATCACGTCGAGAGCGGGCGCCCGATCATCGTGATGCTTCAGGTCGGACCGAACCAGCGACACTATGTCGTCGTGGTCTCGTGGAGCGCCGAGCGCGTGCTGTACCACGATCCGGCCAGCCTTCCGTTCAGGACACTCTCCCCTGCTGCGTTCGACAGGCTGTGGGCGCCCACGTCGAGATGGATGCTGCTGCTCCTTCCTTCCAGGGAGCGGACGACTCACGAGCCAACGACAGAAGCTGCAGTGCCCGAGTCCGTGTCGGCGCTGATCGAACTGGCTGGTGACCAGCTGCTCCAGCACCGCTACGCCGAGGCCATCGCAACGGCGACGGAGGCCACGCGCCGCGCGCCGGAATCGGCGAGCGCCTGGCGCGTGCTCGCGACGGGCCTGTTCCTCGCCGATCGGCCCGAGCCGGCGCTCGCAGCCTGGAACGAGGCGGGCGATCTCAGGCTCGACGCCGTGAGGATCGACGGCCTGCGGCGGACGCGCTACGGGGCGGTCGAGCAGGTGGTGGGCCTGTCGCAGGGCATGCAACTGACGACGCCGGAGATGCGGCTGGCGCGGCGAAGGCTCGAAGACCTGCCGGCCCTCTCGGCGTCGCGGCTCGAGTACGTCCCAACCGGCGGCGGGCTGACCGAGGTTCGCGCATCGGTCCGCGAGCGACCGACGGTCCCGGACGATCGCCTGTCGCTGGCCGTGCTCGGAGCACGCGCGGCAATCGACCGGGAGATCCAGTGGACGCTAGCGAGCCCGTCCCGAAACGGCGAGACCATCACTGCTTCGTGGCGATGGAGGGAATCACGGCCTCGCGTGGCGCTGTCGGCTCGCATCCCCATCACCGGCTGGGCGAACGGCGTTGTCGGCCTGGCCGCGGAAGTTGAGCATCAGGAGTACGGAGGTGATGGCGACGTGCTCGTCAGCCGCCGGCGATCGGCGCGCGCGTCGTTCGAGCAGTGGGCCCTGCCGAACCTCCGCTGGGACGTGTCCGCCGGCCTGGAGCACTGGCTCGATGCCGGCACCTTCGCCACGGTTGGCGCGGGACTCGAGCAGCGCGCCTTCGACGACCGCGTGGCGCTTGCATTGGACGCCCAGTTCTGGCCGGGCAACGGCGGATTCTCGTCGCTCTCGACCGGAATGCGCTGGCGATCATCAAACGACGCGGTGAACAATCTGCTGCTGGTCGAGGCCAACGGCGCGCTGGTCAGCGATGGTGCGCCGGAGGATTTGTGGCACGGCGCGGGGACCGGGGGTCGGCGCAGCCTGCTGCTGCGCGCGCATCGATTGCTCGATGACGGCGTCGTTCGAACCGAAGCCTTCGGACGGCAGATTGTGCAGACATCGGCCGAGTGGCGGCACGCACTGCCTTCGCTTCGGCGGATGCCATCGCTGAAGCTCCAGCTCGCCGGTTTCGTTGATGCCGCGCGTGCGTGGAAAGGCCCCGCCACTCGGGACCGCGTGCTCGTCGACGTAGGCGCCGGTCTTCGCGTGGGCCTGCTCGGCAAGGGCGGCGTCAGAATCGACTACGGGCACGGCCTGACCGACGGCGCCAACGCGGTATCGATGGGGATCGAGTTGCCCTGGCCGCGTTTGGGCAACTAAACCTCACCGCCACTTCGTCCCCGGCGAGTTGCCCAGGATTTCACGCCCTTTCAAGCCGCTGTCGTCGCATTGCGCGGCGTTTCGGCGCTATGCTAGCCTTCCGGTTCTCAACCGGCACAGGGTCGAGACCATGCCTTCGAAGGCCCGTTCTAACGGGCCGCGCGCCCGCTCCGCCGACACTTCCCCCCGCCAGTTCGTACGTTCGGCAGGTACGCCCGAGGGGGCTTCAGACCGAGGACACACCGCCATGATCACCACCAACGATCCCCAGGCCGCCGTCGTCAGCGCGTTGAGCGCGGGCACCGAGGAGAACCGCGCCGCGGAGACCGGCGGCGCCGGCAGCATCGACAAGGTCCGCGACATCCTCTTCGGCAGCCAGATGCGCGAGGTGGAGCGGCGGTTCGCACGCCTCGAGGAGCGGCTCATCAAGGAGACATCAGACCTCAAGGAAGACCTCCGCAAGCGGCTCGACGCGCTGGAGGCGTACGCACGGAAGGAAGACGAAGCGCTCGCCGATCAACTGCGCGCCGAACGGACTGACCGCGCTGATGCCCACGCCAGCTTGTCGAGCGAACTGAAGGAAACGGCAAAAGCCCAGGACAAGCGTACGTCGGCGCTCGACGAGCAAGTGGCGAAGGGGCACCGCGATCTCCGTCAGCAGATGCTCGACCAGCATCAGCGGCTCTCAGACGATCTGCGCTCAAAGGTGGACGAGGTGCTCGCCGCCCTGGCACGCGAAGCCCAGCAGCTCCGCTCGGACAAGACGGATCGCACGGCGCTCGCATCGCTCCTCACCGAGATGGCGATGCGCCTGACCAACGAATTCCACCTGCCGATCGCCGAGGCGGAGCGCAATGGCTGAAGCCGCCGCGCGCGGTCGCACGCGCGCGCCGGACGCCTCAGGCAGCGTCGGCACGGGCCATGGGCCGGACGACTCGTTCGACGAGCTGCGCACGCTGCTCGTCGGGCCCGAGCAGCGCGAGCTTCGGGATCTTCGGGAGTACATCCACGATCCCGCCGCGCAGACGCGCGAAGTCAGCCGTGTGCTTCCCGATGCGATCGCGCTCCGTTCCGACGACGAGCAGCTGACGCGGGCGCTGGCACCGACCGTCGAGGAAGCGATCACCTCTTCGGTGCGCCGGGATCCGCGGCCCCTCGCCGACGCGCTCTTCCCCGTCATCGGTCCGGCCATCCGCAAAGCCATCGCGCACACGCTGGCCGGGATGGTGGAGTCGCTCAATCGCACCGTCGAGCACAGCTTCTCGTGGCGGGCGCTCCAGTGGCGCTGGACCGCGTTCCGGGCGGGCAAGCCGTTCGCGGAGATCGTTCTGCTCAACACGTTGCAATATCGCGTCGAGCAGGTGTTTCTCATTCACGCCGAAACCGGCCTGCTGCTGCAGCACCTTTCGCTGGATGCCCGCGCGGGCCAGGACGCTGACCAGGTGTCGGCGATGCTCACGGCGATTCGTGACTTCGCTCGCGACTCGTTCCGCATCGCCGGCGGCGAGAGCCTCGAAGGCCTCCGCATCGGCGACCTGAGCGTCATCGTCGAGCAGGGCCCGTACGCGATCGTCGCTGGCGTCATCCGCGGAACGGCACCGCACACACTCCGCGTGCTGTTCCAGGATGCGCTGGAGTCGGTGCACCGGCAGTTGTCCCCTGAGCTGAAAGCCTTCCGCGGCGATGCCGCGCCGTTCGAGCGGGCGCGCCCGATCCTGGACGGCTGCCTGGTTTCTCAGCTCAGGCCGCGGGAGAAGAAGTCCTCCTACCGGCGATGGATCATCGTGGGCACGCTCGTGCTTCTGGCGCTTGCGGCGTGGCTGTTCCTGGGATGGCGCGAACGCCAGCACTGGAGCACGTACCTCGAGGCGCTTCGCCGGGAGCCGGGCATCGTCGTCGTGTCGAGCGGCCGCCGCGACGGGAAGTTCTTCGTCGAGGGGCTTCGCGACCCGTTGTCGCGCGATCCCGCGCAACTGCTGGCCGGAACCGGCGTGTCCGAGGACTCGCTTACCGCGCAGTGGCAGCCATATCAGGCGCTTGCTCCTGACTTCGTAACGGCGCGCGCACGCGATCTGTTGCAACCGCCGGCCGGCGTGACGCTGCGATTCCAGGACGGTGTGCTGACGGCGAGTGGATCGGCGTCCGATCGCTGGATCGTCGAGAGCGAACGTCTGGCGCCCGCCATCGCCGGCGTCCGACGATTCCAGTATGCGGGCCTCGAACCCGACCTCCGGATCAAGCAGCAGCTCGAGTCGCTCGCGCTCACATTTCCGAAAGGCCAGGCCGGCCTGGCCGACGGCCAGAGCGACACAATCGATCGGATCACACGGCTGCTCGGCGAGCTGAACAGCGTGTCGGCCATTCGCGCGCGCAGGACGCGCGTGGAGTTGGTCGGGCACGCGGACAACGACGGATCCGACGAGATCAACTCGCCGCTGAGCATCGCGCGGGCCGAGACCATTCTCCGGCAGCTGCCCGTCCCGCGCTTCGACGCCATCGATTTCATCTCGACCGGCGTGGGCACGGCTGAACCGCTCGCTCCCGGTCTCACCGAAGCCGAGAAGGCGCGCAACCGGCGCGTGTCGTTCCGCGTGCGGCTGGACGTCGGCGCATCGCCACGGGACACCCACCCATGATCCAGAAGAAAATCTGCCTGCTTGGCGGATTCGGCGTCGGAAAGACGAGCCTGGTCTCGCGGTTCGTCCACAGCATTTTCTCCGACAAATACCTGACCACCGTAGGCGTGAAGATCGAGAAGAAGAGCCTCGTGCTGAACGAGCAGGAGCTCGACCTGGTGATCTGGGACCTGTATGGCGAGGATGACTTCCAGAAGGTACGCTTGTCATACCTGCGCGGCGCGTCCGGTTACCTGCTGGTGGCCGATGGCACGCGCCGGACGACGCTCGACACGGCGATGGCACTGCACGAGGCCGCCGACCGGACCATTGGGCGCGTCCCTTTCGTGCTGGTCCTCAACAAGGCCGACCTCGCGACCGAGTGGGAGCTGGACGATGGCGCCGTCGTCCGGTTGATGCAGTCGGGATGGCGTGTACTGCGCACGAGCGCCAAGACCGGAGTTGGCGTCGAGGAAGCGTTCACGACGCTCGGGAACGCCATGCTTGCCGAATGAGGATCGCCATGGGTGACGAGCTGCTGGCCGGTCTGCTGCACACGATGGGCGTCGCCGTCTTCGAACGGCGCCCGGATGGAGCGTTCGTCTCGGTGACCGAGCCGCCGCCGTGGTTTTCGGCAATGAAGTCTGACGCGACCTTTCCCTTCCTTGGGCACATCCTCGGCGAGGCAGCTGAGTTCTGGGACCGTCACGTGGCCGGGACGCAGGACTGGGGACCATGCACCGAGGTGGACGACCACGGCAAGGAGTTCCACTACAAGGTGACGGCGGTGCAGGCCGACGAGAGGCAGTACATGATCTTCCAGCTCGATCGTGACAGCGACCGGATGCGGGAGATGCTGCAGAAAGTGCGCGACAAGGCGCTTGCCGACGGCACGCGCGCGAAGCGGACGACGGCTGCCGCCTCGGAGGCGCGGCGGACCGGAACGGATCTTTACGATCTGCTGGGCCGCCTGCGAGCCACGGGCCTCTCCCAGGCGCAGAAGGACGTGGTGGCGGAGCTGACAGACGTGTGCGACGAGCTGTTGATGAGCATCGATCGTGTCGCGCGCTCGTCAAAAGCTCCGGTCTAGCGTCGACTTCCGACCGCATTCGCAGGGCGGGTTCACCCGTGGGACAGAACTTCAGTTCTGTCCTTCATCGTCCCCGTCGCTATTCCGCTCTCAGTGCCACGATGGGATCCACGCTCGTTGCACGGCGTGCCGGCAGATAGCTCGCGACGAACGCAAGCAGCAACAGCAACACCGACCCGCCCGCGAAGGTCGCCACATCCGTCGCGCCGACGCCGTACAACAGGCTGGCCATCAGTCGCGTGACAACCACGCTCAATACCACGCCTAGCAGGACGCCCATCAGGGCCAGCGTCAACCCCTTCCAGACCACGAGCCGCAGGATGTCGTGCCGCTGCGCGCCGAGTGCGATGCGGACGCCCATCTCCGGTACGTGCTGCGCGACGAAGTACGCGATCACGCCGTAGATCCCCACGACCGCGAGGACCAGCGCGAAGCCGGCGAACGCCGTCAGCAGCGTCGTCCCCACGCGGCGCGAGGCCACGTCCTCGTCGAGGACTTCGTCGAGCGTGCGGATATTCGAGACCGGCTGCTCCGGGTCGATGGAGTGGACAACCTGCTTGATGTCTCCGACGAGGTCCATCGGGTCCTTGGTCGTGCGCACCACGAGATCGCGCGGTGCAAACCACGGTTGCGTGTCGACCTGCCGGTAAGGAAAGTACATTTCCGGCCGCGGCGGCGTCTCGAGGCCCATCTGGCGAACGTCGCCCACCACTCCGACGACAGTGAGCCAGGGCTCCGCCCAGGTGCCGTGATCGATCGCGATCCGCTGGCCGACCGGGTCGCCGCCGGGCCAGTACTTTCGGGCCATCGACTGATTGACGATCACCACCGGCGTCGACCGCTCGGTGTCTGTCGCCTGAAAGTACCGCCCGCGTACCAGTGTCGTCCCGATGGCCTTGAGATAACCCTCGCTCACCTGGCGATGGTTGGCGTCGTAGACCATCCCCTCGACCGGCGCCCGGCTCTCGATCGTGAACTGGTTGGTGCCGCCCTTCCACTCGAGCGGCACCGACGTGGTGTACCCCGCCGAGACGACGCCCGGAAGGCGCTGGACGCCATCGAGCACGCGGTCGTAGAACGCGACGCGGCGCGGGAAATCTTCGTATCGATCCTGAGGCAACGTAGTGCGGAGCGTGAGCAGGCCCTCGGGCCGCACGCCGAGATCCGCGTAGCGCATCCGATAAAAGGTCTGTAGCAACAGGCCCGCCGCGACCAGCAAAACGAGCGTCATCGCAACCTCGGCGACGACGAACAGGCCGCGGCTCCGTTGTCCACCCGGAGTGTTCCGGCCGCTGCCCTTTAGAGCGTCCGTCAACGACGGCCGCGTCATCGTCAACGCGGGAGCGAGGCCGAAGAGCAGCCCGGTTGCGACGGATACGGCCGCTGCCACGGCGAGTGTGGCGCCGTTGAGCGAGGGCGACGTGAACAGCGTCATCGCGGGCGGCACGAGCTGCTCGAGAAATCCGAGTGACCATCGGGCCAGCACGATCCCCAGGATCAGTCCGGACGCCGCGAGCACGGCACTCTCCGTCAACAACTGGCGAATGACCCGGCCGCGCGACGCGCCCAGCGCGCCCCGTAGCGCAATCTCGTGACCGCGAGTGGCCGCGCGCGCCAGCAGCAGGCTGGCAAGATTCGCGCTCGTGATCAGCAAGACGACGCCCACGGCAGCAAGGAGCACGAGCATCGGTGTCCGCGCACCGCCTGAGACTGCGTCCTTGAGCGACACGACAACCGCGCGCGGTGGATAGCGACGCTCCCGGAGCCGTTGGACCGCCCGGGCACCAATGGTGTCGAGGTTGGCGCGAACGCCCGAGTCGCTGAGGCCCGGCTTCATCCGTCCCGCCACGGCCAGATAGTGCGCGTCGTTGGTCAGTTCCTCAGGAGTAAACGCCGCCGGCACCCAGAGGCCGACGTAGTCTTCGAGGAACTGGAATGTTTTCGGCATCACGCCGACGACGAGGTACGGCGAGTTGTTGATGACGATAGAACGGCCGACGAGTGACGGGTCGCCGCCGAACCGGCGCTGCCAGAGCCCAAAGCTCAGAACCACTACGTTCGGCCCGCCGGGCTGATCCTCCGACGGCAGGAACGTGCGCCCCACAAGCGCGTGAGCGCCGAGGACGTCGAACAGCGACCGGCCTACGCGACGGCCGCTGATACGAAGAGGCTCGCCGTTGTTCTGCAGAACGGCGCCAAACTCCGCCGACGCCGCGAGCGCGTCGAACACGTCGTTCTGGCTCGCCCACGCGCCATAGACCACAGGGCTGACGTCGCCGCGCGCGAATCCGAACTTCGACGCGTCCATGTACACCATCACGACGCGGTCAGCGTCCGGCACCGGCAGCGGGCGCAGCAGCACCGCCTCGATCAGACTGAAGACCGCCGTGCTGCCGCCGATGCCGATCGCCAGAGTGAGTACGGCGGCGACAGCGAAGCCGGGCGTCCTGGCCAGCGCGCGGACTGCGTAGCGGATGTCGCGTCCAAGATCCTCCACCCAGACGAAGGAACGCGCGTCACGGTGCTGCTCTTTCGGCTGGTCGACTCCGCCGAAGCGGCGTCTGCCGGCCAGGCCTGCCTGGTCCACGGGCATCTCCTGACGAATGAAGTCATCCTCGAGCAGCGCCAGATGCGTCGACAACTCGCGATCGAGCTGCGACCCCGCAGATCCCGGACGAAACACGTTGTAGAGCCGCTGAAGGAAACGCCGCGCCTCGGACATTGCTAGCCTTCGCTCATCAGGAGCTTCGCGCGATGCGCGATTCGCCATGGTGTGGCGAGACTGCTGACGCAATCAAGAGTGCCACCGTATCATCCAACGCGCCCCCTGTGACTCGAGGTTCTGACGCCGATTCGCGCGCGTCCTCAATGGCACCCGAGTTGCTCAAAGCAGCCCAAGGGGGCTCACGATGACCACGCGCGAGGCTTTCGAGAGGGGAACGGACACCTTCAACGCCCATGACATCAATGCGTTCACTGACGTGCTCGCGGACGACGTCGTCTTCACAGCGCCAGGCGGGATGCGCGGCGAGGGAAAGGCGGCATGCGTCGCGTTCTACGGCAGCTGGTTCGACGCCTTTCCCGATGCGCACGTCGGAGTCCACGGCGTTCACATCATCGATCAGCTCGTGGTTGAGGAGGGCACATTCACGGGGAGTCACAACGGCGTTCTTCACGGCCCTATGGGCGACGTCCCGCCAACCGGCCGCTCCGTCAGGCTGGACTACATTCAAGTACTCCACTTCCGCAATGGCAAGCACGTCTCGTTCAATCTGATGTTCGACCGGCTTCTGATGCTCGAGCAACTCGGACTCATCCCCGCGCCCACAGCGTGAAGAAATTGGGCGAAGTCGTCCCGACCCCACGACGAGCGAAGCGATTTCCCGCAGTGGGACGACTGGATTCGTGCCAAGTAGCGGCGAACGCAGTTCGCCGCTCGACGCCTGAAGCCAGTCGTCCCGAACCACGAACGAGCGAAAGCGTGTGAAGTGGTCGGGACGACTGGATTCGAACCAGCGACCCCCTGAACCCCATTCAGGTGCGCTACCAGACTGCGCTACGTCCCGACTCTGGTGGGTGTGCGCGAGCTACTTGCGCCCGCGCGTGCTTGCGGTCCTGCTCTTTGTCGCGCTCCGCTTCACGATCTTCGCGGGCGCGGCCCTGCGTGCCGGAGCGGCCTTAGCCGCGGCGATGGCCTCCGGGTCCGGCTGCCCGTTGCCGCGCGGCCGGCTCAGCATCGCCAGCAGGCCCCGCAGCTCATCTCGAACCTTCACGATCCGCCGCCGTGTGTCGGCCGAGAGCTTCGCGCCGCTCGTCGCCTCCGGCTCGTCGTCGAACGGCAGCTCATCGCTGCCCGCCCGTTCCTCCTCGATCTTCCGCCGGGCACCCGCGAGCGTCAGGCCGTCGCCGAAGACCAGCTGCTTGATCCGGAGGACGCGGTCGAGATCGGTCCGCCTATACACCCGCGGACCACCCGGCGACTTGACGACGCCGAGATCGGAGAACTCCATCTCCCACGTGCGGAGCACGTAGGGCTGTACCTGCGCCAGCTCGCAGACCTCAGCGGCCTTCAACCAGCCGCGCTTCGGAGACTCGGCAGAAGCCTGGGCCATCGAGAGCCGACCTGGAAGTATAACACCGCGGAAGTGCCAGGTTGGAAGTGAGAAGTGCCAGGTGAAGCGCCGAGTGGACAGTGCCACGCGGCGGCCACGACCGCCAGATTCAGCTCATTTTCACTGTCGAATTCGTCACTTCCACTTAGCACTTCTCACTGCCAACTTCGCACTTCCTTCACGCCTCTCTTGTCTTTCCTCCGCGGCGCCGCACCTGGAGTCGAATGGGCGATCCGGCGAACCCGAACTTGTCGCGGATCTGGTTCAGCAGGAACCGCTCGTACGAGAAGTGAAACGACGTCGCGACGTTCGTGAAGAACACGAACGTCGGCGGCGCCACGTTGGTCTGCGCGGCGTAAAGCACTCGCACGTGGCGGCGGCCTGGGCTGGGCGGCGGGTGCTGCGCCGTGATGGCCTGCACGAAGCGGTTCAGCTCCGGCGTGGGCACGCGCTTCAGGCGCGCGTCGGCCACGCGGTCGATCGCCTCGAGCAGCTTGGGCGCTCGCTCGCCGCTGAGCGCCGACACGTGCAGCAGCGGCGCGTAGTCCAGGAATTTCAGCTGTCGCCGCAAGTCCTCGTCGAACTGCTTCACGAAGTCGGGACCGCGCTCCTTCATCAGGTCCCACTTGTTCGCAACGATGATGACGCCGCGGCCCTGGCGATCCGCTTCACCGGAAATCGCGGCGTCCTGATCGGTGCCGCCCGCGGACGCATCCACCACGAGCACGACGACATCCGCCTTCTCGATCGCGCGGCGCGCCACGAGCACGCTGAGCGACTCCACCTGCCCGCTCCGGCCCACGCGGCCCGGGCGCCGGATGCCCGCGGTGTCCACGATGCGGAAATCGCGCTTGTGCCAGCGCAGCACCGAATCCACGGCATCACGCGTCGTCCCCGGCGCTTCGCTGACGAGCATGCGCTCCTCACGCAGCAACCGGTTGACCAGCGACGACTTGCCCGCGTTCGGCCGGCCGACGATGGCCACTGCCGTTTCGCGCCGCGCATCGCGGCGCGAACGCTCGTGGGGCGCGTCGCCGTCGTGTTCGTGGCCGTGCCCGTCGGCCGCCGGGTCGGTGTCCCTGGCTGCGCGATTGGATTTCTTCAGGCGCTCCGCGATCTCATCCAGTAAATCGCCCACGCCGGTGCCGTGCTCGCCCGAGACCTCGAACAGCGGATCGAAGCCCAGCTCGTAGAACTGGAGAGCCGCCTCGCGGGCCTTGCGCACATCTATCTTGTTGACCACGGCGAGGATCGGCGTATCCGACGCGCGCAGCTTCGCCACGATTTCGAGGTCGCCGGGGACGAGGCCCTGCTGGCCGTCCAGGACGAGCAGCAACAGGTCAGCCTGCCCGATCGCCTGTTGCCCTTTCTCCGCAACCATTTGATGCAGTGGATCTTCGGTCGCGCCGAACATGCCGCCGGTGTCGAGCATCATGAAGTCGGTGCCGCGCCACGTGACCGCCTGCTGAATCAGATCGCGCGTCGTGCCCGCAACCGGCGTCACGATCGCGCGGCGCGTTTTCGTGATCCGATTGAACAGCGTGGACTTGCCGACGTTGGGTCGGCCAATCAGCACGACGAGTGGAGCGTGGCGGGCCACGACGGGATTGTAGGCGGGGACCGACGACCTCCGGCCCACAATTGCGCCAGTTCTGGGCCAGTTGTCCGACAACCGGTCGGCCGGGCGGCCCAATTTGACACCGTAAGTGACTCTCTCTATGATACTTAACGGGCGCTGGGGTGCCCGGCATGATCAAGCTGGACATCGTGAACGAGGTTTCGAAGATCGCGGACATCACGAAAGTGAAGGCCGAGTTGGCCGTGGATGCCGTGTTCGACGCAATGCGGGTGTCCATGCAGCGCGGCGAACGGATCGAGCTGCGCGGCTTCGGCGTGTTCCAGGTGAAGCCCCGGAAGCGGGGAATCGGCCGTAACCCGAGGACGGGCAAGGAGGTACGGATTCCTCCAGGCCGAACCATCCGTTTCAAGCCCGGTAAGGACCTCCAGAACATTTCCTGACCGGCCGGCTCCAGCGGCGCAACGAGCGGCGAGTGACAGACGTCTCGAACCTCCCTCTGAATCAGCCAGAACCCTCGCTGCTGCCGCCGGATGCGGGGCGCCGGCGCGGCAAGGACCGCGTCTGGCTCCACGTCCTGCTCCTGCTCATCACCTTCGTCACCACGACGATGATCGGGACGCTGCACTACGCGTCGTTCGCCAGCAATTTCGGGATGCGTCAGGTACGCTTGACGACTGGGCTGCTGTGGTACGGGCTGCCGTATAGCGTGACGATCCTCAGCATCCTCGGCGCCCACGAGATGGGGCACTACCTGGCGTGCCGCTACTACCGCGTGAGTGCGACGCTCCCCTTCTTCCTGCCGACGCCGCCCTTCCCCCCGTTCATGACGGGCACCTTCGGAGCGGTGATCAGAATCCGTCAGCCCATCCTGTGGAAGAAGGCGCTGTTCGACATCGGCATCGCCGGTCCAATCGCGGGCTTCCTGGTGGCGGTGCCCGCGCTGTTGCTCGGCGTGTGGTGGTCGAACGTGATGCCGGTGCCTCCGAACATGGAAGGCTACTCGCTGGGCGAGCCGCTCCTCTTCAAGGCCGCATCGTGGCTGGTCTGGGGCAAGCCGCCCGTGCCGTTCGAGGTCAACATGCACCCGATCTCGTTCGCCGCCTGGTTTGGACTGCTGGCAACGGCGTTCAACCTGTTCCCCATCGCGCAGCTCGATGGCGGCCACATCGCTTATGCCATGTTCGGCCGCCGCGCCACTTACATCACGTACGCGGGGCTGGCGACGGCGTTCGCGCTGTGCACCTACTCAACCAGTTGGTATCTGTGGACCGCTCTCATCATCGCGATGCTCTACATCGCCGGCGCGAAGCATCCGCCGGTGCTCGATGAGGACGTGCCGCTCGATCCCGCGCGCCGGTGGCTGGCGCTCTTTGCGCTGGTCATGTTCGTCCTCTGCTTCACCCCTGCCCCGATTGAGCCACTGGAACTTCTAAGGCACTAGCACTTGTACTTGCCCGTGCTGGGTGCTGAGTGCCGCGTGCGGTGCTTGGTGCCACGTGCGGTCCATGGTGCTTGGTGCCCGGTGTGGTGATCCCGGTGCATGTGCGACGGCACGTGGAGCCCTGGTCAGCGGAGGAAGCACCCGGCACCGAGCACCGCACCTAGCACGCAGCACACAGCACCAGGCACGGGCGCATTTTTTCCGGCTAGAGCATCCCGACCGGATCCACGTCAACGGTCACTCGCCGCGCGAGATCGGGCAGCGACGCGAGAGCGGATTGAAGAGCGTCGCGCATCGCGCGTCGATGTCGGCTCTTGAGAAAGACCTGCGCACGATACTCGCCGCGCAGCCGCGCCAGCGGCGCCGGCGCGGGCCCCAGGACGCCAATGCCGGCACTGCGAGGGATTCTCGAAGCGAGATCCGCCGCCGCCCCCATCGCATCGGCGAGGCTCTCGCCGCGAATCACGACGTTGACGAGCGCCACGACCGGCGGGTAATGCATCGCCTGGCGATAGCGCCGCTCTTCCTCGTAGAAGCCGGCATAATCCTGACGGCAGGCCAGGCGGATGCTGTAGTGCCCCGGGTTGATCGTCTGGATGATGGCCGCGCCTGGACGCTCGCCGCGGCCTGCCCGGCCGGCCACCTGCGTCAGCAACTGAAACGTGCGCTCTGCCGCACGGAAGTCGGCGAGGCCCAGGCCCATGTCCGCCGAGACGACGCCGACCAGCGTGACGCCGGCGAAATCGTGCCCCTTCGCGATCATCTGGGTGCCCACCAGCACGTCCAGCTCGCCGCGTCCGAATCGCCCGAGGATGCGGCCCACTTCCCCGCGTTTCCGCATCGTGTCGCGATCCACGCGGCCCACGCGCGCGGTCGGAAACAGCCGTTCGACTTCGGCCTCGACCCGCTCGGTGCCGAATCCGCTCTGTTCCAGGTATGGCGCGGCACACTTCTCACACGTCGCGGGCACGCGCACCGAGTGGTTGCAGTAGTGACAAACGGCGCGCGCCGACGCCGTGCCGCGGCGGTGGACCGTCAGCGACACGCTGCAGTTCGGGCAGTCGAGGATGTGGCCGCACTGCCGGCAGAAGACCGCCGTGGCATAGCCCCGGCGATTCAGCAGCAGCAGCGACTGCTCTTTGCGTGCGAGCCGCTCGTTGATTTGCCCGGCCAAGGAGCGGCTGAGGATCACCTCGGGGCCCAGCTCGGCGTACTCGTCGCGCATGTCGACGATGGTCACATCCGCCAGCGGGCGATCGAGCACGCGGCGGGCCAGCACGACCTTCGCATACCGGCCGCTCTCGGCGTTCGCATACGACTCAAGTGCCGGCGTCGCCGACCCCAGCACGACGAGCGAACGCGCCTCCTTCGCCCTCACCACGGCGACGTCGCGCCCGTGATATCGCGGCGCTTCATCCTGCTTGTAGGACGTGTCGTGCTCTTCGTCGACGACGATGAGCCCGACGGTTTCCAACGGTGTGAACACGGCGGAGCGAGTACCGACGACGAGATCCACGTCGCCGGCTCTGATCCGGTGCCACTGATCGTGACGCTCGCCGTCGGCCATGCCGCTGTGCTGGATCGCCACGCGATCGCCAAACGCGGCCCGGAACTGTGCGGCCATCTGCGGCGTCAGCGCGATCTCAGGGACGAGCACCAGGACGCGGCGTCCGAGGGAGATGGTGTGGCGCGCGAGCCGCACGTACAGCTCCGTCTTGCCGCTGCCGGTCACGCCGTGCAGAAGCGCCGCGTGAAAGCGCTGCTCGTCGGCCAGCGCAACCAGCGCCGCGAACGCGGACTGCTGGTCGGCGGTAAGCTCACGCACTGCCTCCAGCGGAACGTCGAGCGCCGCGCCCGCCGCGAAGGGATCACGATGGAGCCGCTGCTCCTCGAGATGAACCAGGCCGCGGGTCGCGAGCCGGCGGAGCGTTCCAAGGTCGCTTCCCCGCTCGCGCAGCGACGCCAGAGTCAGCGGTACCGCCGACGCCGCGAGCATCGTCAAGCTCGCCTGCTGCCGGTCGCCGAGACCTGGGAGCGGCTGCCCTCCGGTAAGTGCCTCCGCAGCCGAGATGCCCGCGGGCGTCAGCGACGCCAGCCACCCGGTTCGGAATCCCCCGGTGCGAGCCGGCAGCACATGTGTGCGCTGCACGAGCCCCTTGCGTTCGAAGCCGCGGAGCGAAGTCTCGACGGTCTTTCGATTCGCCGCCTTGCCGATCAGGCCCCGCAGCGTTCGACGGCCACGGTCCAGCGCACGTAGCAGCGGATCGCCGGCGGCCGGCCCATCGAGCAGGCGGCGCCCGTCGTCGGTCAACTCGTAGTGCGGCTCGCTTTCGACCCAGGCGAACGGCGGGGCTGCCGACGCCAGCGCGTCGCCAGGCGAAGCGAGGTAGTAATCGGCAACCCACAGGGCGAGGTCCACGACCTCGTCTGGCAGGAACGGCGTGGCATCGAGAACCTCGAAGGCGTCACGAACGCTCTCTGGCTCGGGACCTTCAGCGGGCCCGACAACGATGCCCGTGACCGTGCGGCGGCCGAGCGGCACCAGCACGCGGGCGCCGCGCACGGCTGCTGGCGATTCCGGCGGGAGGCGATACGTGAGGAGCGGAAGCGCAGGGACAGGAACCGCGACCGAAATCAGCACGCCAGGCCTAGCCTTCGTCCTTCGGCCCTCGTGCCTCGTCCTTGAGTCGAGCGATGACCATCTTCATGTCCTCCCACACTTCCCGCTTGGCCGCGGGGTTGCGGAGCAGGTAGGACGGGTGGAAGGTCGGCATGACGTGGACGTCCCGCAGCTGGTGAAATTGCCCTCGGAGACGTGAGATGGGTGTGTCGGTCGCGAGCAGCGTCTGCGCGGCGAATTTGCCGAGCGCGACGATGACGCGCGGCCGGATCGCGGCAATCTGCGCGTGGAGAAACGGCTCGCACTGGGCGATCTCGTCGGGCTCGGGATTGCGGTTGCCCGGCGGCCGGCACTTCACGACGTTCGCGATGTAGACCTCTTCCCGTGCGAAGCCCATCGCCTTGATGATCTGCGTGAGCAGCTGCCCCGCACGTCCGACGAAGGGCTCGCCCTGCAGATCTTCGTCCGCGCCGGGCCCTTCGCCGACGAACATCAGCGTCGCCTCGGGATTTCCGACGCCGTAGACGATATGCGTGCGGCCGCTGTGCAGCTTACAGCGAGTGCAGTCGCCGATATCGGCACGGATTTCGGTGAGACGGATCGCTGAAGATGCGTTTGGGACGTTAGGGGCGTTGGGGACGTTAGGGGCGTTGGGGACGTTAGGGGCGTTGGGGACGTTACGAGCGTTGGGGGCGTTAGTGGCAGCGCCGCGCTGACGCCAGCGGGCGTCGCGCGAGATGCCCTGGACACCCATCTCTTCGTAGTAGCGCAGGTGCGCCGCGAGGTCGAGGCGGTCGGTCACGCGTGGGTTCCGGCCGGCGCGAGGGCCGTCAACAGCCAGCGTTCCAGACGATCGCCAAGGGCGCGGGCCACGTCGGTCTTCGACTGCAGGGGCAGCGTCTCTTCGCCCGCGTCATCGATGATCGTCACGGAGTTGGTGTCGACGTCGAAGCCGGCGTCCTCGCGGGACACGTCGTTGGCGACGACCACGTCGATGCCCTTGCGCAGGCGCTTGTTCCTCGCCCGCGCCAGCACGTCGGCGGTCTCGGCGGCAAAACCCACCAGGAGCGGCCGTCGGCGCCCCTCGCGTTTCCGGCGCGCCGCGACATCCGCAATGATGTCCGGCGTGGGAACGAGCCGCAGGTTTACGGCTGAGAGGTCGTGCGCGATCTTCTGGTCGGCGATCGTTTCCGGCGTGTAGTTCGCCACGGCCGCGGCCATGACGAGCGCGTCGGCGCCCGCGGTAGCCTCCATCACGGCCCGATGCATTTCGGCGGCGGTCCGCACGTGAACCACTGCGGCCACCGGCGGCAGGGCCACAGAGGTCGGCCCGGTGATCAGCGTCACCTCCGCGCCGCGCGACGCCAGGTCGCCGGCGATCGCGATTCCCATCTTCCCGCTGGATCGATTGCCGATGAAGCGAACGGGGTCCAACGACTCGTGCGTGGGACCCGCGGTCACCACAATCTTCCGGCCGGTGAGCGACGGAAGCCGCGACAGGAGGCGCTCGGCCGCGTCGACCACAGCTTCCGGTTCTGCCAGTCGGCCCTTGCCGATCCAGCCGCACGCGAGGTAGCCCTCGCCCGGCTCGACGAAGCTGACGCCACGGGCCTTCAACGCCGCCAGGTTCTGCTGCACCGCCGGGTGGGCGAGCATGTTGGTGTTCATGGCCGGCGCCATCAGCACCGGCGCCGCTGTTGCGAGATAGAGCGACGAGAGGAAATCGTCGGCGATGCCGTGCGCGAACTTGCCGATGACGTTCGCGGTGGCGGGCGCGACGAGCAGCAAGGCGATGTCGGAAGCTATCGATATGTGCTCGATATCGGCGTTCGCGCCCGGCGCCCACTGCCCGGTGATGACGCGGCGCCGGGTAATCGCCTCGAAAGTGACTTCGCCGACGAACTTGCGTGCCGATCGCGTCATCACGGCCTGGACGTCGTGCCCGTGCTTCTGCAGCAGGCGCGCCACTTCCACAGCCTTGTATGCGCCGATGCCGCCGGTCACGCCCAGGGCGATGAGAGCCATGGCTACCCGAAACTTTTGATGATGCCGGCTGCCACCGGTTTCATCCGGCGGAACCGCGCCCGCTCGGCGTCGACAATCGCCCGCAGCCGCCCCACAGCCGACTCCACGTCGTCGTTCACGACGGCGTAGTCGTAGTCGTTCACGGCGCTCACCTCGCTCCGCGCGACCGCGAGGCGCCGCTGAATCTGCGCCTCGGTGTCCTTGCTGCGCCCGCGCAGCCGCTCCTCGAGCACGGGGAAGGACGGCGGCAGGATGAAGATGCCGACGCTGCCGTCCGTCTGGCTGCGCACCTGCCGGGCGCCCTGCACGTCGATCACGAGCACGAGGTCCTGCCCGTGCGCGAGCGCCTGCTCGGTCGTCGCCGCGGAGGTCCCGTAGAGATTGCCGAACACGTCGGCGTACTCCAGGAGTTCACCGCCCGCGATCATCGACTCGAAGCGTTCTCGGCTGATGAAATTATAGTCGACGCCATCCAGCTCGCCGGCGCGGGGCGGGCGCGAGGTGAAGGAGCGCGAGAGCGCGAGATCCGGCACCACCTGAACGAGACGCTCGGCCAGCGTCGTCTTGCCGGTGCCCGAGGGCGCCGAGATGATGAAGAGCTGGCCGCGTGCCTCACTCGACATTCTGCACCTGCTCGCGCATCTTCTCGAGCTCGGCCTTCGCCGTCACCACCAGCTCCGACACCGCGCCGCCGTCGGCTTTGGAGCCGATGGTGTTGATCTCGCGATTCATCTCCTGCAGCAGGAAGTCGAGCTTGCGGCCGCAGGGTTCGGCGGCCTCGACAAGCGTCACCCAATGCTGCAGATGGGCACGAAATCGCGTGACCTCCTCGCTGATGTCCGATCGCCCCACCACTCGGACGATCTCCTGCGCGATGGCGGTGCGATCCACAGGAAGGTCGGCGCTGAGTTCGGTGACGCGGGCGCTCAGGCGGGCCTGAACGCCGGCCTGGCCATCAGCCGCCGCAGACGCGATGCGCTCGATGAGCGCCGCCAGCGTCGAACGGCGCGCGTCCAGGTCCTGCCGCAGATGCTCGCCCTCGTGCAGCCGCATCTGCTCGAGCGCCCGCACGGCCTCTTCGACGGCCTGCGCAAGCGTCTCGGCAACGGCGGCCACGTCCGCCTCCGTCGTCTCTGCCGGCTTCTCGACGATCGTCAGCGCGTGCGGCAGTCTCACCAGATCGCCAGGCGTCAAGTGGCCCGCGACGACCCCCCTGAGTCGCGCGCGCTCGAGCGCGTGCTCCAGGGCGGCGACGAACGCCTCGTTCAGCTCCACCTGCGGCACGACGACGCGCTTCGACTGCATGCCGACACTGACGTCTATCCGCCCGCGCGCGATCACCTGCTGCACGAGCGCCCTGATGCGCGCTTCCTGATCGCCGAGCGACGGCGGCATCCTCGTCTGCACGTCGAGAAAGCGGTGGTTCACCGCGCGCAGCGTGACGTTCAGCGCCACGCGGTCGTCCTCACGCGTCAGCGCGGCAAACCCCGTCATGCTCTTGATCATGACCTGTCGGTGCGCCTCAGCCTGAGATCGACGCCCTCGGCGAACGATGCCACTTGCGATGGACCGCGCCGGCTGCTCACGAGCTGCAAATCGTGGAGGCGGGTGTACAAGCCACCTCGCGCGAGCAGCTCGTCGTGCCGGCCGATGTCGACGATGCGGCCGCGGTCCATCACGATGATGGAGTCGGCCTTCCGGACAGTGGACAGCCGATGCGCGATGACGAACGACGTGCGGTCCTTCATCAGATTGGCCAGCGCCTCCTGCACCAGCAACTCCGACTCGGTGTCGAGCGACGAAGTGGCCTCGTCCAGGATCAGGATGGGTGAGTTCTTCAGCAGCGCACGCGCAATCGCGAGCCGTTGACGCTGGCCGCCCGAGAGACGCTGCCCACGCTCGCCGATCATCGTGTTGTAGCCCCTCGAGAGGGTCGCGATGAACTCGTGCGCGTGCGCGGCGCGTGCCGCCGCCTCGATCTCGGCACGGGACGCGTCGGGACGGCCGTAGGCGATGTTGCTGCTCACGGTGTCGTCGAAGAGGATGGTCTCCTGCGTGACGATGCCGATTTGCGCGCGCAGCGAGGTCAGCGTCACATCTCGGACGTCGACGCCGTCGATCAGGATGCCGCCGCCCGTGACGTCGAAGAACCGCGGCACCAGGTTCATCATCGTCGTCTTGCCCGCGCCGCTGCGCCCGACCAGCGCCACGACCTGGCCGCGCGCCACGGTGAAGCTGACGCCCTTGAGAATCGGCCTCGCCTGGTCGTCGTAGGCGAACAGAACCTCGCGGAACTCGACCGATTCATGGAAAGGCTGCAGCACGGCGGCGCCAGGCCGCTCGCGGACTTCCGTGTGGCGATCGAGCACCTCGAAGATGCGCTCGGCCGCGGCGATGGCCTGCTGCAGGCTGGCGTTCACGCGGCTCAGCTTCTTGATCGGCCCGTACATGAACAACAGCGCGGCGACGAACGCCGCGAACTCTCCGCTGGTAAGGCGTCCCGCTGCAATGGAGTGCGCGCCGTAGTACAGCGCTCCAGCAATTGCGAACGCGCCCAGCATCTCCATGATCGGCGGCAGCACGGACACGATCCGCGTCACGCGCATGTTCGTGCGATACAGCTCGTCGGACGCCTTGCGGAACTTCGCGTCTTCGCGCGCCTCGGCACCGAACGCCTTCACGATTCGGTGGCCGGTGTAGGCCTCGCCTGCCACGTGCGTCAGGTGCTCGAGCGCTTCCTGACTTCGCCGGCTGGTCTTCCGCAGCCGCCTGCCAAGCTTCGCCAGTGGATAGACGATGATGGGCGCCGCCGTCACGCAAACGATCGCGAGCCGCGCGTCGTAGTAGAAAAGGAGCGCCGCATAGCCGAAGACGCCCAGGCCTTCCTGCAACAGGTCGCCGACCGTCTCGGAGACCACGTGCTGCACCTGTCCGACGTCGTTGGTCAAACGCGAGAGCAGTTGCCCCGTCGTCCGCCGCGCGAAGAAGGCCGCCGACTGCCCCACCATGTGGCTGTGGAGCCGATCTCGCAGGTCTCGGACCACGCGCTGACCGACGTCCGTCATCAGGTAGTCGGAGAAGTACGCCCCGATGCCCTTCAGCAGGTAGAGGCCGACGACGGCCGCCGCTACCTGTCCCACTTGCTGCTGATGCGGCAGAACGATGTCGAAGATGCGCTTGATCTGGGCGGCGAGCAGCGCCGAGGCCGCCGCGTAAACGAGCATTGCCGCAATCGCCCACGAGAGCCGCAAGCGATAGGGCGCCGCATAGCGAAGCAGGCGGAGAAGGATCTTCACTCTGTGAAGCGGTACTTCAGCAGCACCCAGAGCGCGACGAAGCCGTCGCGCCACGTGATCTTCTTGCCCTCGTCATACCCGCGCCCGTCGTAGGTGATCGGGACCTCGTACACGCGGTATCCGCGCTTGAAGATCTTCGCCGTCAGTTCCGGCTCGATCCCGAAGCTGTCGGACCTGAGCGTCATCGACCGGAGCACTTCCGTGCGCATCACTTTGTAGCAGGTTTCCATGTCCGACAACATCGTGTTGTAGAGGACGTTGGTGATGACCGTCAGGAGCCGGTTGCCCAGGTAATGCGTGAACAGGAACACCCGGTGGCGGCCCAGGAATCGGGAGCCGAAGACGGCGTCGGCCCTGCCCGTGCAGATTAGCTCGATGAGCTGGGGGTACTCCTCCGGGGAGTACTCGAGGTCGGCGTCCTGGATGACGACCAGGTCGCCGGCCACTTCCTGGAAGCCGCGCCGCAACGCCGCCCCCTTCCCCTGGTTGCGCTCCTGGAAGATCAGTGTGAAGTCGTGCTTCTGCGCGAGCGCCGTCAGGATGTCACGAGTGCCATCCTTCGACCCGTCGTCGACAACGATCAGCTGGACGCGGATCGGTACCGCGAGCACGCGGCCGATGATCTCTTCGATCGTCTCCCGCTCGTTGTAGACGGGCATCACGACGGACAGCAGGGGATCCGTCAGGACTCCGCGCAGTCTGGACATCAGCGTCCGATCGAGAAATAGGTGAAGCCCTGCTCCTTCATGGTCGCCGGGCTGTAGATGTTCCGCCCGTCGAAGATCACGGGCGCCTTGAGCAGCTTGCGCATCTTCACGAAGTCAGGCTCGCGGAACTCGCTCCACTCCGTCACGATTGCCAGCGCGTCGGCGCCCTTGAGGGCCTCGTAGCTGCCGTCGGCCAGCGTGATCCTGCTCCCGAAAATGCCCTTGGCCACCTTCATCGCTTCGGGATCGAACGCCTGCACCTTCGCGCCAGCCGCCACCAGCTTCTCGATGATGGTGATGGCAGGCGCCTCGCGCATGTCATCCGTGCGCGGCTTGAAGGCCAGACCCCACAACGCGATGGTCCTGCCCTTCAGCGACCCGAAATGAGCCTGCATCTTGTCGACGAGCCGCGACTTCTGCCGCTGGTTGACGGCCTCCACGGCCTTCAGCGTCTTGAACTCGTACCCCTGCTCGCCCGAGAAGTGCAGGATGGCCTTCACGTCCTTCGGAAAGCAGCTTCCGCCGTAGCCGACGCCGGGAAACAGGAACGAGGGCCCGATGCGGCGATCGGATCCGACCGCGCGGCGCACTTCGTCGACGTCCGCCCCGAACAGTTCGCAGACATTGGCCACTTCGTTCATGAACGAGATCTTCGTTGCCAGCAGCGCGTTTGCCGCGTACTTGCACAGCTCGGCACTGGCGCAATCCATCACCATCACTGGAGCGCCCGTCCGTGTGAACGGCGCATACAGCTCCTGCATGATGCGCCGCGCCTTGTCGTCTTCGGCGCCGATGACGACGCGATCCGGCTTGAGGAAGTCCTCGACGGCCGCGCCCTGTTTGAGGAACTCGGGGTTGCTGACGACGCTGAAGGGATGGGTCGTTTCGCGGCGGACGATGTCGCGGACCTTCGCGGCGGTGCCGACCGGCACCGTGCTCTTGTCGACGATCACCTTGTAACCATTCATCGCCCGGGCGATTTCCCTGGCCACGTCGGCCACGTGTCGCAGGTCCGCCGACCCGTCCTCCCCCTGCGGCGTGCCCACGGCGATGAAGACGATCTCCGCGGCGCGGACCGCCTTGGTCAGCTGCGTCGTAAAGGTGAGCCGCTTGCGCTTGGTGTTGCGTTGGACCAGTTCCTCGAGCCCAGGCTCGTAAATGGGCATCCGTCCGCGACGGAGCATCCGGACCTTCGCCTCGACCTTGTCCACGCAGACGACGTCGTTGCCAGTCTCGGCGAGGCAGGCGCCAACCACCAGGCCGACGTACCCGGTACCAACAACAGCAATCTTCATCCGCGTGCCAACTCCCGTCGCTGAGGCTGCAAAGGCTGAAACGTTACCACAGCCTCAGAAATGCTGTCAACATACTGACCAGCAAGGACTTCCGCGTCAGGTACTCCGGGGTTGTGCCCGGCGGCGCGGCCCTGTTAGCCTTCTCGACCGTGAGGATTCTGCTCGACTACCGGCCCGCGCTCAAGGAACGGACCGGGGTCGGCGAGTACGCCCACGAGCTGGCAGCCGGCCTGGCCCGCCAACTGCAGCCCGGCGACGAGCTGGTGCTCTTCACCAGCTCCTGGGCCGATCGGCCTGATTCGGATGTGGCGGCCGGGTGGCCCCGGACGCGGGTGGTGGACCGACGTGTGCCGGTGCGCCTGCTGTCTTACGCCTGGCATCGCCTGGGCTGGCCGGGGATCGACCGGCTGGCGGGACCAGCCGACATCGTGCAGTCGCTCCATCCCTTGCTGATCCCGGGGGGCGATGCGCGTTCGGCCGTCACCGTGCACGACCTCGACTTCCTGCATCACCCCGAGCGCACGAGCGCCGAGATCCGGCGGGACTACCCGGCGCTGGTCCGCGCGCATACCGCCCGCGCCGCACTCGTGGTCGTCAATTCCGAGGACACGGCCACCGCGGTCGAGGGCTCACTCAACGTCCCGCGGCATCGGATCGTCGTCTGCCGTCCCGGTATTCCAGCCTGGATCGGAGCCCCCGTCGAGCGACGTCCTCCAAAGGATGGCTACGTGCTGTTTGTCGGCACGCTGGAACCGCGCAAGAATCTTGGCACCCTTCTCGACGCGTGGATCGATCTGTCATCCCGCGGAGCGCCTCTGCCGCGGCTCAGGATTGCGGGCGGTGTCCGACCGGGCGGTGAAGGCTGGGTGGAACGAATGCGAAGCGCACCACTTTCAAGCCATGTCGACTACGTGGGGTATGTGGCCGGCCCTGACCGTCGCGCGCTGTACGAAGGCGCCCGACTGCTTGTGCTGCCGTCTTTCCACGAAGGCTTCGGCTTGCCGGTGCTCGAGGCGATGTCGCTGGGCGTCCCGGTGGTGACGTCCGATCGCGGTGCGTTGCCGGAGGTCGTTGGCGATGCCGGTTTGACCGTGGACGCCGAGGATCGACGGGCGCTCGGCGATGCGATCCACGCCGTGCTGACGGACGGGAATCGCGCGGCGGGCATGAGCGCTCGTGGCCTGGCCCAGGCGGCGCGCTTCAGCTGGAATGCGGCTGCGAGGTCGCTCTACGACGCTTACACCGGATTGATGGCACGGACCGGACGCGATGCGCATCGGCGTTGATGGACGCGAGCTGAGCGGACAGCCCACGGGCGTTGGCCGGTATCTGCAGCGGCTGCTGCGGGAGTGGGGCCTCAGCGCGGAGGCACGCGCACACCAGTTCACGATCTATTCGCCCGACGCGGGAATTGCGCTCCCCCCGGATCTGTCAGGGGAAGTCGTCCGCGTACCCGGCGCCGGCGGCACGCGTTGGGAGCAGGGCGCCCTGGCTGCGGCCGTCCGGCGCGATCGGCCCGACGTTTTCTTCGCGCCAGGCTACGGCGGCCCGATGCTCACGTCGGTGCCGCTTGTCGTGGTCATGCACGACGTTTCGTTTGCCGCCCACCCGGAGTGGTTCCGTCCGCGGGAAGGCCTGCGGCGGCGAGTCATGGCGCGGGCGGCCGCACATCGAGCGAAGGCCGTCCTTACGGTCTCGCAGTTCTCCCGCGGCGAGATCGTGCGATACCTGAGCGTTCCGGCCAATCACGTCCACGTGATCCCGCACGGCGTCGACATCCCAGGGGCGCCACCCTCGTCGCGCGATCCGCTGGTACTGTTCGTCGGGTCGATCTTCAACCGGCGGCACGTGCCGACGCTCGTTCGGGCCTTCGCAGAGGTGGCGGCCACTCGTCCTGGCCTCCGACTCCAACTGGTCGGGAGCAATCGCACGTATCCGCTCCAGGACATCGCCGCCATAGCGAATGAGGCGGGAGTCGGCGGCCGCGTCGCGGCAAGCGACTATGTGACGGACGGCGAACTGGCGCGGCTGTACTCGCGCGCGTCAGTCTTCGCGTTTCTGTCGGAGTACGAGGGCTTCGGGTTGACGCCGCTCGAGGCGATGGCTTCGG
>Ga0207701_10000699_pt1 | contig 35174 bp, 33 predicted proteins | sample KBSSwiSSwithPhiX_FD_184294 | JGI IMG/M metagenome (GOLD analysis project Ga0207701, IMG submission 184294) | Switchgrass rhizosphere bulk soil microbial communities from Kellogg Biological Station, Michigan, USA, with PhiX - S5 (SPAdes) (version 2) | ecosystem: Environmental > Terrestrial >... | reverse complement strand
TGAGTCCGCTCAAAGCTGTGGCTCCTTTTCAAGCTCCACCGCGACGTCTTCGCCCGGCTGCGGTTCCTCGATTTCGAGCTCGTCCTTGAACGGCCCGCTATAGATCTCGCCCTTTAATGCAGTCGGTGCATAATCCGCCAGCGCGGCGTTAAGCTCCGCCCCGATCACGACACCCAGGCCGACGACAAAGAAGAAGAGGAGGGCGATCATCACGCCTGCGAGGCTTCCGTAGGTCAGGCTGTATCCGCCGAAGAGGCCGAGCGCGAAAGGAAGAAGCTCGACTGTCGCCAGCCACCAGATCGTGATCAGAAGCGCTCCCGGCCACTTGTGGCATCCATGCTTGCGGTAGCGCGCTGGGGTCAGCGCGAGGAACAAAGCGTAAAAGGTAATGAACAGCGTCGCGGCCGGAACCAGCCGGTAGATTCCAAGCGTGGACGCAACTCCCTGAGCAAAGGGAAACCATTCGACGATCAGGTGGTGAGCCGAGCTAAGCGCGACGCTCGCTGCGAATGCGACCATCAGCAGGAGCACTGCGCCAAGGATAAGAAGCATCGATCCGAATCGATATTCCCAGAATGGCGCGCAATATCTCACCCCGTAACATCGGCGCAGGATATCGCGGATCGTCTCGATGAAGCTCGTTGCAGTCCACAGCCCGACGATCGCTCCGAACCAAAGCAGGGGCCCGGTGCGAAGTTCAAGCACCTCCTCGATGGGTTCGCGAAGGGTGGAGGCAACATTGCGCGGCAGTCGAGCAAGGACATTGGCGACAGTGAGCTGCGCATCCTGTCCCTGGCCGAGGAGATGGGCGATCGCCGCAGCCAGGATGATGAATGGGAACAGAGCGAGGATCGAGAGGTAAGCCAGGTTTCCGGCGTGGATGAACCCATCGTTATAGACACCGACCGCTACGCGCTTGATGACTTCCCAAACGTAATGCCGGGGCTTCAGTGTACGTGCGACGTCGGGCCCGAATGCGGCGCTGGCGCTCGCGAGCCGCTTGCGCCTTTGTTCCGGTGAAAGCGGGGATACGTCGCGCATCTAGACCCCAAGATTGGAGCGCGGGTTGCCGCCGCCGCCCCACTTCTCGGCAAAGGACTCGAGTTCTTTATCGCCCGAGGGCAGATCGACCTCGAGCGTGACGAGTTCGTCGCCCCGCGCGCCCGACTTGCTTGTAAACCCGCGGCCCTTGATGCGCAGGACGCGTCCAGACGTGCTCCCCTTAGGGATCGTCATCATCACTGGACCTTCGGGGGTTGGAACCTTCACTTTCGCGCCAAGCACCGCTTCCTTCAGCGTCACCGGCAGGCGAAGGCGGATGTCACTGCCTTCGCGCGTGAAGAAGGGGTGCGGCGCGATTGCGACGGTGACGATGGCATCTCCAGCGCCACCGGCCCCCGGCTGGCCCTTGCCGCCCAAGCGGATCTTCGTTCCGTCCTGGACCCCCTTCGGAAGCTTGAGGTCGATCGTCTTGCCGTCGCCAAGCTTGATCCGCTGCGGAGCCAAAGTCGCCGCGTCGAGGAAGGGGACCTTCAGGCGATAGACGACGTCGGCGCCTTTCTGGGGCGGCTGGGATCGCTGGCGAAACCCGCCGAAACCGCCGAAACCGCCGCCTCTGCCGCCACGGCCGGCGCTCGCTCCGAACAGGCCCTCGAAGAGGTCGCTGAGCTCGGCGGCGTCGCCGAAATTATTCTGGAATCCTTCGAATCCGCCGGGACCGGCGCCCGACGCTGCCCCCCCAGCGCTCGAGCGCCCTCCGAACCCAGAGCCGAACGGCATCTTTGGATTGCCCTCCTCGTCGATCTCGCCGCGATCGTACTGGGCGCGCTTGTTCTTGTCGGAAAGCATGTCGTAGGCGCGCGTCACTTCCGCGAAGCGCTTCGCCGCGTCCGGATTGTCCTTGTTCCGGTCCGGGTGAAGCTGCTTTGCGAGACTGCGGTAAGCCTTCTTGATTTCCGCTTCGCTCGCGCCCCGCTTCAGCCCAAGCCTTTGATACAAGTCCAATGCCATCCTCAGCTCGTTCTCCTAGTGGAACGGAAATGTCCATCTCCGCGCCCGGGAAGGAGGAAATGGGCGAGAGCCGCATTGGCTGCAAGCATCGCTTGTCGCTAGAGCATCGGCATGTACGTGACACATCTCGAATGCTCGCTCACCGGGGAGCGCTATGAAGCCGGCAAGCTCCAAGGGCTGAGCGATGCCGGAAAGCCGCTGCTCGTCCGCTATGACCTCGCGTCAGCCAAAGCGAATTTGAGCCGCGAAGCAGTCGCTTCGCGCGAAGCCACCATGTGGAAATGGCGGGAGCTTCTTCCGCTTCCCGATGGCGTCGAGCCGGTCTCTCTCGGGGAGCCGCAGACACCGATCATCCCGCTCACGCGCACCGCACAGAAGGCTGGGGCTACCGACCTCCAGGTCAAGGACGAAGGGCGGCTTCCAACGGGATCGTTCAAAGCCAGAGGCCTGGCGATGGCCGTATCGATGGCGAAGCATTTCGGGGTGACGCGGATTGCGATGCCGACGAACGGCAATGCCGGTGCGGCACTTGCGGCTTACGGCGCTCGAGCCGGCATTTCGACGTTGGTGATCTGCCCTGCGGAAACGCCGGAGCTCAATATTCGCGAGACGGCGGCCTATGGCGCTGAAGTCTGCGTGGCCGACGGCCAGATCGACGAATGCGGGCGACTGGTTCGCGAAGGCGCGGCGCAGGGCCGCTGGTTCGATTGCTCCACGCTGAAGGAGCCGTATCGGATCGAGGGCAAGAAGACGATGGGCCTGGAGCTGGTCGAGCAGCTCGGCTGGAAGGTGCCGAATGCAATCTTCTACCCCACCGGCGGCGGCACCGGCCTGATCGGAATGTGGAAGGCCTTCGCGGAGCTCGAGGCGGTCGGGCTCATCGGGCCGGAGCGCCCGCGCATGTATGCGGTCCAGGCAGCAGGCTGCGCGCCGATGGTTCGCGCCTTTGAACAGGGCGACGAGTTCGCCGAGCGCTGGGAAGGTGCAGCGACCGTGGCAACGGGCATCCGCGTTCCCAGCGCAGTCGGCGACTTCCTGATCCTGCGCGCGGTGCGCGAGAGCGGGGGCGCCGCAATCGCCGTCGAGGAAGAACCGATCCTCCAGGCGGTAGAGGATGCGGCACGCGATGATGGGATGCTGCTTTGCCCGGAAGGCGGCGCAGTGCTTGCCGGGTGGCGGCAGGCGCTGGATCGCGGCCTTGTCACTCGCGACGAGCGCGTAGTCCTGTTCAATTGCGCGAATGGAAACAAATATCCGCTTGTCGACCGTTCGCGGCACCTCAAGCTGGCGACCGCAAGCGCAGCGACGCTCTAACGGAAAGAGCCCCGGCGACCGGACGGTCGTCGGGGCTCCCGTGCTCCTCTGATCCGCAGGTGGCATCGCTGCTGGCGATCGTTGGACTTTCGTCGGCGACCGGCCTCACAGGGACGCGCCCGAGATCCGGGGCACGATGGCAGAACCCTTTGCCTTGAGGAGGGTTCCTAAGGCTGATGCCAAAAAAGAAATCGCTCCGGATCGCGAGCTACAACATAAACGGGATCACCAGTCGCCTCGGCATCCTGTTGCGTTGGCTTGAGGAATTCAGCCCGGACATCGTCGGCCTGCAGGAGCTCAAGACGACCGACGACCGATTCCCGGCCGACGCGATCGAAAAGGCCGGCTACTCGGCAATTTGGCACGGCCAGAAAAGCTGGAATGGGGTGGCAATGCTCAGCCGCTGCGGCGAGCTCCACGAGACGCGCCGCTGCCTTCCGGGAGATCCGGACCTGAGCCAGAGCCGCTACATCGAGGCTGCCGTTTGCGGTCTGCTTATCGGCAATATGTATGCGCCGAACGGCAATCCGTGGCCGGGACCCAAGTTCGACTACAAGCTCAGCTGGCTTGATCGTCTCTACGACTATGCGAAGGATCTCATCGACAATGACGTCCCCGCGATCCTGATCGGCGACTACAACGTCATTCCGACAGAGCTGGACGTGTACAAGCCGGAGCGCTGGGCCAAGGATGCGCTCTTTTCGCCGCCCGCGCGGGAGAAATATGCGGAGCTAGTCGCGCAGGGCTGGAAAGATGCGCTTCGCGAGCTTCATCCGGACGAACGCATTTACACCTTCTGGCATTACTGGCGGAATTCGTTCCAGCGCGATGCTGGAATCCGGATCGATCACGCCCTGGTAAGCCCGGTCTTGTCGAGGAAACTCAAGGCAGCCGGCATCGATCGCACGCCTCGTGGCTGGGAGAAGACCAGCGATCACGCACCAATGTGGGTTGAGTTGGAAATTTAAGAATACGTGCCGAGAAAGGACGCTGCTAACTTTCGGTATACTAGAACCTAGTATGCAAAACGTAAATACCTGCCCGCCTCAAAGGTTTGCGACTCGGCGCGCCAAATAAGCGCAGCGGGAGTCGACTGTTCTTCTTGTGTAATCACCGGGGAGGGGCTGTCCATGATTAAGAACGGAACCGCGGGTAACAACACGCTCAACGGCACGGATTCGGCGGACTACATCAGCGGTCGGGGCGGTGACGATGTCCTCAATGGCTTGGGGGGTGACGATTACCTCTACGGCGGCGAGGGCAAGGACGATATCTCCGATGGCCTCGGCCTGGATCACCTCTACGGACAGGCGGGCGACGACGAATTCTTCATGACTGCCGGCGATGCCGACACGGTCGATGGTGGAGATGGCCTCGATATCATCCATTACCACACGCCCGGCGGCGGCCCGACAGTCGTCGATTTCCTAAACAATGCCGTCAATTCCGGAGCCGCACTCGGCGATCAGCTGACGTCGATAGAGGGCTTTCACGGCAGCAGTACTACCGACATCGTGTATGGCGATGACGCGCTGAATCTTTTCTACGGCTCGCTCGGAAATGATCACTATACGGGCCGGGGCGGACAGGATCTCTATTTCGGATTCGCGACATCGGACCCGGACGTTCACGTCGACACCTTCGAGATTGCGTTTGGGAGCCGCGCCTCCGCCCTTGCGACCGCAGCGGGTATCGCTGCGCCACCGGCCGGCGCCGCCGTCGCTTATTATGAAATCTGGAACGACGCGAACCACAATATGATCAGGGATGCGGGCGAGGTGTCGAAGCAAGCCGACGTCCTGGAATCGATTGAATATTTCGTTGGGACGGCAGGCAACGACAAATTGACCGGCTCGACCGCCGATGAAACGTTCAGCCCGCTACTCGGAGCGAACACCGTCAATGGCGGAACCGGGTACGACACGCTGTCATACAATTTTCTATCGGGCTCGATCGACGGTCTGGGTACGGGCGTGACCGTCGACCTGGCTGCCGGGACTGCCATCGCGGACCAGCAATCAACGCTGATCAGCATCGAAGCCGTGAACGGGTCGGCGTGGGACGACCAGATTATGGGCAACAGCGGTGCCAATTTGCTCATGGGCCTCGACGGCAACGACGCGCTCGACGGGCGCGACGGCGCTGACGAGCTGCACGGCGGCAACGGCGACGACATTCTTGTGGGCGGCGGCGGAAACGACATTTTGAACGGCGGCCTCGGCGCCGACATGATCGATGGCGGAACGGGCGTCGACACGCTTTCCTACGCGTCGGCGTCGACCAGCATCGCGGTCAGCCTTCTCCGGGGGGCTGGCTATAGCCCGATCATCAACGACGTCCCCGTGAGCAGCCCGACGTCGGACGGCGATTCAATCGTGAACATCGAGAACGTCGTCGGGTCTCTCTACGATGACATCATCGTCGGCAGTGACGGTAACAATATTCTCGAAGGCCGCACCGGAGACGATACGATCAACGGCTGCGCCGGCAACGATGTGATCTACGGCGACACCAATCCTCTTTCGATCATCGAGCCGTTCGTGCCCGAACCGAGCATCAGTGACACCAACCTGATCGACGATTGCGACTGCGACGTAACGGCGTTCGGCGGTCCGACGCCGACACAGACGTTCGACGACACAATTTTCGGCGCCGAAGGCAATGACACCATCTACGGCCAGCTCGGCGACGACCGGATCGCGGGCGGAGACGGAGCGGACACCCTGTTGGGCGACGAGGGCAATGACATACTGGAAGGCGATGCACAGAACGATCGGCTGGACGGCGGTCTCGGCACCGATCTTTTGGACGGAGGAGACGGAAACGATACGATCAGCGGCGGGGCCGGGTTCGACATCATCTTCGGGGGGACCGGCTTGGACACCGTCGATTATTCGGCATCTCCGTCCGCGGTTACCGTCAACCTCGGCCAATATTGGCTGAACTCCGGCGGCGACGCGTCGACCGACTATCTTTCGGACATCATGGACCAGTTGGGGGACGGCGCGGATCCCGCGACAGTATTACAAAGCTCGCTCTTCCTCAGCTTCCTCTCCTTGATCGCAAGCAACGGGACCGAGACCGGCTTCACGCTGAGCATTCCCGACGTGATCCTCGACGTCGAGAACGTAACCGGCTCTGCCTTCGCCGACGTTCTTGTCGGCGACGGCTTCACCAACACGCTGAATGGTGGCTCCGGAAACGACACGCTCGACGGCAAGGGCGGCGACGACACACTGATCGGCGGTAACGGCAACGACCTCTACCGCGTCGATTCGATCGGTGACGTCGTGTCGGAAACCAGTTCGCTGGGCGGCGTCGATACGGTCGAGAGCAACGTCAGCTTCACACTGTCGGCGAACGTGGAAAACCTGGTTCTGGTTGGCGCTGACACCATCGACGGCACCGGAAACGCACTTGCCAACAACCTCATCGGCAACATCGCCGACAACATATTGAACGGCGGCGCGGGCGCGGACAAGATGACGGGCGGGGACGGTAACGACAGCTATTTCGTCGACGACGTGCTCGACAAGGTGATTGAGACCTCGACCGGCGGTACGGACACCGTCAACAGCTCGATCACCTACACGCTCGGCGGTTTCGCCGAGAATCTTACGTTGATCGGCGGTTCGGCAATTAATGGCACCGGTAATGGCCTCGCCAATGTCATCACCGGAAACAACGCCGCCAATATCCTCATGGGACTTGCCGGCGACGATCAGCTGTCGGGCGGCATAGGCGCGGATCGGTTGATTGGCGGTACCGGAAATGACGCGCTCGCCGGCAGCACGGGTGCGGACACGTTCGTTTTCGACACCGGGCTCAACGCCTCCACCAACGTCGACGCGATAAGTGACTTCGTGGCGGTCGACGATACGATCGAGCTTCTCCAGTCCGTTTTCAGCGGGATCGCCGTGACCGGAACGCTGGGGTCGAATGGTTTCCAGGCCGGCGCGAGCGCTCTCGATGCGTCGGATCGGATTATCTACGATCAGTCGACCGGCAACATCTATTATGACGCCGATGGTATAGGCGGGGTGGCGCAGGTGCTGTTCGCGACCGTCACGCCCGGCACCGCCCTTACAAATGCCGATTTCAAGGTCGTGGCGAGCTCGGCACAGGTGCCCCATGCGGCGCAATTTGCCGCTGAATCGGCAACGTCGGATGTGGCGCCCACCGGTGACCCCGTGCTTCACGACATGCTCGGCTGGCATAGCGGGGCCGCGCTGATGCACAGCGCCTATCTGTGCTGAGTTCTGGCGTCGGAGCCCTATGTAAGGGGTAGACGGAAAATTTAACGGCAGGCAGCGTTCTACCTGCTCCACAGCGGGGATTAACAGCCGTATGCCAGCCATCCGTTACGCCGCCATGCCGGTCCTTTTGGCAGGCCTTTTGTCCATTCCCGCGAGCGCGGCGGGTGAGCAGCAAAGTCACGACCCGCTCCGTTTCTTCGAAGGCCGCACCGAAAGCATCAGCATCGTCAAGGCGATTATGCACAAGCCCTATCGCACCCGAGCGATCGGCGTAGGCCGCCTGCGGCCCGACGGAACGCTGGATCTTCTTCAACGGGTGGAGCGCGACGGGGAGGAGCCCCGCAACCGTCGGTGGGTTATCCGCGAGGTCGGCAAGGGAAGATTTGCTGGAACGATGAGCGAGGCAGTCGGCCCTGTGAACATCGAGGAGGTGGGTGGCCGCTATCGCTTCCGCTTCAAGATGAAGGGCAATTTGTCTGTCGAGCAGTGGCTGATTCCCCATCCTGACTGGCGCTCTGCCGACAACAAGCTCACGGTCAGGCGGTTCGGGATCAAGGTCGGAAGCTCCGACGGGATCATCCGCAAGCTTGGTTGATTTGGGCGGTGCCGGATGCAGGATTCGAACCCGCGACCTTCGGTTTACAAAACCGCTGCTCTACCAACTGAGCTAATCCGGCGTTGAGGGGCATTTGGGTCAAAGAATCCCGAACGTCCAGCCTTCCGTTTTGGCAATCTCGGGCGTGAGGCCTTCGGGCGCGAAGGCGCGCGGTTCAGTCAACGCAAGCTGACGCATGCCCGCGGCTGTGACGAGCGCGTCGGTCTGGTGATCGGTCGGTTCGAAGCGCAGCCGCGCCGGTTTGCTGCCAAGGCCCGCGAGCGCCTCGTTCAGCTGCTTTCGGCTGCGAAGCTTCGAGCCCGGCATTCCCGCGCGGCGAAGGTAAATGCGTGTGTAGATTTCAACAACGGCGCTGCCATTGCTGGGCAACGGGTCCATCGGAAAGATGGCGACCTTGCCGTCGAGCCGATGCAGCAGACGCATCCCCGAGAAGCTCGCCTTCGCAACCTGCGCCGCGCCGATGGGGTCGAACGCGCTCGCTGACTTTCGGCCGCCTTGGCGGTTGAGTTGCTGGTCGCACAGGCGGAAGCGCATGAAATCGGCCTTCACGCCGTCGGCAATGCCGAAGTAGAAATGCCTTCGGTGCGCGTGTTCAAGGAAGGTTGCAGCGCCGAGGTCCTGGTCGTCGCTTAATGCGTCGACATAGGCCCAGAAATCGCGAGCTGTTGCCGGTACGCCGGATTCGCCGGGAAGATAGGCGCCGCGCTCGATGAAAGGCGGAGCGAAACTGAAGTCGAAGCCGAACAGGGTCGGCTCTCTCTCAGCCTGCCGAAGTAGCCATTTCAACACTTCCTCGCGCGACCAGATGTGTCCCGGCCGGATCAGCAGTGGCGGTGCGTCGCGGCGCGCTTCCGCAATCGCGATCCCCTTGTGCCTTTGTCCTTTCGCGCCAGACCAGTCGATGGCGACGTAGGATTCGAACATTCTCACTTGCGCTTTCGCGGGCGCGCCTTCGGTTTTGCCGCAACGAAGTCGCGAGACCGGGCGATCACATCGCGGACTCGTTGCTCATCGGCGCTGTCGTAGCGGATAAGCACGCCCTCCCAGCCGACATAATGCGGTGTCTGCCAGAAGCTGGCGGGGTCCGTTTCCTTCAGGATCTCGATCGTGTCGAGGTCGATCGCTACGCCGAACGATGTGTCCGGCTCGTGGCTCGGAAAGAGGAACGCTCTCTCGTTCGACGCCACCTTCACCGCCGGCTTGCCGTAGCTCGTCGACATGACCGTGTCGGGAAGGCTCAGCGCGAAAGCGACGGCTTCGTCCCAGGTCATACCAAGGGCGGCTGGCTTTCGTCGTCGGTCCCGCTGCTGCGCTCGATACGCGGCGGCCTCGGAGCCCGTGGAGGAGGACCGCGGCCGTTGTCAGTGTAGCGCTCGAGGATACGCGCGGCTGCATCGCGGCCGCCGAGGCCGAATGCCAAAGCGACAGCCACCGCGGCCGATCCCAGGATCAGGCCGAAAGCGAGAATCACGATCTGATCGGCCAGGCCCATGAAGGTGAGGCCGATCGCGGTGAACAGCGCGATGATCGCATATTTGACGATCTCCTCGCCGTAGCTGCCCTCACCGGTCGAGCTTCCGACCAGCCCGGCGATGATCCGCGCAAGGAAGATGCCAGTGACGATTATCAATGTGCCGAAGATCACCTTGCCGCCGAGCTCCGTGACCTGCGCCAGGAAGATCGCGACCGTGCCTCCGCCAAGCTGCTGGGCCGCCTCGATTGCCGCGGCCAGCATCACCGCGATGAAGGCGATGTTGGCGACCAGCCGCGACGGGCTGCTTGCGGCGGGAAGGATTCCGGTCGAGCGGATCGCATTGTCGAAACCGGTCGGCGGCAGGATGCCCTCGATTATCGTCTTCACAAAGCGCGCGAGGATGAACGCGATTCCAAGCCACAGGGCGGCCGTCAGGATGTGCGGGATCGCGGCGAGGATGTCGTTGAGCATATTCGTCGCCGGAATCGAAATCGCGTCGATCTTCAGGACGTTGAGGGCCGCGATCGAAACCGGGATGATGATCAGCGCAAAAACGAGAATTCCCGCTGCTCGGGCGAGAGTTGCCCGGGTGGCACCGGGGGCTGCCCCCGGGGGAACCTCTTCCGGCGGCGTGCGGGTGGTCCCGGTCGTGTCGCCGATTCCGGCACGGGCCAGGAGGCCGTCGACATTGGCCGCGATCAGCACGGTCTCGGTGAGCTGGCGCACGATTCGGGCGACGATCAGCCCGACGAAGAAGATGAGGCCCGCGGCGATCACGTTCGGAAGGAATGAGAAGATGCCGTTGAGAAGCCCATTGATAGGCTCGAGGATCTGGCCGACGCCGAGATAATTGAGCGCCGCCATGATACCGACGAGCCAGATGATGAGCTTGGCGATCGTGCCGAGCTGGTGGCCGACGGTTTCCTTGGGTCCGCCTGTCACATGCTTCTGGAGCGCGGGGATTCGGTCGATTGCCTTCTGGAAAGCCCACTTGACGACGCGCGCGACGATCCAGGTCGCAACGATGATGAGCAGGGCGATCAGGACCTTCGGGCCCCAATACATCAGCTGCCCCTGCCAATAGCCGTTCGCCGGACCCATTTCGTACATGCGCGTCAGCTCCCTGCTTGAGATCCTTCGGACTGTAGCGCCTTGCGACGCTCCGCCCAATATTCCAGTCGCTCCCTAACGCGCGCTTCAAAGCCGCGGTCCGTCGGCCGGTAGAAATCCTGCGGCTCCATTTCCTCCGGCCAATAATTCGCGCCCGAGAAAGCCTCGTCGGCGTCATGGTCGTAGGCATAGCCCTTGCCGTAGCCGATATCCTTCATCAGCTTCGTCGGGGCATTCAGAATGTTTGCCGGCGGCATCAGCGAGCCGCTGTCCTTCGCGGCACGCCATGCCGCTTTCTGGGCCGTGTAGGTGGCGTTCGATTTGGGTGCTGTCGCCAGATAGATGCAGGCCTGGACGATGCCGATCTCGCCTTCCGGCGACCCGAGGAAATCGTACATTTCCTTCGCCGCGAGGCACTGCAGCAGCGCATTGGGGTCGGCCATTCCGATGTCCTCGACGGCTGCGCGCGTCAGCCGCCGGATTAGGTGGAGCGGCTCTTCGCCGGCCACGAGCATTCGCGCGAGATAATAGAGGGCGGCCTGCGGATCCGACCCCCGGATGCTTTTGTGAAGGGCCGAAATCAGGTTGTAATGGCCCTCGCGATCCTTGTCGTAGACCGGGACGCGACGCTGCAGCAGTGCTGCCATTCCGGCGGGATCGAGCGCAGCTTCGGGGGCCACGTCGAAGATCGTCTCGACCTGGTTCAAGAGGAACCGGCCGTCGCCGTCGGCCGACGCGATCAAGGCTTCGCGAGCGTCCTGAGTCAGCGGAACGTCGCGCCCGATTTCTGCTTCCGCGCGCTCAATCAGCTGGCCGAGCGCCTGCTCGTTCAAGCGATGGAGAATGAGCACCTGGCAGCGTGAGAGGAGCGCAGCGTTCAGCTCGAAGCTGGGATTCTCGGTCGTCGCGCCGACAAGGGTGACGGTGCCGTCTTCCACATAGGGCAGGAAGCCGTCCTGCTGCGATCGATTGAACCGATGGACCTCGTCAACGAACAGAAGGGTCTGCTGGCCGGCCTTGGCCATATGTCGCGCTTCGGCGAATATCTTCTTGAGGTCGGCGACCCCCGAAAAGACGGCGGAGATCGCGACAAAGCGCAGGCCAACTGCGTCCGCGAGAAGGCGCGCGATGCTGGTCTTGCCGGTGCCCGGGGGCCCCCACAGGATCATCGATGACAGCTTCCCGGCAGCGACCATGCGGCCGATCGCGCCGTCCGGTCCCGTCAAATGCTCCTGGCCGACAATTTCATCGAGCGATTTCGGGCGAAGCCGGTCCGCGAGCGGCGCATTCGCTGACGCTTCCTGAGGCGGAGCAGCAGGAGCGTCGTCTGCAAAAAGGTCGGCCATCTACGGGAAAATAGAAGCCGCCCTCGAAAGTTGCACGAGGTCTCTTGTGCGTGATGCATCTAAGATATATCTTGTGCGTATCGAACGAAGGAGGTTGATGTGGTTTTCAGGCAGCGCTGCGGCCCAGGCGGGCATCTCGAGTTCAATCTGCCGGATGGCCTCGCTGCGATGCGCGGCGGTCGAGGCTTCAGCTTCGGGCCCGGCGGTTTCCATTTCGATTTCGGCGACGGGCCGGGAGGCTGGGGCGGCGGTAATCGTCGCCGCGACCGCAAGCGCATGTTCGAGGGCGGTAAGCTTCGGCTAGTGCTGCTCAAGCTCATCGCCGACGAACCCCGGCACGGCTACCAGCTGATCAAAGCGATCGAGGAACTCACCGAGGGCGAGTACGCACCCAGCCCCGGCATCGTCTATCCGACGCTGACGATGCTTGAGGACATGGGCCTGATCCGCGAGCAGAAGTCCAAGGACAGCAAGAAGGTCTTCGAAGTTACGGACGAGGGGCGGGCGCACCTCGAAGAGAACGAAGACGAGGTCGACGAGCTCATCGAAAGGCTGGAAGGCCATGGCCGTACGCGCCGCCACGGGCAGAGGCCGGAGATCGGGCGAGCGATCGGAAACCTCATGACGGCGCTGCGAAACCGCGTCGCCACCGACGGCTGGAACGAGCAACTGCTGGAAGAGGTGGTCGACGTGCTTGACGATGCCGCCCAGCGGATCGAACGGACCAAGAAGCGCACGCCGCGCGAAGACGATGACGAGGACTAGCGGCGCCGCCTTCTGAGGACGCTCTCGTAGACCCGAAGCACGGACGCGTTGATCTCGTCCCAGTCCTGCGTCTTGGCATAAGCGAGGCCTGCCTCGCCGTGGCGCTTCCTGAGCTTTGGGTCGCGGGCGTAAGCTTCAAGGGCATCCGCGAAAGCCGTAACGTCGCCCGGCTCGACCAAAGTCCCGGTCTGCCCGTCGCGAACGAGGCTGGTCGCGCCGGTCGCGACCGCCGCGACGACGGGCAAGGCGCTGGCCATGGCTTCCAGGGTGACGTTGCCAAACGCTTCCGTCACCGACGGGTTGAGGAAGACATCGGCGCTCGCCAGGGCGCGGCCGAGATCCTCGCCGACCTGATGGCCGACGAACACGCCTGACGGCATCTGCTGCTCGAAGGTTGCGCGTGCAGGGCCTTCGCCAATCACAAGCGCACGATGGGCTATGCCGCGATCGCTGAGTTCCTTGATGACCGCCGCGAAGACGTCGAGGCCCTTCTCGAGCACGAGCCGTCCCAGGAAGGCGACCGCAAGCTCATTGTCGGCAATCCCGAGGCTCCGCCGCCATTCCATGTCGCGGCGGCCCGGATTGAACTGCTCGCGGTCAACTCCGCGGCTCCAGATGTGGATGTTGTCGTTCATTCGCTGCGCGCGAAGAACGGCCGCCGTCGATTCCGCTGGCGCGAGGATCGCGTCGCAGCGCTGGTAGAGCCGCCGCAGGCCCGCCCGAAGCATCGGCTCGAATAGCTCCAGATGGTAATAAGTGAGGTACGTCTCGAAGCGCGTGTGAACCGACGCGACCGCGGGAAGGTCATGCGCCCGCGCCCAGCTCACGGCGCGATGCGCGGCGACGTCCGGGCTTGAGATATGCACGATATTGGGAGCGAACTGCGCGATATCGCGCCGAACGCGCTGCGGAAGGCCAAGCGACAGCCGATATTCGGATCGCGCCGGGATCGGAACTGACGGGACCGGGACCATGTCGCCGGTCGGTGGAAAGGCCGGGTTGTCGACGGTCGGCGAGTAGATGCGAACCTTCACGCCCTGACGAAGCAAATAGCCAACGAGGCGGTTGAGCGCCTGGTTGGCGCCGTCGCGGACGCCATTGTAGTTGCCTGAAAAGAGGGCGATTCGAAGGTCGGTCGGATTCACGGGCGTCAGCACTAGTCGCGGAGGCCGCAAAGGCAAATCGAATGGCGCTGACGCTCAAGCATGGACTGCCGCCGGTGGCGCGCCCGGACGCTCGTCTGTTCATCCTCGGCAGCTTGCCCGGCGACGCCTCGCTCGCCGCCCGCCAATATTATGCGCACCCCCGAAACTCGTTCTGGCGGCTTGTCGGTCTCGTGATCGACGAGGAGTTGCAGTCGCTGGACTATCCTGCGCGGCTGGAGCGACTGACGGCGCACCGGATCGGACTTTGGGACGTCGTCGCCCATGCCAGCCGGGCCGGAAGCCTGGACCAGGCGATCCGGGGAGCAGGGCATAACCCGCTTGCCGACTATTTCGCGGGCTTCACGGATTTGCGCGCCGTCGCCTTCAACGGTGCCACCGCTGCACTTGCCGGCCGAAGACTGCTGGGATCCCTGAACCTTGAGCTTGTCGACCTGCCTTCATCGAGCCCCGCGAACACGCGTCCCTTTCAGGAGAAAGCGGCCGCCTGGGCTCAACTCGCCCGATATTGCGGCGACTGATCTTGCCCTTCACGCCAATCCCGCCACATTGGGATCGATGAACACGGAAACCGACGAACAAGAGACCGAGCCCGATGATCCGCTTTCGATGGTTGACGAGGCGCTTGTCGCCGGCACGATTGCGACCACGAACGGCCTGCTGGTCATCCTCGCCAAGCTAGTCGCCAAAGGCGTCTTCGACCGCGACGATCTCAAGGCCTTCTCGGACAGCTATTCGAAACCGCTCGACCATGTCGGAATGCGGGAAAACGAGCTTGTCGGCCAGATGCAGGACCAGATGGAGTCTACGCTCGCGGAGTTGATGCGTTACCTGAGCGAGCGCGACAGCGACAGCTGAGATGGATCGCCGGATCCTCGTGAAAGCCGGCGCCCTGGCGCTTGCGGCCCTGCCGACTGCGGCGCTCGCCCAGCATGAGCATATGCCGGGAATGACCATGCCGAATCCGCCGCCCAAAGCCGATCAGACGCCCCGGGCTGCCGAGCCGATGCCGATGGACCATTCGGACATCATGGTCGGCGACTATCGGATGCCGGCAGCTGCCCTTGGGCCCTACGGCATGACCCGCGAAAGCTCCGGCACCGCATGGCAACCCGATGCATCGCAGCATCTGGGGCTGATGAAGATGTCAGGCAGCTGGATGCTGATGGGCCATGGCGTCGTGAACGCAGTCTACGACCACCAATCCGGTCCGCGTGGAGACGACAAGGCTTTCGTCAGCGGCATGCTGATGGGCATGGCAAGCCATCGGCTCGGCAACGGCACCGTCCAGTTCAAGGCGATGGTCAGCCCCGACCCGCTGATGGGAAAGCGCGGCTATCCGCTGCTGCTCGCCAGCGGCGAAACCGCGAACGGCGTCAACCCGCTTGTCGACCGCCAGCACCCCCACGACTTCTTCATGGAGCTGTCGGCGTCCGTCTCGCAGACCATCGGCGAGAAGAGCAGCGTCTTCCTCTATGGCGGGTTGCCGGGTGAGCCGGCGTTCGGGCCGCCCGCGTTCATGCACCGCGAAGCCATCATGGATTCGCCCGAAGCGCCGATCAGCCATCACTGGCTCGACTCCACCCACATCAGCTTCGGCGTGCTGACGGGCGGTGTCGTGCTCGACCGCGTGAAGGTGGAGGTCAGCCGCTTCAACGCACGCGAGCCGGACCAGCATCGCTGGAACGTCGAGACCGGACCGCTGGATTCGACGTCGATCCGTCTGTCATGGAACCCGACGCGTACGCTCGCTTTGCAGGGAAGCTGGGGCCATTTCGAAGAGCCCGAGCAACTGGAGCCCGGAGTCGACCAGAAGCGCTGGTCGGCAAGCGCCCTCTACGCCAACGATGTCGCGCCGGGCTGGCACCTCGCTGGGACGCTCGCCTGGGGCCGAAAGACGGTCGAGCACCACGACGACGATGCCTTCGCCGCAGAGGCTTCGCTGAAGCACTGGGGGTGGACTGTCTTCGGCCGTGGCGAGATCACCGAGAACCGCGAATTGTTGCCGCTGGAAGGGCATGGCCCGGCATTCACGGTCGGCAAGGTCAGCCTTGGCGCGGTCCGCGACTTCCGCATCGCGAAGCATTTTTCACTCGGCGCCGGCGGGCTGTTCGCGGTCAATTTCGTGCCGGATTCGATCGCCCCGCTCTATGGCGGCAACAATCCTGTCGGCACGATCGGTTTCGTGCGGCTGAAGCTCGATTGACTAGAGCCGCATGAGCCCACATATGGCGCCCTCGCTTCAGCGATGGCCCCTTCGTCTAGCGGTCTAGGACGTCGCCCTCTCACGGCGAAAACACGGGTTCGAGTCCCGTAGGGGTCACCAATCTTCTCGGAGGCCGGAGAGCCTGAGAGCCCGGCCGTTCATGTCCGAATAGGCGCGAAAGCCGCTTTGGCCCAATCGCCGACATGGCCGCGAATGTGAAAATGCTGGCGTGAACTGCAAACACGAGGGTCAACGATGGCCCTAAGCACAGCTCGTGGCCACTTACCGTCTCAAATATCTCGATGCGTTCAGCGGCGCCGTCGTTCGCCTTCAGGACTTTGAATCGGCAAACGACGAAGCGGCCATCGCTCATGCGGATTTCGCGCGCGGGTTGACTCCGATGGAGCTCTGGCACGGCGAGCGAAAGATCAAACAGTGGAGCGCGTTCCCCCCGACTGAATAGCGTACGCAGCCGATACCTGCTCGCTGCTCCGTCGCGACCACCTCCCTGAACGAGTGGCGAGCCACCCCTCCACAATTTCGGCAATCCTTTCGCCGGCACGGCCGTCGCCAAACGGCATCGCGGACGCCGTCGCCGGGGGCGATCCCAGCCATCGCCGCACCGCCCTGACGACAGTTTCCGGCCTCGTCCCGACGAGTTCGATGGAGCCGCAGGCGATCGCCTCGGGTCGCTCCGTGCGGTCGCGAAGGACCAGCAGGGGCACACCGAGCGCAGCCGCTTCCTCCTGCATTCCGCCGGAGTCGCTGAGGATCAGGTCGGACGCCAGCATCGCGTCGATCATCTCGGCATGGGTGCATGGCCGGCGGAAGCTGATCGCTTGCTCACCTTGGAGCATCATTCGTATCTGCGCGGCGAGCTGCCGGTTGGGGTGTAAGACCAGGTCGATAGAGGCGAGATCTTCCGCCGCTATCTGACGCAAGGCGACCGCTACGCCTTCCACTCCATCACCCCAATTTTCGCGCCGGTGACAGGTCACGAGCAGTCGAGGCAAGACGTCGCGCGAAGGTCGCGTCGGCGAGCGCAGCGTCACGAGTGAATCCATGCCGGTATTGCCCGTGACGTGGATCTGTCCGCGAGCCCTCTCGCGTCTTAGGTTGATCGCGCTCAGCTCGGTCGGGGCGAACAGCAACTCGGCTTCCGCGTCTATCGCGATCCGGAATTCCTCCTCGGGCCAGGGCCTGCGCCGGTCGTGGCTCCTGAGTCCGGCCTCCACGTGCGCGACCGGGACTCCCGCAAGCCTTGCCGCAAGCGCGCCGCCGAGTGCGCTCGACGTGTCACCCTGGACGATTGCGAGGTCCGCTGAAAGCGATGGCAGCACTGCCTGCACGGCCCCGGTCACGGCCTGGACATGGCTGTGCGGATTATCTTGTCCGGGACACTCCAGCCGGACAAGCGGAAAGGCCTCCAGCCGATAATCGGCGAGATCGAGGGGATGCTGGCCGGTGAAAATGGTCGTCGCCATTATTCCGCGGCGATGCAATGCCGCGGCGACTGGTTGCTGTTTGATGGCTTCAGGACGGGTACCGACGATCAGAACAACGCTACTGGACAGCCTTCCCCCTAGCTCGGCGGCGGCACGTTGCCGCCTCCGGCGCTAGGACTCAACGGAAATTGTCGGCGTAGGCCTGGATTTTCAGCTTCACCGGGGTCGCGGGCACGAGGTGGTAAGCGATGTTGTGCCGCTCCGCGTAAGCAATCGCTTCGTCCTTCGTGCGGAAGGTAATGCGAACCTGGGTCTTCGTATCGCCGGAGCCGTTCCACCCGGTCAGCGGGTCCGGCCGCTGAGCTTCCTGCCGTTCGAATTCCAGAAGCCACAGGCCTGCATTCGCCCGCCCCGACTGCGTGGTGCGGCGGTCGATTTCGGAGATTCGCGCGATCGTCATGGCGGCGAGGTGGCAAAGCTGCTCCGGCAAATCAAGTCGCGTCGGGCCAGTCGCGCGATACCGCCGCTTCTGCTAACCTCCTCGACCTTCCACCGAAGGAGGGCCCCCATGAAGAATCTTTACTTCGGCCCGCTGGCGTCAGCCGCGGTTTTTGCTCTGGGTGCGTGCAACCAGGCAGGAGTAGCGTCAAACAACAATGCGCAGCCCGCAGGCAACACGCCAGCCGCCGCAGCGCCGGGCGATCCGGTTGCGAGCGCAGAGGCAGCGGCGCCGGCTTCGATCGCCCACAATGCCTCGGTCGTCACGATGGATGCGAACGGCAACATGACGACGGTTCGGAAGGGCACCAACGGCTGGACCTGCATACCTGACAGCCCGGCGACCCCCGGCCCGGATTCCATGTGCGCCGATGGCAATGCGCTTAAATGGGCCGACGCCTGGATCCATCACAAGGCGCCTCCGGACGGCGCGACCGGCCTCATGTACATGCTCGAGGGCGGGACGGACGCGAGCAACACCGATCCCTATGCGACGAAACCGACAGGCGAGAACGACTGGGTCAAGACCGGTCCGCACGTGATGGTCGTGGGCTCCAAGGAGATCCTCGCCGGCTATCCGACCGACGCCAAGGATACGACGGCGCCATATGTGATGTGGGCAGGCACGCCCTATGCGCACCTGATGATTCCGATCACGAAATAGGGTCAGTAGGCGCGGCGGACGGCGAATTCGACCGCTTCGGTCAATGCGCTCTTCGCTTTTCCCGACGGGAAGTTCGCCAGCGCGTCGATTGCCCGGCGGCCGTAGTGGCGGGCACACTCGGTCGTGTCGGCCAAGGCCTCGGTCGAGCGCATCAGCTCGATGGCATGCGCCAGGTCCTCGTCGCTGATACGGTCGCCGGAGACAGCCTCGCGCCAGAAACTGCGGTCCTTCTCGCTTCCGCGCGCATAAGCGAGGATCAGCGGAAGGGTCATTTTGCCGTCGCGGAAGTCGTCGCCGACGCCCTTGCCCATGACCTCCGCGTTCGACGCATAGTCGATGACGTCGTCGGCGAGCTGGAAGGCGATTCCGAGATTGCGTCCGTAACTTTCTAGGGCGTCTTCCACATCCTCGTTCGCCTCGGCGACCACGGGTGCGACGCGGCACGCCGCAGCGAACAGCGCCGCGGTCTTGGCTCCGATGATGGCGAGATATTGGTCTTCGTCCGTCTCGATCCGGCGCTGGGCGGTCAGTTGCTCGACCTCGCCCTCGGCGATGATGCTGGATGCGGAGCTGAGGATCTTCAGAACCTTCAGGCTGCCGTCCTCGACCATCAGCTCGAAGGCGCGGCTGAAGAGGAAATCGCCGACCAGCACGCTCGCCGAATTGCCCCAGATGAGGTTGGCCGTGCGCTTGCCGCGCCGCATCCCCGAACCGTCGACGACGTCGTCGTGGAGAAGGGTCGCGGTGTGAATGAACTCGACCGCTGCAGCGAGCTTGTGATGACGCGTGCCGGGGTAGCCGACGAGCTTGGCGCAGGCGAGCGTCAGCATCGGCCGCATCCGCTTTCCTCCGCCGGCGATCAAATGGCCGGCGAGTTCCGGGATGAGCGCGACCTTGCTCTGCATCCGTTCGAGAATGACGGCGTTCACGCCGTTCATGTCGTCGGCGACAAGCTGCATCAGCGGCTCGAGCGAAGGCTCGGCCTGCGGATGAAGCGGATGGACGGTAGCGGTCACGGCGCCGCACTAGCCGGGCGGCGCCGCTTTTCCTAGCCGCCTACCAGACGTGAACGCGCTCTTCCGGCGGAAGGTAGAGCTTGTCTCCCGGCTGCACATTGAAGGCTTTGTACCAGGGGTCGAAATTGCGGACGATTCCATTGACCCGATACTTCTCCGGGCTGTGCGGATCGCTCAGCAACTGTTGGCGCGTTGCGCCCTCGCGCCGCTTGCCCTGCCAGGCCTGCGCATAGGCGATGAAGAAGCGCTGGTCCCCGGTGAAGCCGTCGATCACCGGCGGCTCTCCGTGGCGAGAGACATAACGGCGGTAGGCCGCATAAGCCGCTTCAAGACCGCCTAGGTCGGCCAAATTCTCGCCCAACGTAAGCTTGCCCTTGATGTGGACGCCGGGGATCGGCTCGTACTGGTCGAATTGCGCGGCCAGCTTATCAGCCTTCACCTTATATTTGTCGGCGGTTTCCTTGCTCCACCAGTCGCGAAGACGGCCCTTGGAGTCGAACTGCCGGCCTTCGTCGTCGAAGCCGTGGCCCATTTCGTGGCCAATGGTTGTTGCGCCGGTCTCGGCATAATTGACGGCCGGATCGGCGGACGCGTCGAAGAAGGGCGGCTGAAGGATCGCAGCGGGAACCGTGATCTGGTTCATCGTCGGGTCGTAATAGGCATTCACAGTCTGCGGAGTCATGTCCCACAAAGTCCGGTCGACGGTATTGGGGAAGCGAGACAGCTGCAGTTGCCACTGAAAGCGATCCGCCTCGACCGCATTGGCAAGGACGTCGCTGCGGCTGATCTTCAGGTTCGAATAATCGATCCACTTCACCGGATGACCGATGCGCGGGTCGAACGAACCGAGCTTTTCGAGTGCGGCTTTGCGCGTCGGCTCGTCCATCCAGTCGGCATTGGCGATCTTCTCGCCGTAGGCGGCGCGCACGTCGTCAACGAGCTCCTGCGCTTGGCGTGCGGTCGCGTCGGGCCAGTGCTCGGCAACGTACATTTGCCCCACCGCCTCGCCGAGGCTGTCGTCCAGCATGCCGATGCCGCGCTTCCAGCGCGCGCGCTGCTCCGCGACGTCATTGAGCGTGTGGCTGTAGAAGCCGAACCGCGCGTCATCGAACGCCTTGGGCAGATAGGAGGCGTGATCGCTGATGAAACGGAAGGTGAGATATTCCTTCCAGGTGCTGAGCGGCACATCGCCGATCCGCTTGCCTGCCGCCGCAACCGCAGTGGTTTCGGCGACGTCGACGGTCTTGGCTGACTCCAGGCCGACCGAACGGAGCGTCGCATCCCAGTCGAATTCCGGTGCGAGCTTCATGAGCTTTGCACGGTCCATGACGTTGTGTGTGGCGACGGGGTCGCGACGCTGCTCGGGAGTCCATTGGTCCTTCGCGATGCTCGTCTCGAGCGCGATGATCCGGTCAGCGCGCCCTTCGGGGTCCGAAAGGCCCGCGAGCTTGCCGATCTGGACGATGTAGGCGCGGTATGCCTTGCGGATGGCGTCGTACTTCTCGCCTTTCAGCAAATAATAATCGCGCGTGGGCAACCCCTGCCGCGCTTGCCCCGTGCGCACCGTGTAGCGTGTTGGATCGTCCTGGTCGGCTGTGATGCCGAGCCCGATGGGCGCCGCGTAGCCGGGCTGGGCCATCAGTTCGACCAGCTGCTTCTTGGTCTCAACCGAGTCGATCTTGGCGAGATAGGGCTTCAGAGGTTCTAGCCCGCGAGCCTCGATCCCGCTCTCGTCCATCCATGCGGCGTAGGCGTCACCGATCTTCTGGGCGACCGGCGAGTTGGGATTGGCGGCAAGCCGCTCGACCATCGTCTTGACCTGCTGCTCGATCTCGTCGGGCAGCTCGTAATTATACCCCGTGCCGGTCTTGTCCGCCGGGATCGGATGGTTCTTCAGCCAGGTGCCCTCGGCATAGACGAAGAAGTCGTCGCCGGGCTTAACCGATCGGTCCATGTCCTCGGTAGCGACGCCCCAGGTACCGTATCTGGGAGCAGCGCCGAGAGCGACTGCGGGAGGCGCCGCGACGATTGCGCTGGCGAGCAGCAAGTGACGGAAACGCATAGGAAAACCCCTCCGGAAAGTCATGCAGGCGGACACTATCGGGGGCGCAGGCGGACGCAAGCCGCTTTTCGATGAATGCGAGGACGAGGCCGCTAACCGGCCGGAAGCGACAAGCGCGCGAGTAGACCGCCCAGGTCCTCGCTTTCTTCGAGCATTACGCGGCCGCCGTAAATTTCGGCGACGTCCCGGACGATTGCGAGGCCGAGACCGGTTCCGGGCTTGTCGGTGTCGAGACGGGCACCCCTTGCAAACAACGCCTCGCGCTCCTTTTCCGGAATTCCCTTGCCGTCATCCTCGACGACGACGTCCACCGTTTCCGGCTGTCGCTCTACGGTGATGAAGACCCTGCCGCCTCCATATTTGGCGGCATTCTCGACGAGGTTGCCGATCATCTCGTCGAGGTCCTGCCGCTCGACCCGGACCTGCGCGCTCTTGTCGCCGACGACGTCGACCGTGACGTCCTCGTAGAGCCTGTCGACGGCGCGCTGAACCGCGCAAACGCTGTCCCACACCCGGGCGCGCGCCTGGACCGAGGCACGCCGGCCGATGGCCCTCGCCCGAGCGAGATGGTGGTCGACCTGCCTGCGCATCAGAGCCGCTTCGCGGATGACCGTCTGGTCCAAGTCGGCGCTGTGCGCGGTCGCCGCGTTGTTGATGACGGTCAGCGGCGTCTTCAGGGCGTGCGCGAGATTGCCCGCATGACGGCGCGCTTCCTCTGCCTGCGCTTCGCTATGCGCCAGCAGCTGATTGATCTCGTCGGCGAGCGGCTCGATTTCGGTCGGGAAGGTGTCCGAAATCCGTCTCTTGGTTCCCGACCGGATCGCCGCTACTTCGCGCTGCACTCGGCGCAGCGGCCAAAGGCCGTAGACGGTCTGAAGCGCGGCAAGCAGCAAAAGGCCTGCGCCCAGCGCGGCGAAGCTCCAGAACAACGTCTGTCGCAGGTCGTGGATCTGGCTGATGATCATCTCTCGCGATTGCGCGACCTGGAATCGCCAACGCACGTCCGAGCCAGGCAGAATGACATCCTGTTCTGCGACGCGGAGGGGCTCGCCCGCAAATTCGTTGCTGTCGTAGATATGCGGCTCGAGATCGAAGTGCGTCGCGTTGACGCGGAGGCGGCGATCCCAAAGCGATCGAGAAACGAACGGCTCGATCCCCGTTCCAGAGACCTGGAAATAAACGCCGGAATAGGGGCGCAGGAATCTTTGGTCGGCCGGTTGCCGGCTGAACCGGACCTCGCCGTCCGGACCGATCTCGGCCGCCGAGACGAGCGCGTTCTTCAGCACATAGGTCAGCTGGTCGTCGAAGTTTCGGACGATCGAGCTGGTCAGCACCCTATCGAGCGCGAAGCCGCCGGTGAGGAGCAGGATCGAAATCCACAGCGCGGCGACGACGATCATTCGCCGGGTCAGCGAGCCGATACGCGGCCGCTTGCGCATAGAGGTCACGCTGTCGGTGTCGGCCGCTTTGGCCGCATCGTTCAAAGGTGCCGTTCCTCCGGCTCTTCAAGGCTGTAACCGAGGCCGCGGATGGTCGTGATCACGTCTGGCCCGAGCTTCTTGCGGATGCGCGTCACGAACACTTCGATCGTGTTCGAATCCCGGTCGAAATCCTGGTCGTAGATATGCTCGATCAGCTCGGTGCGGCTGACCACCTTCCCCTTGTGATGCATCAGGTAGGACAGGAGCTTATATTCCTGAGCCGTCAGCTTCACCGGCTCACCGTCCTTGGTGACCTTGCCCGAGCGCGTATCGAGGCGGATGTCGCCGGCGCGAAGCTCCGAGCTTGCATTGCCCGAAGCACGACGGATCAGCGCCCGAAGCCGGGCGATCAGCTCCTCCGTCTGGAAGGGCTTGGCCAGGTAGTCGTCGGCGCCGGCATCGAGCCCGGCGACCTTGTCCGACCAGCTGTCGCGGGCGGTGAGGATCAGGACCGGCATCTTGCGGCCTTCCTTGCGCCAGCGGTCGAGCACGGTCAGGCCGTCCACTTCCGGAAGCCCCAGGTCGAGGACGATCGCATCATATTCTTCCGTCGAGCCCAGATAGTGGCCGTCCTCTCCGTCAGTGGCGAGGTCGACTGCATAGCCGGCGCCTTCCAGCGTCGAGCGTAGCTGCCGTCCGAGGTTGGGTTCGTCTTCGACGATCAAAACGCGCATGTGATCAATTCCCCTGGGGCCGTTCGCGCTGTCAACACGCGCAAAGCTGAACGGTTGCTTGTGCGCAACGAAAGCTGGGGAGATGGAGCGAAATGTCAATGCGGGTTAGCGCAGTCACGAGTGTGAAATGCTTCGCCGCGCTCGGGTTCTGGCTTACCGCGAGCGGCCCTTGATTCGGCCCGTCGCCGCGTCGACGTCCACCCAGATCACGCGCCCGTTTTTCATGAACTTCAGGCGATAGGTGCTGCCGTTGAATTCAGGTCCCAGATAATCGGCACCCGGCATCAACGGGACGACGCGCCGCTCGATCTTGGGAAGCGGCATGGAACGGCCTTCCCGAGTGGCCTGGAATGCGCGCTCGGCATCGCGCGGCGGATCGGCAAGCGCCGGCCCGGCAAGAAGGCTCGCGGCGAACGCAGCCGAGATGAGTGTACGAAACAGGCGCATGGCGATTCTCTTTGCGCAGTTTCTACCACAATGCATTGAATGGCCTATGAATGATGCCGATTGGCACCGTTCAGGCAACGGCTGTTGCTCCAAAGGCGCACTCAGCGCCGTCAGCCCGTTACATTCCCTGGGGGCTTCCAAGCACCTTGTTCGACCCGGCCACCCGCGCGTCCCAGAAAACCTGGCCGTCGCTCTTGAAGGATGACCACGACCATTTCTCCTGAGGCTTCAGGCCCCAGTTGACGCCGCAGTTCCAGCCGCCTTCCCGAAGAAGGCAGATGCGGACGTCGACCGCGGTCGGGCAGGCGTTGACGACCGTTGCGGCGATCGCGTCCTTCCACGTCTCGCTCGGACCGACGACGGGGCTCGATACACAGCGCGTAGCATCCGTGTCGGTTGATGCCTTGCCGGCGTCCGCGACCTTCTGCTCAGCTACGGGTTGCCCAGACGCAATCACCGAACAAGCCGCGCCGTTTCCGGTCACGCAGAGCGCGTAGCGCTTTTGTGCGGCATCATATTCCTGCTGGATACGCTCAGCCTCAGCCATCTTGGCACGATAGGCGACGATCTCGCGGTCGGCGGCCTCCTGCGCGGCCGAGTGCTCCCGCTCCTGGCGCGCGATCTCGGCATCGCGCTCGGCGACTTTGCGCTCGTACTCGGCGACCGCGGCGTCATGTTCGGCGACCTTGCGCTGGAATTCGGCCTCGCGCTGCTCGCGAGCGGCCTTGCGAACGGCTTCAGCCTCCTCGGCAGCCTGCTTGCGGTTTTCGGCGTCGTTCTTGCGTGAGGAAGTCGTGTCCGGGCCAGTGATGCTGAGTTCGGTGGCAGGAGCCGTCGGCTTTGTCGCGGCTGGCTTGCTCGGCTTGATGTTGCCCGAGAAAGCGACCTCGCCGGTGTAGTCGCGGGCATATTCGCGGGTCGAAATCCAGGCCTCGGCGAAGCTGGGCACGAAATCCGAGCGGAATACGCTCTGCGAGGTTACCGGCTCTTTGTGGTGCGCCCCATATGCGGGAAAGTCGCTTCGATCGTAGTAGCTGCCGCAGCGAGCGTCGGAGACCTCGCCGTTCTGCGTTCTCGCGACGAAGCCTGGAAACTCCGCCGGGATGCGGTCGAGATATTCCTCGAGCCACTGCGCCTTCAGGCGATTGAGAGTTTCCGCCCGCGTGCCCTCGGGCACGTCGATCAGCCAGTAGCCGCCGAGCGCGATGGGATTCTTCGCGCCATATTCCGTGTCTTTCAGCGAGACGAAGCAGCTCATCCACATCTTGCCGTCCGGCGCATGGTCCGGGAAGCTCCCCGCCTGCGCAGCCGAGCTCAAAGCCGCGGCCAGGACGGCCGCCACAGAGAAATAGAAACGCATGAAATTCCCCCACCCGGAATGGCCGCAGCCACGTGTTCAATATGGTCAGACCTTAACCGGCGTTACGTTTGGAGCAAGTGCCGATGAGGGGTGACTTCGCCCGCTGTGCTCGCCTAGGGCGCCGCAATGGCCGCGCCGGTACTTTCCTATGAGGATTTGGGACTCATCCAGGGGGAGGGATGGCTGTTCCGCAATCTGGACACTTATGTCGGTGAGCGGGACCGGCTGGCGCTGATCGGACGGAACGGGGCTGGGAAGACCACGCTGTTGAAGTGTCTCGCCGGGTTAATCGACCCGGATAAGGGGCGGCGGATCATCGTCCCGGGCACGAAGGTCGTGCTGCTTGAGCAGGATCCCGCGATCGGCGGCGGCGGCACGCTTCTCCATTGGGTGCTTTCCGGTCCCGACGCCCCCGCAGCCCATGAGGCGGCCGCCGTTGCCGACCAGATCGGGATCGACCTCGATCGTCCCGTCGCCACAGCCAGCGGTGGCGAACGGCGGCGCGCGGCCATCGTTCGAGCGCTGGCACAACAGCCCGACGTGCTTCTCCTCGACGAGCCGACCAATCACCTCGACCTCGGAGCGATCGAATGGCTGGAGCAGTGGCTTGGCCGCTTCACTGGCGCCTTCATCGTCATCAGCCATGACCGGACCTTCCTGAAGCGACTGACCAAGAGCTGCATCTGGCTCGACCGAGGCAATTTGCGGCGCGCGGAGATCGGTTTCGGCGGCTTCGAAGCCTGGACCGAGAAAGTCTATGAGGAAGAGGCGAGGGCGGCCGAGAAGATGGACGCCAAGCTGGCGATCGAATTGCGCTGGTTGGAGCGCGGAGTCACCGCCCGCCGCCGCAGGAACCAGGGGCGCCTCGCCAAGCTTCACGAGATGCGGGCGCAGCGGGCGGCGATGCTAGGCGCCCCGGGCGCTGCGAAGCTTGCATTGGCCAAGGACCAGGTACGCTCGAAGGCGGTGATAGAAGCCGATCACGTGAACAAGAGCTTCGGGGAGCGGCCGATCATCCGCGATTTCTCGCTTCGTATCCAGCGCGGCGACCGGATCGGCCTCGTCGGGCCGAACGGCGCCGGCAAGACGACCTTGCTCAAGCTGCTGACCGGCGAGCTCCATCCGGACAGCGGCTCCGTCACTCGCGCAAAGACTCTGAGCGGCATCGTCATCGACCAGCAGCGTAAGCTGATGGAGCCCGACAAGCGCGTGAAGGACGTGCTCGCCAATGGCGGCGACTGGATCGACGTCCGCGGTCACAAGAAGCATATCAAGGGCTATCTCAAAGAATTCCTGTTCGAGCCGGCGATTGCCGAAGCGCCGATCGGATCGCTTTCCGGCGGCGAGCGGTCGCGGCTGCTTCTGGCGCGTGAATTCGCGCGAGAGGCCAACCTACTCGTGCTCGACGAGCCCACGAACGACCTCGACCTCGAAACGCTCGACCTGCTCCAGGAAGTAATCGCCGACTATGAGGGGACAGTGCTTCTCGTGAGCCACGACCGCGACTTCCTCGATCGCACGGTGACGATCACGCTCGGCCTCGACGGTTCGGGCAATATCGACATTGTCGCGGGCGGCTATGACGATTGGGAGAAAAGGCGGCGCCCAGCGAACGCTCGGTCAAAATCCACCAAGGCGTCAGCGCCCGCAGCAACGCCCAAGCGCGGGCCCGTGAAGCTAACGTACAACGACCAGCGAGACCTCGACCGCCTGCCCGGAGAGATCGAGCGGATCGAAGGCGAAATCGCGAAGGCCGAGGAGGCACTCCACGACCAGGACCTCTATTCGCGCGATCCGGACCGTTTCAATGCCCTAACCGCCAAGATCGCCGACCTTCGCGGCGAAAAGCACGCAGCCGAAGAGCGCTGGTTGGAGGTCGCAGCGATGGCCGAAGAGCTGCAGCGTCAGGCGAGCTGAGCGCGGGCCCTCTCTTCCACGCGCTTCTCGAGGATCGTCAGCGGCATTGCGCCTTCCTTCAGGACCTCGTGGAACTCGTGCATGTCGAATTTCGAGCCGAGGATGGACTTCGCCTTCTCTCTGGCCCGGAGCCACGCAAGGTGCCCGATCTTGTAGCTGCAGGCCTGGCCGATCGAAGCGCAATAGCGCTCCACTTCGCGCTGCACCCGCGGTCTCGGGAAGCCCGTCGTGGCCGTCATGTAATCGACCGCCTTCTCGCGGCTCCAGCCCTTCGAATTGAGCCCGGTGTCGACGACGAGGCGCGACGCTCGGAACAGGAAGGATTGGAGGTAGCCGGCGTTCTCAATCCCGCTGTAGCCGCCGATTTCGTCCGACAGCTGCTCGGCGTAGAGCGCCCAGCCTTCCAGGTAGCTGTTGTAGAAGCTGATCTTGCGCAGCATCGGAATGTCCTTGGACGTCTGCGCCAGGCTGATCTGCAGGTGATGGCCTGGGACGCCCTCGTGATAGGTGAGTGAGGGCAACGAATATTTCGGCCAGTCGTGCGTCGACTTGAGGTTGATCCAGTAGATCGCCGGGCGTGAGCCATCGAGCGATGCCGGATGGTAGTAGCCGTTCGATGCGCCGTCCTGGATTTCCACGGGCACCCGCCGGATTTCGAGCGGCTGCGTCGGCATCGTCTTGAACGCTTTCGGAAGCAGACCGGTCATCTGCTTCACATTGGCGTTGAGGCTCGCAAGCAGCGCTGCCCTGCCTTCGTCATTGTCAGGATAGAGCTGCGCCGAAGACGCGTTCAGCGCCGCGAGTCGTTCGCCGACCGAGCCCTTGGTGAAGCCGGCCTTTTTCAGGATCGTATCGAGCTTGCCGGTATATTCGGCGACCTGGTCGAGCCCGAGCTTGTGGACCTCGTCCGGAGTCATGGTGGTCGTCGTCGCTTCGGCGAGCGCCGCTGCGTAGAGCGCCTCACCATCTGGAAGACGGGTTGCGCCGTCACCGGGGCGGCTGGTTGGCTTCAGCTCATTCAGCATCGCCACCTGCCGGTCGATCGCGGGATAGACTTCGCTCTCCACGATCTTGATCGCTCGCGCTGCCCAGTCGCCCGGAATGTTTTTCGCCTTGGCTCGATCCGCGAGCGAAGTGACAAGGCCGTTGCTCACCGCCGGCTGGTTACGGAGCTTGGCGATCTGGCCGAGGGCGAGATCGAGCGACCATGCCGGAGCGAGGTAGCCGCGAGCAGCCTGCGCACGCTGGTCGGCAGTCTCGAAGTCAAGCAGCTTGGCGAAATCGGACAGGCGCGACAGATAGGCTTCCGCGTCGGCGGCGTTGTTCACGGGATGCGTGCTGTTGAGGAAGTCAGGAATCCCGAAATAGACGCCGTCCTGCTGGCTGATGTCGTACGGGTTCTGGACGCTGCCGATGCCGAACTTCGGGTAAGCGATGAGGTTTTGCTCCAGCCCATACATCACGATTTCGCGATTCAGGGCGCCGTTGGCTGAGAGGGTCGCTGGGTCGATCGCGCGCAGCAACGCGAGCGAGGCCTGGTCCTTGGCGAGGCTTTCCCGTCGCGACTGGTCGAAGGGCTTCGGATCGAAGGTCGAATGGAGATAGGCGAGGTCGCCGACATCGACTCCGAGCGCAGTCGCAAACCCCGGGCTGTCCTTCATCGTCTCCGTGAAGATCTTGTCGAAGGCCGCGTTGAGTGCGGCATCGCCCGTACCCGCGGCGCCCTGCGCGAGCGCAAATGCTTTCGCGGGAGCGAGGGAAGAGAGAACCGGTGCGGCAAGCGCGACGGTGCTGGTCGAAAGGAATGTGCGGCGGTCCATGGTCGGTCCTTTTTTCAGGCGAGTAAGCGGCAGGTTCGGATGCTTTAGCCTCCGTAGCAACCGCCATTTGTCGAAGGACCATGTCGGCTGGTCGGCGGCCCGGTCACAGATTTGACACTTGAAGGCGCTGCGTGCTTCGCCACCTTCGTTGCATGATCGACATCCGCCCATTCGATAGCCTCGGCCACGCCGACCACGGCTGGCTCGACGCCCGCCACCATTTTTCCTTCGCCAGCTACCACGATCCCGCCCGCATGGGCTGGGGCGCGATCCGCGTGTGGAATGACGACCGGATCGCTGCGAAGAGCGGCTTTCCGCCGCACCCGCACAGCGACATGGAAATCATCACCTACGTCCGCACAGGTGCGATTACTCATCAGGATTCGATGGGCAACAAGGGTCGCACCGCTGCAGGCGACGTCCAGGTCATGAGCGCCGGGACCGGGGTCACCCATGCCGAATTCAACCTGGAGGACGAGGAGACGACTCTCTTCCAGATCTGGGTGCTTACCGACCGACCCGGAACCGAGCCTTCATGGGGGGCTATGCCGTTTCCTAAGGAAAAGCGGGAAGGGTCCTTCCAGCTTCTGGCGAGCGGCAACGCGAACGACGGCGCGCTGACCATCAATTCGGATGCCAAGGTTCTCGGGGCGACCGTGCCTGCCGGCGGAAGCATCAGCTATGAGACCGGCGCCGACCGGCATCTTTACCTGGTGCCAAGCGGCAGCATCAAAGTGAACGGTCATCAGGCCTCCGCTCGCGATGGAATCGCGATTACCGGAGAGGAACGCGTGACGATTGACGCCGAAAGCGACGTCGAACTGGTGCTGGTCGACGCCCGTTAATGTAAGCTGTGCTTGAAGTGGGCGGCGAGCGGCGGCATTGAGCGCGCCGGCGGGGAAAAACGCCCATTTCATTCAATCGCCTGGGGATCATGAAGGCGCGCTTGGCGAACATCGTCGCTGTTTCACTCGGCCTGCTTCTCGCGGGCTCGCCGGCGCTTGCCCAGCAGACCGAGAACACTGCCACGCCGACCTCGAACGTGCTGGTCGGCGATCCGCAGCTCCGGAACTTCTCGCTTGAAGGCAATGTCACTCGCCCTGCCCCTGCACCAACAGCTCAAGCGCCCGCCCAGCAGCACCGGACGCCAACACGCCCCGCGACGTCAACGCCCACGCCGACCGCGCCACGAACTGCTGCACCCGACGAATCATCGCGTCGGACGGCTCAAGCGACCACCCCCCCGCTCCAAGCCGCGACGCCGACGCCGCGTGTCGACTTGCCGGAACTTCCTCCGCAGGACTCTCTGGCTGATCAGACTGCGCTCCCTCAGGACACATTCGCTCCGCCGCCCGCGCAGAGCCCGGCTCCGCCTGCCGCAGCGTCTTCCATGAGCTTGCCGGCGCTGCTGTCGATCATTCCTTGGATCATCGCTGCACTCGCTCTTGGCGGTGCAATCGCCTGGTTCATGCTTCGCCCGCGGCCGCGAGAGAGCTATGGGACAGCTGGAACCATCGACCTCTTCGATGCGCCCGCACCGGATCCGCAACCGGCGGTTGCGCCTCCGCCACCGACGCCGCAACCGGTCCCTGCGCAGCCCCGAGTGCAGGCGCCGCCTTCGCCAACTCCCGCTGCGCCGACGGCTCCCTCGTCTGGCATCGTCTCGACGAGCCTGCGGCCGTGGCTCGAGCTCGAATTCAATCCCGACCGTGCAGTCGTCGACGACAAGAAAGCCGCGGTCGCGTTCGAGCTCTCGGTCTACAATTCCGGGAGCATGCCTGCACGCGATGTGCTTCTCGAAGCGTCGCTGTTCAACGCCGGCCCAATGCAGGACGAGCAGATAAAGCTCTTCTTCCACAATCCCGTTGGCAAGGCCGATCCAATCCCGGTGATTGCGCCGATGAAGCGCATCACCGTCAACACTGCCGTCTTCCTCGCCAAGGACCAGTTGCGTCCGATCGAGCTGGAGGGACGCACCTTCTTCGTGCCGATGGTCGCGTTCAATGCGATCTATTCGTGGGGCGCGAACCGTGGGCAGACTTCCACCAGCTATCTCGTCGGCAAGGAGACCAAGGGCGAAAAACTGGCCCCCTTCCGCCTCGACCTGGGTCCGCGAATCTTTCGGGGGCTCGGCGCCCGGCAGCACGAACTGCTGCTGCGCAAATAGCGCGCTTTTAAAGAACGGCGCTGTTGTAGCTGTGCCAGGCGAGGATGGCTGCGGCGCCTCGATGCGGGCGCCAGGCCTCCGCGATCTCGCGAAGCTCTTTTTCGGACGGCTTTTCTTTGAAGCCGAACAAGCGGCCGATCTCGATTTGCACCGCAAGGTCGCCGGCGGGCCACACGTCCGGACGGCCCTCCGCGAAGAGCAAGTAAATCTCCGCCGACCAGCGTCCGATCCCCTTGATCCTGATGAGGTGCGCGATCGCTTCTTCGTCATCCTCGGGCAGGTTCTCCAGGTCGAGTTCGCCTGAAATGACCAACTCCGCGAGGCTGCGTATGTAGCCGGCCTTCTGCCGCGACATGCCGGCAGCGCGCAGCTCCTCGTCGCTTGCGGCCAGCAGGAGATTGAGATCGGGCGGCGATCCGAAAGCGGCTTCCAGCTTCGACCACATCGAGCGCGCGGCGGCGACGCTAACCTGCTGGCCGACAATCGTACGCAGCAGGGTGGTCGCGCCGCGATCGCTCTTGCGCGGTTCCGGATGCCCGTGCGTCTTGAGGACCTTCGCGAACGCCTTCTCGCGCTCGGCGAGTGCATCGACCGCCTTTCGGATGGTCTTCGTCGTGCGGACCATCAGGCGACAGTCGCTGCATAGAGCGCTACCGCGGCGGCATTGGAGACGTTCAGGCTCTCGACGGCGCTTGTGATCGGAAGGCGCGCAAGAGCGTCGCAATGCTCGCGCGTGTTTGGCCGCAGGCCCGGACCTTCCGCGCCGAGCACGAGCGCAACGCGCTTTGGGCCGAGCGCTTCCTTGAGGTCGGTATCGGCCTCGCCGGTCAGCCCGATACGCCAGAACCCCGCTTCCGCGACATCCTCAAGGGCGCGAGCGAGATTGACCGTGCGCACCCATGGAACGGTCTCCAGTGTCCCCGAGGCAGCCTTTGCAAGCGCGCCGCTTTCGGGCGGCGAATGACGGTCCTGCGTGAGGATTCCGATCGCTCCAAAGGCCGCCGCCGAACGCAGGATGGCGCCGACATTATGCGGATCGGTGACTTGGTCGAGGACAAGGAGCACTGCCCGCTCCGGAGCATTTGATAGCAAATCGTCGAGCCACGCTTCCTCGAGCGGATCGACCTCGATAACCACGCCCTGGTGCGGAGCGTCGCTTGGCACCAGCCGGCCGAGGTCCGTAACGTCCGCCAGCGTGACCGGCACGTCCGGAGGAAAGCGCATGAAAGCGGCGGCGTCGCGCGTCGCCCAGGCCTTCACGACCGACCGCTTGGGATTGTCGAGCGCCGCTGCAACCGCATGGCGACCCCAGAATCGCGGCCGCTTCGGCGTTCCGTGCTGGTGAGATTTTTTGCGGCCCATGGCTGCCGCTCAATGGGAGCGGTGTGCCGACGAAGCAAGCATCAGGTGGCGTGCTGTTCAAACATCGCCGCCGCCTTCCGGCGGGTACGCCATGTGCCGACGACGATGATGAAGAGAATCGGATAGCTCCAGAATACAGCCGCCGCCGCATAGGCTCGCGGCAACAGGTCGAGGTCGACGCTCTTCATGAGATGCGACATGCTGACCGTCAGCTGCAGGCCCGCGACCCACAACGGCCAGAACCGGCTCGACCAGAGCGCGATTGCGACGAAGGCGGCAAGCACGAAGAGATCGATCGCCAGCATCCCGGTCTCGACGTTGGAATATCGATTGGCAAGCGGCGAGGCGACGAAGTGCGTCACGATCGTCGCCAGCAGGCAGACGCTGGCCGCAATCCGTTCTTCCGATCCGCCGCGCCACCAGGCGAAGGCGAAGATCAGGAGGAGCAGGATCCAGAAGAGGATATAGTGCGGGATCATGGGGTGCGACCGGACCACATCGCTGCGGTCCGGTCAAAGCTCCATCAGGCGACGATCCGGAGGTCGGTCGTCGCGGACGCCGGCGGGCAAGGCTCGCCGTCGCCCCACATGACCGTCCTCAGGCCGGGCACCTTGCCCTGCGCCTCTGCCAACGCCTCGTGGCAGGCGACGATAGCGCCGCGCGTCTCGACGAGGCGGATCACTGCCGACGCCAGCTTCTCGAGCGAGGGATGGATCACTCCGTAGCTGACGCCAGCTACCGAATTTACGTGTATGATCCGGGCCTGCAGCTCGGCGATCTCATTGAGAGCCGAATCGATCGTATCCTCGACCGCCCTGACCTGGGTCGCGACTTCAAAAGCCGCTTCTTGGATGACCTGCTTGCGCATGACTGCTCCTTCTCCGAGGCTGATGCGACGGAGTGAATTGTACCGGTGTTGATTTGGCAGTCGGTTAACTCTTCAGCAGTCGCGCGAGACTTTCGAGTCCGGCGAGATACATGCCCGCCGAGAAAGCCGCGCCGGTCGCGATGACCACGATCCACAGCAGCCGAAGGCCGACGCTCATCTCATTCCGGGGGTGGCTCCTCGTTGCGAACGGCAGTTGCAGGGAAGACCAGGACAGCCCGCGCCTCTGCTCGGTATGAAAGCTTGGATTGCCCCGAGCCTCCCCTGCGCGGCCAGCGTGCCGAATCTGATTGCTGACCGCGCCGTCTTGATTGCCGGCGCCGGCCGCTGCCTCAATGTACGGCGATTGATGTATCAACCGCTGATATGGCTCTGACGTCTGCGCCACGATGCGCGCGGCCTGGGCACGGCGCGACACCCCCAGCGTGTGCAATGCCTGGCGGATGCGCTGGTCGACCGTGTGCGGGGATATCCCCAGCTCGACCGCGATTTCCTTGGACGACAGATGCTGGTCGACAAGCCGCAGGCATTCGAGCTGCCCCGGAGTCAGCTTCGCCACCCGCCCTGCGACTTCTGGCTCGATATCCGCGGGATGATCATCCCTGAGCGCGGGATTCGGCACCCGAGCATTTCCTTTCAACGTATCTTTTGCCCCGACTTCACGACCGAGTCAGCGGCAACTTACGTCAGAATGGACCGTCTGGCCAAGGATGGAGGGTTATCGAAAGTTAAGGGTACTGCAAAGTCGGCCAGGCGACGGTGCTCCGCCTTCACGTCGGCCGCCGCTCGCCGGCTGCCCGTACGCCTGGTGGAGAGGGCTGGATTCGAACCAGCGTACGCTTGCGCGGGCAGATTTACAGTCTGCTGCCTTTAACCACTCGGCCACCTCTCCAGGGTGCGAGGCGCGCCATGTGGCGAGCCGGTCAGTATGTGTCAACGCGTGAAGTGAGGCTGTCGCCCCGCGAGGCCGACGCCTCGCGCGCGCTTCAAATTTTAACAGTCTTGCGGACTGTCAAAATTTGGAGCGGGTGAAGGGAATCGAACCCTCGTCGTAAGCTTGGAAGGCTTCTGCTCTACCATTGAGCTACACCCGCTTGGCGATGCGCCTTGCCATC
>Ga0207701_10000698_pt1 | contig 35182 bp, 24 predicted proteins | sample KBSSwiSSwithPhiX_FD_184294 | JGI IMG/M metagenome (GOLD analysis project Ga0207701, IMG submission 184294) | Switchgrass rhizosphere bulk soil microbial communities from Kellogg Biological Station, Michigan, USA, with PhiX - S5 (SPAdes) (version 2) | ecosystem: Environmental > Terrestrial >... | reverse complement strand
CGTCCCCGTCGTCGAATTCCGCGCGTCGGTCGTTATCGGGTCCGGGAGCCTGTCGTTCGAACTGATCCGTGCGCTCGTCGAGCGATTGCCGGTCATGATTTGCCCGCGGTGGGTCTCGACGCTGGCGCAGCCGATCGGGATCGATGACGTGCTCGCCTATCTTGCCGCAGCGCTTCAGCTGCCCGACGGCGAGAGCCGCACGTTCGAAATCGGCGGCGCCGATCACGCGAGCTACGGCGACGTGATGCGGGAGTACGCGAAGCAGCGCGACTTGAAGCGCGTGATGATCTCGGTGCCGTTGCTGACCCCTCGTTTGTCGAGTCTCTGGCTGGGACTCGTCACGCCCGTGTACGCACGAGTCGGGCGCGAGCTGATTGAAGGACTGAAGAACCGGTCCGTCGTCACCGATCCCACGGCGCTCGCGGTCTTCCCGATCAGACCGATCGGCCTTCGCGACGCGATCGGTCGCGCCATTCGCTACGAGGATCGCGCCTTCGCGCTGACGCGGTGGTCCGATGCGCGGTCTTCGGGAGGCGCTACGCCGTCAGCGGCCGATGCGCGATTCCGTGGCAAGTTGGTCGATCGACGCCAGATTCACGTGCCGGTCGACGCGGACCGCGCGTTTGTGCCCATCGCGACCATCGGGGGCGAGCGCGGCTGGTATTTCGGCACGTGGCTATGGAAAGTGCGGGGCGCCGTCGACCTGCTGATGGGCGGAGTGGGGATGCGTCGCGGGCGGCGCGACCCTGACGCGCCGGTCGTCGGCGACACCCTCGACTTCTGGCGGGTGGAGGCGTACGAACCGAACCGACGGTTGCGGCTGGCGGCGGAAATGAAAGTACCGGGCCGCGCGTGGCTCGACTTCGAGGTGGTGCCGGACGGTGGGGGCGCGCTCGTCTGTCAGACTGCCGTGTTCGAGCCGACCGGACTGTTCGGGCTGGTCTACTGGTACGGCCTCCTTCCGGTGCACGCCGCCATCTTCGGCGGGATGCTGCGCAAGATCGCGCAGCGGGCATCGGCGTGCGACCGAAGCGGGGCATGCTGATGCACTGTCTCGCTGCGAGCAGATCCCGATCGCAGCCCTCGCCTTCCGCGAGCGCCTGCCAGTGGCCGCCGTCAGCGTTTCGCTGTTTCGAATGACAGCGTTCGGCTGAAAAACGGCATCACGTTCTCTTGGAAACGAACCGCGACGTTGCTCGTGTGTGTGCCGGAGTAGATGTCGAAATCGTGCTTGATCCCGTAGTTCGCCAACACGTCGTGGAGCTTGCCGGTATCGACCTTCAGATTGTCCTGGTCGCCGACGTCGATGGCAATCGCGCGGTACTGTCGCAGGTTCTGGATGTACTGATCGATGAAGGCAAGGGGAGCGTTGGCCGCCCACCGCGCAAGCACCGATTGCTGATTCGGACCGATCGGCAGGTCGAGGTAGAGCGGCGGGTTGTTCGGATTCGGCGACCATGCGGCCGCCGACGCCAGCTGTGCGCGCAGCCCGAAGGGCAGCTTCGCCGAGTCCTCGGGTGTCTTGACGGCAGCGAGCGCCTCCTCGTTTGCCGGATTCGCGGGGCCGGCGCTGCGTGCGGAAAGACAGCACGGGCTCATGATGTAAAGGCTGCCGAACACGTCCGGATGCTTCATGCCGATGCGGCTGGCGCCGTAGCCGCCCATCGAGTGGCCGACGAGCCCGCGGCTGGTGCGATTCGCAATCGTCCGATAGTGCGCGTCGATGTAGGACACGACGTCATGGGCGATGAAATTCTCGAAGTCGCCGGTCGTCACTGAACTCGAGTACATCGATCCGTTGTGCACCGTCTTCGAGTCGGGGAGCACGACGATCATCTCCTTCGCACCACGAGCGAACGCTCCTTCAATCGTCTGCGGCACGTGGATCTCCTGGGACCATTGCTCGGCACCGATCGAGTAGCCGTGAAGCGCGTACACGACCGGGTAGCGACGGTTCCGTTCCCGCGCATAGCTGGGCGGCAGAAAGACGAGAACGGTGCGGTCCGCGGCGTCTGCTTCCAGGTTGCCTTCGAGCGCCGACCCGTGAATCGTGATGCGCTCGACCGTCGCCGGCCGCGCCCCTGGGACGGCGTCGGGCACCGTGGTCTTGACCTGGCCGAACCCCGCACTCGACGTCAGTACGACGATGAACACCATCGCCGTCATCCGCTGCGTTGTCATAGATTTCTCCCAAGCTCTCGTGCTGGGCGTGACGTGCTGTGTGACGCCAACCGTCCGGAGCGCTCGCACGGTGTTCATTGTCTCCGATCTGGCCGGCGCGATTCCGCTGAACGAGAACATGTGGACCCTTGTATGATTTGTCGCCGAGAATACAGAACCTTGAACCGCTGGATTAAGCGCCTGACCGGGGCGCGAATCGTCGGAGTGCAGTCGCCCATGATCGCCAGATGGCCATTACCGTTCGTGCTCGTGCTCGGTCTGACCGCAACCCGCGCCGCGGGCCCCACCGTAACAATCGACACGACATCGCCAGCGGGCAAGGTCAGCCCGCTCTTCTACGGGTTGATGACGGAGGAGATCAATCACTCCTACGATGGCGGGTTGTATGCCGAGCTAGTACGGAACCGCGCGTTTCTCGATGATCCTGCCGCTCCGGCGCACTGGTCCGCGGTGCAGGGAGACGGGGCAGCCGCGGCGATCGCGCTCGATCGGAGCGAACCGCTCAACCAAACGATCGGCACGAGTCTGCGGCTCGAGGTCAGCCAGGCCTCGAAGGACCACACCGCGGGGGTCGCCAACGAAGGTTACTGGGGCATACCCGTCAAGCCGAACACCCGGTATCGCGGATCTTTTTATGCGAAGGCTTCGGCGGGATTCAGCGGACCGATCGCCGTATCGATCCAGAGCAACGATGGCCGCACGGTTTACGCCACCGCGACAGTGCCGGCTGTGACGCAGGCGTGGAAGCAGTACGAGGTGACGCTGCAGACGCGGAACGTCGCGGCGACGACCGACGCGCGATACGTTCTCGCCATCGATCGCCCCGGCAAGATCTGGTTCAGCCTGGTGTCGCTGTTTCCGCCGACGTTCAAGGCCCAGGCCAACGGTTTCCGGCCCGACATCATGCAGATGATGGTCGACATGAAGCCGAAATTCCTGCGATTCCCGGGTGGCAATTATCTCGAGGGGGATCAGATCGCGGATCGCTTCGAATGGAAGAAAACGATCGGGCCGCTCGCCGATCGGCCGGGCCACATGGCACCGTGGGGCTATCGCTCGACCGACGGGTTGGGTCTCTACGAATTCCTGCTCTGGTGCGAAGACATGAACGCCGATCCGGTGTTGGCGGTGTACGCAGGCTATTCGTTGAAGGGCGCGCACGTGAACCCGGGAGCCGATCTCGAGCCCTATGTACAGGACGCGCTTGACGAAATCGAGTACGTCATGGGTCCGGCCACGTCGAAATGGGGCGCGGTGAGAGCAAAGGCCGGACACCCGCAGCCGTTCAAGTTGACCTACGTCGAGGTCGGCAACGAGGACTGGTTCGACAAGTCCGGGTCCTACGATCAACGCTTCGCGCAGTTCAATGCGGCGATCAAGGGCAAGTACCCGCAGCTCAAAGTGATCTCGACCGTCGGGTTCGAGCAGCCGGAGAATCTTCGCGTCCATAGCGTGAAGCCTGACGTGGTCGACGAGCACTACTATCGGACCGTCGAGGTCTTCCTCAAGATGGCGCGTGGACAGTACGAAAAGTACGATCGCCGTGGACCGGAGATCTTCGTCGGTGAGTGGGCCGCCTACGAGACGCCATTCGAACCGTGGAACGCTCGCTCACGCGGCGAACCGCCGACACCCAATATGTGGGCGGCCATCGGCGACGCAGCCTTCATGACCCAGATGGAGAAGAACTCCGACATCGTGGTGATGAACGGCTACGCGCCGATGTTCGTTAACGTCAACCCTGGTGCGCGGCAATGGCGCCCGAATCTCATCGGTTACGATGGGCTTCGCGTCTTCGGATCGCCGAGTTATCACGCGATCAAAATGTTCAGTACGCATCTCGGCGATCAGATTCTCAAGGCGACTACGACCGACACAGACGTGCTCGTCGCGGCGACGCGAGACAGCCGCTCGGGAACGATCTACGTGAAGCTGGTGAACTCGGCCGACACGGAGGCTCCCCTTCAACTCGATCTCCAGGGTGTCCGCGCGCTTGCGTCGACGGCGACGACCGAGGTGCTTGCCGCGGATCCGAAAGCGACCAATTCGATTGATGCACCACGAAGCGTGGCACCTGCCACATCGAACATCTCCGGCGTGAAGCCGGGATTTACCTACAAGGTCCCGGCGCACGCCATCGTGGTCTTGACGCTGGAGGCCCGCTGAGCGCCCGCGCTGCAGGCGCTTGGTAACACTCTGCATGTGGGAACAGCGGTGGCATCCGCTGCGCGAGGAATGGGTCATTGTCGCGGCGCACCGGCAGTCGCGGCCATGGTCGGGCGCCGAGGTGGGTGCTCGCGCGAAAAAACCGGCGTCTTTCGATCCGGCGTGCTTTCTGTGTCCCGGGAACCCACGGGTCAGCGGCGCCGTGAACCCGTCGTACGCCGGGACGTTCGTCTTCGACAACGATCACCCGTGCGTCGGCGCGAATGCTCCGCGTGAGCTGGTGCCGCCCCCAGGCATATACCGCAATCGGCCAGCAACCGGCATCGCCCGGGTGGTCTGCTACAGCCCACGGCACGACTTGACGCTCGCCGAACTCGACGTCGAGGGCGTCGATGCCCTGCTCGAAACCTGGCAGCAACAGATGCGGGAACTGGCGACGACCTCAGATGTGACGTTTGTTCTGATTTTCGAGAACAAGGGAGAAGTCGTCGGCGTCAGCAATCCGCATCCGCATTGCCAGATCTACGCGACCAACTTCACGTTCAAGTACATCGAAACCGAACTGCTCGTCGGCCGGCGCCACCTCGAGGAAACCGGCCGGATTCTGTTTCATGACATCCTTGCGGCCGAGCAGCACGACGGCCGCCGCATCATCGCGCGGCACGGCAGCGCGATCGCGTTCGTCCCCTACTTCGCGCGCTACGCGTATGAAACCTACGTCGCGCCGCTGCGGAGCGTCGCGACGATCGATTCGTTGAACGACCACGAGCGCCTCGATCTTGCAACCGTCCTTCGCGACATGGTGATTCGGTTCGACAATCTCTGGCAGATGCCGTTTCCCTATGTGATGACGCTCCACCAGGCTCCGGTGAGGGGCGACGCCAGCGGGTTTCACTTTCACATTGAATTTCATCCGCCGTTGCGCCGGCCAAACCTGCTGAAGTACCTCGCCGGCCCAGAGATCGGCGGCGGCAATTTTCTGAGCGATACGTCTCCCGAGGAAAAGGCCGCCGAGCTGGTCGCCGCTGGCGGGCCGCATTACCTTTCGACGCCGGCGTGAATCCAACCCACCCGCTTCTCGCCCCCGTTCAGGCCTTGCATCGCAGAATCCGTCGTGATGTCGTCGACGCCTGTGAGCGCGCGACCACGGCAGCGCTTTCCGGTGTCGCGCGGGAGGAAGAAGGAGACACGATCTATGCGATCGACCGCGTCGCCGAACATGTGCTGGTTGATGAGATCGAGCGGACGATCGCGACACGGGATGCGCCGGTGCTGCTGGTAGCGGAAGGTCTCGCTGGCGGCGAGATCGTCGTGCCGACGCACGCCGACCGCGCGGCGACACGGTGGGTGATCATCATCGATCCGATCGACGGCACGCGTGGTTTGATGTACCAGAAGCGGTCCGCGTGGATTCTGACTGGTGTCGCGCCTGGTCCCGGCCCCCGCACATTGGCGGACATCGAGCTCGCGGTGCAGACCGAGATCCCGCTCGTCAAACAGCATCTTTCTGACGAGGTCTGGGCGGTGCGTGGCGAAGGCGCATCGGCGCTCCGGTTCAATCGTCTCACCGGCGAGAGCCGAGCGATTGAGTTACACCCGTCGAGCGCGACCACGATCGCGCATGGCTTCGCCATGATCTCGCGCTTCTTCCCCGGCAATCGCGCCGAGCTCGCCGCGATCGACGACGAAGTGGTCGAAGCGGTGCTCGGACGTCCGCAGCCTGGCAAAGCGCAGCTATTCGAGGACCAGTACATCTGCACCGGTGGTCAGCTTTACGAACTGATCGCCGGGCACGATCGGTTCGTCGCCGATCTGCGGCCACTGTTCGAGCGGCAGCGCGCGGGAGGCGCGGCACTCTGTTGTCATCCCTACGATCTCTGCACGGAACTGATCGCACGCGAGCTGGGCATCCTCGTGACCGACGAGCGCGGTCGTCCGCTCAACGCCCCCCTGGATGTGACGTCCGATGTCGCGTGGGTCGGCTATGCCAACGACGCAGTACGGGCGCAAGTCGAGCCGCACGTGCGGAACGCGCTGCTGCGGCGCGGGCTGATTGCATGAACGCCGCACTTCGTCCCTCGTCGCATATCCCCGCCGAGGTCCCGGATCTCGCGCGGTTTGCCACTGATGTTCCGACGCGGATGAACACCCACTCATGGGGTCAGACGTCGAGTGAACATGTGGGTCCTCTGTTTGTCGCGCGTGCACCTGGACGGCTGGACGTCATGGGCGGCATCGCCGACTACTCGGGTGCCCTTGTGCTGCAGTGGCCGATTCGCGAAGCGACACGCGTCGCGCTTCGTCCGTGGAGCGAACGCCGGATCTCGATCGTTTCGATCCGCAGTGACGGAGACGAGCGCCGCTGCGACGTACCGCTCGACGTGGTCGCAGACGGAGAGCGCCCCTATGACGCGGTCCGCGCGTGGTTCGAAGCTGATTCTGCCCGTCACTGGGCTGCCTACGTGGCGGGTGTGTTCCACGTGCTGACGCGCGAGCACGGCGTGAACTTCGCTGGCGGAGCAGCGATCCTCATCGAGTCGGACGTCCCGGAAGGCAAAGGCGTCAGCTCCTCGGCGGCGGTCGAAGCGGCGACCATGGAAGCGGTGGTTGGCGCGTGGGGATTGCAGCTCGATCCTCGCACGCGCGCGGTGCGCTGTCAGCAGGTCGAAAACCTGATTGTGGGTGCGCCGTGTGGCGTGATGGATCAAATGGCGTCCATCTGCGGTGAGGGCGGCAGTCTGATGGCGCTTCTGTGTCAGCCCGCAGAGTTTCACGGCAGCGTCCGACTTCCTGACCGACTCGGCGTGTGGGGAATCGATTCGGGGATACGCCACGCCGTCAGCGGCGCCGACTATGGTGGTGTGCGAGTCGGTGCGTTCATGGGTTATCGAATCCTCGCTGATCTGGCAGGCTTGCGCGTGACGGCAGAGGAGCGCGAGGGGCACGTGCGCATCGATGACGCGCGGTGGCACGGCTATCTCGCCAATGTCGGCAGCGACACGTTTCACCAGTTCGCATCGCGGATACCCGAGTCGCTCGAGGGCGCCGCGTTTCTCTCGCGTTATCAAGGCACAACCGATCTCGCAACCCGCATCGAACCGGGGCGGCAATACGCGATTCGGACGCCGACCGCACACCCGATCTACGAACACGAACGGGTGACGGAATGGGCGCGCCGGTTGACGACCAGTGCTTCTGAAAGAGTAGACGCGGCGCGTCTCGGAGAATTGATGTACGAATCGCACGCGAGCTACTCGGCATGCGGGCTCGGTTCGGATGGAACCGACAGGCTGGTTACGCTGGCGCGCGAGGCCGGTCCGGCGCGGGGCATCTACGGCGCGAAGATCACCGGCGGTGGAAGTGGAGGAACCGTCGCCCTTCTGGCCGATGCGACAGCTGGCGACGTGGTTCGCGATATCGCGCATCGCTACGCAGAAGAGACGGGGCGTCACGCATATGTGTTCGAAGGCAGTTCGCCGGGTGCTGGGCAGATCGGGACGATTCGTCTTGATCCGGCGTAGTCTGTCGGCGCGAAATTAAGGAGTAGTCATACGACAATGCGCGTACTTGTGACTGGCGGTGCCGGCTATATCGGTAGTCACACGGCAAAGCATCTCGCCGCGGCTGGGCATGATCCTGTGGTCTTCGACGATATGAGTCAGGGCCACGACTGGGCCGTCAAGTGGGGGCGCCTCGAGCGCGGCACGCTGTCAGATTCGGCGCGTCTTGCCGAGGTATTCGCCGCCAACACGATTGACGCTGTCGTCCACTTCGCTGCCAATGCGTTGGTCGGGGAGTCGATGAGCAATCCGGCGAAGTACTTCCAGAACAACACCGTCGGATCGCTGAACCTGCTGAACGCGATGCGCGAAGCCGGCGTCGGAACCATCGTCTTCTCGTCGACCTGCGCAACCTACGGAGACCCGGTGCGTGTGCCGATCGACGAGACGCACCCTCAGGCGCCCGTGAATCCGTACGGCGAATCGAAGTTGATGGTCGAGAAGATGCTGCGCTGGTACGGAGAGATCCACGGTCTCCGCTGGATGGCGCTCCGGTATTTCAATGCCGCCGGCGCCGATCCCGACGGCGAGATCGGCGAGGACCATGATCCGGAAACACATCTCATTCCGCTCGTCGTCGGCGCCGTTCTGGGAACTCGGCCGCCCGTCAAGATCTTCGGCACCGATTATCCGACACCCGACGGTACGGCGGTTCGCGACTACGTCCACGTGATGGATTTAGCGGATGCTCATTTGCGCGCGATCGAATGCCTGCGTGCGGGCACGGCAAGCCAGGCGATCAATCTGGGTACGGGCCGTGGTCACTCCGTCAAGGAGGTGATCGACACTGTGGCTCGCGCTGGCGGCAGGGCCGTGCCGGCGATCGAATCACCGCGAAGGGCGGGTGACCCGCCCGAACTGGTGGCGGCGCCCACTCGAGCGCGCGACGTGCTCGGCTGGACGTGCCGCTATCCCGACATCGAGATCATCGTCGGCCACGCGTGGGCGTGGCACGAAAAGCACAGGCAGCCGCACGCATGACGAACAAGAAAGACATTGCGATCTTCCTGCTGCTCGTCGTGCTGTGCGCGATCGTGACGGCACTCAACCCGAGGTTCCTGTCGCCGGCCAACCTGCAGAACACCGCACGGTTGATTGGGGCATTCGGAATCTTCAGTCTGGGCCTCGGCCTGGTGATCATCACCGGCGGCATCGACCTGTCGGTTGGATCGTCGTTCGCGCTGCTCGGCGTCCTCCTGAGCATGATGTTGACCGAATGGCATCTGCCGTGGCCATTCGCCGTGCTGGCGATCGTTGGACTCGCGGCGCTCATCGGCATCGTCCACGGTTTGCTCATCACACGACTGCGCCTTCAGCCGTTCGTCGTCACGCTCTGCGGATTGCTCGTGTATCGCGGGCTCGCCAGGTTCATTGCCGACGACGAGACGAAAGGCTTTGGCGACGCCGCGGGATTCCGGACGTTGCAGCACTTGATGACCGGTAGTTTCTTCGGCGTCCCGACGCCGTTTGTCGCCATGGCACTCATCGGCGCGGTGATGTGGGTAGTGCTGCACCGATCGGTTTATGGACGCCACCTCTTCGCTACGGGCCGCAACGAAATCGCCGCCCGATTTTCGGGTATCGACGTCCGACGGGTCATCGTCAGCACATACGTGATCCTCGGGGTGCTGACCGGCATCTCGGCGATCATCTTCGCCTTCTACACCAACTCGATCTCACCCTCGTCGCACGGCAGCTTCTTCGAGCTGTACGGCATCGCGGCCGCGGTGCTCGGCGGTTGCAGCCTGCGCGGCGGCGAGGGGTCGATCATCGGGATCCTGCTTGGCACCACGCTGCTCCAGGTGCTGCAGAATCTCGTGAATCTGCTCGGGATTCCGAGCTCGCTCAATTTCGCCGTGATGGGTGGGGTCATTCTCGTCGGCGTCGTCGGCGACCAGATCCTGCAGCGTCGGGCGGCTTACGTGAGATCTTGATACCGTTGTGTTGTCGTCATCATGAGGAGAGTTGAATGCGCCTGAAGACAGCTGTCGCGCTCACCTGTGCGGCCGTGCTCGTTCTGGCCGGTTGCAGCCGCAAAGGTTCGTCCGCCCATACGCTCGCGTTCGTCACCAACAACGCGTCGGACTTCTGGACGATCGCGAGAAAGGGTACCGAAAAGGCTGACGCCGAGCGGACCGACATCACCGTCGAGTTCCGGCTGGGCGATGGCAGCGCCGCCGGGCAGAAGCGGATCGTCGAGGATCTGCTGGCCAAAGGCGTGGACGGCATCGCCATCAGTCCGGTCGATCCCGCCAACCAGACGGCAATGCTCGACGATGCCGCCCAGAGGACGCTGGTGTTCACACACGACAGCGATGCGCCTGCCAGCAAGCGCGAGTGCTACGTCGGCACCGACAACGTCGCGGCCGGACGGCAGGCCGGCGAACTGATCAAGTCGGTTCTGCCCAACGGGGGCAAGATCATGCTGTTCGTTGGACAGATCGATGCCCGCAACGCGCAGGAGCGATTGCAGGGAATCAAGGAGACCATCGCGGGTACGAAGATTGACATTCTCGACGTCCGCACCGACGACACAGATCGAGTGCGCGCCAAGGCGAACGTCGCGGAGACTCTCGTCGCGCATCCCGACGTCGCCGCCCTCGTCGGCCTCTGGAGCTATAACGGCCCGGCGATTCTCAATGCGGTCCGGGACGCGAACAAGATTGGTCAGGTTCCGATCATCACCTTCGACGAAGAGGATGAGACGCTCACTGGCGTCAAGTCGGGCGCCATCGCCGGCACCGTGGTGCAGCAGCCGTTCGAGTTCGGGTATCAGGCGATGACGCTCATGGCGAAGGTCCTCGCGGGTGACAGGTCCGGCATTCCCTCAACCCGTCAGGTGTTCATCCCGACAAGGGTGTTGCGACAGAACGACGTCGACGAGTTCCGCAAGAAACTGACCGAGCTCCGTGGTCGCTGACACGCAACAGGTCATGGGCGCGCCGGTTCTGCAGCTTCAGAACATTCAGAAGCGCTTCCTCGGAGTGCATGCGCTGAAGGGCGTGTCGCTGGACGTGCATCCAGGAGAGGTGGTCGCGCTGCTCGGCGAAAACGGCGCCGGCAAATCCACGCTGATGAAAGTCGCCGGCGGGATTGAACAGCCTGACTCCGGAGAGGTGCTCATCGATGGCGAGGCCGTCGTCGTGCGCGACGTCCACACGGCGACCTCACTTGGGATCGCGTTCATCCATCAAGAACTGAACCTGCTCGACAACCTTGACGTGGCGAGTAATGTTCTGCTCGGCCGCGAGCCGACAGTCGGGGGACCGCTGCGCATCGTCGACCGCCGGAAGATGCACGCCATCGTCGAGCCCTACCTCGCACAACTCGGCCTCGACGTTTCACCAAGCACGGCCGTCTTGGGACTCTCGATCGCGCAGCAGCAGCTCGTTGAAATTGCGAAAGCACTCTCCTTGAAGGCGCGGGTGCTCATCATGGACGAGCCGACGTCGAGCCTCACCCTCTCGGAGACATCAAGGTTGCACGAGATCGTGGCTGCGTTGCGCGCGAATGGTGTAGGAATCGTCTATATCTCTCACCGTCTGGGCGAAGTTCGGGCGGTAGCCGATCGAGCGGTCGTGCTTCGTGACGGCGCAAACGTCGGCGCGCTATCGCGCGACGAGCTGACGCACGACAACATGGTACGGCTGATGGTCGGCCGCGACATTGCCGCGCAGCTGCATTCAACCGGCGCCGCAGGCCCGGAGCGCTTCAGGATCGAGAACCTGCGGACGACGCGCTACCCGCGACAGACAGTCTCATTCGGCGTGAGCCGCGGTGAGATCCTCGGCGTTGCCGGTCTCGTCGGAGCCGGACGGTCTGAAGTCGCGCAGGCGATCTTCGGCGTTGAACGGCCGCTCGCCGGACGAGTTCTGCTCGACGGGTCGGCGATTGAGATTGCCGACCCGGCGGCGGCAATTCGTCAGGGTGTGTTCCTCGTCCCCGAGGATCGTCGGACCGCGGGCCTTGTGGTGGATTTCTCAGTGCGCGAAAACGTGACGCTGCCGGCATTGCAGCGATACGCGACGCACGGGCTCGTGTCGGCCGCGAAGGAACGAGTCGGCGTCAGTGCCGTCTGCACGCAGCTGCAAGTCAAGGCGCCGTCCATCGAGACGAAGACCGCCAATTTGAGCGGCGGCAATCAGCAGAAGGTCGTGCTGGCGAAGTGGCTCGCTCTCGGTCCGAAGGTGCTGATCGTCGACGAACCGACGCGCGGCATCGACGTCGGTGCCAAAGCAGAAATCTATACGCTGCTACGGAACCTCGCCCGGGCGGGGGTGGCCATCGTCATGATCAGCAGCGACATGGAAGAGATTCTCAACATGAGCGACCGGGTTGCGGTGATGCACGAAGGCGCGATTACCGGCACGCTCATAAGGGAGGAATGCAGCGAGGAGCGGATCATGACCCTAGCCGTGGGCTAGATGATCCGAATAGGCTACGAAAGTGAGCGGCCGCCTCGTCCACGAGCGTCACCCTAGCGTGGCAACGTGAGCTCGTAGTACTCGACGCCGCTCTCTCCTTTGCAATCCATGACGCAGTCTCGTCGCGAGATAAAGAGCCGGCTGCCGTCCCGCGAAATAGCCTCGATCTTCGTGTAGTTCGTGATTTGGAGCGCTTCAGACAACGCATATTGCTTCCATTCGCGGACATCGAGCACATACAGCGGCTCGCTCACGACGTAGCGGCCGTCGGGCGTTACGAATACCCACCCGGTGAATCCAGCGTCAATGCGCATGGGAGCTCCGCCTCCGCGCTGGAAGAATAATTGGCAACGTTCGAAGTCGCCGCCGTGATCGCCGCAGTCAGCCACCGTGAGAGAGAACGCTTGCAGGGGTACTGGGAGTTTGGCAGGCGCCGAAGTCGTCTGCACATTTGCAGCAAACCACTCTCGCCCGTCAATCAGCGGCGGTCGGCTCAGCCGGACGGCGGTGAACTTGCCGGCTGACTTCAGCATCGGCGGCGGCAGGACCGCGTCCGAGGGCTGCGCAATTCCGTCGTCGTGCCTGCCGGCGCACATCCGCCACCAGCCGCCAACCAGCGGGTAGGGCGTGAAAGCGAACACAGCGTACTCGTAGCTTGGAGTGGCATCGCGCAACCGTTCGGGTGGCACGTCATACGTCACACTCCAGTAGAGGGACCCATGCGCCTTGATGACGGCGTCGAGCAGATTGAGTACCGTGCCGCCGGCAAGCGAGAGTGTCACCGTCTGCCGCATGGCGGGGTCTTCCTTTTCGAGGAAGGCTTCACGCTCCTCGGTGTAAATCGGATGGTTGACTACACAGTCGGGAACGAAGATTCGATGCACCTCGAACGTGGCGTGCAACGGCAGTGCATCGGTCAGCTCGACCGGCCCGACGGCCTGGTTGAGAAAATGATTGAAATCGTCGAAGGCTTGCTGCGGGCGCACGTGAATGACGCCGTTCACGCTTCGCCACGCGTAGCCCCGATGAACGGCGATCAGAGCGTCTAATGCCTCGCCGACTGTCTTCCCTTGCAGCGACCGCCCGAACCTGGTCCCTCTCGTTCTCGGGCCCACATTGAGCACGGTCTCGAATCCAATCAGCACGCCCGAGGCGCGCGCGATTGACGCGAGACTCTCGGCCAACGCATCCGGGTTCGCCGGCAGCCGCATCTCCGCGCCTGCCCCAAGGATGCGATCTTCCGGCCGGATGTCGTGCGCAACTTGCGCGGAAATCGAGCGGGCAAAGGCGATCAGGAGCGCTGCGGCGAGTAGCGAGCGTCGGAGCATATGCAATACCCACGCATCTTTCCGGATCACAGTCTCACTGTCACGTCGGGACAGCCGCTCCAACGTCGGACCGGCGAAGATTTGGACACCAGTCCGGCTTTGTTGTTCAACTGCGAATGACGGCGGAACGGGGAGAATCGAATTGGTTCGCCGCAGATTTGTTATCGGGGCGACGAGACCGTAAGCAGACCGTGCCCACACACTGGTCGGTTCGGCACCTCCCGTGCGCAGGAGACGATCAGCGGACGATACAACTGAAGTTCGCGGCATCGTCCACGCTGCCATCGACCAGGCCGTTGGTCGCGTGTGATGCGGGAGTCGAATCGGGAGCGATGCCTTTCTCCGACCCAGGCGTCGAGCGCAGCCAATGCGTCGAAGCCGCACCATGCGGAAGGATGTTGCTCGTTTCAGCCTCGTGCACGATCCGCTCGGCGTCTTCAGGCAGCAGAAAGCGATCGCGCACAGCCTGGGCCGCGGCGCGTTTCACGATAGAGGCATAATTTTCGAGCGAGCCGTAGCGCTCTTCGAGCGACAGGCGCGGGTCGTGATTCGCCTGCCGCTCCGCCTTCGTCTTCGCGAACGGAATCCACCCGCCCTGAAAGCCACAACCTTGTCCGGCGAAGAATCCCGAACGGTAGACGTTCCATCCCAGGTAGGTGCCGAGCGGCGCCTGCATCAGCACCGATGCAACGCCCGCGGTTTCGTTTCCGTCCTGGTTCACGCGAGGCACGTAGGTCGGCACCACGCCGAGCACGCGCGGCGGAACGGTGGACATCCTGCCCGATAGATCGACGGCCTTGAAGCCAGGACCGAAGTCGTACCGCACCACGGGATTGAGCACCCCGTCGTTGAACGGCAAGCCGGGAATATCAGTGAAGCCGATCGCGGCACGTGTCGCAGGCACCAGATCGCCGTTGGTCAAGCGTGGGTAACGGCTGTCGGGCGGCGGCGTGTCCTTCGTCACCCATTCGACGAGCGCACGGGTCAGCGCACGTGTCTGATCCGATTCGGGATTGGGATTGGCAGGCAGGACGCACGCGTTGTTCGGCGTCGTGTCGAGGCTAAAGCCGCCGCGTCCGCCGCCGTGCGTAGTTCCTGGATAGTAATAGCGGCGCACGTTATCGGGAAGCGGAAGATCACGTGTGGCGTCGGTGCCGATCAGATCCGGGGACATGCGCAGGCCCCAGAACTCCGATGAGCCGAACGCTTCGACGATCTTCGGGCAGGTCTTCGTCGCGGTGCAGCGGTCGAGCAGCCCTGCGGCCGGGAGCTTGCGGGTCTTGTCCTCATAGTGCGTCCACCACACCGCCCCCTCGCTGCCTGGCTCGTAAACGCCGGCGGCGCCACCGGGTAATGCGAAGCGGAGGTTCATCGGCGTCTGTCGCGCGGCGATGCGCGGGAAGGCGCCGTCCCAGACCATGCGGTTCTGCAGGTCGCGGTTGAACCCAAGATGGATGAAGGTGCGGATGAAATTGCCTGACTGCGAGTCGCCCACGCCGATCGCGTGATCGATCGCACCGGCGACAGGATTCGGCGTGCCCGCCGTGTCGGTCTGCGCGTGACGAAAGAACGACACGAGGTCGCGCGTCGCGGCGAGGCCGACGCCGAGCACGAGTGGGTCTTTCGCGGTGTAAACAAGTTCGTAGAGACGATCGACGCGGAAACCGTCCTTCACACAAAGCCGCGTCGGATCGGGCCTACCGGGCCACGGCGTGGAATCGCAGTTGGCGAACGCCCAGTCGGCGCGTGCGACGGAATGCGCAGCATCCTGCTCGCCGGAATAGTTCTCCCGCGTATGCCACGACAGTCGTGCGTCGGGCTGTTCGAGATTGACAGGGGGATACGGCTGCGGCGTGCCCAGCGAGGCCAGACGGATTGCCGCCGTTTTAGTGCCCTCGGGCACGTTGTAGAAGCGCGCGATAACAGGGCCCGTGATCGCCGAGCCATCCCGATTGCGCGCGATCGGCACGACGATCGTCTGGTTGTTCGCCGTCGCGATCACGTCCCCCTGCCAGCCACTGACGAGCGACACGTAGCCTTCAGCGCTGGCGACCGCCTGGCCGTTGCCGCGGTTGACGACCTGATAGAGGAGCATGCGCGCGGCCTTCGACATGTCCACGGGCTTCGCCAGCGCGAACGTCGCGACGTATGCCACCTTCCCGCGCGCGTTCGTCGGCGCGAGTTCGAGATCCTGAATGATCGTGTTGTGCGGATCTTTCGGATCGATCTCGCCATGGACTTTGCCCCGGATCAATTCGAACGGTCCGGCGGCTCCGACTGGCTGCCGGTTGTTCATGGGCTCACGTGACGTGATCTCGAGGCGGACGACCTGTGCACGCGCCGTGGTGGCGCTCGACGCGAGGACGCAGGCGACGAGAAGCGCTTTAATGCGGATCGATCTCATCGGGTCACCGTCTTCGATCCCTTACCAGTGCGTGAGCGATCCGTCGGGTCGCCGTTGCGTCGGTCCTGGCGCAGCCTCCGTCATCGCTTCGACGAACGTGAGTTGTTTCTCGTCGACACTGATGCCGAGTCCAGGCCGATCGTTCGGCCACACCTTGCCATTACGACACTCGAGGAACTCCGGCATGTATGGCACCGGTCGTTCGCCCTGGTTGTATTCCATCAGCACCTGGCCGGGGAACGCCATCATCGTGTGCATGTGTCCAGCGGTTGCGATCGGTCCGGTGAAATGCGGGACGATGCCGACCTTGTGGGTGTCGCAGACCGCCATGATCTTCAGCATCTCGGTGATGCCGCCGACGTTGGGCAGCGATGCGCGGGCGAAGTCGATGTCGCGTTGCTCGACGAGCGGACTGAATTCGGCCCGTGTTCCCCACTCCTCGCCGGGCGCGAGTGGCACGGTCGTGAGCAGCCGTAGTTTCGGGATCTGCGTTCGGAACTGCTCCTCCCGCACCGGATCCTCGACGCAGAACGGCCGATGCGGCTCCATCAGCCTGCAGACTTCCACCGCTTCGTGGAAGTCGAACTTCTGATGCAGATCGATCATCCAGTTGCCCTCCGGGCCGACGCCGTCGCGGATCTGCTCGACCGCCTGAATGATCAGCCGGATGCGCGATCGTGAATCGAACATCGCGCCGCCACCGGGAAACCCTCGCCCGCCTTGAGGAGCATCCGCCGCCGCACCCGCGCCGCGTCCTCGTCCGGCGCCTCCCGCGCGCCCTGTGCTCGGCAGAATGCCACCGTCCACGCGGTAGACGCGATAGCCGGCAGCCATCGTCGCCGCCGCACGATCTTTCAGACCCATCGCTGCCGCGTCTGCCGGCGGCACCAGGCCCTGAGGCAGCCCGGACGTCGCATAAAGCTCGATGTGCTCGCGCGCTTTTCCGCCGAATAGCTGATAGAGCGGCACGTTCAGCGCCTTGCCCTTGATGTCCCACAGCGCGAGATCGATCGCGCCGAGCGCGTGCAGCCGTTCCTTGCCGGGGGAGTAGAACCCGTCCATGAACACCGCCTGCCAGATCATCTCGGTATCGAACGCGTTCTTGCCGATGACGCTTCGCGCGACGTTGCGCACCGTGTCCGGCGAGCCGCCCTGCCCGATGCCGGTGATCCCTGCCTCGGTGTCGACGAGGACGACCATGTTGCTCTGAGGAAACGCCTGCGGACCGTTGGGGTTGTAGTTGGGAGGATAGAAGACCCGTATCTTCGTGATCTTCGTCGGCGACAGCCGCGATTCGGAGCGCGCCAGCGCCTGCGGTGTCCGCGATCGCGACGCCGCACTCGACGCGACCCAACCGGCGGGCAAGAGGGCGCCCGCCGCCGTCGACAATGATTTCGTAAAGGCTCTGCGACTAAGCGTCATGAACGGCTCCTCGACTTCTCGGCGCTCTCAACGGTCGATCACCATCAACGAAACAAGAGCGGCGCAAACTCCTTGAAGCAGCGGCGCCACGTCAGCCATTCGTGCGCCGTGCCCGGCGACTCGTAGTACACGTTCTTTATACCTGCCTGCGTGAGTTGCTCGCTGAACGTCTTCGTGCCCGGTCCCTCCATCGATCCGATTCCGAGAAACAACACCTTTACTCTCTTATTGAAGGCCGCGGCGTCGGCGAAGACGCCATTATTAGATGTTTTCGGATCGAATCCGCCGCGCCCGCCACTGCTGCCGCTGAATCCGCCGAGGTACGCGAACTTGTCGAGATTCGCGAGTGCCGTCCCGAAGGTCTGAAAACCACCCATGGACAAGCCGGCCATCGCGCGATTCTCGCGACCCGAAGCCACTCTATAGGTTCGTTCCACCATCGGAATCAGATCGCTGAGCATCATGTCGGTGAACACCGGGCTGGCCAGCGGCCCGCCGCCGCGGCCGGGACCTGCCGCGCGTGCGGGAGCGGACGCCGGAGGCGTTTGTGGTGGTGGCGGAGGTTGTGGCACCGCCTGCGTGATCGCCCCGCGGGCGAAATACAGCGCCGCGCTCTCGCCAGGCTTCACCGCGTTCAGGTTGTCCATGACGATGATCATCGGCTTGGCTTTCTTCTCCGCGATCAGGTTGTCCATGATCACGTCGACGTGGCCCTGCACGTGCCAGCCCTGCTCGTCTTCTCCCCAGCCGTGCAGCAGATAGAGAACGGGATACCTGGCTTTGGTGTTGGTGTCGTAGTCCGGTGGCGTGTAGACGTAGGCACGGCGCCAGGTGTTTGTCACATGCGAGAAGTAAAACCGCTGGAGCACCTCGCCATGGGGCACGGGTTTCAACGTGTAGTAGTCAGCGTCGGCTTCGGGTATTTCAATGCCGCTGTTGTAGAAGCCCGATCCGAAGAACGTCCGCGTCGCCGGATCGGCGACGACGGCGCCGTCGATCGAGAGGGTGTAGTAATGGAACCCGACCACTTGCGGAGTCGTCGTCACATACCACAGACCGTCAGGTCCCTTGGTCATGTCGAACCCCTGACCTAACCGCACTCGCACCTTCTGCGCATCCGGCGCGACGACGCGGAACATGACCCGGTTGTCGGGATGGACACAGGGATACGGCGCGCCCGGGATGTTCAGCGCGCTCGGTTTGCAGTCGGCCGGAGGTTGTGCCAGCGCATTGCTGGCGATGCAAACGGATGTCCAGGCAACGCACGCGACGAGGAATCTCTTTTTCACAAGCGCTCTCCATCGGAGAAAAGAATCAAACGCACGACATTCTGCCTCAACTCGAGTCGCGTCGGCACGCGCCGTTGGCGGACGTCGCGAACCTCAGTTGACGCCTTCAGACGACGCTGTTAGGATCCGGCGCGCACACGGCGTCTCACTATACGCAACAACAGGCAGGGTCCGCCAGTCGCGATTTCGCCAGCCGCGTGCTCGAGTGGAGGAGTGATGACGAGAACAGTATCAGCACGCGCGTACGCGGTGGTCGCGGTACTCACTCTGGCTGCCCTCGGGTTGCCGTCGACGCCAGTCCTCGCCCAGGTCGCGACCGGCAGCATCGTCGGGACCGTGCTCGATACCAGCGGTCAGGTCGTACCGGGCGCGCAGGTCACGATCCGCAATGTCAACAGGAACACGAGCACCTCCGTGGTTACCGATCAGAGCGGGGCCTATACCGCCCCATTTCTTGTGCCGGGCACGTACGAGGTCCACGTCGCGCTGCAGGGATTCAAGGCATGGGTTCGCGCCGGTATCGTCCTGCAGGTAAACGATCGACTGCGCATCGACGCCTCACTCGAAGTCGGAGGCCTGGAGGAGACCACCACAGTCGTCGCCGAGTCGCCCGTCGTCCGGATGGATTCCTCCGAGGTGGGCACCGTGATCGAGGAGAAAGCCGTAAAGGAGCTGCCGCTCAACGGCCGCAACTTCGCGGCGCTCGTCTATCTCGTGCCGGGCATTACACCGGGGCAGGCCGGAGAAAACCTCTCGGGCGCCAGCACGTTCAACCCGCGCGGGGCTTCGAACTTCAACGCACTGGGCCACCAGGCGAACTCGAATGGCTGGCTCGTCGACGGGATCGACAACAACGAGTTCACGTTCAACACCGTCATCGTCCAGCCCTCGATTGAACAGGTCCGCGAGTTCAAGGTGCTCTCCGGGGTGTTTTCCGCGGAGTTCGGCCGCGGAGCCGGCGTCGTGTCCGTGTCCACAAAGTCCGGGACCAATCAGCTGCATGGCACCGCCTTCGAGTATTTGCGCAACGATGCGTTCGACGCGCGCAACTTCTTTGTGCGCAAGACCCAGGGCCCGAACGGATCACTCATCAAGGATCCCGTGCCGCCGCTGGATCGCCACCAGTTTGGCGGCGCGCTTGGCGGCGCGCTGGTGATTCCTGGAGTCTACGATGGGCACAATCGCACATTCTTCTTTACCGACTATGCCGGTATCAGGGAAACGCGCGGCGTGACGACCGTGAACACGGTGCCGACGGCGGCGACTCGCACCGGCGACTTCAGCAACTATCGCGACCGCAACGGAAATGTGATCGTCATTTACGATCCGCTGACCACCCGCGTCGACGATCAGGGACGGACCGTCCGCGAACCTTTCCCCAATAACGTCATCCCGACAAATCGGATCAATTCCGTCGGGCTGAACGTCGCGAGCATCTATCCTCTCCCGAACAACGGTTCCGGCAACTTCGATAACTACATCTCCACACCGAATCGCGAGATCACTGATAACGCGTTCTCGGGCCGCATCGATCACCGGCTGAACGACAGAGACTCCTTTTTCGTGCGGTTCAATTACGGCCGCTTCAGGTTGGATGCGCCACAGGGGCAGGCGAATTGCTGTTTGCCGACGCCGGCGGACGCCGCCAGCCGCTTCGATCTCGGCCCGTTCGTCGCAGGAATCCAGAACACGAAGCTGACGACCCACGGCGCCGCGTTCAACTACTCGAAGATTCTCAGCCAGACATTTGTCAACGAGCTTCGCGTCGGTTATGCCACGACCGAGCCGTTCACCACGCAGTCCGACTATGGTCACCGCGCGGCTCAGTCGCTCGGCATCAACGGGATCAACGTCAGCGACATTACGACGGGGTTGCCCAACATCGACATCACGAATTTCACCGGCATTTCCGGCGGACCGGCATTCCTGCCGGTCAACCCCAGCCAGTTCCACTACCAAATCGAGGACGCGCTGGTGTGGCTCCGCGCCCGTCATCAGGTGAAGTGGGGGTATCGCCTGGTCGATCGGCGGCCGTCACCGATGATCCACGACAACACGCGCAGCAACATCACGTTCGGGACCAGCTTCGTGAACAACCCGCTGACTAATAGCGGCGGAACCGGTCTGGCTGAAGTACTTCTCGGCTATTTCAACAGCGCGTCGCGCGGCTTTCTGCTCGAAGTTCCGACGTTCAGAGTCGTCGAGCAGGCCGCATTCGTCCAGGACGATTTCAAGGTCAATCAACGATTCACGGTGAACGCCGGAGTGCGCTACGAGATCTTCCACGCGCCGACCGAGAGGGAAGACCGTCTCGCGAACTTCGACTTCACGGACTATCGCCTCGTGTATGCCGGCGAGGGTGGCACGAGCCGCAGCGCGAACAAAAAGACCCACTACAACAACTTCGCGCCGCGTCTTGGCCTCACCTACGCGCTGACCGGCGACCGGCGCACGATCCTTCGGACCGGTTTCGGCATCACCTACTTCCCGAGCCCGTACGCGGCCGGCAACCTGAATCATCTCAACGTGCCGTTCACGATCTCGCAGAACGTCCAGCACCAGCCCAACCCGCTCGACTTCAGCGTCGTGCGATCGATTGACAATCCGTTTCCGCCAATCGTGCCGGTCAAGCCGATCACAACCGAACAACTGCGTGCCGCCAATCCGCGGGTGATCGGCCATGGATACGAGAACGAAACCGCGTACGCCGAGCAATGGCACCTCGGAATCGAGCGACAGCTGTTCTCGGCGATGCTGGTAGAACTCGAGTATGTCGGCAGCGCCGGCAAACACCTGACGGTCTGTTACAACCCCAACGAGGTCCAGCCTGGAGCGGGCTCTCTGGAATCTCGGCGCCTGCTGCAGCCGGTGAACAACCTGAACAACATGCTGCAGTGCGATCCCCGTAACCGATCGACGTTCAACGGCGCCACCCTCAAGATCCAACAGCGGTTCAAAGACGGCCTCCAGTTCCTCGGCAGTTATACGTTCGGTAAGGCGCTCGACTACGGCAGCTCGGCCGCGAGCGGCGGCGGGGCGGTCGGTAACGGGCAGACCGTCACGAACATGGACGCATGGCACGGACCCGCGGGCTACGACACGCGCCATCGCGCGGTGATCAGTTCGGTCTATGAGCTTCCGTTCGGTGCCGGACGGCACTGGATGAACGACGCGGGCGGCATCATGCAGAGCGTTGCCGGCGGATGGCAGCTCGCGACGATCGCGACGATGACGACCGGCCGGCCGTTTACCGTTTTTCTTCAGACCGGTGTCAACAATGGTGCGCCGAGCTGGCCGGATCGCATTGGTTCAGGCAAACTCGATGAGCCAAGTGTGGATCTGTGGTTCAACCCGGCGGATTTCAAGGCGCCTTCCGCCAACACCTACGGCAACTCGGGCCGCGGCATCCTCTACGCGCCCGGACACATCAACTTCGACACGTCGTTGTCGAAGCGGTTCAGTCTCGGTGGTCAATCGAATGTCGAGTTCAGATGGGACGCGTTCAACTTGTTCAACCATCCAGGATTCGGATTCCCGAACGCGAACATCGGCAATCCGAGTGCGGGTCGAATTACGACGACGATTGTCGACAATCGCAGCATGCAATTCGCGTTGAAGGTGAATTTCTGACGGGTGAGTGCTATGCTGCCGATGCGGCGCGGTTGACGCTGTCAGGTGGCTCACGCCGGCGCCATCCGCAAATGAGTAGACGAGCCCATCGCGCCACTCCTTCAGTTCAAAGTCTCGATCGAGGCTTGTCGATCCTCGAAGCGGTCGGACAGTCACAGGAACCGGTGCCGCTCAAGGATCTCACGTCGCTGCTCGGTATCGACCGCAGCAACGTGTTCCGGCTGGCAAACACGCTGCGAGAGCGGCGCTTCCTTGCCCATCCGGATGGCCGCAAAGAGTACGTACTCGGCCCGGCGGCCTGGCGACTCGCTCGGAGATACGGTCGAAGCCGGTTAATCGTGCTGTGTCACGATCACATCCGCGCGCTGGCTGAGAACACCGGCGAGACAGCGCATCTGGGAGTCCGCGAAGGCAGCCAGGTGCTCTTTCTGGATCATCATGTCGCGGAAGGACAGATGGTGACCGTGGCCGGTCAGACTGGTCAGTATCTGCCGCTCTACAACTCCGCACACGGAAAGGCCCTGCTCGCAGATTGCCAGCTTAACGATCTGAAGACGATCTTCGCGAATGTCGCGCTGCGCCCCGCGACTCGCCGTACGATTGTGACGCTCGATCGATTGGCCGCGGAGTGCACCAAAATCCGTGACCAGGGGATCGCTGTCGACGATCGGGAAACTCTGGATGAAATCCGTTGTGTCGCCGCACCGATCCGCGACCCGGAGGGCCGCATCATCGCGTCGGTCGGCATCTCGGCACCGCTCACGCGGTTTCCAAGAAAACGATTCATCACGGCGGGGCGGCAGGTATCAGCGGTCGCGAAAGCGATTGGCGTCGCTCTCGCCGACTAATCAATCTGACGTCGAGCAGCCCGCTCACGCTCACTTTTGGTTGAGTCCTACCGTAATCCCCTTGACCGGGTTGTTCTCCGCATCCAGAAACCGCGCGCAGAAATCGGTCGCGCCGCCCGCATTGAACACTGCCGCACGCACGACGTTTGATCCCTTCTGCAGTGAGAGGCGTCTTGACACACCATCGTCGATCACCGCCTGACGATCGTTGTAGATGCCGACGACTTCCTTGCCGTTGACCCACCAGACCGAAGCGGCGTTCGACCCGATTGCGAGGCGCACATCCGGCACCTCTCGAGGGCTATTCACAATCGTCACTGCCCAGAAGAGAACGTTGGACGTCGGTTTCCCCAGCGCATACGCGAAGTGATAGAGGTTGACGTTGTAATTGAGCGTGTCGACGGCGTGCCAGGTGAGTTCCGTGCCCGCGACCGTCACCTTGTCGCCGTCGTGCGGGATCACCGCGAGCTGATCGGGGAAGTACTGGTTCTTGATCGCCGCCTGAACGGCGCTGTCTGTCAGCTGACCGTTGCGGGGGATTGGTTCGAGAATCAGCCATCGTTGGATGAAGCCGTCTGCGCCCGGTGTCTTCGTCGGCGACATGGGGCGCACGAGCGACGGCGCCGTCGGCCGAGCCGGATCCTTTTGCGCAGCGACACGTGCAAGGCACGTCGCGCCGAGGAGGGCGGCCAGCAACAGCGTTCGCCTCAGCGTGCTCATGGCGTCTTGAACAACCAGCGTTGTCGATCGCTGGCAGGCTCGAATTGGGCGAGCGTTGGCGTGCTGCTGCCAATGGCCGAGAGCGCCAACGGTTGCTTCGAACTCGGGACCGTTTTCGGCATCACGCGATGTGTGCCGTCGGCGAGTTGGTCGATGCGCCACAGTTGTTCGGGCGTACCAGTGAACGTCGGGACCGTCATCAACTCGCCGCCTTCAGTCGCCGCGAGCGCGCGATCCGTTCCTGCGATCGTGATCTTGAAATAGGGTGATCCCGGATAGCCGCCGCCGTTGACGACCGGCGTGACCTTCCACTTCTGCTGCGCCTGCACCATGTACGGCGACATGCGGACATCGATTGGGCCGCTCGGCCAATTGGTCGCCACTTGTGCAACATCCTGCGCCGGAATCGGATCGCCGCCCGCGTTGTCGCCGCGTCCCCCGCCACCGCGGCCGGCTCCGCCTGCGCCACGCCCGCCTCTTCCTCTCAGCCCGCCGACCGGCACGCCTTCCACCGCCAATTCGAGCGCCGTTCCCGTGCGCGCCGATTCGATTTCGTAGGTGCCCTCGGTGAAGTTGTCGCCGGCCACGGGCCAGCCATCGCGCCAGAGAAGCGGGCGAATGTCCAGCACGCTGATGCCGCCGCGATCGAGATCCGCCTCGTAGTGACAGGAGAATTTCTGCACGCCGTCGCCGACATCGAGCAGGCCGAAATGACCCGGACCGATGTGGCGGCCGCTCGAACCGAGGAACAACTTCCCGCCACCCTGCAGCATGTCGACGCCCATATTGTCGACAAACGGCCCCGTCACTTTTTTCGATCGGCCCATTCGGATGTTGTAGCTGGAGTTCGCGCTCGCGCAGCACGATCCGTGTGTGAGCAGCAGGTAGTACCAACCATCGCGATAGACCATGATCGACGCTTCGCCGTTGATGGCGAGGTTGATTGGCTTCGTGCCCGGATGAAGTCGTTTGCCCGTTTTCGGATCCAACTCGACGAGCCGGATGTAACCAAAGTAGGAACCGTAGGTAAGCCAGAGGGAGCCATTGGTCGGATCGTGCATCACGCCAGGGTCGATCGCGTTGCTGTCTTCGACGCCGTCAGACCAGACGACAGGTCCGCCATCGTCCCACCCGTAGTCGGGTGAATTCGGATCGAGCGTCTTGCCGACAAGCAGGCCAATGGCTGATTTGGGTTGCGTGCCGGGAGCGGAGTAGTAGACGAAGTATTGATCGCCGACACGGATGACATCCGGGGCCCAGGTATTGTTACCGCCGCGAGCGATCACGTCCGCGCGATCACCACGCACCGTCTGCATCAACGAGCCGGCACGCCGCCACGTCCACCCGTCATCGGAAATAGAGATCGGCAGACCATTGCCCGTCCCGTAGGTGTAGAACTTGCCATCCTGCATTATCACCGTCGATGGATCGTGAATACCGATCTGTCCATCGAGGGCAAAGGCAGGCGCCACCACTAGAACGACTGCAGCAAGCACGGCGATCTTCACGGCCTAACGCGCGCTCTTCAGGACGTCGACGACGGCTTGGAATGCGGGCTTCGCCTGACGCTGGCGATCCCAGAGCAGCGGATAGTTCATCCGGCCTCGATTGAGCCACGAGTCGGCGTCGCTCAACCCCCAGAAGGTCACGCGCGAGACCCAGTCGCGATGTTTGACGATGAGGCCGAAGATATCGGCGTAGCGTCGGGCGAGCTGCTGCTGCTTCTCGTCGGGGAGCCCCTGAGCGTACGGGTTTGCCACAGCCGGATCGGCATCGCGGCCAGCCTGTGGCAGGAGGTTGATGTCGAGTTCGGTATACATCACCTTCAGTCCCGTGCTGTGCAGGTCGGCGAGTGACTGTTCGATCTCGCTGATCGCTGGTGTATCGAGCCGCCAGTGCCCCTGGTTGCCAATGCCGTCGATCCGCAGCTTGCGCGCCTGCAGATCCTTGACGAGCCGGATCACACCGGCACGCTTGGCTGGCTTCTCGAGATTGTAATCGTTGTAATAGAGCTCGGCGTCCGGGTCCGCTTCGTGCGCGAACTCGAACGCCTTGGCGACGTAATCATCGCCAATGCCATCGTGCCACGGCGCCTTCCGGAGTGAACCATCCTCATCGATCGCCTCGTTGACGACGTCCCAGCCGTGGATCTTGCCTTTGTAACGTCCGACAACCGTGTGAATGTGATCGCGCATGCGCGTCAGCAGCGTCTCGCGATCGGGAGGCTTGCCGTCCGCACCTTGAAAGACCCACGCCGGCGTCTGGTTGTGCCAGACGAGGTTGTGGCCGATGACCTGCATCTTGCGATCGATCCCGAACTGCACGAAGCGGTCCTGCGCGTCGAACGCATATCGGTCTGCCGCCGGATGAACGAGCTGAAACTTCAGCAGGTTCTCAGGACTGATCTGGTTGAACTGCTTCGTGATGATGTCGACGGCGGCCGTGTCGACGCCGTCGCTCTGACGCTGATTGATTGCGACGCCGATCACCATGCCCTTGGGCATGAGATTCTTCAAGGCCACTTCCTGACCCGCCGTCATCTGCGCAAGCACGAATACAGCGGCGGTGCCAGTCCATGCGCTTCTCATACATCCGTTCATCAGAATGACCTCACCAGTGATGGCAGCACGGGTGAATGAGCGGCTGAGGAGCAAGACGACGTCTGACGTCCCGCGGATTATGACCCGGAATGTTCATGAAAAACGCGGGCTACCAGCGTGGTTCTCGCTTACGGCCGCCCCCACCGAAGCCGCCGCCGCTGCGCGCCGCCTTGGGACGAGCCTCGTTCACGGTCAGGCTTCGGCCGCCCATTTGGGTTCCATTGACGACGGTGATGGCGTGCTGGGCGTCCTCGTCGGTGTGCATCTCGACGAACGCAAAGCCGCGCCCACGCCCGGTCATCTGATCGCGCATGACCGTCACCGACTCGACGGATCCAGCCCGCCCGAACAACTCCTGCAACTCGGTCTCACCGACTTCGTACGGCAGATTCCCGACATACAGCTTCCGACCCATGATCTGAACTCCTCGTCGCGGTGCGACGCTCTCGATCGCCGGCATTGGCGTCTGACTGGATGTCGTCTCGTAGTCAGGCTGAACCTCAGAAGGAGCGAGTCAAATGGCTCGTTACGCTGGAGGACGGCGAGTACGCGGCAAATCCAAGCATCACTCTAGCACGCGGGTCACCCATCCGCGATGGCGCGTGGTATAATGATTGCCATCGGATTTTCCCACGCGCTCTGCCACCTGTAGGCGTGACGAGCCCTCCCTGGCCCGCTCCTCCTCACATCCAGCTTAGCTACGAGACGAATCCGTTCGGAGCTTCGGCTTCGACGATCGTTCGCGCCGTGGTGGTGCGAACGCGTAGCCTGCTCGCCCTGCAGCGCTGCTGCAGAATCGCTTCGGGCCATGAAGGAACCATTTCGATGTCGTTCTCAACACTCGGGTTGACCCCGTCAGTCTGTCTACCGCTCGCGCGCCTGCAGTACGAGGCGCCCACGCCGATTCAATCGCAGGCGATTCCTGTTGTCTTGACAGGCTGCGATGTGCTGGCCCGTGCTCAGACCGGCACGGGCAAGACGGCCGCATTCGGGCTGCCGATGATCGACCGTCTCCTCGCCTCACGTGCCGGCCGACGGATCCCGCGAGGGCTCGTTCTCGTACCGACGCGTGAACTGGCAGTCCAAGTCCACCGTGCGCTTGCGACGTATGCAACGTCCACATCACTCCGCGTGACAGCGATCTTTGGCGGCGTCGGCATGGGCGCCCAGATCCAGGCGCTGAAGGGCGGCACCGATCTCGTCGTGGCGACGCCGGGGCGGCTGATCGACCATATGCAGCGGCGGACGATCGATCTGTCGGCGATTGAGATTCTCACACTGGACGAGGCCGACCGGATGTTGGACCTGGGCTTTGCGCCGGCATTGCGCCGCATCGTCGCGTCACTGCCACGACGGCGGCAGACGTTGCTGTTTTCGGCGACGCTGCCTGATGGCGTCGTCCGACTCGCGGCCGACTTCACTCGAGACCCCACCCGTCTTGACGTGTCCCGGGAGCACGTCGTGGCCACGACCGTGACGCATCACGTGCATACGGTCGCGGCCGATCAAAAGCGCGCCGTGCTCACGCACGTCCTGACGCGGGAGGGCGCCAGTCAAGCGCTCGTCTTCTGCAAGACCAAGCGAGGCTCCGATCGTGTCGGCGAGCATCTCGAACGGGCCGGGATCAAAACGGCGGTTATCCACGGCAATAAGAGCCAGAACGCTCGAACCCGGGCGCTCGGTGACTTCAAGACCGGTCATGTGAACGTGCTGGTGGCCACCGACATCGCGGCGCGCGGTCTCGACATCGCGCACCTGCCGCTGGTCATCAACTACGACTTGCCGCTGGTCGCTGAAGATTACGTCCACCGCATCGGTCGCACCGGTCGGGCGGGACGCAGCGGACGGGCCGTGTCGCTGGTCTCGGCAGCTGATTCTCTGCTGCTCCGAGACATTCAGCGGCTGTTGCCGGCGCCGCTCCAGCAGCTCGCCGTCGACGGATTCGATGCGACATCCGCCGGCCCGTCCATCGACAAGCCGGATCGAACACGGGATCGATCGCGTCGTGCCGGAGTGCGCAGGTTCGAACGGACCGCGCCACGAAGAGTTCGCGACAGCCGCGTCCAGAAGAGTCACGTCGCCTTCAGTCGCTGAGCGGCCGCGGTCACGCTGTTGGTTTCTTGCGGAGGTACCATGAGTACTTTTGCGCGGATCCTGTGCGCAATCGATCTGGAGAAGGCGAGCGAGCGAGCCTTCGATCGCGCGCTTAGTCTCGCTGCTGTCGCTGACGCCAAGCTGTATATTGTTCACGCCGTACCGGCGGACGCTCGCTACTCATCTCGGGCGGCCGAACGGCTCGAGTACCTGACCGAGCTTCGGGAACGCGCAGAAACCGCAGGCGTGAAAGTTCGAGTCGAGGAACAACAAGGCGATCCCACTCGAGTGATTGTCCTTCACGCAAACGCTCGCAAGGTCGACGTCGTGGTTCTCGGTTCCAACCGACGACGAGGTTGGCGCCGGCTCAAGGAGGGGTCAGTCGCGGAAAGCGTTCTGCGACGCGCAGCCTGGCCTGTTCTGATCGTGCCCTGGGACGCTCCTCGCGGTGGTGTGCTCGTCAAGAAACAGAAGCGTCCGCCGTCGAAAGGCTGAGCGCTGTTCGGAAGATCGCAGTCAAACTGCGGTCACCAACCATGGAAGACGCGAGGTCGACGCGTGCCGTCTGAGCCGTCTGCCGGCGACCCAATTCCTCAGCAATGTCGGCTTATCGAGGTGAGAGTCGCCGAACTGAGGCAGCTCTTCAACGCCATAGATCCGTCACCATTCCGCGAACGCGATCTCGATCCGCGCGCGGAGGAATTCATCATCGACTGGGCGAAGGATCTACCACCTACTGAGCCGTGGGCACTCGTAGTGCACCTGGAACGCGCGGCAGGACGAACGGACGAAGCCACGCTGCTTCGTGAAGCGATTCACGCCTACTTCCGCGCGCGGGTCGTGACATCGAGACGGCGACTGCGAGAGCTGTTTCGCCGTGGTCGAATCAGCCTCATGATCGCCCTCACGTTCCTGGCCGGGTCGATTCTGGTTGGCGACGCCATTGCCAGCTATCTCGCGGGAAATCGGCTGTCGGATATCATCCGCGAAGGATTCCTGATCGGCGGTTGGGTCGCGATGTGGCGGCCGCTCGAAGTGTTCCTTTACGATTGGTGGCCAATTCGGGCCGACGGTCGCTTGCTGCAGCGCCTCGCGACGATACCTGTCAGGCTCGAGTACGCCGAGACCGTTTCGACGGATGATTGGCGTTCCGACTGGCCGGCAGTGCCCGTCGGAGAGCGGTCACGCGCGAAATAGATTCGTTGCTTCCTTGAGCACAACACTGCGGAAATCGGAGGTTTACATGACCCAGGGCCGATTGCCGTACGGAATCTCGCCGCCGGCGTACCGTTTGCCGGAGACGACGCACGTCGGCGCCGTGCATCTGCAAGTAAGCGACTTGCAGCAATCGTTGTCGTACTACGAGCAGGTGCTGGGACTCGCCTCGCGCCACATTACAAATGAATCGGCAATATTAAGCGCGGACGCCGAAGAAAAGCCTCTGGTCACACTGCACACCAGAAGTGGCATTATCCCCGCCAGGCGTGGTGCGTTCGGTCTCTTTCATTTCGCCATCCTCTTACCTGATCGGGCCGCCCTCGGACGGTTCGCTGCGCATCTCACATCCTTCGATCTGAAAGTCGGCATGGCGGATCACCTGGTGAGCGAGGCGCTCTATCTCTGGGATCCCGACGGGCTGGGGATTGAAGTCTATGCGGATCGCTCGCGCGATACCTGGAGGCACCACGATCGCGAGCTTGCGATGACCACCGATCCGCTCGACGTCGACAGCGTGATCGCTGCCGGCAGCGGTGAACAGTGGACGGGCGCTCCGCGTGGAACGATGATGGGCCATGTGCATTTGCACGTCGGCAGCCTCGCGGAAGCTGAAGCCTTTTATCACCGAGCGCTGGGCCTCGATAAGACCGTCTGGAACTATCCCGGAGCGCTGTTCCTGTCTGCCGGTGGCTATCACCATCATCTCGGCACCAACGTCTGGTCGCAGGGACCTGCACCGTCTGAGGATCAAGCACAGTTGCTCGAATGGGAGTTGCTCGTACCGACGGGCGACGACGTGGCGGCGGTCAGCCAGAGTCTCGATGTCGCTGGTTATCGAGCACAGCACACGGCGAAGACGTTAGTGGCTACCGATCCGTGGGGAACTCGAGTGCGCGTCACAACGTCGCAGCAAGCTGAATGAGGGAGTGGTTTCAAAAGCTGATCGCGCGAAGAAGAGCGCCGGGAACCTCGCGCAGAGGGCGCAAAGGGCGCAGGGAAGCGTGCGGAGTGTTCCCAGCGAATGCCCGGTCGCGCGCCGGCCTGCGGCCGGCAGCGCCGGCACCCGTTACCGTGCCGTTCGTTCTCTGCGGACTCTGCGCCACACTCTCTGCGACTGCGGGCGACCTCCGCGGGTGATTACGGATTTCGCGGAAGGACAGTGTACACGTGCCGGCGAGCCATGTTCCGTCGCTGGTCGAATGGCGGCGTCAGCCGCGCTCCAAATCACCACGTCAGAACGTGAATCGGCTGCTGAACTGGAACCTGCGCGAGCCACCCGCACCACTGATTCGACCAAATTCGGAGTTGTTGATACGCAGCTCGGGATCGTTGTAGTTCTTCATGTTCAATACGTTGAACGCCTCGGCACGGAGCTGCATCCGCATTCCCTGGACGATCGTGAAATTCTTGGCCAACGTCATGTGGACGTTCGTCGAGGACGGGCCTCGAGCCATGTCCAACATGTATGTGCCTGGGCGAAGCGTGGCGTTGGTGGCCGAACTCACGGGAACTCTGGTGAAGCCGGCCGGATTCAGGTACGTGCAGCCTCTGGCATCGCAGCGGTCCCGCCAATCGGGAAACACGAGGTCAACGCCGGGGACGACATCGGGCCGGCTGCGATCGATTCCCGATGGCTGCTGGACTCGGAGAACCGAGCCGGATCGTATCTGCACGATGCCGGACACTTGCCAACCGCCGAGGATGTCATTAATGATGCGGTGCCCGCGAGAGATTCCCGGAAGTTCGACAATGAACGAGCCGTTCAGACGATGCCTGACGTCATTGCTGGCCGGCCCGCGATCGAATTCCGGATCCCAGAAGTCCTGATTGATGTCGAAGTTGGGAGCGCTGCTCGCAATGTAGTACGCGGAGAGGTCGCCACCCTGCGTCGCCTCGCTCGTGCCGAGCGTGTAGTTGACTTCCCACGAGTAGCTGTTCTTGAACCGCTTGTGAACCATGGTCTGCAGCCCGTTGTAGAACATCGTCTGGCTGCTGTCGATGTAGTAGCCCCCGGGCGCTCCCAGCGCAGGGTTGGGCCGCACGCCCGTTTCTCTGTCGAAGGCCTGCGTGAACTGGCGCTGGAGTGGGAAGTCACGACCGTCGGTGCGAAGGTAGCCAACTTCCGCGGCCAGCGTCTGACCGAACGAGCGCTGGACGCTGATCATCGACTGAATGGTGTACGGAACCTGCATATTCGGGTCGAACAACGAGAAGACGCTTCGCTTGCCTCCCGAGTCGGCCAGAGCGAACGGCACGGACTCATCGGTGTACAACGGCCACTTGATTTGTCTGGCCGCGATTTCCGTTCGGTTGTAGACAGTGCGGAAGGGGATGAACGGGTTCGCCGCGCTCTGTCGGACTGTCGCGACCAGATGCGGACTGTAGAGAATGCCGACGCCGCCGCGGACGACGGTCCGCTGGTGTTGGTCGACCGTCCACGCGAATCCGGCTCGTGGTGCGAGATTGTTCCCATCAGGCTCGTACGGTCTTAGCGGGTCTCTGAGGGCACCGAAGTCCATTTTGCGCAGATCGGTGGGCGCTTCGTAGTTGACGATCTCGACCGGGACATCCGTTGTTGCTCGGACCCTGACCTGCCCGTAATAGTCGTACCGCAGGCCAAGATTCAGCACGAACCGGTTGCCCAGGCGCCAATCGTCCTGCATGAACCCGCTGTACTGATCCATCTTCGAGTCGTGCGGCGGCGCCCCAAACGAGGTGCTCAACGACTGCGGGATATTCGCGAGCAAATCCGCATATGTCTGAAACGCGAACGACGGGTTCTCCGGGTTGAGGCGTCCACCGGTTTCTCTCATGAAGCGGAACCCTGCTTTGAGGAGGTGCCGCTGGAAACTGCGACTGACTTTCTGTTCGAAGCTATACGTGATGCCCTTCATATCCCAGATTTCCGACCTTGGCGTCGCGAACAGGCTGGTGATGCTGAAGGCAGGCATGCGCCGTCCGTACGGCATGATTTCCGGCGGCGCGTTTGGCTGCTTGACGTTCAGGAACGCGTCGAGTCGCGCCAGATAGGTCTTGTTCCATCCTACTCGACTCTCCGAGACCCAGTGGCCGTGCGTCGCGGCCAACTGCGCGGCGACGCGATCCTGCTCGTTGGGATACTCACGATCGTTGGCATTGTTCAGAACTGCCCGGGGCTCCAGAGTGAAGGGCCGCAGCCTCGTGTACGTGACGGCGAGTCTTCCCCCGTTGAAGATCGCGCCTTCGCCCTTGATGAGCGGGGCATTCTCCGTCCGCTTGCGGGTGCCGAGACCGCGCCACCGGCCGATGCGGGTATCGACGACGCCCTGCGACGACACGATCGGCTCGGTCGGCAATGGAAGGACGTCCAGCACCGTCTTGGTCTCCGGGAACGGCAGCGCGCGCAGAATCTCGTCACGGATTTGCTGATACGGCACCGTCGCGCTGAGGTTCTGCTGCACGTTCTCGTCGTAGCCCTCATAGGCAGCGAAGAAAAACGCTTTGTTGCGAAGTATTGGTCCGCCGAGTGTCCCCCCGTACTGATGGAACGTGCCGACCGGCTGCTGCGCCGAGGAGTAAAAGGCGCGGGCGTTGAATTTCTCGTTCTGGCCGCTGTAGAACGCCGAACCGTGGAATGTGTTCGTGCCCGAACGACTGATCACATTAATCTGTCCGCCGGCGACCCCGCCGTACTCCGCCGGCAGCACGCCCTTGACGATCTGGACCTCGGCGATGGAGTCGAGGCTCATCACCGAGATCTGATTCTGGCCGCCGTACTGAGCCAGCGACCGAGCTTCGGGATTCGAGTTGGCCTCGGTGCCATCGACCGTGACGCCCGTGCCGCCAGCAGCGACGCCGTTCATCTGCACGTCTCCAGCCCCGCTCGTGGCCACACCGGGTGTCAGGCTCATCAGGTTTGTGAGGTTCCGGCGGTTCACGGGCAGCTCGCGGACTTCCTGCGACCCGAGGTTGTCGGCCTGCAGCGAGGCCGACGTCTCGACGAGCGGCGTTTCTGCGGCCACGGTCAGCGTCTCCGTCAGGGCGCCCACCTGCAGGGCGAATGTCTGCCGCACCGTCTGTCCCGCGCCGAGTTCCAGCCCGTGATTCTCCAGGGTCTTGAAACCACTGAGCTCAATCTTCACCGTATACGGGCCATTCGGCAGCGCCGACATCACGAACTCGCCGTTGACGTCGGTGAGCGCTTGACGTGTGACGCCGGTTCCCTCGTGCCTGGCTACAACGGTAGCGCCCGGAATCACCGCCCCCGAAGTGTCGCGGAGCTGGCCGACCAGCGTGGCCGTTGTAACTTGCGCTTCGACCGGTAAGGCCAACACGAGGAGTCCTGACACGAAAAGGCCAACAACAAGCCGCTGAAGATGGCGCATGATTCACCTCTTCGAGAAAAGGTCCTGAGCAGACAATGACGATGTTGTTGTGGAGCTAGTAGGACGAACTGCTGAGCTGGGAGTCATCGAGTCGCTCCTGCGTTGAATGCAGCAACGAGTCTCACGATGCGAGTCTGCGTTTCATAATGTACCGCTGCGAACATGTCAACGTCGACGCAGGACATTCCAAGGGGCGCGTATGAAACCAACCGCTCGAAACGATTTCAGACACGGTCACCTTCTGAAGCTCGCTGCCGTGGCGTTGGCGAGCCTCAGCGTCGCGGGCAACGCCGAGCGCGGTGGCGTCACTGCCGCGAAAGTGCACATCGTCATGACCCCATCGCCGCAGCACGAAGCGGCACATGGAATGTCGAAGCTGCAGGAGGCGCTCGAGGGACGAGGAATTCAGGTGAGCGAAGGGACCACGGTGCCGGCAGATGCCGACTTCGTGATTGTTGCGGGCATCGATCGAGGCTGCGAAGCCGGCGGTGTTCTGTCGCACGTCGGAACACCACTGCCATCGAGCGCCGAAGCGCTTGTCATCCGTCGTGTTCCTGCGTATCGGGGCAAACCTGGGGTCGTCTTGTATGGCTCCGATGCGCGCGGACTGATGTATGCCGCGCTCGATGTCGCCGAGAAGGTACGGGGAAATACCAGCGCCCGCAATCCGTTCCAGAACGTCCGCGACGTCGAAGAAAAACCTTTTCTGCAGGAGCGCGGCGTCTCGATGTACACCATGCATCGGGCGTACTTCGAGAGCCGGCTGTTCGACGAGCGGTACTGGCAGAAGTATTTCGATCTGCTCGCCGCCAGCCGGATCAACAACTTCATCGTCGTCTTCGGCTATGAGAACGGCGGCTTCCTCGCCCCACCCTATCCTTATTTTTTCGATACGCCGGGTTTTCCTGGCGTGAAGATGGTCGGCCTCACGCCC